>OBJA01001108.1_pt1 | contig 19777 bp, 14 predicted proteins | sample 1519751 | NCBI WGS metagenome assembly OBJA01 (sample SAMEA3881238, study PRJEB22517) | soil metagenome | biome: lake sediment; feature: soda lake sediment; material: sediment, water from around vicinity | place: India | collected 2013-12-23 | depth 3 m
CGCCCCCGCTGCAGGGCGGCGATGCGCACCTCGAGCGGCGGGTGGCTGGCCATCAACTTGGCCAGGCCCTGGCCGATGCCGCCGGCGATGCCGAAGGCGGCCAGCTGGCCGGGCAGGTCCTCGGTCTCGCGGCCCATCTGCAGGCGCTGCAGGGCGGCGATCATCTTCTCGCGGCTCGCCAGTGCGGCACCGCCGGCGTCGGCGCGGTATTCCCGTCGGCGCGAGAACCAGGCGGCGATGATGGAGGCCAGGATGCCGAGGATCACCTGGGCGAAGATGCTGCCGATCCAGTAGCCCGGCCCGTAGCCGCGCTCGATCTTGAATACCACGCGATCGATCAGCATGCCGATGATGCGCGAGAAGAAGATCACGAAGGTGTTGAGCACCCCCTGCAGCAGGCCCATGGTCACCATGTCGCCATTGGCCACGTGGCTGACCTCGTGGCCCAGCACCGCCTCCACCTCGTCGGGACGCATGTGGTGCAGCAGGCCGGTGCTCACCGCCACCAGGGCGGCGTTACGGTTCATGCCGGTGGCAAAGGCATTGGGCTGGGGCGAATCGAAGACCCCCACCTCGGGCATGCCGATGCCGGCCTGCTGCGCCTGGCGCCGTACCGTCTCCACCAGCCAGCGCTCCTCGGCGCTGCGCGGCTGCTCGATCACCTGCACGCCCATGGAGCGCTTGGCCATGGACTTGGACATGGCCAGGGAGATGAAGGAACCGGCGAAACCGATGACGGCCGACATGAACAACAGGCCGCTGAGATTGAGGCCGCCATCCGCCAGGTAAGCGTCGATGCCCAGCAGCTGCATGGAGACGCCGAGCACCATCAGGATGGCGAAGTTGGTGGCCAGGAACAGTCCGACACGGGTGAACATGGATCGATTTCCTCAGGGTACGATAATCCGCCTCATTAGATGGGGGCGGCGCAACAAAGTTCAAGGGTGTGATATCGGCCCGGTGCCCCGCTTGTAGGAGCCCGCTCCGCGGGCGAATCGCCCGGGCTCCTACAAGCGCGGGGACAAATGGATGCTATTCTTCCAGCTCCACCCGTTCCACATTCTGATACCCCCGCGGCAGCTTGAGACCGCGCTTGCCGCGCTCGCCCTGGTACTCGTCCAGTTCGGCCGCCTTCATGGTCTTGAACTTCTTGCCGGCATGCACCGTCAGGCTGGCACCCTCCGGCACGCAGCACAGGGCCACCAGGTACTCCTCGCGGGTCTTGAGGCGGGCGGAGGGGATGCCGATGATCTTGTTGCCCTTGCCGCGCGCCATCTGGGGGATGTCCGCCAGGGCCGTGACCAGCAGGTGGCCGTCGCGGGTGATGGCGGCGATGCGGTCGCCCGCCGGGTCCTGCACCCGCGCCGGCGGCAGCACCTGGGCGCCCGGCGGCACGCTGAGCAGGGCCTTGCCGGCCTTGTTGCGGCTGATCATGTCGCCGAGCCGGGCCACGAAGCCATAGCCGGCATCGCTGGCGATCAGGTACAGGTCGTCGGGATCGCCGGCCATGACGCCGACGAAGCTGGCCCCGTCAGGCGCGTTCAGCCGCCCGGTGAGCGGCTCGCCCTGGCCCCGGGCCGAGGGCAGGCTGTGGGCCGGCAGGGCGTACACCCGGCCGGTGGAATCCAGGAACAGGGCCGGCTGGTTGCTGCGGCAGCGAGCCGCCTGCCGGAAGCCGTCGCCGGCCTTGTAGCTCAGCGCCTCGGCATCCACCTCGTGGCCCTTGGCGGCGCGCACCCAGCCCTTCTCCGACAGCACCACGGTGACCGGCTCGCTGGGCACCAGGGCGGTCTCGTCCAGGGCCGCGGCGGCGGTCCGTTCCACGATGGGGGAGCGGCGCGCGTCGCCGAAGGTCTCGGCATCGGCCGTCAGTTCCTTGCGGATCAGGGTGCGCAGGCGGGTGCGCGAGCCGAGGATCTTCTCCAGCTCGGCCCGTTCCTTTGCCAGTTCGTCCTGCTCACCGCGGATCTTCATCTCCTCCAGGCGCGCCAGCTGGCGCAGCCGGGTGTCGAGGATGTAGTCCGTCTGCACCTCGGTGAGGTCGAAACGCTGCATCAGCACCGGCTTGGGCTCGTCCTCGGCGCGGATGATGCGGATCACCTCGTCGAGGTTGAGGAAGGCGATCAGCAGGCCTTCCAACAGGTGCAGGCGATCCACCACCTTCTTCAGGCGGTACTCGAGGCGCCGGGTGACGGTGCGGGTACGGAATTCCAGCCATTCCAGCAACAGGCTGCGCAGGTCCTTGACCTGCGGCCGGCCGTCGAGGCCGATGATGTTGAAGTTGATGCGGTAGCTGCGTTCCAGGTCGGTGGTGGCGAACATGTGCAGCATCAGCGCCTCCACATCGATGCGGTTGGAGCGCGGCACGATCACCAGCCGGGTGGGGTTCTCGTGGTCCGACTCGTCGCGCAGGTCCTCCACCATGGGCAGCTTCTTGTTCTGCATCTGGGCGGCGATCTGCTCCAGCACCTTGGCGCCGGACACCTGGTAGGGCAGCGCAGTAATGACGATGTCACCGTCCTCGCGCTCATAGCGGGCGCGCATGCGCACGCTGCCGGAGCCGGTCTCGTAGGCGTTACGCAGTTCGCTGCGCGGCGTGATGATCTCCGCCTCGGTGGGGAAATCCGGTCCCTGGATGTGCTCGCACAGCTCGGCCACCGTGGCCTTGGGATCCTCCAGCAGGCGGATGGCGGCACTGGTCACCTCGCGCACGTTGTGCGGCGGGATGTCCGTGGCCATGCCCACGGCGATGCCGGTGGCGCCGTTCAGCAGCACGTTGGGCAACCGTGCCGGCAGCAGCTGCGGTTCGTCCAGGGTGCCGTCGAAGTTCGGCCCCCAGTCCACCGTGCCCTGCCCCAGCTCCGCCAGCAGCACCTCGGCATAGGCCGCCAGTCGCGCCTCGGTGTAGCGCATGGCGGCAAAGGACTTGGGATCGTCGGGGGAACCCCAGTTGCCCTGGCCGTCCACCAGCGGGTAGCGGTAGGAGAAGGACTGGGCCATGTGCACCATGGCCTCGTAGCAGGCGCTGTCGCCGTGGGGATGGAACTTACCGAGCACGTCGCCGACGGTGCGCGCCGATTTCTTGAACTTGGCGCGCGCCGACAGACCCAGTTCGGACATGGCGTAGACGATGCGCCGCTGCACCGGCTTGAGGCCGTCGCCGATGTGCGGCAGGGCGCGGTCGAGGATGACGTACATGGAATAGTCCAGGTACGCCTTTTCGGTGAAGGTGCGCAGCGGCAGCCGCTCCACGCCTTCGTAGTTCATCTCATTCTGGTCCATGACAACCTGCTCGGAAACTGCGGAGGGGATGCGGCGGGATTATACGGGGGATTGGCCGCTGCGCCAGCGGCAAGGCATGGCCGGGCCCTGCCGCCGGCGCACCGGGTCACAGGTAGGCCTTGGCCTCTTCTCCCGGGTTCGGCAGGCCCGCCAGCCGCCAGGCCTCGCGACCGGTGTCGTGGAACAGGTCCGGGATGCAGTGCGGATCCAGGTGGTTTTCCGCACAGACGTGGCGTAGCGGCGGGATCCCGCCGGTATCCAGGTAATGCCTCCGCAGCGTGCGGATGATCGCCCAGTGGGCTTCTGTGAGCGGGGCAATGCCGTCTTTCTGTGCCAGGTAATCGGCAACCGCTTCGTTCCAGGCTTCCGGGTGGAGCAGGAAACCGTCCGCATCGGTGGCGATATCCAGGCCAGGGTCTTGATTCGACATGGCGCGGGTCCTCCCTGTCAGCGCGGGTATCCGGATGCCATACCCCGTGTATAGGCAAGCCGGGATGACTCGTCAAGCCATCGCCACACCGGCAGTGTGGACTCACGCCGTGTCCGCCAGGTCTCCCTTTTTCTCCAGCCAGCTGCGCCGGTCGGCGGCACGGCGCTTGGCCAGCAGCAGGTCCAGCACCTGGTGACTGTCGTCACCGGCCTCGATGGTGAGCTGCACCAGGCGCCGGGTCTCGGGGGCGATGGTGGTCTCGCGCAACTGCATGGGATTCATCTCGCCCAGGCCCTTGAAGCGCTGCACGCTCACCTTGCCCTTGACCTTCTCGGCGACGATGCGGTCCAGCACCCCCTGTTTCTCGGCATCGTCCAGGGCATAGAACACCTGCTTGCCCACGTCGACACGGTACAGGGGCGGCATGGCCACGTAGACGTTGCCGTTCTGCACCAGGGGCTGGAAATGGCGCAGGAACAGGGCACACAACAGGGTGGCGATGTGGGCACCATCGGAATCGGCGTCGGCGAGGATGCAGACCTTGTCGTAGCGCAGGCCGTCGAGGCGGTCGGAGCCCGGCTCCACACCGATGGCCACGGAGATGTCATGGACTTCCTGGGAGGCCAGCACCTCGGCGGAATCCACCTCCCAGGTGTTCAGGATCTTGCCACGCAGGGGCATGATGGCCTGGAAGGTGCGGTCACGGGCCTGCTTGGCGGAGCCGCCGGCGGAATCCCCCTCCACCAGGAACAGCTCGCTGCGCGCCGGGTCGTTGCTGGAACAGTCGGCCAGCTTGCCGGGCAGTGCCGGGCCGCTGGTGACCTTCTTGCGCACCACCTTGCGGCCGGCGCGCAGGCGGTTCTGGGCACTCTGGATGGCCAGGGCGGCGATCTTCTCCCCGGCGTCGGTATGCTGGTTGAGCCACAGGCCGAAGGCGTCCTTGACGATGCCGGAGACGAAGGCCGCGCACTCGCGCGAGGACAGGCGCTCCTTGGTCTGGCCGCTGAATTGCGGGTCCTCCAGCTTCACCGACAGGATGTAGGCGCAGCGCTCCCACACATCCTCGGGGGCCAGCTTCACGCCGCGCGGCAGCAGGTTGCGGAATTCGCAGAACTCGCGCACCGCCTCGGTGAGCCCCATGCGCAGGCCATTCACGTGGGTGCCGCCCTGGGGCGTGGGGATCAGGTTCACATAGCTCTCCCCCACCCCCTCGCCGCCCTGCGGCAGCCACACCAGGGCCCATTCGGCCGCCTCGTGGGCGCTCTGCATGCTGCCGATGAAGGGGGTCTCGGGCAGGCGCTCGGCACCGTGCAGGGCCTCCACCAGGTAGTCCCGCAGGCCGTCCTGGTAGCACCACTCCTCGCGCTCGTCGCTGCGCTCGTCGTGGAGGCGCACCGTGAGTCCGGGGCAGAGCACCGCCTTGGCGCGCAGCACGTGGCGCAGGCTGGGCAGGGAGAATTTCGGGCTGTCGAAGTACTTCGGGTCGGGCCAGAAGCGCAGCCGGGTGCCGGTGTTCTGCCTGCCGACCTTGCCGACCTCCTCCAGGTTCGAGGCCTTGTCGCCGTTCTTGAAGGCGATGTTGTACTCGGCGCCGCCGCGCTTGACCCACACCTCGAGGTGGCGGGACAGGGCGTTGACCACTGACACCCCGACGCCATGCAGGCCGCCGGAGAACTGGTAGTTCTTGCTGGAGAACTTGCCGCCGGCATGCAGCTTGGTGAGGATCACCTCGACGCCGCTGATGCCCTGTTGCGGGTGGATGTCCACGGGCATGCCGCGGCCGTCGTCGCGCACCTCCAGGGAACCGTCCTTGTAGACCGTCACCTCGATGGTCTTCGCATGGCCGGCCATGGCCTCGTCGACGCTGTTGTCGATGACCTCCTGGGCCAGGTGGTTGGGACGGCTGGTGTCGGTGTACATGCCCGGGCGCTTGCGCACCGGGTCGAGACCGCTCAGTACCTCGATGGAGGCGGCGTCGTAGGCGTTGCTCATATAACGTTCAGGCTACCGGGTTGGAAAACCGGCACAGTGTAGCGCGAGCAAGGATGAGATGACAGACAGGATCGCCCGGGGGACCGGGCTCCTACAGGCAAACGAACCGGCGCTTTTGTAGGAGCCCGGTCCTCCGGGCGAACACACGCACCCGGCTCAGGCCAGGTCCGCCGCCAGGGAGTCGCGCACCCCGGCGGGCAGCGGATCCAGCTGGGTGGTGTAGCCCTCGTGGGCGATGCCGGCACCGATGGCCGCGCCGCCCTTGACCGCCGTCACCATCTCCGGGCTCAGTTCGAAGCGCAGGAAATGCACCGAGGAGGTCTTCTCCTCCGTGTCCCGCTCCAGGTCCTCGTCGGCGATGGCGAACACCGGCTCGAAGCCTTCCACCCGCACCCACACCTTGTCCTCGATGCCGATCAGGCGCGCCAGCACCTTGCGGCGCTCCTCCACGTCGGGCACCTCGATCATGAAGGTGGCCTTCCAGTTGCTGCCGTCGGGGATGAGCGGGTTGTAGGCGTCCAGTTCCTCCTGGATGCCCGCCGACTCGAAGATGCGCTCCACCCGCAGCATCTCCTGGATCTGGTACTGCATGGTGAGGCGATCTTCGAAATACAGGGTCGCGATGTCGCCCAGGTGGACCTGGCGGTGCTTCTTGTGGGTCATCACCTTGGAGCGGAAATCCTGCCGGGTCTCCGCATAGCGCTCCAGGCTGAACAGGTCGTCGCGGGTCAGTTTCCCAAATTGCGTACCCATGGAACTGCTCCTCTAGCTGTAGGTAACTTGTCATCCCGGCGAATGCCGGGATCCAGTGCGGTCGGATGGATGGATCCCGGCATTCGCCGGGATGACGGGAACGAAACTGGTCACACGATCCCTAGATCCCGTAGGCCTGGCGCAGCAGGCTCAGGGGATGTTCGGGTTCGGAATCGCCCGCCAGGCCGTTGCTGATCTGGTGCCCGGCCATGGGGCAATCACTGCTGTAGTGATCGGCACCGGCCTTCTCCACCCGGTTCACGACCGGCTTGGCGATCTTCATGGAGATCTCGTGGAACTCCGACTTCACGGCATAGGTGCCGTCATGACCGGAACAGCGCTCGATGGCGTCCACGCTGGTGTCGGGCACCAGCTGCAGCAGGTCGCGGGTCTTCATGCCGATGTTCTGCACCCGCAGGTGGCAGGCCACGTGGTAGGAGATGGAACCCAGGGGATTCTTGAAATCGGTGTTCAGCTTGCCGTGCTTGTGGCGCAGCATCAGGTACTCGAAGGGGTCGTAGATGTTGTCGCGCACCTTGGCCACGTCGGCGTCGTTGGGGAACATCAGTGGCAGTTCCTGCTTGAACATCAGCACGCAGGACGGTACCGGGCCGACGATGTCCCAGCCCTCGTCGATGAGCCTGGCGAGCACGGGGATATTGGCTTCCTTGGCCCGGGCCACGGATTCCAGGTCGCCCAGCTCCAGCTTGGGCATGCCGCAGCACTGCTCCTTGTCCACCAGGCGCACGGGGATGCCATTGTGCTCAAACACCGCCACCAGGTCCTCGCCGATGTGCGGCTCGTTGTAGTTGCCGTAGCAGGTGGCGAACAGGGCCACCTTGCCGCGGGTCGGGCCGGCTTCCTCGACCGTGGCACTGGCAGGGCTGTGGTCACGCAGGCGCTTGCGCAGGGTCTTGCTGTGGTATTCGGGCAGCTTGGCGTCGGGGTGCACGCCCAGCACCTTGTCCAGCAGCTTGCGCGCCGCCGGGTTGCGGTTGCTGGCGTTGACCACGCCGGACACCACGGGGATGCCCGCCAGGCTGCCCACCAGGTCGGTGGAGGTCAGCAGCTTGTCGCGGCCGCGGGTCTTGCCCTGCTTGAACTTGACCGCCTTGGCGCGCAACATCAGGTGCGGGAAGTCCAGGTTCCACTCGTGCGGCGGCACGTAGGGGCACTTGGTCATGAAGCACATGTCGCAGAGATAGCAGTGGTCCACCACGTCCCAGTAGACCTGGCGCGGCACACCGTCGAGCTCCATGGACTCGGATTCGTCGATGGCATCGAACAGGGTGGGAAAGGCGTTGCAGAGGCTGAAGCAGCGTCGGCAGCCGTGGCAGATGTCGTACACCCGCTCCAGTTCCTTGAAGAGGTTTTCCTCGTCGTAGAACTCCGGGTTCTGCCAGTCCAGGCTGTGCCGTGTCGGGGCTTCCAGACTACCTTCCCGTGCCGTCATGTTCGCTCTCCCGCGGTGCGCAGATTACCAGGGTAATGAATTCTTGCTGAGGGGATATCACCCCCGTCATTCCGGCGCATGCCGGAAGGACAAAACTGGTGTGACCGGCGCAGGGCCGGGACGATGCCCGGCCCCTGCCTCCCGGACCTCAGCTGTCCAGGGCGTCCAGTGCCTTCTGGAAGCGGTTGGCGTGGGAACGCTCGGCCTTGGCCAGGGTCTCGAACCAGTCGGCGATTTCGTCGAAGCCCTCGTCGCGGGCGGACTTGGCCATGCCCGGGTACATGTCGGTGTACTCGTGGGTTTCACCGGCGATGGCGGCCTTCAGGTTGTCGCTGGTGCCGCCGATGGGCAGGCCGGTGGCGGGATCGCCGACGGCTTCCAGGTATTCCAGGTGGCCGTGGGCGTGGCCGGTCTCACCTTCGGCGGTGGAACGGAACACCGTGGCCACGTCGTTGTAGCCTTCCACGTCGGCCTTGGCCGCGAAGTACAGGTAACGGCGGTTGGCCTGGGATTCGCCGGCGAACGCTTCCTTCAGGTTGGTTTCGGTTTTGCTGCCTTTCAGATCCATCGTGATTTCCTCCGATTGAACAAGGAACACCGGAAACAGGGTCCCGGCGAGTTATTTAGACCGAGTCTAAATTGGTTTCAACGATAGCCCAGCCCACCGGCGCTGTCAACATGGAAAAGCCCTTTGCTCACAAGGCACAGCGGTTTGACCCTGGTGGCCGCGCTGGGTAACGTAAGCCCACCCCATAGGAGTTGCAAGCCGTGAGCCGGAAACGCACCACCCCCCCCGATTTCGAACAGGCACTCGCCGAGCTGGAAGCGCTGGTGGAGAAGATGGAACAGGGCGACCTCAGCCTGGAAGAGTCCCTCCAATCCTTCGAGCGCGGCATCCAGCTGACCCGCAACTGCCAGCAGGCACTGCAGGAGGCCGAGCAGAAGGTCCAGATCCTGCTGGAAAAAGACGGCGGCGAGCAGCTGCAGGACTTCGCATCCCACGATGATTGAACCACGCCTGCTGGCCTTCATGACCACCTGCCAGGCGCGGGTGGAAGCCGCGCTGGAGCGCTGGCTGCCCGCGGCGACCATCCACCCCGCCGCCCTGCACCAGGCCATGCGCTACGCCAGTCTCGGAGGCGGCAAGCGGGTGCGCCCCCTGCTGGTGTACGCGGCGGGCCAGGTGGCCAGCGCCCCGCAGGGGCGGCTCGATACCCCGGCCTGTGCCGTGGAATTGATCCACACCTATTCCCTGATCCACGACGACCTGCCCGCCATGGACGACGACGACCTGCGGCGCGGCAGGCCCACCTGCCACAAGGCCTTTGGCGAGGCCCAGGCCATCCTGGCCGGCGACGCCCTGCAGGCCCTCGCCTTCCATATCCTCGCCCACGACCATGACAGCGGCATTGCAGCGGCGTCACGCCTGGCCATGGTGGAGCAGCTGGCCCTGGCGTCCGGCTCCCGCGGCATGGTGGGCGGGCAGGCCATCGACCTGGCGGCGGTGGGCCAGCAGCTGGACATCGCCGAACTGGAGGACATGCACATCCACAAGACCGGCGCCCTCATCCGCGCCAGTGTCCTGCTCGGCGCCATGGCCGAACCGGGCCTGGCCGCGGACCGGCTGCAGGCGCTGGATGGCTACGCCAAGGCCATCGGCCTCGCCTTCCAGGTGGTGGATGACATACTCGACGTGGAGGGCAGCACCGAGGTACTGGGCAAGACGGCGCAGGCCGACCAGGCTCTGGACAAGCCCACCTACCCCGCCCTGCTGGGCCTGGAGGGCGCGCGGCAGCGGGCCCGGGAGCTGCACGAGACAGCCCTCGCCAGCCTCGCCGGCTGCGGGGTGGAGGCCGATCCCCTGCGCTGGCTGTCTGCCTACATCGTCGAACGCAGTCACTGAGAAACCAGCAGCTGGCACGGGTTCCCCATCCGGGACGCGCTGTAAATACTTCCCTGTACGCTCGACGGCCGCATCCCTGCGGCCGACGGTCCCGGATGGGGAACCCGTGCCAGCTGCTCCTGAGAGCGTGATTCCACAGGAAACCGACATGAACCTGATCCCCTGGTACATCGCCGCCATCGGTGCCGCCGTCATGTGGGGGATCCACTACCCCCTCATCGGCCACGCGCTGAAATACGTCTCCCTGCCCACCGTGCTGGTGATCACGGTGCTGCCCCTGTTCGTGCTGGGGCCCTTCTTCGTGCGCCCGGTGCTGGCCGACCTGCAGACCCTGACGGGCCTCGGCTGGGGCATCCGCGCCCTGATCCTGGCCATCGCCCTCACCAGCCTGCTCGGCACCGTATCCCTCTACCTGGCCATCGGCGGCAAGAACGCCACCCTGGCGGCGGTGATCGAGATCTCCTATCCCGTGTTCGTCGCCCTGTTCGCCTGGCTGCTGTTCCGCGAGGTCCACATCAACGCCAGCGTGCTGGCCGGCGGCGCGCTGGTGTTCGCCGGTGTGGCCATCATCATCCTCGGGAACCGCTGAGCCGCAGCTCGCGCAGATCCGCCCCGCTGGGGTGCTGGAACAGGCGCAGGCCGAATTCGGGCAGGATCGCGATCAGGTGGTCGAAGATGTCCGACTGGATCCCCTCGTAGGGTACCCAGGACGTGGTATTGGCAAAGCAGTACACCTCCAGCGGCAGGCCGTCTGCCGTGGGACTGAGCTGGCGCGCCATCAGGGTCAGGGACTTGTTCACCCCCGGATGGCTGCGCAGGTAGTTGACGATATAGGCGCGGAAGCAGCCGATGTTGGTCAGGCGGCGGGTATTCACCGGCTCCCGCCCGGACTCCGCCAGCCGGGCATTCCATTCCTCGATCTCCTGCTCCTTTCCCTTCAGGTACTCATCCAGCAGGCGGAAGCGATGCAGACGCCGCGCCTGCTCCACATCGAGGAAATGCACGCTCTGCTGGTCGAGGTAGAGGCTGCGCTTGATACGCCGGCCACCCGCATCCGTCATGCCACGCCAGTTCCTGAAGGAATCGCTGATCAGGCGCTTGGTGGGGATCATGGTGATGGTCTTGTCCCAGTTCTGCACCTTGACCGTGTGCAGGGCGATGTCGATGACATCGCCATCGGCATTGAGCTCCGGCATCTCGATCCAGTCGCCGACCCGTACCAGGTCGTTGGAGGAGATCTGCACGCTCGCCACCAGGGATAACAGGGTGTCCTGGAAGATCAGCATCAGCACCGCCGCCATGGCGCCGAGGCCGGACAGCAGGATCAGGGGCGAACGATCGATGAGTGCTGCAATGATGAGCAGGGTGGTGATCGCGAACACCAGGATCTTGACCACCTGCAGGTAGCCCTTGATGGGGTGCACGCCGGCATCGGGCCGGCGCTGGTAGAGGTGATTGACGATGTCCAGGAAGGCGCTCAGCGCCAGGGCCAGAGTCAGCACGATGAAGCCGCTGCTGACATTGCGCACGACGGTCACCAAAGTATCCGGGAGGCCCGGGATGGCACCGACGCCCAGGGAGATCACCAGCGCGGGGACGATATTGGACAGGCGCTGGATGATGCCGAAATCCTGCAGGGGGGCATCGCCATAGCGGCTCGCGACGCGATACAGGCCCCGCACCAGGACACGCTTGACGACCCAGTTGGACAGCCAGGCGAGGAAAACGAGCAATACGCTCGAATACAGGGTGTGCAGGTGGGGGCTGGCGACAAGCCCGTCCACCCACGAAACGAATTCATCGTACATCTTCGACTCCGCATGGCACTTCGATAGCCGCAACCATCACTGGAAGGGAATTTTGGCCTGGATGTTGCCTCCGCCAAAGGCCAGGCGGTGCAGGTAAAAAGTGGGATTGATGGTCAGGCTGGCACCGCTGGCCTCGTGCACCAGCACTTGCAGCGGCAGCCCCAGCTTGCCAACGAACCCCTCGTCACTGCGACTGCGCGCAGGGTCGAAGGGGTAGTCTTCCGTGTTGTCTACGACACCCAGATAGACCACGGGATGAAACCGGTAGCGCGGACCCAGGCGCCAACTCACGCCACCATAGAGCATGGCCTCCTCGCGGCGCAAGCGCAGTTCCTCGAGCGCATCGGCATCATGGCGCCCGGTTTCGTCGAAGCGCAACAAGCGCAGCCCCAGGCGGCCGTCCAGACCCGGCCTCAGCTCGCGTCGCAGCTCCGCACCCAGCTCGCGGTGGCGACGCGAGAACCGGGCCGTATCCAGCGTACCGGACAGGCTCTCGTGCCGGCGCCGGCCGTCCTCGCCCTCCAGCCACAGCAGCAGTTGCCAGGCATCACCAAGCCCGGCATCGAGGCCCAGGCCGGCCGCCGTCTGCCGGTAATGGAAGTCGAGGTCCTCGAGCTCATTGCGCAGGCGCGTGGCGGTATTGTGATTGACAAAGGCGAGCAGCGCGGCACGTGGCGCCCACTGCCAGCGCAGGTCGGCGAAACCGGTATACGGCTGGCGGGTGAACTGCGCCTCCTTCTGCTTGTCGTTGAACAGGTAATCCGGCGCCACGAGGGCCAGGCGCGCATGACTGCCGGCGCCATCGCGCCAGCTCAGTTCAGCCTCCAGGTCGATGCGCGACTTGTCGCCCTCGATGTCACCGGATAACGCCAGGCTCCAGCGCTTGCCAAGATTCCGCCCCAGCCCCAGCAGGTTGCGGTCGTAGCGACCATCGAAATCCTCATCGCGCTGGAATCGGTAACGCAGGTACCAGTCATTATCCAGCGGCATGGTCTTTTGCAGATGCATCAGGGTGTACAGTTCGTTGCTGCGCGTACTGCCGGCCGTGCCATACAGCCCCTCGCGATGCTCCGCCAGGCCCGAGGCCAGGGGCAGGATGGGTTGAAAACTGACACGGTGGAGGAAACTCACATCGTTGTAGTGAATATCGCGCCCCGTCTGCGCATCCTCCAGGCGAAACGGACGCGGATCGGCAAACCCCATGGGGCGCAGCAGTGATTGTGCCTGAACGACGCTGGTCAGCAAGAGCATCAGACCGATCGAGATGAATCCTGGAACAGCCATGACACCCCCCCTTTGCTGAGCAGATACCGCCTGGAAGAAATACCCTGTAGGAATCAACAGGCATTGTCCGTAGGACTGGACTAGGCGGGCCCTGACTACTACTGTACCTGCAACGAAAACAAAAAAACCATGAACTGCTGCCACGCGAATAGCCATATTTTATGCGTGACTTTATAGCACCCCGGAGGAAATGTCATTCCGGGCAACCCTCATCTCTACCGATGAGCGTCAGCCCGGTGACCAGGCGGCCTTGCCCGCCCGGCAGGCAGGCATGATATACAGCCGGGAGATGCCCAGTGGACGACAAGACCAACATCACAAGCTCCCGAAATGCTGGTTATCCGGGACAGGTTCCCGAGGACTACGAAGAACTGTTCCACCTGCTGGCGTCCAGCGTGGAGGATCATGCCTTCATCCTCCTGGACCCCGAGGGGCGCGTCTCGGACTGGAACCTGGGCGCGCAGCGCATCACCGGACACGGCAAGGAAGAGATCGTCGGGCGGGCCCTGGCGGTTTTCTACACCGACGAGGACATGCAACTGAACCTCCCCGCCGGGGAAATCAACCTGGCTCGCGTCTCCGGCCGATATGCATCAGACGGCTGGCGGGTAAGGTCTGACGGCACCTGGTTCCTTGCGCATTCCATACTCACGGCCCTGCATCACCCTGGAGGGAGCCTGCGTGGATACGCGCTGGTGATCCAGGACGTCTCCACCCATGCGCAGCTGGAAGAGCGCTTCAGGAGGGTGGTGGAAGCCGCGCCCAGCGCAATGATCATGATCAATGGCGACGGACGCATTGCCATGGTCAACCTGCAGGCCGAGCGCATGTTCGGCTATACGCGCTCCGATCTGCTTGGCGAGTCGGTCGAGATCCTGGTCCCGGAACGATACCGGCACCATCATCCCGACATGCGCGGGTCGTTCTTCCACGACCCGCGCTCGCGCCCCATGGGTGCCGGACGGGACCTCTATGCATTGCGCAAGGATGGCACCGAGTTTGCGGTCGAGATCGGACTGAACCCGATCACCACCGAAGAGGGCGTCATGGTGTTGTCCGCTATCGTGGACATTTCTGACCGGAAATCCAAGGAGGAACGCATCAAGGCCGCCCTCCTGGAAAAGGATATCCTGCTGCGCGAGATCCATCACCGCGTGAAAAACAACCTGCAGATCGTACACAGTCTGCTGGACCTGCAGACCAGCCGCATCGAGGACCCCGCCATCCTGGAAATGGTGCAGGAAACCCAGAACCGCATCCAGTCCATGGCACTCATCCACCAGGTCCTGTATCAATCTCAGGATTTTTCCGGCGTGGATTTCAGGAATTTTCTCGACAACCTCGTATCCATGCTGTCCGCATCCTACGGACTCGACTCCGGGCGCATACGCCTGTCAATTGAATCCGTGAATGTCCTGCTACCGCTGAACATCGCCATACCCTGCGGCCTGATGGTGAACGAACTCGTCACGAATTCGCTCAAGCATGCCTTTCCCGATGAGCGCGCAGGTAATATCAGCATCATCCTGGCCCGCACCGGCAACGGCATGGTAGACCTGGTCGTCCGTGACGACGGGATCGGCATACCCGAATCACTCGACCTGGAGAACAACACCAGCCTGGGCCTGAAACTGGTAAATCTTCTGTCAGAACAGGTGGATGGAGAACTCATGACCAGACGCGCGAATCCCACCGAGTTCACAGTCCGGTTTCCGATCAGCAGCTAGAATCCGGTTTAGAGGCACCCGCGGAAGGAGGATCCATGCTGAACTGCAGAATCCTGGTAGTGGAAGACGAGCGCATCGTGGCACTCAACCTGCAACAACGTCTCAACAAGCTCGGCTACGACGTGCCGGCCATTGTGGCATCGGGCGATGCCGCACTGGAGAAAATGGGGGATCTGCGGCCTGACCTGGTACTCATGGACATCAATATCGAAGGTTCGATGGATGGTATCGAAACGGTGCGCAACATGCCCCTCGACCTCGATATACCGGTCATCTACCTGACCGCCTACTCGGAAGACTCCACACTCGAGCGTGCCCGGGATACCAGGCCATACGGCTACCTCGTGAAGCCGTTTTCGGAACGCGCACTCCATGCCACCATCCAGATGGCCATGGAACGCCGCAGCACCGACATCGCACTGAAGGAAAGCGAGGAACGGCTGCGACTGGCCATGGATGCCGCGGACATGGGTTCCTGGGAAATGGAACTCTCGCGGCACAAGGTATTGCGGATGGAGCCCGCAGACAAGCTGCTCGGATTCACCCAGATGGTATTCACCACCACCTGGGAATCCTTCCTGGACCGCGTGCATCCCGACGACCAGTCACACGTGAATCAGGCACTGGAACAGGCCATCGCCGCAAACGAGCCGTTCCAGGTGGAATTCCGCAACCAGCATGCGTCGGGCGAGGTTCGCTGGCTCAAGATCCAGGGCAATATATTTACCTCGCGCAAGGATCGAAGGACAAGTCGCATCATCGGCATCATCCAGGACATCAGTGAACACAGGAAAGCGGAAATCCGCCTGCGTGAAGCGGCCATCGTCTTTGAATCCAGCCCCGACGGGATCGTGGTGCTGGACTGTGAGTTCCATATCGTCAATGCCAACCAGAGCTACTGCAACAGGGTAGGCCGCCCCCTCGAAGACATCTCCGGAAAGCGGCTCGGTCTTCTGCTCGAGGACCTGGGTCGCGCCGATCGCATCATGGAGATCGATACCTCCCTGCGCATGCATGGACAATGGAGCGGCGAACTGGTCGGTCGGCACATAAGCGGTGAACTCCTGCACATGCTCTCGCATATCGCAGCCGTACGCGACAGGAACAATGTCCTTACACACTACGTCGCCGTATTCTCCGACCTGACGGCCATGCGGAACGCCGAGCAGAAACTGTTCCACCTCGCGCACCACGACCCGCTCACCGGACTCCCGAACCGGCTGCTGGCTCGCGAACGACTGGAAAGATCCCTGGAGCGCGCCAAGCGACTCCAGCTGCGGGTGGCCCTGCTGTTCGTGGATCTCGACTATTTCAAGCGGGTCAACGACACGCTGGGCCATGATGTCGGCGATGAGCTTTTGCGATCTGTTGCACAGCGCATGCAGACCTGTGTACGCAGCGAAGACACGGTGTCCCGGCAAGGCGGCGATGAATTCATGGTGATACTCGATCACATCGAGGATATAGAAGATGCCGTAACCGTGGCAAAAAAGATCACGACGGCACTGGATCAGCAGTTCTACCTACAGACAACGGAACTGCACATCTCAACCAGTATCGGCATCAGCATATTCCCCGACAACAATACCGATGCGGACGGCCTCATCAGTGCTGCCGATTCCGCCATGTATGTCGCCAAGGAACAAGGGCGTAACCGCTGGGCGTTTTACAGCGCGGAGATGACCGCCAGGACTGCGCGGCACATGGAACTCGACCAGGAATTGCGCCACGCACTGCGCCGCGATGAATTCGTCCTGCATTACCAGCCCCAGTTCTGCATGCGCACCGGCTACATGGTCGGTGTTGAAGCCCTGATCCGCTGGCAGCACCCGCAAAAAGGCTTGCTGGGCGCGGACGAGATCATACCGGTCGCCGAGGACAATGACCTCATAATCGACATTGGCGAATGGGTGCTGCACAAGGCCTGCGCACAAGCCAGCGCCTGGCGCGAGGCAGGACTGCCGCCCATCAGGGTCGCCGTGAACGTATCCGCGCGTCAAATGCGCGATAAGCGGTTCATCGGCCTGGTGCGCAAACTCATCGCTGAACATGAAATCCCACCCGGCCTGCTCGAGGTGGAGATCACGGAGAGCACCCTGCAGAACGGTGGTGATTTCATGACCTCCCTCGAGCAACTCAAGGAAATCGGCGTCCTCCTGGCAATCGACGACTTCGGCACCGGGTACTCATGCCTCGGCTCCCTGAAGCACCTGCCCATAGACAGGGTAAAGATCGACAGGGTTTTCGTGCGCGACATGGACACGAACCCCAACGACATCGCCATCACGAGCGCGATCATTGCCATGGCGCACCGCATGCAGATGAAAGTCGTGGCGGAAGGTGTCGAGTCCGCCAAGCAGGCGAAGCTGCTCAACATGCGTGGTTGCGACGAGGTACAGGGCTACCTGTACGCGAAACCCCTCCCTCCCGCAGCCCTGGAGCGCTTCCTGCTCAGGCAGAACCGCAGGCGTTGACCAGCCGGAAGAGCTCTCAGGCGCCGCGGCGGTGCGGCACCGTGAGATCCTGCTCCGGCCCCAGGGGCACGATCTGGCGCGGATTGAGATCCGTATGGCTGTAGTAGTAGTGATACTTGATATGGTCGAAGTGCACGGTGTCCGCCACTCCCGGCCATTGGTACAGCTCCAGCAGGTACTGGTACAGATTGGGGTAGTCGCGGATGCGCTGGCGGTTGCACTTGAAATGCCCCACGTACACCACGTCGAAGCGCAGCAGGGTGGTGAACAGGCGCCAGTCGGCCTCGGTGATGCGCTCCCCCACCAGGTAGCGCTGCCGGGACAGGCGCTCCTCCAGCTGGTCCAGCATGTCGAACAGGCGCGTGAAATTCTCCTCGTAGGCCTCCTGTGTGGCGGCAAAGCCGGTGCGGTACACCCCGTTGTTCACCTTCTCGTATACCTCGGCATTGATGGCGTCGATCTCGTCACGCAGCGCTGCGGGATACAGGTCCACGGAGGCATCACCCCAGGCATCGAAGGCGCTGTTGAGCATGCGGATGATCTCCGCCGATTCGTTGTTGACGATGGTATTGCGCCGCTTGTCCCACAACACCGGCACGGTGACGATGCCGCTGTAGCGCGGGTCCGCCTGGGTGTAGAGCTGGTGCATGTACCGGTGGCCGTGGAGCGTATCACCGGTGGCGCCGGGCCAGGCACCGAAACTCCATCCCTCGGGTCCCATGTAGGGGTGCACCACGGATACGCTGATCAGGTCTTCAAGCTTCTTCAGCTTGCGGAAAATGAGCGTGCGGTGGGCCCAGGGGCAGGCGTAGGACACATAGAGGTGGTAACGGCCCGGTTCCGCCTGGAAACCAGCCTCACCGCTGGGCCCGGCACTGCCATCGGGCGTGATCCAGCTGCGGAAACTGGACTCCTTGCGCTTGAACTCACCTCCTTCCGTCTCCGCTTCCAGCCAGTCGTCACTCAGTTTTCCATCGATCATCAGACTCATGTCGTGCTCCGGTTGGTTCTTGGGCTGCTCTGTCGGGCTGAAGCCCGACCTACAAATCCTACATGAACGGTTGGCCAAGCTTGACCATGCCACCCTGTAGGTCGGGCTTCAGCCCGACAGCTACAGTGGCCATACCCACAGCAGCATCGGCAGGCTGACGACGATCACCAGGATCTCCATGGGCAGGCCCAGGCGCCAGTAGTCGCCGAAGCGGAAGCCTCCGGGACCGAGAATGAGCGTGTTGTTCTGGTGCCCGATGGGGGTGAGGAAGGCGCAGGAGGCCCCGATCGCCACCGCCATCAGGAAGGTGTCGGGACTGGCATTCAGCTGCAGGGCCGTACTGATGGCGATGGGACACATGACCGCCGCGGTGGCGGCATTGTTCATAAAGTCCGACAAGGTCATGGTCACCACCAGGATCAGGGCCAGCGCCAGCACCGGGTGCCCCTGTGCCACACCATCCAGCAGGGCATGTGCCAGCAGGTCGGCCGCGCCCGTGGTGGCCATGGCGCCGGCCACCGGGATCAGTGCCGCCAGCAGCACCACCACCGGCCAGTCGACGGACTCGTAGACCTTGCGCAGGGGCATGACCCGCAAGGCCATGTACAGCAGCACGCCTCCGGCGAAGGAGATGGCCGCCGGCAGCAGGCCCAGGGCGGCACCGCCCACCGCCATGAGCATCACCACCATGGCGATCAGTGACTGGCGCCGGTCGGGGATGCGGATGGCGCGCGCCGCCAGGGGCACGCAGCCATACTCGGCCGCAAAGCCCGCCAGCGCCTCCTGGTGCCCCTGCACGAGCAGGACGTCGCCGGCACGGATATCGGTGGAGCGCAGGCGCTTGATGCTGCGATGTCCCTGCCGGGAGATGGCCAGCAGGTTGAGTCCGTAGCGGGTGCGCAGCTGGATGCCGGTGGCGGATCGGCCGATCAGACTGGCCCCGGGCAAGACTGCCAGTTCCTGGATCAGGATCTCCTCGCGCTCACCCCGAGCCTTGTCTTCTTTCTCTTCCTCCCCGGACTCCTCCTCGTCACCATTCTTCCCGGCCCCGGAACCGCGTTCCAGGACATCATCGGCCACCTTGCCCCGTGCCTCGTCGGCGTCCATGGGCTCTTCGATGGCCCCCGCGACCTCCTCCTCCAGCTTCAGTCCCAGAGAGGACAGGACCGAGGACAGGCTCTCCGGCTCCGCCTCGATCACCAGGATGTCGTTCTCCCGCAGCAGCCGCGCGGGATTTGGCGCACTGACCCGGAATTCGTTGCGCACCATGCCGACCACCTGGGCATCCGCTTCCTCGAGGACCTGCTCCACCTCGGACAGGGTCTTGCCCACCGCCTTGCTGCCCTTGTCGAGGCGCACTTCGGTCAGGTAGGTGCCGGTATCGAAGCCGCCGCTTTCCGTCTGCTTGCGGGTCGGCACCAGGCGCCAGCCCAGCAGGGCAATGAACAACACGCCCAGCCCCGCCACCACCACGCCCACGGGCGTGAAATCGAACATGGCGAAACTCCCCATACCCGTTTCCTTGCGAAATCCGGCCACGATCAGGTTGGGTGGTGTGCCGATCATGGTGGTCATGCCGCCGAGGATGGAACCGAAGGCCAGCGGCATGAGCACCTTGCCCGGCGCCAGTTCCTGTTTGGCCGCGATCTGCAGCGCGAGCGGCATGAGCAGCGCAAGCGC
>OBJA01001109.1_pt1 | contig 19727 bp, 12 predicted proteins | sample 1519751 | NCBI WGS metagenome assembly OBJA01 (sample SAMEA3881238, study PRJEB22517) | soil metagenome | biome: lake sediment; feature: soda lake sediment; material: sediment, water from around vicinity | place: India | collected 2013-12-23 | depth 3 m
TGCGAGCGCTGGTACCGGAGGCATCTGGAAGTATTTCGCGACACCCTTCGGGAGCGTTCTCCAATAATCCTGTATAACAATCATGCGGATTTTCAGCAGACAACGGTTATTCAACAGCTGATTGGCGTTGGGGTTGGAGGAGTAACGGAAGGCATCCGTCAGCGGGTGGTGATGCCCCTTGCCGCCACGCGCCGTGAAACCGATCATGTTCTTGGTCATGAGCTGGTGCATGTTTTTCAGTTCAACCGCATTCTAAGGGGCGATACCTTGGCCCCGGGTTTTCAGGGTTTGCAGAACCTGCCTCTCTGGGTGGTGGAGGGTATGGCCGAGTACCTTTCGGAGGGAAGCCAGCATGTACAGACTGCCCTGTGGATGCGCGATGCCGTCAGAAACGATGATATTCCTACCATCACCCAGCTGACAACCGAACCCAACAATTATTTTCCCTATCGCTATGGACATTCTTTCCTGGCTTTTTTCGGCAGGGTATATGGTGATGACCAGGTTTTGCCGCTTCTTTTCCAGATTGCCCTCAGGGGTTACCGACAAGGTTTCCAGGTGGTGACAGGAATTCCGGTGGAATCGCTTTCCGAGCTTTGGGCACAGGAGCTGCGCGAGGCTTATGAGCCCTGGCTGGAGGGCAGACAGGAGCATGTTGGGCAGTTGCTTTTTGATGCCAGCAATGCAGGTACCTCCAATATTGCCCCTTCAATCAGTCCTGATGGCCGTAGCATGGTATTTGTTTCAAACCGCGACTTGGTGAGCATGGATTTTTTCCTTGCAGATATTGAACAGCGGCAGATCACCCGGCAGATTTCGGGGGTTATGCGCGAGACCCGCATTGATGATTACAGTTTTCTTGAATCGGCCGGGACCTGGCACCCGCAGGGCAATCAGTTTGCACTTGCTGTTTTCATGGAAGGAGAGAACAGGCTGCTGATTGCCGATCTTGACGCCCGCCGGCGTTCGCGCACCCATTCTCTTGAAGGAATTAGCGCATTCAACAACCCCGACTGGTCGCCCGATGGGAGTAGCATCGTGGTTTCGGGGCAGCACCATGGCAAAAGCAACCTGTATTTATTTGACGTACAAACCGGCCAAACCCGCCAACTCACCGATGACCCTTACGATGCACTCCATCCTCACTGGTCGCCTGATGGCAGCCGCATTTTGTTTGTAACCGACAGGGGCTCAACCCACCTGGATGTCATTGATCTGGGCTATTACCGCCTGGCTGAATATGAAATGCAAACCGGACAGGTAAGGGTTTTTGATATTTTGCCGGGAGCCGATATCATAAACCCGGTATATTCGGGCGACGGCAGCCAGATATTCTTCGTGTCGGATGCCGATGGTTTCCGCAATATTTACCGTTACGATATTGCCGGTCAGCAGCTACACCGCCTGACTAACCTGCAGACCGGGGTTATAGGTATCACCGCGGGTTCACCTTGTCTTGACATTTCTTGGGAAACAAACCAGCTGATCTATACCCTTTATAATAATGGCAATTACGAGATCTATTCCTGCAACATTGATGATCTGGATGGGGAGGAGTTCAGCAGGGAGGATATTGATTTTACGGCCGCTTTGCTGCCACCCTTTCGTGAAATGGCTCCCACCACCTTTGTTGATGACAACCTTCTGGCTACCCCGGTGTGGGATTCTGAAGTTTTCGCCACCCGCGAATATGAGTCCCGCTTCACCCTGGAGCATGTGGGTGCATCGGGAATCGGAATAGGAGTGAGCCAATTTGGTACAGGCATGGCTGGAGGGGTGAACTTCATGTTCAGCGATATGCTGCGCGAAAATACCTTGCTGGCCGGGGTACAGTTGCAGGGACGAATCTTTGATGTGGCAGGGCAGTTTGCATATCTGAACCAGAGGACCCGCTTCAACTGGGGAGCCATTGTCTCGCATTTCCCATACCGGTTTGCCGGGGCTGGAATTATCCAGGATACCCTTCAGGGGCAAGTTGTCAACAACCTGGTGATGCTCGAGGAAAGGGTGTTTGAAAGCGAACTGGGTGGATATGGCATTTATCCCCTGTCGAGGAACCTTCGTTTTGAGGGGGGCATCAGCGGGCGCATGTATAACTTCAGGCGCGACAGCATCAATAATTATTATGCTGGCGGAGTGCCTGTTCATCGCGAAGAATACCGGGTGGAAGCACCCGGGGGGTTCTTCCTGTACAGGGGTTACCTGGCCTACGTGGGCGATGGCTCGCAATTCGGGTTCACTGCTCCCATGGACGGATACCGCTACCGCTTTCAGGTGGATCGCACCATGGGAGAATATTCCTTTTGGGGGCTGATGGCCGATTACCGCAGGTACTACCTGATGCGGCCATTCTCGTTTGGTTACCGATTGATGCATTACGGCAGATACGGCGACGATGCCAACCAACTGCAACCCCTTTTCCTGGGTGCCCCATATTTTGTCAGGGGGTATACCTGGAACAACCTAAGACAACCTTCCGGGCTTGGCGACAATATTATGTCTATCAATAACCTTACCGGAAGCAAGATGGCAGTAATAAACCTGGAGTTGCGGCTGCCTTTTACCGGCATTGAGGAGCTGGCCCTGATTCGCTCCAGGATGTTTTTCTCCGATCTGGTACTTTTTACCGACGGAGGCCTGGCATGGTACGACTTTGATAACATCGTTCTGCAATGGACTCCCAACAACGGGGAGAACGTTCGCATCCCGGTTGTCAGCAGCGGGCTGGCCCTTAGGGTCAACCTGTTTGGGGCGATCATCGTGGAACCCTACCTGGCAATACCCTTCCAGAGAAGAGCAGACAACTACACCCCTACCTTCGGGTTTCATATGTCGATGGGAGGATTTTAAAACAATGTGACAATGTGACAATTTGACAATGTGACAATGTGAAAATTAAAAAAAAATCTATTACAAATTATTTAATTTTCTATTTTTCTACTTTTCTGATTATCAGATTATCACATTGGTCTTATAAGTTTTCTTTAATGAAACTGCTTATCATGTTGTAAAGGTGCAGGGTGGTACCCGGGCCTTCGCTGATGCCGTGGGAGCGATTGGGATAGGCGAACATGGAGAATTGCTTGTTGTGGCGGATCAGCTCGTTGATCACCACCTCGGCATTCTGGTAATGAACATTGTCATCGCCGGTTCCGTGAATAAGCAGAAGCTTTCCTTCCAGATTGGCTGCATGCGTAAGAGGTGAACCCTGTACATAACCCTCCCTGTTATCTTCAATCAGGCCCATGTATCTTTCCTGGTAGATGGTGTCGTAAAACCATTGTGCCCCAACCGGTGCAATGGATACCCCTGCTTTGTATATTTCGGGGTACTGAAACAGCAGGTTCAGGGTCATTGAGCCACCACCCGACCAGCCCCACACCCCCAGGCGGTCGGGGTCCATCCATGCATGTTGCTCAAGCAGGGCCTTTGTGGCCTGTGCCTGATCGCGTGCATTGATGATGCCGATCTGCCCGTAGATGCTTTTGCGGAAATCAGCTCCACGCGGTGATGGTGTGCCACGGTTATCTACCGACATCACCACATAACCCTGTTGTGCCAGCATCTGGTGAAACAGCATGCGCTGGCCCCCGAAGCGGTCGAGCACGGTTTGTGAAGCCGGCTCACCGTAAACATGAAAAAGAACAGGGTATTTCTTTGAGGGGTCAAAATCGGGAGGCCGGATCATGTAACCATCCAGTTCAACCTCAGGGGTGCGGACCCTGAAAAATTCAGCCGCCGATAGCTGAAGGCCTTCCAGTTTTTCTTTCAGGTTCCTGTTGTCGGTAAATGTCCTGATGATTTTATGGTCGGGCAGGCTAATCAGGCTGGTAACCGGGGGTGTGCTGAAATTCGAGTAGGTATGGAAGGCGTATGCCCCATCAGCGGAGATGTTATAGGAATGGGTTCCGGGAAGGTTTTCCGGGCTAAGCCTCCGGGGCTTTTGCCTGCCCCTGATATCTGTGCGGTACAGGTACCTTTGTGTGGGGTTTTCAGGGGAGGCGATGAAGTAAACCCAGCCCGATTTCTCATCTATCTTCAGCACGCTGATCACATCCATTCCGGGGGGTGTGATCGGGTGCACCTTTTTCCCATCGCGCTGAATCCTCAGCAGCTGTGCCCATCCATCGCGTTCGCTCAGCCAGGTGAACTCCCTGTCCTTGCCCAGCCAGATGACATCGTCGCACACATCCAGCCAGGCCTGGTTCAGGTCGGTAAATACTGTATGTACTTCAGTTGTATAAGCATTGCAGAACATTACTTCATTGCGGTTCTGCTGGCGGTTCAGACGCTGTATCATCACCTCTTCGGAATTGGCTGCCCAGCCCAGGCGGGCAATATAATTATTTCGTTCATCGCCGGGAACCTGCATCCAGCGCGTCTCTCCCGTCGTGGTTAAAACCACCCCCAGGAGACAGGCCGAGTTGGTGGTGCCTACTTTGGGATATTGCACCGGAATGATCCTGGGGTAGATCGAGTCGGTGGTGTTGATCATGTGATAAACCCCAATGCCACTGGCATCAAACTGCAGGTAGGCGATTTTCTTCCCATCGGGGCTCCAGCTAAAGGCATCACGCAGGTGAAACTCCTCCTCATACACCCAATCGGTGGTGCCATTGATAATGGTTTGACTGCCATCGCGGGTCAGAGGGATAATCTTTCCTGAGGATAACTCCTCGGTATAGATGTTGTTGTTGCTTACATAGGCAATTTGTGTGCCATCAGGGCTGAATTTTGCAAACATCAGCGAGGAGGCAGGCATGCTTTTGCCTACCTGCTCCAGCTTTCGGGTTTGCAGGTCCAGCACCCAGTAATCGCCCCGGGTATTGTAACGCCAGACCCGCCTGCCATTGGTAAAGATCAATAGCTTGCTGTTGTCGGGCGACCAGCTGTAATTTTCTATACGAACAGGTCTTTCTTTTCCCTGTGGGATCATTTCAGAGGCTTTTACCAAAATGCTCTTTTGCATCGAACCCGCTGAATATTTTACCAGGTCGGTGAAGCCAGGATTTTCTGCGGATCTTTCCAGGGTGGTATACCCCGAGGCATCCTCCAGCCAGCGGACATTGCCAAAGCTCTCCGATCGGAATTCCCCGCTGTTGAAAATACGTTCAACAGTCAGGGGCTCAGCTGCCGGCTGAGCCAGCAGGCTAAGGGAAGTCAGAAAGAAGGTAAAAAACAGATTGCTTGTTTTCATTTGTTGCGTTGTTTTGTTTGATTTTTCCTGACAAATATATATAATATTAAAATTGCTTCATTATGCCCGGGAAATCATCTTAAAAGAAAATTTAATTTTGTTCTACGGGTATTTTCCGGGTTAAATAATTGGGTTATTTTCCCGCTGATTCTTATATTTAAAGATTCAAATTATAAAGAGAATCCCTATGGTCAGCAACTATTTTTCATTCAACCGGAAGCTGCGGTTAATGATTTTTAGCGTTTTTATCATTTTCTCTTCAGGTTTATCCTGGGGTTTTCCTCCTTTGGAAGAAAACATACAGGTCACGGCTCCTCCTGCAGAACTTGGGCTGGATCCGTTTTACAAAAAGTATGTAGACGCAGGGGGTATCCCGGTGATCAGTTCTGCCAGGGTGCCTGATGAAGCCCTGTTACAGGCCAGGAGGCAGATCATTGCCATGGTATCTGCCTTACCGCGCAATGTTCTGGATACCATGCTAACCCGGGGTGTAAGGCTTGGGATCATGGCTGCCCGTTATGAAGGCACAACCAATATTCCCGAGCACAGTTACCTGAAGAACGACACCACCATGAACTGGGATGTCAGGGCCAGGGGGCTTGGGGGCAGCCCGGAGCTTCCCCTGACTACTGCCTCAGAGGAGAACATACTGTGTTATAACATCGATAAGTATCACAATGAGGATATCCTGATCCATGAATTTGCCCATACAATCCATTTGATTGGGCTGGTGCTTGCCGAGCCTGGCTTTAATGAACCATTGCAGGCATTGCTGGATCAGGCCAGAGAGAACGGCTTGTGGGAAGGAACTTATGCTGCCACTAATATTGAAGAATACTGGGCCGAAGGGGTGCAAACATGGTTCAATGTAAATGCCAGCCTGCCCCGGCCCGATGGCCTGCACAACAACATTGCCACACGTGCCCAGCTGAAGGAATACGATCCGGGGCTGTACAACCTGCTGAAGCAATATTTTCCTGATACCGAGGATTGCATTTCATGTCATTGCATGAAAGAACATAAAATTATATACTACTAAAACAGGAGGTCTATGAGGAAGTCGATGTATCCCGGAATTATTGTTTCCATGATGATTCTGGCTTCCTGCCAGCAGGAAAGTGTTGTTATCACCGAAGAACATTATCTTCGGGCGGAGGCATACCTTAGGCCAAACATCAGCAGGAAAGTGTATTACCTGGATGTACAGCCCAACTGGCTGGCCGATAGTTCGGGGTTCTGGCATGTTACCCATACACCGCATGGCAAAAGGTTCCTGATGACCCGTCTGGATGAACAGACCACAGCAGAAGCTTTTGATCATCATCAGCTTGCATCTCTGCTGAGACGAATTGCACAGGTAAAGGCTGATGCGGCCGATCTTCCCTTCAACAGCATCCGTCTGGACAGCCAGGGCAATATTCATTTTGAATCAGATGGTAAATGGTTTGAATTTGATCCCCGGGAGGCATTGCTGGAAGTGCGGCAGGAAGCCCCCCCTGTGAACAGCAATCTGATATCGCCCAACGGCAGGTATGAAGCTTTTGTGAAAGACTACGACCTCTATGTGCGGGAGCGCTCCTCAGGGCGCGAGCGCCGGTTGAGCAACCGCGGAAAGTACCTGCTGGAGTACGGAAACCTTTATGGATGGGATGATGTGATGGATGAAGCCAACGGAAAACGAAAGGAGCAGTTGTTTGTTAACTGGTCGCCCGATTCTGAGATGATCCAAACTTTCCTGGTCGATTTGCGCAATGCACGAAAGATGCACCTGCTCGATTTCACGGTCGACACCCTTTACCGTCCCCGTGTTTTAAGTTATTACAGAGGTTCCCCGGGAGATACTACCCTGGTATATAATATTCCGGTGATCTTTGAGGTTGCCTCCGGCAGGGAGGTGGTGGTGGATGTGCCTCCCATCCCGCATTTTATCAGCGTGCAGTTCCAGTGGGATGAGGATTCCCGGGAGCTATGGGCCCTGTATGCCCACAGAGGTTTTAAAAAAGTTGACCTGATCAGGGTAGATCCCCGAACGGGCAAAAAAAAACTTGTATTATCCGAAGAAACCGACCTCTCCCTTGAGTATACAAACATGACGTTCAGGAAAGCAGGAACCGACAGCTTTCTTTTTCGTTCGGAGCACTGCGGCAGGTACCATCTTTATCTTTATGACCGCAACACGGGACAGCTGATCCACAAGGTTACCGATGGTGATTTTATTGTCCAGCAGCTTCTGCATGTTGATGAAGAGTCCGGAAGGATCTATTTTACCGCCAGCGGCAGGGAGGAAGGATTGAATCCCTATTATCATCAGTTATACAGTATTGACCCTGACGGAAAGAACCTGAAGCTGCTCACCCCCGAACCGGCTCATCACCAGGTAAGCCTGTCGCCCTGCAGGAAATACTTTGTTGATAACTACTCGCGGGTTGATCTGCCGACTGTTTCGCTGGTTCGTGACCTGTCAACAGGGGAGGAAGTCTTTGGGATCAGCCGGGCAGATGTAAGTGAATTGCTGGCCATGGGCTGGCGGGCTCCTGAGAGTTTTTCGGTAAAAGGAAGGGATCATCAGACAGACATCTATGGTGTTCTGTATTTGCCTGCCGGGCTGAATCCCCGAAAATCCTATCCCTTGATTGACTATGCCTATAGCGGCCCCCATGTTTCCATCATTCCGAAATCTTTCCGCGAAGGGCTGGTCAATATCATGCAGCCATTCACCCAATTTGGTTTTGCAGTAATGGTGGTTGATGGTATGGGTACCTCTTTCCGGGGCAGGGATTTCCGGGCCATATCTTACCGCAACATCGGGGGCAATATGGAATGCCATGTTGCAGCCATTCATCAGCTGGGTGAGCGCTACCGATGGATCGATACCGGCAGGGTAGGAATCTTTGGGCACTCAGCCGGGGGGTACGATGCCACCCGGGCCATGCTGCTGTACCCCGAGGTGTTCAAGGTAGGAGTTTCTTCGGCAGCCGATCACGACCACCGCATGGAAAAGGCCTGGTGGCCCGAGATGTATATGGGATACCCGGTTGGAGATTATTACCATGAACAATCAAATATCACCAATGCCTCCCGGTTGCAGGGAAAACTGCTGATTGCCCACGGAGGGATAGATGAGAATGTCAATCCTTCGGCCACTTTCAAACTAGCCGGGCAGCTCATCAGCGAAGGCAAAGACTTTGATATGCTGATACTGCCCGGATCCAGGCATAGTTTTGGAAGAGATGGAGGGGATTACTTCACCAAAGTGCGCTGGAATTATTTCATCCGGCATTTGTTGGGGGCCGAGCCCTTGCATAATTACCAGTTTAGGACAATAGGGCATTGATGCCAGTTTGCATATTGGCAAATTCAATACCTGGAAATTCTGGGGTATGTGTTTTTATTCCATGGCTTCGTGCTCCGTCCTTAGGATGATCTCTTCCTGCAGTGCAACCCCCAAATCGTTGAAGTAATCCGAATAACCGGCCACGCGCACGATCAGGTCGCGGTATTTTTCGGGGTGTTTGCGGGCATCACGCAAAGTTTGGGCATTTACCACATTGAATTGTATGTGATGGCCACCCACGCGAAAGTAAGTGCGGATCAGGGCAGTGAGTTTTATGATTGCCTCATGGGAGTTAAAAAACTGGGGGGCAAACTTCTGGTTGAGCAGGGTGCCCCCGGTTTTTTCATGATCAATTTTAGCAGCCGACTGCAAAACAGCCACTGGTCCTTTGCAATCGCTTCCCTGCACGGGGCTGATTCCCTCGCTAAGGGGCTGGAAAGCCAGGCGACCGTCGGGCATGGCGCCCACTTTGCTGCCAAAATAAACATGGCAGGTAGTGGGCAGCATGTTGATGCGAAAAACTCCCCCCCGGTAACCTGGCCTTCCGTCCACCGACTCAAAGAAGCTGTTGAATACCCGGATGGCATGCTCATCGGCCTGCTGATCATTATTACCCCAGCGTGGGGTCTCATAGATGATGCGGTGGCGCAGCTCCTCCATGCCTTCGAAATTCTGGTTCAGGATTCCCCGCAGCTGTTCAAGAGATAATTGTTGTTCATCGAAAACCCATTTTTTCAGCGCACTGAGGTTATCGGTGATCGATCCAAGGCCAACTCCCTGGATGTAACTGCTGTTGTAACGGGCACCTCCGGCATTGTAATCCCTTGCATTGGCAATGCAATCCTGTGTTAGCAGCGAAAGAAAGGGCACTGGCAGATGCAGGGCATAAAGCCTCTCGATGATGTTGTTGCCCTGGATCTTGATGTCAATGAAATGCCGCAATTGTTTTTCAAATCTCTGGTAAAGCTCCTCAAAACTTTCAGGATCTGGCAGCTGGGTCAGATCTATTCCTATAAGCTGACCTGTAATTGGATCAATACCTTTGTTGAGGGTAATTTCAAGGACCTTGTTCAGGTTGAAGTAGCCCGAAAGGGTATAGGCTTCCGTGCCGAAAGCCCCTGTCTCCACGCAACCCGAGGCCCCTCCGTTGCGGGCATCGGCAAGAGATTTTCCCTGTCGCAGCAGCTGGTTGATGATCCCGTCGGTGTTGAAAAAGGAGGGCTGGCCAAAGCCGGTCTTGCTGATCTTCAGGGCGCGGTGAACAAAGGCATCCGGGTTCTGGCGGCTGATCTGTACCATTGAACTTGGCTGCACCAGGCGCATCTCCTCTATCACGTCAAGAATCAGGTAGGTGAGCTCGTTCACCCCATTGCTGCCGTCTTCCTTCAATCCCCCCAGGTTGATCAGGCTGAAGTCGGTGTAGGTGTTGCTTTCCTCGGCCGTGACCCCCATCTTGGGAGGAGAGGGGTGGTTGTTGAACTTGATCCAGAAGGCCTGAAGCAGTTCCCTGGCTTTTTCTGCCGTCAGTGTTCCGGCAGCTGTTTCCTGCTGGTAAAAGGGAAAAAGATGCTGATCGAGCCGCCCCGGGCAGAATGAATCCCAGGGGTTCAGCTCGGTGATCACCCCCAGGTGGATAAACCAGTAATGCTGCAGGGCTTCATGGAAGGTGCGGGGGGCATGGGCTGGAACCCGGCTGCAGACCTGAAGCATGTCTTTCAGTTCATTGGACCGCAGTTGATCGGTTTCTTTCTCCAGCAGCATCCCAATGGCATGGGCATGGCGGCGGGCAAATGCGATGATGGCCTGGGCAGAAATCTCCATGGCAAGCAGCTCTGCCTGCTGCCCGGGATCAAGCGTGCTTTCAGGGTGCTGCCTGATCTGTTCAATTTCATGGAGTATCTGAAGCATTCCTTTTTTGAAGACCAGCGGCCCGGCAACCGTATGGCCCGGAGCACGCTGCTCCTGGAACTCGGTGAATATTCCGGCCTGGTAAGCAGCCTGCCATTCGGGGGCCAGCTCCGAAAAAAGCCGGTCGCGCTGGGTCCTTCCCTTCCAGAAGGGAATGATGATATTTTCATAGGCCTCCCGGGTTTTTAGGTCAACCTCAAAGGAAACCTTAGGCCGGGAATGGATGATCTCCAGATCGTTAAGCGAATGCAGGCAGATCTCCGGGTAGGTGGGTGTGGCCTTTGGGGCGGGGCCGCGCTCGCCCACGATCAATTCCCCATCTCCAATATAGATAACCTTGTTCTTCAGGATGTACTCAAAGGCCCTGGCCCTCTGAATGGCTGCAGGAATATCTTCAATACCGGGCTGCTGGTAGAATTCGGTAACCAGCAGCGCCCTTTCTGCCGAAAGCACCGGGCGGGTATCCAGGCTTTGCCTGCGCAGGGTATTAATTCGTTGGTTCATGGGATGATTGATTTTTGTTATGGAGCCTTTGGCTTGTTAACCGCCCACTGTAACAAGCCTGGCAAGGTCGCTAAAGGTTTCGCGCAGCTGGCAGGCCTTGCGGATATCGTAATTTTGTTTCTGCTCCAGGGAGTAAGGAAGGCCCAGTTTTTGGTACTTTCCCCTGGCAATGCAATGATAAGGCAGCAGGTCGATGCGTTCCAAAGTGCTGAAGCCTGAAAGAAATTGACGGATCTGTCCCAGGTTCAGGGGAGTGTCGGTGATGCCCTCCACCAGGGGGATGCGCAAAATGATCCTGCTTCCGGAGGCGTGCAGCAGCCTGAAGTTTTCCAGTATCAGCCGGTTGTTGCATGAAGTATGTTTTTCATGCTCCAGGGGGTTGATCAGCTTCAGGTCGAAAAGGAAAAGGTCAGTCAATGGCATGAACTTCCTGATAGTTTCAACCGGGGCATATCCTGATGTATCCACAGCTGTGTGAATACCTGCCTGTCGGCATTTTCGCAGGATTTCAAGGCAGAACTCAGCCTGTGCCAGGGGTTCACCTCCCGAGAGGGTGATGCCTCCACCGGATTCCTCGAAAAAGGGCTTGTCGTGAAGTATCTGGTCAAAAACTTCCTGCACACTCATTTTCCTGCCCAGGGGTTCTTCATGATGAGAGGTAAAATTGCCGGTGCGCCGGGTGGTGATCCAGGAACTGATCCCAAAACTCCGGCTCTCGGGGTTGTGGCACCAGCTGCACCTAAGCGGACAGCCCTTCAGAAAGATTGTGCTGCGGATGCCCGGCCCGTCGTGTACCGAAAAACTCCGGATGTCATAAACAATTCCCTGGCTCATGGAAAATCAGGTATTGAAGAAAATGAGGTTTCTGGATCATGTTGCAGCGCATTTTATGTAAGGGGCTGCTTTGGCAGTGGGGCAGGTCAGCAGATCCAGCAGGCAAACAAGCCTTTGCCGTTGTTGTGGTACAGGGTGGAAAGTATTGTGGGCTGCATGACAAGGGGTGCTTTATTTACACAAATATAAGAAAAAATACCCCCCATATATATGCCTGAAAAAGAAAGTTATTCATACCTTCCATTCCGGTTGATCCGTAATTTTTTGTATAATTTGTTACGGATGCATCAGCAACAAAGCCATGATCCTGGGGATGCATGTTTCGGGTTGTGGGTCAAAGTACTCCTTCAGATCCAGGATGCGAAAACCCTGGCTTATGGCCGCAGAGGTGAAATCCGAGATATGATGGTTGAAGCAGTTCACCACCTGCACACCCTGGGGTGTATCAAACCGCGCCTTTGTTCCGGTATATTGTTTAAAGGGGTGCAGCTCGCCCACGTATACCAGGCTGCCAGGATGGGTATATTGTTTTACTTTATGGAAAATATGGTTCAGGTTTTTAATATGCTCGAGTACCAGGCTAAAGGTGACCAGGTCGAAGGGTTCGGTACCAAAATTCCAATCACCGGTAATATCAGCCTGGACAAACTCCACCGCAGAGCCATTGAGCTTTTCCTTTGCCCGCTGCAGCATCTCAGCCGAGAGGTCAACAGCTGTAACATGGCTTGAAATGGTTGCCAGCCACTGGGTGTTTTTTCCTGTTCCGCAGCCTATCTCCAGGCAGCGGCCCACCAATATGCCGTTTAACACCTCGCGAATGGCAACCCCTTCAAGGTCGCGGGTGGGATTTCCGCAGCTGTCGTATTGCTCAGCCCATTGATCGTAAGCTTCCTGAACATTCATCCTGTTTTGTTTTTGAAAAATTCCTGAGCCGGGCAGCCCGAATCCTTTTGCATGCAATACCTGCAGGCAATATGCGAACGCAGCAGCCCGGTGGCGGCTGTGGCCAGAACTGCCAGCAAAGGTAAGGTTAAAAGAAGAAACAGGCTATAAGAAAGGATCAGTAAAATGATTCCAACACCCAGGGGAAGCAGAAATACCATCATGTCGGGGATCAGGTCCTTATAGGTGATCTTCCTGCTGCAAAATTTTCCAGGGTCTCCTTTTGGGAAAAACAGGGCACTTAGCCTGCCCCTGCCAAAAGCGCAAGTTTTTCCCCAATAGTAACAGCTTGTACAGCTATACTTCATCAACCTGTACTCCAGCACCATGACATAAACCATGTATGCCAGGGAAAATCCCCGGCCAGCCTGCCAGAGGATCAGAAAACCCAATGCATAGATCAGCAGCGAATTCAACCCGCTGATAATCACCATCCTGATGGGATAATTTTCATGCCTTTGGGTAACTTCCATAGCCGGGGTATCGATTTTTTTTAAAATTAATAAATAAATCATCAATATGTATCATGAATTTAAAGTCTGGGCTGATATTTGCATTCAGAACGATGGATTTGATGAGTGCAGGTGAAAAAAGTATTAATTTTGCAAAACCTCCTATTTGTGTTTCCATGAACATTGCCGACATTTTCGACATTACCCTGCCGCTGAAAAACCCGGTCATGTTGTTCCTGGTGATACTGATCATTATCCTGGTCACGCCTATTCTGTTAAACCGCTTCCGCATCCCGCATATTCTTGGGCTTATCCTGGCCGGAGCCATCATCGGCCCCTATGGAATTAACCTGATAGTTCGCGACAACGGCATTTTGCTTTCGGGCACTGCCGGTTTGTTGTATATCATGTTCATGGCCGGCCTGGAGATGGATCTGGTGGATTTTCGCAAAAACACCAACCGCAGCATTATCTTCGGGATGTATACCTTTTTAATACCCATGGGTCTTGGGATCTTTGCAGGGCTGTACCTGCTGGAGTATTCGCTGCCCACGTCCATTTTGCTGGCCAGCATGTTTGCCTCCCACACCCTGATTGTTTACCCCATGCTCAGCAAGCTGGGCATTGCCCGCAACCGGGCCGTGAGCATCGGGGTAGGAGGAACGGTGATCACCGATACCCTGGCCCTGCTGGTGCTTGCTGTCATTGTGGGAATGACTGTGGGAGAAGTAAACTCCCAGTTCTGGACACGCCTTGCCCTGTCGCTGATTGTTTTCGGGCTGATAGTGATTTTTGTGTTCCCCATCATCGCCCGTTGGTTTTTTAAAAATTTCCTGGACAATGTATCCCAGTATATTTTCGTGCTGGTATTGATGTTTCTGGGTGCGGTAATTGCCGAAATTGCTGGAATAGAAGCCATTCTGGGAGCCTTCCTGACGGGGCTGGCCCTGAACAGGCTGATTCCTTCCACCTCACCCCTGATGAACCGGGTGGAGTTTGTGGGCAATGCCATCTTTATTCCTTTCTTTCTAATAGGGGTGGGCATGCTGGTCGATTTCCGGGCCTTTTTCTCCGATATGCAAACCATCAAGGTAGCCATCGTGATGACCCTGGTGGCTACCCTGGCCAAATATATTGCTGCCTGGCTTGCCCAGAAATCCTTTAAACTCACCGTGGATGAGCGCCGCCTGATATTTGGCCTGAGCAATGCACAGGCTGCTGCCACTCTTGCTGCCATTACAGTAGGTTATAACATCATTACCGGCTACACCCCTGAAGGGGACCCCATCAGGCTGCTGAACGAAAACGTGCTCAACGGTACCATCGTGATGATCATGGTTACCTGTACCATTGCTACTTTTGTTGCACAAAAAGGAGGGCACAACATCTCGCTGCTGGAAGCCCAATCTGAGCAGAAAGAGGAGGCCGGAAGCGAGGAGCGGATACTGATCCCCGTGGCCAACCCCAACACCATTGAAGAAAACATTCTGCTGGCAACCATTATCAAATCGCGCAGGAACCGCCACGGGGTTTATGCGCTGAATGTGATCAACTCCACCCGCATGGACCTCCAGTCGGAGGCCAAAGCCAGGCGGCTGCTTGATAAATGTGCTTCAATAGCCTCCTCGGCCGATATTGTCCTTCACAAGCTGCTGCGCTTCGATACCCATGTGGCCCATGGTATTGCCAATGCTGCCCGCGAACACCACATCAACCACATGATCCTTGGACTACACCAGGGCGACCCTGCGGTTTCCTTTTTCGGTAACATCACCCATACGGTGCTGGAAAACGTGAATACCACCATTTATATTTACAAGCCGGTACAGCCTGTTTCAACTGTTAAAAGGCATATTGTGGTAGTGCCCGAGCGGGCTGAACATGAGTTGGGTTTTCCTTTCTGGCTGGTGAAAATCTGGAACATCGCGCGCAACACCGGGGGTAGCCTGAAGTTTGTGGGGGGGCAGAAAACCTTGCAGATCATCCGGGAGGTGTACCATCAGCATCCCATTGAAGCCGAATTCACCCAGTTTTCCGAATGGAACGACTTTCTGATCCTCTCGCGCGAGGTGCGTAAGGACGATAACCTGATCATCATCCTGAGCCGCCCCAACAAACCCTCCTGGCATGCCTCCATGGGCAATATCCCGCAATACCTCGACAAGTACTTCAGGGAAAACAGTTTTATCCTGATCTACCCCATGCAGCAGGGAATACACGATGAGGAAATGTCGTACTTCCGAAACGTATCGTTTCTTGAATCCATCGAAAAACTCGATGAGATCGGAAAAACTATTTCCAGGCTTTTCAGGAAAAGGAACTGAGGAAACCCGGGTTCGCGGATTTTACATTTTCCACAGATGTTCACTGATAAGGAGAAGAAAATCACTGATTTGAACCGATAAGTATACAGAAAATTCAACAGCAGCTGGAGAAAATCACCAAACAAAAGAAAGTTATCTGTGAAAACTGTGATTTTTCTTAAACTGTGCAAATTTGTGGACAGTTCCCAATCCCCTCCAATGCATCCTTTGCTCCGGTCGGAAAAAATTAATCCATAGTAAGCCTTGTATCGGCCTTGTATCGGCCATGTATCGGAGAAGGTATGGAAAAAATTTGTCCGACTCAATGCCCCGCAATCTCCGACTTTGTCCGACTCAGAATCTGCCTTCCTCCGACTTTTGTCCGACTCAGTGCGGTTATCTAATCCCTAATCCCTAATCCCTAATCCCTAATCCCTATTCCTGCCAGTAATGTTTCGGGTGCAGGGGGGATTTTTTTGGGAAAAACCCGGTAACCTTGTTCATCGATCAGCACCAGGATGTTGCCATGGGTGTTGCTTTGGTAAATGGTGCTTCCATATTTTGTGAGGGTGCTGAGGGTTTCCTCGTTTGGCAGGCGGTACTTGTTGTTTTCCCCGCAAAGAATGAATGCCACCTCGGGCTGCACCTGTGCGATGTAATCGTCGGAGGAGCTGGTGCGGCTGCCGTGGTGGCCGGTTTTCAGCAAATGGCTTTTTATGGGGAACCCTGAGTTCAGGATGCTTTTTTCGGCCCGGTGTTCGGCATCACCCTGAAACAGGGCAAAGGTATTTCCCATTTGCACCCTGATTACCAGCGACATGTCGTTGAGCCCTCCCTTGAAATCGGCTCCCGGATGGATCACCTGCATGGCAAACTGATCGCAGAAGCTGTGCGTCCATCCTGCCATTCCTTTGTGAAAGATGGCAGCCGTGCTGTCTACCAGGAAGCGGAAGGTGTCGTATGTCAGGGAAGTATGGCGTACTCCGGGGTCCATCACATTCAATACCGGGAAATGACGAAGCACGGGTATCAACCCGGCAATATGGTCGGCATGCGGGTGGGTGGCTACCACCCAGTGCAGGGTGTCGATAGCCAGCTCCAGCAGGTATTCCCTTATCCCCGAGCCCCGGTCTCCCCCGTCAACCAGGATGTTGTACCCGTTGCCCTGCAACAGTATGGCATCACCGTGACCCACATCAAAGAAATGTATGCGCCAGGCATTGTGATAATCTTCTGCGGCCTTGGCCGGGTCGGGCTCCTTTTCCAGGAAAAATGCCGGAATGCCCGATATGTCGTCGCGCGAAATGATGCCCTCAGGGGCAGCGGAGGGCTCTTCCCTTGACTTGCAGCTTAGCAGTCCCAGAAGGACAAGGATGGACAAACCACGGAAAAAGTATCTTATCCGGGCAATGTGGGCAGGGTACGGCAGGGCGCTCTTCTGATTAGGCATGCAGGGAACAATTGATCATGTTGCGGTGCAACTTAATCGGGGGGATTTGAATTACCCGGAAAGCTGCCAGTTCATTTCGGTCTGCAATATATAAAATAAATTAAAAATGATTAAGTTTTTTGTTGGTTTTCAATGATGTACTTTACCAGGGCTGGATTGCCAGCAGCAAATACTCCCCCGGGAATGTCGCGGTTGACAATGCTTCCGGCGCCAATCACCGCTCCATTGCCTATTGTCACTCCCGGGCAGATGATGGCTCCTCCGCCGATCCATACATCATCGCCGATTGTGATAGCTTTGGCGTATTCCAAACCGCCGGCCCTTTCTGAAGCGTTCATGGGGTGGGTGGCTGTATATAATTGCACCGATGGGCCAAACAAAACCCTGTGGCCGATGTTCACGGGCATTACATCCAGCACCACGCAGTTGAAGTTAAAGAACACCCCCTCCCCGGTGATGATGTTGTAGCCATAGTCGCAATAAAAGGGCGGCTGTATGGTGAGGTTGCTGCCTGCCCGGGGAAGCAGCTCCCTAAGGATCTGCGTTCTTAGATCAGGGCGGTTATCGGGGCTGTCGTTCAGGGCTTTCAGCAGCAGCCTGGCCTGGGTGCGCTCGGCTACCAACCGGGGATCCATGGCATCGTAAAGCTTGCCGGAGAGCATGTTTTGCTTCTGGGAAGTCATAAGGAAAAACTTAAACACAAAAACACGAAAATTTTTATTCCATTTTTAAGAAGTTACACGGAGGTTCACTGAGGAAGAAGATGAGGTTCACAGAGAAAGAGGCTTTTGATGTACTCTGTGAACCTCTCCTTTTTAACCTCCGGGGACCTCTGTGTAACTTTTTTTTAATACCTGGCACCTTAACTGATCACTTTCACCACTATCAATGCCGCTACCAGCATCAGCAGCAGGATGGCGATCACCGCGAGGCTTGTTTTGATGCCTTCAGGTTCTTTGCGCGACTCGGGTTCGGTGCTGTCCATGCGGAATACAATATGCTCCAGCAGCAGGTGGGCCGCCACCGAGCCTGCTATGATCAAAAGCACAATGACTATCATATAGGCCTGGTAGGTGAATCCCAGCGGCCCCAGCAGGGCAATGATCAGGGCCGAGAACCAGCAAACCACCGAGGTGGCTCCCGTGATTGCCAGCAACCACTGCCTTGCTGCGATGATATGTTTGGGCATGGTGGTATGCAGGTAGCCTTTCAGCATGGGGATCACCCGGGCATGAAACACCAGCCCGTTGATCATCAGCAGGATCACCACTGTCATTTTGGCCATGAAGTGGGCCATGCCCCAGAGATCGGGGTTGAGCAGCAGCAGGATGATGCCGGTGATCACCAGCAGGCTGAGGCCCCCCAGCACAACGTGAGAGGAGCGTACAATCAGCAGGAACTGATCGTGGGTGATGCGGCGGTTGCGGATCGAGGCCATAAATACCGTGTCGCTGGCCGTGGCTGCCCCTACACCAATGGCAGCCCCTATGGCATGGATCAGGGTGATGATCTGGTAAAGGGTCATATGCTGGAAAATAATGGTTTTGTCATCAGTTCTGGTAAATGTTCTCCCAAGTTACTAAAAAAATCCGCATATAGGAAACAGGAATCTTCACCATCTCGAAATTATAAAGCAGCAGGAGTTAATTCTTCTGGTCAGAAACCAAATTTTGACTTCTGCTGGAAAAATTTCCAAAAAAGTATTTTACCTGAATATAAAAAAAATCCTTCCAAGTGATTTTGCTAAGATATTGATAAGCAATATTCTGATAAACTTACTCTGGTTTATACCAGAGATAATCTACGTGTTTTTACTAGTATTAAAATATGAAAAAATACTAAAAATACGCCCCTTCAAATGACATTACATTTGGATTAAACAAAAGGTTTGTCCGTTTAACGCAAGTATTCACAAAAAAAATTAAACCCCATGAAAAAATTTTTTTACCTCCCGATGATCCTGGCTTTTGGGCTGATGATTTCCGCCTGCCAGAAAGAAGATTTGAATGCTGATTTTGGAATGAAACCTGCAAGTGGTAGCCTATCTTATCCCCGTACAGTTTGTCTCGGTGATATGGCTGATTTTACTTTTACTGCCACTGGAAACGTACAGATACAATTGCTTGTGGAAGATCAATATGTTCAAATTTTTCAAGAAGCAAAAAGTACAGGTGAAACATTTTATTATAGTTTTACAGAAGTTGGTACATACCATTTGCGGCACCATATTGGTAATAAGTGGACTTATTTCACAATTGAGGTAATTGAATGTGGTGATTGTATAATTAGAACCGAAGGTGCTTTTGCTGGTAATACCAGCGTTGATGCAAATCCATGGTTTTATTATTTTAATGCTGAGGTAAGTGAGCAAGATGTACATGCCGGAAAAAAGGGTGAAAAAATTGGAACTGCTTCACTTGATGAAGGTACACTTACGATCGTTCTTATTGAAGGTTGGGAACTTATTGCCGGAGACGAGACCGTTAAAATTGAGGGATTTAAAGATATCCCGACTTCAAGTACAGCTCGTGGACATTTCAGCAAAAAAGGGAACTCTTTGGTAATAAGTGATATTGATGCTGCAAATTACTACATAATTCATCTTGATGTTCAAATTTGTGAATAATTAGGTGGATGGAAAATTTAAAGGCTGCTTTTTAGCAGCCTTTTTTTTCTACCCGGCCCTTGTGGCCGGGTTTTTTGGCTGTAGGGGTTGACCGTTATGGTGCCCGACAATTTTACAATGTCATGCTTTCGGGCATCCACAAGGAACGGCCCCTACCGGACCCACCGCACAAAAAAA
>OBJA01001110.1_pt1 | contig 19720 bp, 19 predicted proteins | sample 1519751 | NCBI WGS metagenome assembly OBJA01 (sample SAMEA3881238, study PRJEB22517) | soil metagenome | biome: lake sediment; feature: soda lake sediment; material: sediment, water from around vicinity | place: India | collected 2013-12-23 | depth 3 m
AAAAGGAGACCCCCCTGCCGGCGGGCTTCATCTTTCATCTCCTGCGGTCGATGCGGCGGTTCTTCGATTATATCGTGATCGACAGCGGCATGATTGTCGACGAGGTTTCGGCAAAAATCTTCGCCGAGTCGGAAGCTGTCTACCTCGTTTCCGTTCTCAGCCTGCCCTGCCTGATCAACGTCCGCAAGCTGCAGGAATCGATCGTGGCCGCCGGGGCTGCCAGGGAGAAAATCCATATCATCGCCAACCGCTATGAAAAACGGGCGCAGATCAGCCTGCCGGAAGCAACGAAGATCATCGGCACCAACATCGGCCTGACTTTACCGAACAACTATCCGGTGGCCATGTCGGCCATAAATAACGGCAAGACGATCCCCGACATTGCCCGGTCCTCCGATCTCGCCAAAGCCTACCAGAAACTCGCATCGGCCCTGGTCGAGCGGGCGATAGAAAAACCGGGCGGTGTCTTCCGCTGGTTCAGATAATCGTTCATTTATCTTTTACCGGGAGAAAACCCTTTGGACCTTCAAGCACTGTTGAAAAAACTGGACCATCCTGAACAGGACAGTCCAAGGTTTATGCCGTCCGTCTCCAGAATCGAGTCATCGGATGAATACTTTCGGTTGAAGGCGGATATCCATGACAAATTGACAAAAATCATCGACCTCTCCCTGCTCGAGGGCGTCGAGGAGAGTCGCCTGCGCCGTGAAATCAATAAGGCGACGACAACCGTCCTCGCCGACAAGACCCTGGCGACCATCCCGCTCAACGCGGGCGAGCAGGAACGGCTGCTGAAGGAGATTGAAAACGAGGTTATCGGACTCGGCCCCCTCGAGGAGCTGCTGCAGGACGCCACCGTCTCGGATATCCTCGTCAACTCCTACAATTCCGTTTACGTCGAACGATACGGCAAGATCGAGAAAACCAGGGTCCGCTTCAAGGACGATGCCCACCTGATGCGGATCATCGAGAAGATCGTCTCCGCCGTGGGACGGCGCATCGACGAGGTATCGCCGATGGTCGATGCCCGCCTGGCCGACGGCTCCCGGGTGAATGTCATCATCCCGCCGCTGGCCCTCGACGGCCCCTGCCTCTCCATCAGAAGGTTCGCGGTCGATCCGCTGACCCTGAAGGACCTGATCGTGTTGCGGACCATCACCCCGGTGCTGGGCCACCTGCTCAAGTCCATCGTGCAGTCCAGACTGAACGTGCTCATTTCCGGCGGCACCGGCTCGGGAAAGACGACCCTGCTGAACGTCATGTCGCAGTTCATCTCCCCCGCCGAGCGGATCGTCACCATCGAGGACTCGGCGGAGCTGCAGCTCAAGCAGGACCATGTGGTCCGACTGGAAACGAGGCCACCGAATATCGAAGGGCAGGGCCAGATTACCCAGAGAAACCTGGTGAGGAACAGCCTGCGCATGCGCCCGGACCGGATAATCATCGGCGAGGTCCGCGGCGCGGAGGCAGTCGACATGCTCCAGGCCATGAACACCGGGCACGACGGGTCCCTGACGACCATCCATGCCAACACCCCCGTCGATGCCTTGATGCGCATCGAGACCATGGTCAATATGGCCGGCTTCAACCTGCCGAGCGAGTACATCAAGAAATTCATCAGCTCGGCCATCGACGTGGTCATTCAGGTGGAAAGGCTGGTCGACGGATCGAGGAAGGTCGTCAGCCTCCAGGAGATCACCGGCATGGAGGGGAATGTCATCACCATGCAGGAAATCTACTCTTTCGAGCAAAAAGGTGTCGACAAGGATGGTGTTGTCTCGGGCAATTTCCGCACCCATGGAGTGCGGCCGAAATTCTTTGAGCAGTTCGCCAGGATGGGCGTTCCGGTTCCGGAGAATCTCTTTGACACCAAATGATATGCAGAGGGGCAGACTGGAGAAATGAAAATTGTCTTTGCTGTTTCAATATTTGTGCTGCTTTTTATCGCCTTCGAACTCATCTACTCCCTGCTCGGGAATAACGGTGCGCGGGAAGTCAATAAAGCGGTGGAGCGTTTCTCGAACCGGCGCTCAAAAAATGACGAAATCAGCCTCCTCTATCACCGCAAGTTCAGCGATATTCCATTCCTGAACACGATCCTGACCAGGATACCGGCGGTAGGCAGGCTGGACGAGCTCATGCAGCAGGGCGGGGTGAAGATCCTTGCCGGAGTCTTCATTCTCTTATCCCTCGCCTGTGGAACAATATTCTTCCTGTGCTGTACCCTGCTGCGCCAGCCCCTGCCGATTTCCTTCCTGGCTGCCGGTATCGGCGGATTTCTCCCCTTCCTCTTTCTCTTTTACAAGCGCAATCAACGAAGAGTCCAGTTCGAGGCCCTCTTCCCCGACGCCCTCGACCTGATGAGCTACTCCCTGAAGGCCGGCCATTCGATCATGGCCAGCTTCAAAATGGTAGCCGAGGAAATGGCCGATCCGGTCGGGGAAGAATTCGATCGGGTGGTCGACGAGATCAATTTCGGCAGGGACCTCGACACCACCTTGAAGAATTTTTCCCGGCGCATCGACTCCCCGGAACTGAAGTTTTTTGTCACCTCGGTGATCATCCAGCGCGAAACGGGCGGCAACCTGGTGGAACTGCTGGGCAGGATCTCGTCGATCATCCGGAAAAAATTCCGTTTCCGCGAGAAGGTCAAGGCTTTGACCGGGGAAGGGAAAGCATCGGCGATGATCCTGGTGGCCTTACCTTTTTTGGTTGCTGCTCTTCTTTCCATACTCAACCCCCAATATGTCGGGCTTTTGCTCTCCGACCAGATCGGCCATTATTTAATGACCGCCGCTGGGGTCATGATGAGTATCGGATCTTTCATCATGTATAAACTCGTTCAACTGGATATGTGAATCTTCATGGAAAACCCGGCCCTGCTCCTCTCACTCTCGACATTCGCCGTCATCATCCTCCTGTACCTGGCGTTCTCCCTGCTCATGTCTTCAAGGAGAAAAGAATTGAACGTGCTCAAAAGGGCGGCGAAATGGACTGAAATGGCAACGACAGCCGACGTTCCGTCACCGCCGACGCCAGGGGCCAATGTCCGAAGACTCCTGTCTTTTCCGTTTAAAAAATCAAAAAATACCAATACCAGCTACTATGCGGACACCCCTCTTTTTTATCAAAGAGCAGGCATTTATGACCGTCATTCCATCCGCTCATACCAGACTCTGCGCATAGTGCTCTTCTTCGCCCCGATCGCCTTCCTGGCTGTCGCCCACTTCGCCTACCACCGCCCTCTCGATCAGGCGACCCTGCTTTTCACTGTGGTCATGGTCGCTGTCGCCTATTACCTGCCGATGCTCTGGCTGAGGGTGACCGCCCACTACCGCAAGAAGGATCTCTACAGAAGCTTCCCCGATGCCATCGACCTGCTGATGGTCTGCGTCGAAGCGGGGATGGGCGTCGATGCGGCCATACGCCGGGTCTCAAATGAAATTTTTATAACCAGTCCGGAACTGGCGAAAGAGTTCAAGATCCTGTCTCTCGAGCTGAAGACCGGCAAGTCGCGAAACGAGTGTCTGAAGAACCTTGCCCTGCGCACGGATCTGGCCGACGTCGACAATCTGGTCAGCCTGATGATCCAGGCTGAAAAATATGGGACTGGGGTGGCAAACGCCCTGAGGATCCATGCGGAGGAAATGCGGCAGAAGAGGGCCAGCAGGCTCGAGGAACTGGCGGCCAAACTCCCGGTAAAGCTTGTGGTCCCTCTTGTTCTATTCATCTTCCCGGCACTCTTTGTCGTTATCGTCGGCCCGGCGGCAATACGCATCTTCCGGGCGCTGATAGAAGGATGAGGTCATGAAAAAGAAAAGCAAGAAGATTGCATACCCTCTCGTTTTCTCCCTGCTCTTGAGCGGCTGCAGCTACCACGACGGAAAGTTCACCTGTTTCGATCTCACGGACGACAACAGCAAATCCCTGGCGCACAGACAGGCCGCGGAAAAGTTCTGGGCCTCGGTGCGGCCGAAAACGAATCTGTCCGAGGCCCATTACCGGCTCGGCCTGCATTATCAGCAAATTGGCGAGTACGACAAGGCGATCGGCGAATTCAACAAGGCCCTGCGCAACGACCGCGGCTACTGCAAGGCCTACAACGGCATCGCCATGACCCACGACCTGCGGAAACGCTGCGAGGACGCCCATGCCGCCTATGAAAAGGCGGTGGAATGCGCGCCGGAGGCAGCCTATGCCTACAACAACTACGCCTGCTCGAGTTTCCTCTGCGGCGATTACGGCAAGGGCTTGGAGCTCCTGCGGAAGGCTGAACTCCTGGCGGCCGGAGACACGCGCATAAAAAACAACCTCAGGATTGCCGGGGCCGTCTCCATCCGGGACAATCTCTCGGAGTATTACACCACAGCGGAACCGCCTCTGCCGGCTGCGAAAAAGCAACCACAACCCGCGCCCCCCTTGCCGGTACGGGAAATTATTCCCGAAGTGCCGGCTCCCCAGGCTCCGGAAGTTCCGGCGCCAGCGGAAAACTCGGACAATCCGGTCGCCCTGGCAATGGATATGAACGGCAAAGCGGCCGGCAAGCAAATGCTTGCAATCCCCGGAGTCCCGGAAAGTCCCGTGCGACAAGCCGCACCTGCACCGCCGGAGGCAATAGCCGCCATCAATCCCCTTGTAGAAGCGGACGAGCCGACACCGGCTGCCATCCTCCCGATCCCGCTGGAAATAGAAGTCTCCAACGGCAACGGAACCACCGGCATGGCCAAACGCAGCGCCGAGTTCCTCCGCGGCCGCGGCTTCACCGTCCGGAGCATAACCAATGCCAGGCACTTCCGCTTCGAAGAGAGCGTCATCTATTACAAGGAGGAATATCTGCAGGCGGCCAAGGAGCTAGCCGCCATCATCCCGGGAACCCCGAATCTCGAACGGGTGGGAACCCTGGAAAAGCCATTCATCGGGGTCAAGGTCCTGCTCGCCAGGGATCTGGCAGCCCTTCGATTTCCCGAGAGCCACGCGGGATCCGGCGATGATCGGCAAACCGAAAAATTCCGTTCCGAGGTAATCACTGCTTCCAATATCCAGGTACGCTATCGATGAATTCCACCGCTCTCGCCCTCCCTGAAAGAAGAGTCCGCCCGCGCCATCCATTCCATCGTCGAATCCTTTTGCGGTGCGGCATTCTCGCCTGCTTCATGCTGGCGCCACTCCTTTCCGCCGGCTGCTCATCCAGGTCGGACAACACGGCCGCGACCCTGGAAAAACAGATCGAACTCCAGCAAATCCGCCATGAAATGACAGCCGGACCGGTTGTCTCGGGAAGGAAGACGGCCGCCGAATTCGAACAGATGGGCGATACCTGTCTCCGCAGAGGCGACATCAACCGAGCCTACCTCTACTATCTCAAGGGATTGAACGAGGAGCCGGAGAGGGTGTCCCTGCTCCAGAAACAGGGGCGGCTGCTGGTCAAAAAGAAAAAATACGCCGAAGCGGAACAGGTCTATTCCCGGCTGATGCCGCTCGCCGGCGACGACCCGCAGACCCTTGCCGGCCGGAGCATGGTCTTCTTCGGCCAGGGCCGATTCGAAGAGGCGGAAGAGGGATTTCTCGCCGCGCTGACAAAGAAGGATAGCGACTGGCAGGCCCACCAGTATCTGGGCCTCATCCACAGCCGGAAGCAGGAATACGAGCAGGCAATCGCCCGGTTCAGGACCGCCCTCGCCTCCCGGCCGAAGGACCCCGGCATCACCAATAACCTGGCGGTGACCTGCTACCTGAACGGCGATTTCGCCGAGGCGGCGCGGTTGCTGGAGATTCTCGCGGCAGCCACCAAGGACCGCAGGATTTTCAACAATCTCGCCCTTGCCCATTTCCGGCTGGGCAACTACGAGGCCGCCCTCGATCATTTCAAGAAAGGATCGGAAAACGAGGCGGCCGCCTACAACAACCTGGGCCAGGAATATCTCTTCGCGAAAAAGTATGAGAAAGCGATAGAGGCCTTTGACCAGGCCATCGCCCTCAATCCGAAATATTACGTTGCGGCGCAGAGAAATATGGAACAGGCAAAACGCCAGCTGGCGACCGTTCTTGCCAAAGCCGAGCAGTGACACTCGCCCGAACAGGCTGAATCGGCCCGGCCACTTGTCCTGAAAACGGCGTATGTGTTTTCATTAGGCTGTCGTCGGGGCTCCCGGCAGATTTAAGGTATGACCAATGTCCACTTTGATACCAGTTTTCCTTGACTCTTCCATCGTTCCATATTAATTACCTCGTTACACGAGTTGCATGGGTCCAGAAGCGGGACAACTTCTGGAGGGTTTTTTGTTAGCCGGGCCGCTAACTGGAGCTGATGCTCCGGCTGGCGGCTTTTTTTTTTGCACGGTGGCTACCTCCTAGAAGACGTAACCCGGGCTGCAGGGAGGTGATTGTTCTGCTTCCGGAGACCATTAAGAAACAGGACGGCGAAAACAGGATTGTGGAGCGCAGTGCCGTACGTGCGGTTATATCCAACATTTCGTCAGGATCATCCGCACTTGCCACTCATCGTGAACGAGGATGGCCTGATTCCAACGGTCACCACTCGAGAGAGTTCGCACGAAAGAGTGAAACACCCGGCGAGAACCTGAACGTAGCGAAACAATCCGGAACGTTGATCGGCGATCATCTTGCCACCCCGGATACTTCGTGGAAGTTGTTATCCTTGTGCAGCGGGAGGGGCAACATGGGTTTAGGGCGTCAGCCCGCATTGGATTGAGAAGCGCTCAGGGGAGGTTGGTGAAAAAAATCGATGTTCACCATTCGATGGTGGTTTAATTAAAGAACCACCCTTGTTCAAGGAGATGATCCTCCATTTCCTGCTCTGAAATATGCGCAAGCAAACTCCTCGTCGGTGCCGACAGTTGATACGATATAGCCTCCACCCATTCAAAGTTCCCTCCTGCCTAAGGCATTGCCTTAATTAAAGTAATTTATGAACTGCAAGAGTGGTCCCAGTTTCAAAATGAACTTGACTGTTTCATCATTCCATATTAAGAATCTCATCGAAAGAAACTATATGGGTCCAAACGCGGATACAGCTACCGGAGTTACCGTTAGCCGGGCCGCTAACCGGAGCTTTTGCTTCAGTCAGCGGCTTTTTTTTCGTTAAAAAAATAGACAGGTCAACAGGACCGGAAACAGATGATATTTCCAGCTGCCTTTTTTCAGCTCTCCTTCAACACATAAAAAGGGTCTTGATGCTACACGTACTCGCGCTATCGGCAATGCTCAGTGGGTTCTGGCTGATCAACTCCGGTCACTACACGCCTCTCCTTCTGTTTTTCCTGGTGGTCTCCGTTGTTTTCGTGGCGACGCTCTGCCGCATCATGGATGTTGTCGACGGCGAATCGCAGCCCCTCAACCTGACATTCACCATTCCCATCTACTATATCTGGCTGATCAAGGAGGTCATCCTCTCGAATATTGCCGTGGCCCGTTGCGTATGGCTGGGCAAGGATTCGATCAGCCCCATGGTGGTTACCGTTACCGCCCATCAGAAAACAGATATCGGTAAGGTTATTTATGCCAACTCCATCACTCTCACCCCCGGAACGGTGAGCATGGATCTGGAGGGTGACCAAATCACAGTCCATGCCCTGACCAGAGACACAGCCGCAAGTCTTCTGGAGGGAGAGATGGATCGCCGGGTTTGCCGGGTGGAGGGATAATGTTCGCAGTTGCCAGCATAGCACTTTTAGTTGTAATGGCCCTGGCCCTGATCCGAGCCTTTGTCGGGCCGACCCTGTATGACCGCATACTCGCGGTAAACAATTTCGGCACCAAAACCGTTCTGCTGATAGCAGTGCTTGATTTTCTGGGAGGGCGGCCGGAATTTCTCGACATTGCCATCGTCTACGCCCTCATCAACTTCATCAGTGTTATCGCCGTGCTGAGGTTTTTTGAATATGCAGGCAGAAAAATAGAAGAGGAATCCTAGTGGAATTAATTCTCGATATAATCAGCTGGATATTGATATTGCTCGGAAGTTTTTTCTGTCTCACGGGGGCGGCCGGGCTACTTCGCTTTCCTGATTTTTTTACCAGGATCCACGCAGCCAGCCTCACCGACACCATGGGGGCCAGTTGCATTTTACTCGGCTTGATGCTGCAGGCCGGCTGGGGGCTAGTCCTGGCCAAACTCATCATCATCCTACTGTTTTCTCTGCTGGCAGGGACCACCGCAAGCCATGCCATGGCCAAAGCCGCTCTCAAGAGCGGTATGAAACCGGGGTTTCTTCACACTAACGACAAGTCATCGGGAGAAAAGCCATCGCAACTCTAATCGACATAGTTCTTTTGACCTTTCTGGCCTCTACGGCAGTGGCTATTGTCCGGTTGAACGACCTGTTCGCCATAGTCATGCTTGCGGGTATCTACAGCCTGCTTTCGGCCAGCCTTTTTCTCGATCTGGACGCCGTGGACGTCGCCTTCACCGAAGCTTCGGTTGGGGCCGGCATTTCCACTCTGCTTATGCTCGCGTGCCTGAAACTTGTAAAAAGGCATGAAAACAAGACACGCTACAAGCCGGGCCTCGCTCTGGGCATTGTAGTCTTCACCGGCGCCCTGCTCATTTACGGCACCTTCGACATGCCCCATTTCGGCTCGGCCGACGCACCGGTGCACAAGCATGTCGCACCACGCTATCTCAATGAATCCATGGATGAGATCGGTGTGCCCAATATCGTCACTTCGGTTTTGGCAAGCTATCGCGGGTTCGATACCCTTGGCGAGACATTGGTGGTCTTCACCGCCGGGATCGGGGTGATGTCCCTGCTGTTTATCAGGCGGGAGACCATCGACGTCTCGGGCAAAAAGGTGCCGGCCGACATGCAGCAGCAGATCATTTTACGCGTCGTTGCCAAGATAATGCTCCCCCTCATCCTCATTTTCGCCCTCTATGTTCAGTTCCATGGGGACTATGGCCCTGGAGGCGGGTTTCAGGCGGGCGTGATTTTCGCGGCCGGCGTCATTCTGTACACCATGCTTTTCGGCGCGACCAATGCACAGCGCATCTTCAAACGCAGAATACTTGGGCTTCTTACGGCATCGGGTGTTTTGATATATGCCGGGGTCGGTGTGGCCTGCATGCTGATGGGCGGGAACTTCCTCGACTATAATGTCCTCAGCCTTGACCCGGTCCACGGACAACATCTCGGCATCCTGCTTGTGGAATTAGGCGTTGGCATTACCGTGGCCTCGGTAATGATCAGCCTCTTTTTCAAGTTCACCTGGCGAACCGTCAAACAGAAAAACACCTTATGAATATTCTCGGGCTCTATAATTACTGGATTGTGGTGGTGCTGATGATGATCGGGTTTTACATCGTCATAGCCCACGGAAACCTGATCAAGAAACTGATAGGTTTGAGTATCTTTCAAACCGCCGTTTTCTTCCTCTATATCAGTATGGGAAAAATCACCGGCGGTACGGCTCCGATATTCGATGGCCGCTGGCAGCTCTACTCCAACCCGCTGCCCCATGTGCTGATCCTCACCGCCATTGTCGTCGGTATCGCCACCACGGCGCTGGGTCTGGCGCTGGTCGTCAGGATCCAGGAGGCCTACGGCTCCATCGAGGAAGATGAGATTCAAGCCCAGGACAGCAACGACGAGCTTGAATGCCAGTTGGAGGCATATGGCCCTCGACGGAAATTTTTAGACGCTAAATTTTTAGGCGTAAAGAGGAACTAGACGAGTGATTGCCCATTACCCCATTCTCCAGGTCATTATTCCGCTCATCGGTGCGCCACTCTGTCTGTTTCTCCGTTTGCCGCGCCTGGTCGGGCTCTTCGCCATTATCGTCAGTGCCGCATCCTTCGTGGTCAGCTGCGGTCTGCTGCAACAGGTGCTGCTGCAAGGCACCATCGTCTATGAGCTTGGCGGCTGGCCGGCCCCCTGGGGCATCGAATACCGCATAGATCAGCTCAACAGCTATCTTCTGCTGCTGGTCTCGTCGCTCAGCACCATAGTCCTGGTTGCCGCTCAGTCCAGCATCCGTGACGAACTGCCGGAAAACAGACACACCTTCTTCTATACCGCATACCTGCTTTGCCTCACCGGCCTGCTTGGCATCGTGACAACGGCGGATGCCTTCAATGTCTTCGTCTTCCTGGAAATTTCGTCCCTGTCCTCCTATACCCTCATCGCCCTCGGGACCGACCGTCGTGCTTTAACGGCTTCCTATCAGTACCTGATCATGGGGACGATAGGCGCGACGTTCATCATCATCGGCGTCGGTTTGATGTATATGATGACGGGAACGCTCAACATGCACGACCTTTCCCAGAGGCTGCCGGAAGTGTATGAGTCCAGAACCGTTTTGTGCGCCTTTGGCTTCTTCATCGTCGGCGTCTGCCTCAAGCTGGCGCTTTTCCCGCTGCACCTCTGGCTGCCCAATGCCTACGCCTATGCCCCGTCGGTGGCCACGGCGTTTCTCGCCGCAACATCCACCAAGGTGGCCGTCTATGTGCTTATCCGCTGGGTTTTCGACATCTTCAGCATAGAATTCGTGGCCCAGTCGTTGCCGATGAACGACATCTTCCTCGTACTTGGCTTGACCGGCATTTTCGCCGCTTCGATTTCCGCCATATACCAGCTCAATATCAAGCGCCTTTTCGCCTATTCCAGCGTGGCTCAGATCGGCTATATGATTGTCGGCCTGGCCATCGGGACATCGTTGGGGCTTACGGCAACGCTCATCCACCTTTTCAACCACGCACTGATGAAGGGCGCCCTGTTCCTGGCAATCGGGGCGGTGGTTTACCGTATCGGCAGTGCGCAGCTCAATCATTTTGCCGGACTGGGGCTGAAGATGCCATGGACCATGGCAGCCATCGTCACGGGAGGACTCAGCCTCATCGGCGTTCCCCTGACTGTCGGCTTCGTCAGCAAATGGTATCTTGTCACTGCGCTCCTGGAGAGGGGCTGGTGGCCGGTCGCGGTACTGGTTCTGCTGAGTTCATTGCTGGCCGTGGTTTATGTGTGGCGTATCGTCGAGTGGATCTATTTCACTCAGCCGCGAATTGTTCTCAATGAGATTCGGGAAGCTCCGTTGAGCCAGCTCATCCCCATCTGGGTGCTGGTACTGGCAAACCTGTATTTTGGCGTTGACACCCGCTTGACGGTAGGTGTGAGCAAATTGGCAGCACAAAGCCTGTTTGGAGTGAATCCGTGATGCAGTTGTCGCCCGAACTGATATTACTGTTAACCATGCTGGTGCCGGCAGCAGCCGTTATCGGCATTATCGCAACCGGCGCTTATCCCAACCTGCGCGAGACGGTGACCATAAGCGCCAGCCTGGTTCTGATCTATCTGGTGAGCAGCCTGTATTTCCAGGTCAAGAACGGCGCCGTCATAGCGCTGTCCTCGCCCGATCTTTTCCCCGGACTTTCGCTCAGCTTCGCCATCGAGCCCCTCGGAATGCTGTTCTCCCTGGTGGCCGGCTACCTGTGGCTGGTGACCACCGTCTATGCCATCGGCTACATGCGCGATCATCAGGAAGAAAACCAGACCAGGTTCTATTCCTGTTTTGCCATAGCCATCTCCTCGACGATGGGCATCGCTTTTGCCGGCAACCTCTTTACGCTCTTTATCTTTTACGAGGTTCTGACCCTTTCCACCTATCCGCTGGTAACCCATGCCGGTACGCAGAAGGCCAAACACGGCGGGCGGGTGTATCTCGGCGTCCTGTTGACCACATCCATTCTCTTCCTGCTCATGGCCATTATCGGAACCTGGCATAGCGCAGGAACCCTTGATTTCAAGAGCGGTGGAATTTTTGCCGCCGAGACTCCTCATTTGGCCAGCGGAGCCCTCCTGGTTCTCTTCGTATTCGGTATCGGCAAAGCCGCCATCATGCCGTTTCATCGCTGGCTCCCCGCGGCAATGGTGGCGCCCACTCCGGTCAGCGCCCTGCTCCATGCGGTCGCGGTTGTCAAGGCGGGGGTATTCACAGTGCTGAAGGTCTGCATCTATATTTTCGGTCTCGACCTTCTGCGGGAGCTGCCAAGCGCCGAGTTCATGCTCTACCTTGCCGCCGCCACCGTTCTGCTCGCCTCTTTGGTCGCCATGCGTCAAGACAACCTCAAAGCCAGACTGGCCTACTCCACGGTCAGTCAGCTCGGCTATATCACCATCGGCGCATTGCTGGCCACCAGCGCCGGTATTGTCGGCGGCACCATGCATATCGCCATGCATGCCTTCGGTAAAATCACCCTGTTCTTCTGCGCCGGCGCCATCATGCTTGCGTCGCATAAAACCGAGATCAGTGAAATGCGGGGGCTGGGTCGGCAGATGCCCATCACCATGACCGCCTTTTTCATCGGCAGTCTCAGCATTATCGGCCTTCCGCCAACCGGAGGAACCTGGGGCAAATGGTTTCTGATGACCGGTGCCTTTGAAGCCGGACAATGGCTTATCATGGCCGTGCTGATGATAAGCTCATTGCTCAATATCGCTTATCTGCTGCCCATTCCCCTGCGCGCCTTTTTCAGCAGCGCCGCCGTTCAAGAGGGTGTGAAGATCAAGGAAGCTCCGCTGCCTTCTCTGGTTGCTCTGAGTGTTACCGCTTTAGGATGCATCGTGCTTTTCTTCTTCACCCAACCACTCTACGAGCTGGCCCTGGCAATTCTCTAAGTACTGGATATACTTATGGCGAAGAATAACCAACATTTTTTCGACAATCCAAGAAACGTCAAGATCATTCTGTACCTTCTGTACATCAGCTGTTTGATTCTTTTCATTCTTGATTTCATCATTCACCGGCACACCTACCACCAGTGGGAGGGCCTCCTCGGCTTCTACGCCGTCTATGGCTTCATCGGATGCGTCGTGCTGGTGCTTATCGCCAAATGGATGCGGACCTTTCTCATGCGTGACGAAGACTATTATGACCGGGAGGAGCTTGATCCCCTTGAAGTGAGCAAAGAGAAAGGAGAAAAACATGTGGTTAACTGAGCTTCCAGCTTTTCTGCCCTTTTTCCTAGGCGCCGTACTGGCCCTCGTTACCAGAGGGTACCTGCGGGGCGCCCTGCTTCTCGGCATCATCGCCCTGAGCGGCTTTCATCTCTGGAACGTTCCTGAAGGCGTGGTCGTCTCCCTGAAGTTCCTCGATTATGAACTGATGCCCTACCGGGTCGACAGGCTGAGCCTGCTTTTCGGATACATTTTTCACATTGCCGCCTTCATCGGTGTCGTCTATTCACTCCATGTGAAAGACACCATGCAGCAGGTATCGGCGATGTTCTATTCCGGAAGCGCCATCGGGGCCGTCTTTGCCGGCGATCTGCTGACCCTTTTCGTATTCTGGGAACTCCTGGCCCTCACCTCCGTGTTTCTTATCTGGGCAAGGCGCACCGAACGAGCCTATCAGGCCGGAATCAGATATCTTATCATTCAGGTTCTGTCCGGTGTCATCCTGTTGGCCGGGCTGCTGGTACACGCGAAAGTAACCGGCTCACTGGTCTTTGACTATATCGGTCTGAGCGCACCGGGCGGCTGGCTCATTTTCCTCGCCTTTGGAATCAAAGCCTGTTTTCCATTGCTGCACAACTGGCTCACCGATGCCTATCCCGAGGCAACCCCGACCGGCGCCGTCTTCCTCAGCGCCTTTACCACCAAGGTGGCCGTGTACGCCCTGGCTCGAAGTTACCCCGGAACCGAGTTGCTGGTATTTATCGGGGCAAGCATGACCTGCTTCCCCATCTTCTTTGCCGTAATCGAAAACGATCTGCGCCGGGTGCTGGCCTACAGTATGATCAACCAGATAGGCTTTATGATCTGCGGAATCGGCATCGGCACGGCACTTGCCTTGAACGGCGCCGTTTCCCACGCTTTCAACGATATCATCTTCAAGGGACTGCTGTTCATGTCCATGGGTGCAGTGCTGCACATGACCGGCCGGATGAACGGCTCCGATCTGGGAGGGCTGTACAAGAGCATGCCGAAGACAGCCATTCTCTGTATCGTCGGCGCCGCCTCCATCTCGGCCTTCCCGCTGTTCAGCGGTTTCGTCAGCAAGTCGATGGTCATGTCGGCGGCTTTGAATGAAGGCTACCATTGGGTATGGCTGATGCTGCTCTTCGCCTCCGCGGGCGTTTTCCACCATGCGGGAATAAAGATCCCCTACTTCGCTTTTTTTGCTCATGATTCCGGCATCCGGACGACCGAACCGCCGTCGAATATGTTGATTGCCATGTCGATCGCCGCCATTCTTTGCATGGCCATCGGCATAAAGCCGGCCCTGCTGTACAGTCTTCTGCCTTTCGATACCGGCTACAATCCTTATGATGCGACCCATGTTCTGGCCCAGACCCAGTTGCTGTTCTTCTCCGCTCTGGCCTTTGTCTGGCTGAACCTCAAGGGGCTCTACCCGCCGGAACTCCGTTCGGTCAATATCGACGCGGAATGGCTCTACCGCCGGCTCTTCCCCAGGATCCTGACATCGAGTTTCGCCAGTCTCAGGAAAGCCGACGAAGCCTTTCGTGCTGCAGCGATGAACCGGGTCAACAGTTTCTTGTCCTATCTCGAGCAACTGCATTACCCCGGCGGCCGCGCCTCACGCATGCACCCCACCGGGAGCATGGTCATGTGGGTTACGGTGCTGCTGGCCGTCTATACCTGGCTGCTGTTAAGCTGGGCCTGATGTACCATGAAGGCATGCTGCCCCGTGCAAAGGCAGCATGCCGCCTCGCGGAAGTTCAATACCGGCAACTTCGCTCTCTTGACTCGCTCAACCAAATTTCCCGCCAGATCATGCATGCAAGGCGCAAAGATCGGTGCCATAGCAGGACTATGCACCAGGCTTTCGCAACGCTGCAGGCGCGGTGACCGGCGGCAGACCAAGGTCACTTCCTGCGGGACGCCTTTGGTCAACATTGCGTGAGATTATAAAGCAAAGATAAGCGAGCGTAACACCTCGAACTTGCTAAATAATGGGAACCCCTCGTGTTCCTGAGAAATTCGGGCTCTTCCCAAGCTGTTCACCTGGACTGCAGGTTTCGCCGGTGTTTTTGCAGGAACAATTCAGGATAGTTCAACCGGTTCAGTCATTCCAATCCTGCCTCGGATCCTGGCCCCGGACGTATCCTTGCCTAAACGAGGATCTTCCAGGACGGACCGCACCAGGCCGGATCCTGCCTGTTCATACATGTTGTAGGCCGCATGGACCCCGAGGGCGGTGAGTTCCTCGACTTCTTCCGGATAGCGGGCTATGGCCACCACTCGGCAGTCGAGGCCGAAGTTGCGCAACTGCCGGGCGGCAAAGGTGTTGCCCTGGTGGTTGGGCATGGCCAGGATGACAATTTCAAGCTGGGTGTCCTTGCGCAGCTTCAACCAGAACTCCGTATCGCAGGCATCGCCCAAGATCACATTGCGGCCCTGGGCGCGGTTGAAATCCACCCGCTCAGGTGCATGCTCCACGCCGCAAATCTCCTTGCCATACAGCTTCCGCAGTTCTTCAAAAGCACCGGAGCCGACCCGGCCCATGCCCATGACCACGGCCTTCGCCGAACCCAGGTCGATGGGTGCATCGTGAGGATGGCAAAACCCACGTTCAAAGCGGCGCAGCCAAGAGGACATAAGGCGATAGATAGGCTCGGCATTGGCGCTCAAGGGCGCGGAAACGGCAAAGCTGAGGCTTATGGCCATGGCTATGACCAGGAGCCAGTCTGCCTGCAATAGACCCTGGCCAACGGCAATCGCCGCCACGATCAATCCGAACTCGGAGTAGTTTGTCAGTGAGAGAGAGGCAAAAAGACTCGTGCGTGCCCGTAGCCCGAAGTGGCTGACAATAAGGTGATAGATGCCTGTCTTGATGGGCAGTAACAGACAGAGCAGGACCGCGGCAACGAGCATGCCCCATGTCGGCAGCCCCTTCATGCCGATGGATAAGAAAAAGCCCACCAGCATCAACTCCTTGAAACCGAACAGGGCCTTGGACAACTCCGACGCACGCGGATGACCGGCCAGGAGCACGCCAAGCAGCAGGGCGCCCAGGTCCGGCTTCATGCCGACCAGGGCAAAACCCTCGGCTCCCACTCCCAAGGCAATGAACAGCCCGCAGAGGATAAACAGCTCGCCACGGCCCGCCAGGTCCAGCAATCGAAACAGCAGCGGCCGCAACAGGGGCAGGGCGAGAAGACTCAAGGCCCAGACACTGGGCAATTTCCCCCCCGAGGCGCTCAGGAAAAGAACGGCAAAAAGGTCCTGCATGATGAGGATGCCGATGGCGATACGGCCGTAAAACGCCGTCATATCCCCTTTTTCTTCCAGAACCTTGACCGCGAACACCGTGCTGGAAAAGGCCAGGGCAAAGCCCAGAATCAGGACTGTCTGCCAGGACATTTCCATGAGCGGTATGGGGAACATCTGCTGTCCCACCAGCAAAAGGCCGGCCATCACGGCGGTTGTGATGAGGATCTGGACCGTGGCGCCGGCCCAGATCTCCGCCTTGAACAGACCGCGTACGTCAAGCTTCAGTCCGATGGAGAACAATAGCAGAATGACGCCCAGGTCTGCTACCAGATCCAATCCCTGGGGCTTGGGCAACCCGGCCATGTTGAAGGCAAACCCGGCCACCAGAAACCCGACCATCGGCGGCAGCCCGACCCGGGCCAGGGCCAGTCCAAAGCCGAAAGCAAAACTTATTAAAATGACAAGCATAGGTTCCTCTTGAGAAGTTGGTGCAGAAGCGTATCGAAACGAGGGTAAAGGTATGCGCTGGGGCTGTGGCCCCCTCCCACTGCAGGGGGGATAAGCACCTTCACGAAATCATTTTTCTAATAACAAGAAATGAATTTCTCAGGTACTAAAACCCATGATGGGTGGCGATCCTGCCGAGCATCTGGGCAATCCCGGTGCCCAGGGAGAAGGCCGAATCGACGCCGATGTTGGCGCCGGCACTCCTGTCGAAAAAGATATTGAGTGTCGAGGCCATTCCTTCATCGGGCTTCCAGTAGCAGATCATCATCGGCGCCAGGGGCAGCGGGGTGAGTATCACCGAGACATCCGCCTCGAACTGTTTCTCGACCGAGCGGCCGTCGAACATGTGGATGATGTCGTCAAAAAAATCGGTATAGCGATCGGCGAGGTCCCGCAGCACCTCTTCCCCCCTCTTCTGGAAGAGGGCATATTTTTCCCTGCCGCCGGGAATCTCCCGGAAGGAAATCCATTCCCCGGCAACAGGAACACCCCGGCAGCCGACCAGATATTCGAGCACCGGGACGACCACCCAGGGAATCACGTGCAGGTCGGTGACAAAAGACCCGTCCCGGCGGATGCCGAAGAGCTTGCCGAGGACGGGAATCCGGAGGGTGTCCCCATCCAGCTTCGCGCCGGTTCGTTCGGCTGCCGCCGAAAAATCCAGCTCCGCCACCTTTCCCTTCATCCGGGCGATATATTCCGCCAGTTCGTCCTCCCGTCCAGGGCCTTTCGATGCCGCGCCGTATTTCTCGATGGCGGCCGCGCTCAGCCGCGGGCATTCCTCGATCCGACGCGCCCCGCGAAAGACGGCCCCGGCGAAGGCCAGACAGGTTTTCTCGCCGCATTCCCTGCAGTTGCTTTTCTCGAGATGAAGAAAGATCTCCATCGCATTTGTCCCGACCATAACCTCCCCTCTCCAGGGCATCAGGGACTGGATCCGACTTCAGGTCATTCCGCCCCGGTTTCATTGTCCCAGTTTGCCTTGTTTTCTTTCAGTGCCAGCGATGTACGGATTGTACACTCCATGCGGGATTCACTCAACAAGACTTGACGGTAACTCTCATACTATAGTATCACTGCGACATAGATCTTTTCTATGCCAGATAATCCTCCCTCTTCCTTAAACCTGTCCGACTACTCCATGACCTCGACGTTCGTTACATGAAAAAGATGACCCTGCCCGCCGTACTTTTCATTTCCGGCGCCACAGCTTCCAATCCGTTACCGGCCCATTCACAAACCTTCGACCCTACCGAATCCGTATATGCGCAATCGCCTGCAGCCGACGGTCAGGAGGGATGGTGGAACACTCTCCCCAAGGAAAAAAAACTCCTGTACACCAATGCGGCGGCCGCAGTCACGATAGGCGTCTGGGGCCTTATCGAATGGGATTATGGCTCAGTGGGCTGGAAAAATGCCAATGAGGGATGGTTTCAGAAAGATACCAAATATGGCGGTGCAGACAAGCTCGGCCACTTCTGGTCAACCTACGCCTTCGCCGATGCGCTGACCGGACTCTACACGAGCTGGGGGTATGATCCCATACAGGCGAATCTCTATGGGGTGCTCTCCTCCTGGGCGGTCCAGGCGGTCATGGAAGTAGCGGACGGAACAAGCGGCTCCCAGGGTTTTTCCTGGGAGGACATGGCGGCTAACACGGCGGGCGCCTTGACCAGCATCCTCATGGCGAGGCATCCCGAACTCGACCGGAAGATAGACTTCCGCGTCGAATATGCCTTCGAGAACAGGGTCAACGGCATCTTCGACGACTATTCCAATTTGTATTACTCCGCCGCGCTGAAGCTTGACGGCTTCGACGCCCTGGAGAACACCTTCCTCAAGTGGGTGGAGCTTCACGCCGGCTATTACACCCGAGGCTACGATGACCCTGACGAATTGAACACCAGATCGCTCTACGCCGGCATCACCCTCAACTTCTCGCGGCTGCTCCGCCAGCATGGCTGGAACAGAACCGGTAAGGTCCTGGAATACGTGCAGATCCCGTACAGCGTGCTGAAGGCCTCCCACGACCTGGACCAACGGGTGCGCCCGGCGCATGACAACTCGGTCGTGCCTCGCGGCGAACCAAAATAGCGTCGCGATACCAAGTACGTACATCTGAGACGTGACATGCTATTCAGTTCAGTCCCACGTCCACCCTGCCACCCGCTTTCGGATATCATAAGAGTGCATAATCCATCAGGCTCCTAGAGAATGGCCAGCACCCTGTCGATGGCTTTCCGCAGCTCCTTGCTGTGGATCTTGCCGGCGAAATGGACGGGGCTCTTGCCGTACATCGGGTCCCAGCCGGCGGGATTGGCGGAACAGTAGAACTGGGTGTCGAGGCCCACCTTGCGCACCGCGTCCTCGACGGGGTGGCCGATCAGCCGCCGGGCCGCCTCCCAGGTCGCGCCGCAGGGCGCGCCGCGCACCACCCGCACCTCCGTGATCCTGCCGTCCTCGATCTCCACCTCGAACTCCGGGGCGCCGAACACCTCGTTGTAGTTGCCAAGGCCGACCTGCCTTGGAAGCCCGCATCAGGTGGGGGGCGCGAAGAGTCCCCGCCCGGTGATCTTCTTGCCGGAGGCAATGAGCGGGATGTCGTGTTTGACGCAGAGCGCCGCGAGATCGGTGGACAGATCGCCGTGCCGGAGGAAATCAAGCACCAGGTCGCAATGGAGTTCCCGGGGCAGATAGGCGCTGGTGTCGTCGATCACCGGCGGCAGGGGCCCGTTGATGTCGAACACCTCGATCTCGAAAAGGTCGCCGCCGTATTTTCTCATGCCGTCGATCTTCGGCTGGCCGCTGCCGTTCTGCTGGAAGACGAGGAGATGCTGTGTTTTCTTTGTACCTTCCATACTTTCTTATCCTCTGATTTTCATTCCGATAAGCTTTTCAGCCCTGAACTGGCTCGGGCAAGGAGTGAAACGTGAGGTGCACTCCAACGTCATTCCGTCAGCTCGGGACGCTGGAGCGTCCCAGGGTGCGTTCCCGCGCTGGAGAGTGGGAACGATCAAAAATCATGCT
>OBJA01001111.1_pt1 | contig 19678 bp, 7 predicted proteins | sample 1519751 | NCBI WGS metagenome assembly OBJA01 (sample SAMEA3881238, study PRJEB22517) | soil metagenome | biome: lake sediment; feature: soda lake sediment; material: sediment, water from around vicinity | place: India | collected 2013-12-23 | depth 3 m
AACGGTCAGGTAGTTCGTATAGTTTGTAGAAGAATTCTCCGGGGCGGGCGTTCGAGAGGTTATCTGTTGCTATTTTTGTGTCGTTGACCAGGATGTCGAAGGTTAACGATCCCGGGAAACCTCCCCAGTATTCGAATGCCAGGGCCATGGGTTGGCCCGCGTGCACGCTCATCTCAAAGGAGAACCATCCTCCGCGGTCGGCCTGGCGGTAGTGTTTGTGTTTAAACTCATTGGCCCAGGTTTTTTCGCTTTTAAAGTTGTGATCACGTTCGGGCTGCATTTGTCCTGGCTGAAAGAAATCGACGGTCATGCGTTCTATTTCCTTCTGCTGCTCTTGTTTGGCTTTATACTCCGCTTGTTTCTGATTCCAGCTTTCTTCGTTGAACAGGTCAAAGTAGACAGAATAACGCCTTTCGTGCGTCTCGAAAAATGGTTTGAAGATGATATCGCGCGGTCGGCCCACTTCTGTTGTTTTGAAAGTGTTTGGCTCGCCCTCAACCGGTTCGGTCCAGTCTTTGGGATTACGCGATTCGCCCATCAACACGGGAACATACAGCAATTCTGATGCATCGGGGTCATCTTCCGGACCCAAGTCGCCGGCCAATACCAGCGGCCCGTACATCAGGGCAACGCGGTTTTCATCATCGGGCATGCTTTCCAGCCGCAGCGAAAATGGCATTTTCACTTCCACCACATCACCGTTTTCCCACGTGCGGTCAATGGCAATAAAGCTTCCTGGTTGTTGTTTGACTGCCTTCGCCTGGCCGTTCACGAAGATTTCAATACCCTTTTCCGCCCAATATGGGTAACGGATTTGCAGGGTAAGGTCGACCGGTTGCCCGCATGAAAATGTCAGGCTGGTCGCTTGTTCTTCGGGATAGCCGGTTTGCTGGGTCAGCTTCATTCCTTTCTCTTTCCAATTCAATTCGGATGCAATAAACTGGCTGACATACAACTCCTCGTTATTGTGGTAGTAGATGTTTTTTCCATACTTCGAATGATTTTCCATGCCGGTACCCACGCAGCAGGTAAACCAATGCGGGTCCTGATAAACTTTGTGGCCCCCCATTTCGAGTGAGAGGTTGTAAATGACCCGACCATCATGCGGATGTTGCGACGAAAGAATGTGGTTGAACAGCGCCCGTTCGTAAAAATCGGCCACTTTGGGTTCGGCTTCCCATTCAAACAGGTGACTGGAAAGTTTCAGCATGTTGTACACATTGCAGGTTTCGGTCGTGCCATCACTGAGGCGGTCGCGCAGCGTATCGGCCGGGCCGAAGTATTCGTGATCGCAGTGGCCGCCGGTAACGTAAGAATGATGGTTGACCACACGGTCCCAAAAAAACTCGGATGCTTTGCGATCAGCCGGATCAGCAGTCAGTTCATAACGGCGGGCAAGTCCAATCAGCTTCGGAATTTGTGTATTCGCGTGTTTTCCGGGGAGGATGTCCTTTTCATGGGCCAGCGAATCGAGGATTGCTTTATGGTGAAAAATATGGGACATTTCCAGGTACTTTTCATTGCCGGTGGCCCCGTACAATTCGGCCAACGCCTCGTTGATCCCGCCATGTTCGCAGTTTAGCATCTCCTGTACCTGTTCGTCGGTCAGGTCTTTGACAACCGTGTGCAGCCAGTCGGCAAACCGGATGTTTACGTCTAAGGCTTTCTGGTTTCCGCACAATTCATAGGCATCCATCAAACCCATCATCACTTTATGCTGTGTGTAGTACGGCACCCAGATTCCGTTTAAGTCAAAACCTTTGGAGCGGATGTCCCCTTTGGCGACCTCTTCTTCCAGGATACGCTTTCCGTCAGGAAACGCACCAATATAGCCGTCTCCGTCGGCCTTCTGGCAAGAATCCAATTCATCAACGATGTAGTTGGCACGATCGAGGAAGCGCTCGTCACCCGTGGTTTTATACATCATGCAAATGGCTGATAAATAATGTCCAAGGCTGTGCCCGGCAATGGTGTTGCTTTCCCATCCTTCGTAATGTTCAGCTTTTGGTTCCAGTCCGGCTTCGCTGCGGAATTTAGCCAGCAAACGGTCTGGCTCATAATTGAGCAGCGACTGAACGTTGAGCTCCGTGGCATGCTGAAATGGGCCGTCCAGCAACTTCACATCCTCCAGTGGAAAGGTCAACACTTTGAAGTCAACAACTTCTCTTCCTTCGGTTGAAATCCGCGGTTCCGCTGAGTTACGGCATGAATGAATGGTCCATGTAATTAGGATCAGCAACAGAACGGGTATTGGTTTTATAATTTTCATCGGTATCGTTTTTTTGCGTGTTAATTTTTAAATCGATTCGTTGCGCTATGGCACGAAGGGTTTTCCTTGAAATCAGAAAAATACCGGCTGACTATTTCATAGAGATCCGGGTCATATTTTTTCATGTCTTCACGCGTATTCACCCAATTGTGTTTACCGTCAGGAAACTCAACTTCAGCGTTTACATGGAACCAATTTTGCACACCTTCGGCCCAATACTCATAAATATTGGTTGCGGCATAGGTTTTCCGGTATTTACCAGCGGCTATCGCGGCATCCAGCTTATCCTGCAAAAGCTGGTTGAATGTTGTATCCATCGGGGCAATGCCAATCAGATGAATAGCATGGGCAAACTCATGAATAGCAATGTCTTCAGCATGATATTTATCGATTTGATAGCAAAGCAGGTTTTCCTCTGCGCAGGTGGTCAGCGGCAATTCCATGTCGCCACCCAGCCCACGGGCGCGCAAGTCCCAGTTCAGTGTTGTGTCGTTTGCCAGGTGAGCATGTTCCGGAATGTCGGTGGTGCCTTCGTACCGGGCCATAATGCCCATGCGGGCTTTCATCTTAACCATTTGTGCCAGTGTCTTTTCAGGCAAATCCCGGGTCATAAAGTCGACGATGCGGCAGGCTTGCACAAAAGCTGAGTCAGGCACCCGCCACGAACTGACAATGGCAATGCCGTTGACATCCGCAAATTTTTTGTAGAACGGATCCAATTTCAGGGAGTCTGGCGGGTTGATAATGTCGTATTCTTTAGTTGAGGCACAACAGGTTTCAGTGCCTTTTGCCGACGTTATTTGCATCAGGAAAATGATGGTATTCAGGACGAGCATTAGCTTTCTTAATTGCATTGTAGTGTAAGGTTATCGTTTTATTTCTCTCTTTCTTTATTCATTTCACTTTCCATTCGAGGATGCCTGCTGAGACATCTTTTCCCAACTGAGCCTGGATGCGAATGGCTGTTGTTTTTACCGGCTTAAATTTGACTGTGTTGTACTGATCAACTGCAGTGCCGTAAGTGTCAGCTGTTTCCACCGCCCGCCAGTTTCCTTTGCCGTCTTTCACTTGAAGTGACCAGCTTTCCGGAACCCGGTAATTGCCATCGTAATGATCCATATTGAGCCAGTAAACCGACGAGCCGGAAAGGTTTACCGGTTCTTTAAACTGGTATTCAACCCACTCTTCTGAACCTTCTTTCAGCCACCAGTAGAAATATGATTTATCAGTGTCGGCTGAACTTTCAGGTTCAAAGCCATCGTTTAATCCGGGAGCCCAGCCGCTGGACGCTTTGGGTTCAGCGTTTGTGGCTGCTGTTTCTGCCGGTCTCCTGATTGTTGCTCCTTCGTTGTCGGGCAGCCAAACCAACATGTTTGAGGTGCCACGGTTGTTCCATGCGTAGTAAGGAATGGCAGTCAGCGCAACCGGTTCATATACTTTTTGATCCTGTTGGAGTGCCACCTGGTTCCCTTTCAATTTTAATTTGACCACACCTCCCAGGAGCTGCTTATCAAATTCGGCATCAACCTGTTCATCGGGTGCGGCGAAGTGGTCGAACAGGAAGCCGTCGTTGTTGTCCTTATCTTCGAAACAGTACACGATGGGGCCGCGCTGGTAGGCTAGTTTTCCCCGGTCGTTGGCGACTTGTTCGTTGGCGGCCACCTTACGCACGGGCATGGGGAGGTTCATGGTAATTTTATCTCCGGCTTTCCATTTTTTCGAGAGGCTGATGTAGCCTTTTTCAATGGTTGTTGATTTGTCCTCGTCGTTCAGCTGAACCGCGAATGTTTCCTGGGTTTGATCTGCAAAGCTGTATAAATCAGAAGGCACCGGTTGATTTTGAGCCCATCCGGGGATACGTATTTTCAGAGTGAAACGGCTGGAAGGAGCTTTGTCGATTTTGATCGTTACGGTTCCGTCCCATGGATAGCGGGTTTGCTGGCTAATAAAAATGGTATCCTCCCCAAACGGGATATGGGCATTTCCTTCGGCGAACAGGTTCACGTAAACTGAACGCGAATCCGTTGTGTACAGGTAGCCCGGCACAGATGCCATGAAGCGGGTAATATTTCCGGGGCAGCAGGCGCAACCAAACCAGGGAGCGCGGTCGTGGTTATGCACTGATTCGAGTGGGTTGTCGTAGAAAAATTGGTCGCCGCTGAGCGAAACGCCTGCAATGACTCCGTTGTAGAGCGATTGCTCCAACACGTCGTAATATTTGGCATCGCGTTCATGAAGAAACAAACGATAGTTCCAGTACACATTTGAAATAGTGGCGCAGGTTTCGCAATATGCTGTCATATTGGGCAGTTCGTAGTTGGGCCCAAAACCTTCGCCTTGAGCCCGCGAACCGATGCCGCCGGTGATGTACAGTTTTTTGGAAACGACATTCTCCCATACCCGTTTGGTGGCTTCAAGCAATGATTGGTCGTGCATCAGCGAGGCCACATCGGTTACTCCGGAATACAAGTAGCCCAGACGTACGGCATGGCCAACAGCTTCGTCCTGGTCAGCAATGGGTTTGTGGTCCTGGCTGTATTCACTCAGTTGGTGTCCGTCGGTTCCTTTTCCGGTTTCATCAATGAAGAAACGGGCCAGCTTCAGGTATTTTTCATCATTAGTTGCCCGATAGAGTTTGACCAGCGCCATTTCGATGATCGGATGCCCCGAGGGTACTTTTTTCTGGCCTTCGCCGGGACCAAAAACCTGGTTGACCAGGTCTGCATTTTTTAGGGCGATGTTGAGCAACGAGCGTTTGCCGGTAGCCTGGAAATGGGCGACGGCCGCCTCGTACAAATGTCCACTGTTATACAGTTCATGGCTGTTCAGCCGGTCCCAGCGTCCATTCCCCCACCAGCCTTTCAGACGTTCCGCTTTGTTGGTTACACAAGTGGTCAGGTAGCCATCGGCTTCCTGACCGGCAGCAATCAGCGTAATCACGCTGTCGAGGTAAGCGTCGAGCTTAGGGTCGTATTGCACGGCAAGTGCGTATGAAGCTCCTTCGAGTACCTTGTAGATATCGGTATCATCAAATGGGAAATCCCCCTGATGTTCACCTTCTATTAAGCCACCGGCCAGCGCGAAATTGTCCAGTCGTCCGGTTTCTTCGCATTTGGCAAAGGCTGACGGAATGGAGACCGTTCGGTTGACCGCTATTTTTGGGGCCCAGAATATATCGGTTAACTGTACCGCTGTAAAAGGAACCGGATTTAGTGACTCGTTAGGAGCGGCTTCTTTTTGTTGACAGGCAAATGCCAGCAAACCGCCCAGTATCAGGGAGTTTATGTTTTTTAATCTCATCGTTGAATTCAGCTTCAATGAATATTAGTTTAAGGTTTATTCCAGTGACCATTCGAAAATTCCTGAAGCATGACTTTCCTGCAATTTTACTTCAAGCTTAATGGCTGTTGTTTTTACCGGGGCAAAAGAGACCTCGTTGGGCAGCCCTTTTTTTACTGTATATAATGATGCCGCTTCAACCGGCACCCATTTCCCCGTCGAATCGCGGTAGTAAATCTGATACGATTCGGGAATGCGGCAACCGCCCCACGGGCCATCATCATACCAGTAAATCGTGGAGCTGCTTACGGTTTTTGCCTGCTCAAACGCGTACGAAATCCATTCGGTAGTTCCCTCCTTTGGCCACCAATGGTAGTACGGCACCGAACGGTCGTTTTCATCTTTGGGAACCAGGCCGTCGTTGATGGCGCTGATGGCTTTTACTGAGTGCGACGCATCGATTTTACTTTCCGACGCAATTGTTGCCGGCTGTACCGGGCGTCCCGAACTTAAATCGTTGGATAGCCAAACAGCCATTTCACCGCTTCCCCGGTGCGCCCAAGCATAATACGGGATAAGGTTCAACCCGACATCCGTTACTTCAATCTTACCCTGGTTGTTGTAGCTCAAAAGCTGCGCGTCGGTGTGGATCATATCAACACCGTATAACAGATCTGGCTTATGCTCTACGGTGAACACCGGTTTCTTCGGAAGAACAGCGCTCAGCACGCTGAAGTCGTTGTCGGGCCACTCGGCACAATAAACAATCGGGCCACGTTCGATGGACACTTTTCCCCGGTCGGCTTCCACCAACGGATGAGCCTTTACGGTTCGCGGTTCCATGTCGAAGTGGATTTCCACTTTATCGCCTTTCGCCCACTGGCGCGATATGGTGAAGTAACCGTTGGTCAATTCGCTTTCTACAACTTGGCCATTCACTTTTACCGAATGCGATAGTTGTTTCCGGTCATTGAAGCTGTACAGGTCGCTGGGCACAACTTGTCCCTGAACCCAACCCGGAACACGTATTTTCAGGTTGAAGTTTTGCTTCTTCTTCGGTGCAAGCTCCAGTTCAATGTCGCCTGACCAAGGGTAGCGGGTGGTCTGTTTTAACCCAACTGTTTTGCCTTCAACCTGAATTTCGGCCGTGTTCGACAGAAAAAGGTTGACATACAAATCGTGACCATCTACCGCATAAACGTATCCCGGTACGGAAGGGATAAATCGGGCAATATTGGACGGGCAGCAGGCACATCCAAACCAAGCCTGGCGCTGGTGTTGTCCAATAGATTCAAGCGGATTGGGGTAGAAGAACCCATCGCCATCAAGCGAAACACCACTGATCAACCCGTTGTAAAGCGTGCGTTCCAGCACATCGTAGTATTTTGATTCACCATGAAGAAGGAAAAGGCGGTAGTTGAGGTAAACATTGCCAATGGCGGCGCAGGTTTCGCAATAGGCCGACATGTTGGGCAACTCATAGTCCTTACCAAAAGCCTCGCCATGGTTGGTGGCGCCGATGCCCCCGGTGATGTATAGTTTCTTGCTGACAATATTTTCCCATATCCGGTCGATGGCGTGGATATAAGAGGTGTCGCCGGTAAGGGCGGCCACATCGGCCATGCCCGAGTACATGTAGGCAGCGCGTACCGCGTGTCCTACAGCTTCGGACTGTTCGAGTACCGGGAGGTGCGATTGGCTGTATTCGGTTTTAATGGTCGTGTAGCCACGCTTGTCGAGCAGGAATTTAGCCAGGTCGAGGTATTTTTGCTGACCGGTTAACACATACAACTTGGCCAGGGCCATTTCTGCAATCTGGTGACCCGGAACAACGCAAGCCTGTCCGGGCTGATCACCAACTTCGCGAACGGCGCAATCAGCGTAGTTTTCAGCAATATTCAGAAAGGTTGTCTTCCCGGTGGCCTGGTAATGGGCAATGGCCCCCTCAATCATGTGCCCGAGGTTGTAAAGCTCGTGACTCAGGTCTTCTTCTTTTTCCCAGCGTTTTTCGCCGGCCCACTCGTGCGGATGAGCCGGGTTCATGGTGCGCGACGTATACAGGTAACCATCGGGTTCCTGGGCCGCGGCAACAATCTTCAGAACACTGTCGATGTACTGGTCAAGTTCGGGATTGGCGAAGGTTTGCATCGAATAGCTCGCCCCTTCGATGGTTTTGTACACGTCGGTGTCGTCAAAGGAATAGCCTTTCACTTCGATGGTATCGCTGGGATGCGCCGCCCGCACAAAGTTTTCGTATCGTCCGGTTTCTTCACATTTGCCGAAGGCCAAAGGAATGGTGACTTCGCGGCTGGCTTTCAACCGCTGACCCCAAAAGGCATCGGAAACCTTAACCGCCGTAAACGGAACCGGGGATATCGGGTAGCCGCCAGACTGCTTGTTTTGAGTGCTGCCTGCGAGACAAACAGTACAAAAAATGATGGTGAAAAGCTTCTTCATGAGTCTTATTTCGTTTTGAATTGAAGTTGAATTCGTTTTTAATAGGACTGATCTGAACATTTCGATACAGAAGTCCATTGGCTCAAATCAATGTTTACGGAGCAATTTAATACTTTCCTAATCAATTGAGACAATAGGAAATTAAAAGCACGCGTAAATCTACGCCGGGCGCAGTCAGTTGGTTTAGCAGGCCTCAAATGCTTCTGAGGCCTGCTGTTTTTTCAAATTATAACTTGGTGTACTAATTATATCCTGGGTTTTGTTTCAAATTCGGGTTTGTATTCAATTCTTCCAAACCGATTGGAAAGAGTATGGTATGATTACCTTTTGGTGTATGATTATACCAACTTTTCGTCTGGTAAACGCCAAAGCGTATCAGGTCGGTACGGCGACGGAATTCAGCGGCAAATTCCCAGCCCAACTCATCAAGAAAGCGCCCATACTGAACGGGTGCCTGGTTCCCCGGATCAGCTATGCTCCCGTTGGCGGACAGGGTCCCGTATTGGATGGTCGTGTTTCCTTCCAGTTCAGCTCCGGTTACCTTGGCTTTGCTTGTACTTTTGAAGTTACGTTCGCGTACCTCTGAGACAATTTCGGCAGCTTCGTCGCTTTTGCCGGTTCGGAGTAAACATTCAGCTTTCATCATCAAAACATCCGCATAACGGAAATAGGGCAAATCATTGCTCATATTGCTTTTGCAGCCTACTGCGATTTCATATTTGCGTACCCGGTACCCGTCTTCAAATGCACAATTGTATATGCTCGGCATTTTGTTCACCAGGGTCATGACCACACTTCCGTCAGTCGCATTGATTTGATCTCCGTGCAGCCAGGTCGCATCCATACGTTTGTCATCCGGATCGTAGCTGTTGATAAACTGTGGGTTTGCACTTGAGCCGCCCCAAGGTTGGGCGCTCATGTTAAAAACATACCGGTGGTTGGGAAGTAGCTGTTTCATATGGGCGTTCCATCCGGTTCCGTATATTTCATCATACGGAACTGCAAATACAATTTCTTTTGAACTCTCGTTATTGACTTTAAACGGTGCCCGGTAATCCGGTTCAAGGATAAAGTTCCCGGAAGCAATAATTTTGTTACAAGCTTCGATACATTTAGCCCATTCTGCTGCCCCCTTATATACTTCGGCATTTAAATACATGCGGGCAAGTAGCTGCCAGGCAGTCCATTGGGTTATTCTTCCATAAGTGCTTTTGTCAACATTTGCCGGCAGATTGGGCAATACATCTATAAGTTCACTAACGATGAAATCGTAAACTTCGGTGCGGGTTTTTTGAGTAGGAACTTCATCGCTATAGGAAATTACAAGCGGGATATTTCCGTGTGTGTCGCAAAGAATGGCATACCACAAGGCACGCAAAGCCCGTAGTTCAGCTTTTATAGCCACCGTTTGAGCTTCATCAAGAGGAAGAGAACCAGCATCGACCTGGCTTAACACCCGGTTGATGTTGTTGATTGCTTCATACGAGGTTAACCATGTATTCCGGGGTTGCCATTGTTGATTGTCCCATGTATGAAAATGCATACGTTTATATGTTCCCCCATCGTCCCAGCCATTTGGACGGGTGGGCGTCACGATGATGTCGCCGGGCTCTTCCTGCACGTCAAACAATCCTTGCCAACCCATAATGTAGCGCAAGGGTGTGTAACCCGAAGCGGTGAGTGCTACAATATCATTTTCAGTGGCTGAAAATGAAGATTCGGTAACCTCGTCATATACTTCTTCATCCAGGTTAAAACATCCCCCGAGTAGGAACATTATGCCCAGGCTTAGCAGGGCAAATCCTGATTTCAGGAATGATCTTGTTGTGATATATTTTTTCTTCATGTCCGTTTCATTAAAAAGTTACGTTAACACCAAATGTATAGGTACGGGTCGTGGGATATTTGTCGCGGTCGTCGTTGCCTGGCGACAGTCCGGTTTGTCTTACTTCGGGGTCTATCCCTTTGTAGCCCGTTATTGTTACCAAGTTTAATCCCGACACATAAAAACGTAGGTTCTTTATGGTGTTTCTGTTATTTAAATTGACTGTATATCCCAATGTTGCATTGTCAATCTTCCAATAGTCGCCGTCCTCAACGTAATAGCTAACAAAACGTTGTACATCAGTCAAGACAGCTTTGCCATAAACTTTGTCGAAAGCAGAATTTAAGGTATTGTATCCAATCGTTGGATTTTCGTAAAACATCCGGGAGAAGTTAAGGATTTGGTATCCGAAAGCTCCGCGCATGTTAACACTGAGATCAAAGTTTTTATATCGAAAATTGTTGTTCCAACTAAGGTGGTATTTGGGAATTCCGTTTCCCAATACCTGACGGTCGTCGGTTGACGATTCGGTTGCCGGAATGCGGGTTCCGTCAGGCTTTTCGATGATCCAGATCCCATCGTCGGTAATATCCACGCTTTTTAAGCCATAGAATTCGCCGATGGGGCCGCCGATTTTTATCCGGTGGGTTTCAATCTGAATTGGTTCACCGGTATAACCTGAGTAGAAGAAGTCGTTGGTTGTTTGGAATTTATCATTTGACAAGGAGACCAACTTATTTTTATTGGTTGAAAACGTGAAGCCCGCATTCCAGTTGAAATCAGATTTTTGTATTGGCACAACATTTAGTAATGCTTCAAATCCCCGGTTCCTGATTTCACCTACGTTGGCGGTGATTGACCCATAGAGGTAAGGGGGCGTGGGAACGTTGTAATCCCAGAGCGCATCTTTCGTTAAACGGTTGTAAAAGTCAAAGGCACCACTGATGCGTCCTGCCAGTAAATCAAAGTCAAGCCCGAAGTTAATTTCTTCCTTCTTTTCCCATCTCAGGTCCGGATTCGCGTTACGGACGGGGACCAGCTTCCGCACCCAATCGCCATTGTAATAGAAATAATCGCTGTAGTTAAGGCTACTCAATGAGTTATAGGAGGCTAATACATTTGTGCCTGTCACTCCGTAGCCGGCACGCAGTTTCAAATTGTTAATCCAATTGGCATTACTCATGAACGATTCTTCGTTGAGGCGCCATCCAATGGAAACGCCGGGGAAATTCCCCCATTTGTTATCATCTCCGAATTTGGACGACCCTTCCCGCCGGATACTGGCCATAAGCAGGTATTTGTTGGCAAAACTGTAGGTAACGCGTGAAAAGACAGCAATTAATTTATCCGAGTTTTTGTAAGAGCCCATCCCTGCTTCCCCTTTGGGCAACCCACTGCCAATGCCGATATTGTTATAGGTATAAGAGTCAGTGGGGAAGTACTTGTTATTTGCCCAAAAACCTTCATTCATATTATCTTCGTAGTTGTATCCCCCGAGGATTGAAAGGTTGTGGCTGCCGATCGTTTTTTTATAGTTGGCCGATAACTCAGCGTAGTTGCCGGTATAGTTGTCAGTTCCCCGCGAAGCATATCCCCCTGCACTGTACTTTGTATTGGAAACATGATCCTGTGTCTGGTAATATCCGCGAATATTGTAGTTTCCTTTCCGGGTGTACATCCCTTTTAAATCCAGGCCTTCAATCGGAGTGTAGGTTAACCCTGCGGTGAAACGCATGTTTCTGTAGCGGTTTTCGCCTTCAGTTTCTTTAATATAGGCTACCGGATTGTCATAAAAGTACACGTCCCGTTCAAACCAACTCCCGTTTTCATTTTTTACGGGTTCGGTAGGATTCCGGATAATAGCCTGGCGATATACATAGTTGTTAAAACTGTACCCGTCGCCTCCGGTCCAGTACTTTTGTTCGCTGATGATTGTTCCGATATTGGCAACCAACTTCCCGTCAAACATACTGTGGTTTACATCAATACGTCCGGTGTATTTTTTATTGTCTGATTTAATAAAATTTCCCTGGTTGTCTTTGTAATTTATTGATGCGGTCAGGTTTGTATTTTTATTTCCGCCACGGAAAATAACATTGTGGACATGGCTGACAGCTGTACGGGTAATTTCGTCAAGCCAATCTGTCTCAGACCCGAAATCCTGTAAATTTGCGCCTGTAAACGAGTAGCCCTGATCCCATTTTTCCCTTAATTCTGTTGCATTCATGAAATCAAGTCTGCGGCTAATTTCTGACATTGAGACATAGCCGGAATAGTCAATGGTCGATGCCATTTCGTTCGAACTGCTTTTTGTCGTGATAATAATAACCCCGTTTGTTCCACGCGTGCCATAAATTGCCGAGGCGGAACCATCTTTCAGTACGTCAACAGATTCAATGTCTTCCGGCGCAACCGATTCGAGATTCCCGGGAATACCATCAACCAATACGAGGGGGTTCGAAGTACCAAGCAACGATGAATTACCGCGAAGCAGGATAACAGCACCCTGCGTTGGGTCACCCGAGGGTGTTGTTATTGTTAAACCTGCAACTTTTCCTTGTATTAGCTGAGCAGCATCTTTTACAGCCCCTTTTACAAAGTCTTCTGATTTTACGGATGCAACAGCACTGGTCACATCTGCTTTTTTCTGCGTTCCATATCCAATGGCAACTACTTCTTCCAACCCGATCAATTCTTCCTCAAGTACAATATCATGAGATGTTTGGTTCGCGATTGGCACTTCCTTCGTCTTAAAACCGATGAATGAGAATACCAATACTTCTGATGAATTTGCTGTAATAGAATAATGTCCGTTCTGGTCGGTAACTGTTCCTTTGAAGGTTCCCTTTATTGCAACCGACACTCCCGGCAGTGGTTCACCTGCTATGTTTTTTACCTGCCCTTTGATTGACACCGGTTGATCCGCCTGGGAAGGGATGTCCACCTGGTTAGGTGAAGAGGTCAACTTCTGGTTTGGTGCATCGTCGTGAGCCAATGTTGTTACCGTTGCAACCAAGATGAAAACAACGGTTAATCTCATCAATAAGATGAATCTAATCAACAACCTGCAATGAAGGTCCGAGATCCATTTTTTTTTCATAAAGTTGGGTGTGTTAAGAGTTAATACTATAACGCGTTTAAAGATTGAGAGAGCAAGTAGGGCATTATTCTGTTCTTCGACCATCACAATTGTCTAAAATAGTTGCACAACTGTCCACTGAAATACATTAGCTATGCCGGGCTCATCTTTGCAAATTCAAACAGATCCTGTACCTTGTTGATTTTTAACTGCTTTCCTTCTAACTTAATGAAATTGCTACGCTCAAGAGCATTCAATGATTTGATTAACGATTCAGGGGGAGTTCCCACAAACTTAGCCAGTTCGACACGGGGCAGGTCAATGTTCAGCTTATTATTTTCGTCGACATTAAACCGGTTGTATAAAACAATTAATGCTGCGGCAACCCGTTCTGAAAGTTTCTTTTGGGAAATGTCTAACAGAAAATTATTGGCTTCTTTTAATTCACTGCATGCTTTCTGTAGCAGATAGAAAGAAAATTGATGGTTGTGTTTAAAAAGATGGTCAAGAACGTGGCCCGGAATATGGCATAGCTCTGCTTCAGTAAGCGCTTCTGCGGTGGTGCAATATAGTTCACTGCCTTGAAGTGACCCGAAGCCCAGGATATCATCTTTTTTTGAAAAACGGATAATACGTTCGTTCCCTTTGCTGCCGTTTATCGTCAATTTAATAATGCCTTTTAGGATGAGGTGAACACCTTTTATGTGTTGCCCCTCCTCATAAATCGGACTTCGTTTGGGGTAACGATAACAGGTTATGTGAAGGCGGATAAAATCCATTTCTTCACTGGATAATTGCCCGAAAAAATCCATCTCTTCAAAAATGTATCTTTCCGGTTCAAACAATTGTACTTTTCTTTTTTGGCTCACCGACAGTTCTTCTACATTTATTTTGGCATGGAGGTGTGTCCCGTTTTTCTTTAAGCACTACATACCGCGGATGATAAAACTACTTTTTGCCAGCGAGGACTGCTTTCATACATGTTCAAAAAACTGATACAAATATTCATCTATCCATTTTTTCAGATTACGCCTTCGAAATATAACCGGTAGAACTAGAGAACAAGCCCACTTAATCACAGGTTGAAGTATTCCCTTGGAGACTTGCCGTAAAACTCTCGGAAACAGCGTGTGAAATAAGTTGGACTTGAAAATCCGGTTTCGTAAGCCGCTTCCGAAATGTTACACTTACCTCGCGAAATCAATTTTACAGCTTCTTTAAGCCGGACGGCACGGATAAACTCGGTACTCGAGCAACCAATCAGTCCTTTTAGTTTCAGGTGAAGTAACGAACGGCTGACGCCCATTTCCTGTTTTAGCAAAGTCACATCAAGATCGGGATTACTGATGTTTTGCTTAATAAGTGCAGTTAGCTTTTCGATAAAAACTTTGTCCGACTCGGAATGGGCCATTTTTTCAACCGGTATGGAATCATCCGATTTGAACCGTTCGATCAGTCGTTTCCTTGTACTCAGGATGTTTTCGATGTTTTGCTCCAGGATATTCGGGAAAAATGGCTTTTCGATGTAATAGTCGGCCCCTGAACGCAAACCGCCAAGTTTACTGTCCTCTCCGCTTTGCGAGGTCAGCAAAATGACGGGGATATGTGATACTCTCAGGTCCGATTTTAAACGGTGAGTGAGCTCCAGCCCATCCATGTCCGGCATCATAATGTCGCTGATAATCAAGTCGGGCGTGACGGATTCCAGCTTTTCCAGAGCTTTCATGCCGTTCAGGGCAGTTACAATCTGGTATTTTAACTCCAGCGTTTCCTTCATAAAACTGATTAACTCAACATTATCTTCCACAATCAAAATTCTGGGTTTGGACGAAAAGACGTCCGGATTGACCAACTCATTTTTACTTTGAAGATTGAGCTGCACATCGGGGGCTTCCCCGCAAGGGTGATACTGGACGGGCTCGGCAGTGATTTCCGTTGAATTAAAATCGTGTTTGCTGGCGGGGAGGACGACTGTGAAGATTGTGCCTTTGTTTACTATGCTGTCAACAGTAATGGTTCCTTTATGCAGGATGACCAGGTTTTTCACAAATGCCAGACCAATGCCTGATCCATTACCGGGGTGTTGGCCGTCTTCAATCTGGAAAAAACGGTCAAAAACTTTTTCCAGCATTTCGGGTTTGATACCTTTCCCCGAATCTGAAACCTCAATAACCAAGTCAATAAGCTCATCGTAGTCGCGGGTTGCGCGTCTTTTCAACGCGACTGAAAAGCGGATTTTCCCACCTTCGGGAGTGAATTTGAATGCGTTGGACAACAGGTTGAATATGATTTTATTCACCTTGTCGACATCGATCCAGGCAATTTCACCGGTTGGAGGAAAATCAAGCTGAAAATCGACGTCCCGGCTGTCGACCGCGTTTTCGAATGAGTTGGAGATTTCTTCCATCATCGGGCGCAGTTCACAAGGTGAAATCTTCAGGTTTGCTTTTCCGTTTTCAATCTTCCTGAATTCCAGCAATTGATTGATCAGTTGAAACAGACGATTGGCATTTCGCTCGATACCAAGCAGTTGTTTCCGGAACGCCGGGCTGAGCTTTTCTTCTTCCATGATCTTTTTGAGTGGCCCCAATATCAAAGTAAGCGGGGTTTTAAGCTCGTGCGAAATATTGGTGAAGAATTCAAGTTTCACCTTGTGAATTTCATCGGCGTGCACCTTTTCGCGATGCTCGAGTTCAGCCAGCGCTTTTGTTTTTTCCAGGTTTTTACCAACTCGGAATACCAGGATGAATATCAAAACTGCCAAAACGAAATAACCGGCGAAAGCCCAGTTGGTTAGCCAGAAAGGTGGCCGGACGATAATGGTGAGCTGCCGTTCTTCGGATTCGTTTTGACTGTCGCTCATCGATCCTTTTACGCGAAAGGTGTAGGTTCCGGGGTTGAGGTTGGTGTAGGTGGCGAAATTCCGATTGCCCACCGTATTCCATTCCGTTTCAAAACCTTCCAGAAAATAAGCGTACTGGCAACGTCCGCCCGAAGAATAGCAGAAGGCAGTAAACTCAATGGTGAATACATTCTGGTTGTACTTCAGCACAAGCTTGTCAAGTTTGTTGATTGACTTATTGAGGCATTTGATGTCGCCCGGGCGAAGTGGTTTGTTGAACAACTGGATGCCTGTAAATACAATCGGTAGTTTTTGCGGAGCGAATGACTCCACATCTTCATTGAATGAGATCATCCCATTGTTTCCCCCAAAGTAAATGTTGTCTTTGCTGTCGGTAAACGATGCGCGGTAGTTAAACTGGTTGAACGGAATTCCCGAGTTGCTGTCAAAAAGTGTATACCTGTTATGCCCGGGTGAGAACCTGATCAGGCCTTTGTCGGTACTGGCCCAAAACCAGCCATCCTTACCTTCCTCCAAACTAAAGATCCAATGGCCCGGGAATCCGTTTTCAGGATTGAAATGCCGGACAGTTCCCTGTTCAGGGAGATAATAACACAGGCCTTTATAGCAATCCCCAATCCAAATCCGGCCATTCGAGTCGGCTTTGACGAGGTTAATATTTTTCATTTCGGGAACCAGGTCGAAGGTGTACAGCGAATCATTCTTCGGATTGTACTGAAAGATTTGCGCGGCCGAAGAAAACCAAAGCAGGTCTTCAATTGGACTAATGCACTCAAACTGGATATCTCCGATGATGTCCGGTTTGAGTTTCCGGAATGTCTTGTCTCGTTTGTCAAAAATGATGATTCCCTCGGATGTTGCAATATAGATGGTGTTGCCTACCTGTTTAAACATGTAAATAACATCGGAGAGAACCCCGTTTGTATTTTTTCGGTTGTAGTAGCTGAAACGATTGGTTTTCGTGTTCAGGATGTTAATCCCACCAGTATAAGTGCCAATCCAAAGCTCATGGTCATTCACAAAAAGCAAATCGTGCAGGTTATTGTAGGAAAGGTTGTTTGGCCAGTCTTCCGACGAGTAGTGAGTGATCTCTCCGGTTTGGATGTCGAGTTTGTTCAGTCCCTTGTCTTCCAGTCCAATCCAAAGATTTTTGTCCCGGTCTTCGGCCAGGCAACTGACCACATTACCCGTGATTTGCCATTTTCCGTAACCCGGAGTCCAGGTGCGAAAAAACTGTTTTTCGCCTCGCCAGAAATTAATCCCACCAAAGTAAGTTCCCAGCCAGACATTGCCTTGTTTATCACAAAAGGCATCGTAAATGGGGTCGGTGTTCAAGCCATTAGGATCCGAAAGCTTATAGCTGTGAAGGCTCAGGCTGTCCGTTTCCCCGTCATAAATAGCCAGACCGGATTCGGTGCCGATCCAAACCCGTCCCCTGTGATCTTCTGTAAAACAATGAATGAGGTTGTGGGGAACGTGGTATGGGGTGTTTTGTTCCCTGGCATAAAAATGATATTTGCCGCTTTCCATCTGAAGGCGTGCAACGCCATAATCGGACGAGGAGACCCACAAGTTCCCGCGGGAGTCAATCAAGCGAAGATCATGCTGAATGGGGCTGAGTTCGCCGGGGAGATCGTATTTATTCAGTTCATGCCGGCTGTAGTTATAACCATAAATGACTGCCGTATTGGTTGAAAAAGCGAGCCAGTCACTCCGTTGATAAATTCCTGTAAATTGAATTTGATCAGGAAGTTGGTGCAGTTTGAGTTTTTGTCGCAGACTTTCGCGTTGCCCACTGTGCTGGTCTAAGAAAAACAGTTCGGTGTTTTGGCAAACCCAAAACCCGTTGGTGGTTGGCACAATAGCCGTTGTTGGGCCCAATGTGGTTAAAAGCGGGTAGGGGAAAAAACATTCCTTGTCGCTGTCGAAGTAGTAATACTTTTCATCGTTCGTCCGTGCAATGAGGGTTGAATCGCGGGTCATGAAAAGTTTGTTGCAAAAGATTTTGACCGGAAGATGCTCGCGATCAAAAGCCGGGAATTCGCGAAACGTTTTTCCATCGAAGCGAACATTGGCCGATCGCGTCGCGGCCCAGATAAACCCATCCGAATCCTGAACGATGCTTTTGACATAGGAGGAAGGCAAGCCATCTTCTGTTGTATAATGCAGAAAGTGCACCGGCTCGTCGTTTTGCGCCTGACCCTGGTGTTGAAATCCCAAAAGTACAAGTAAGCTCATCAACGACAAGATATTCAGTAGACGATGGTTGTTTCCCTTCCTGCTCATAAATCCGGTATTACTTTTTAATTCTATTTTGACAGATTAAGAATGGCATTTGATTTTTCTCCTGATTTACCCCAACCCTAAAGGGTGTCAGGGAGAAAAATCTGGCTGTTCCCTTTAGGGTTCAGGGTAAAAACAGCCAGATTTTTCGAATGTGTCAAAGTAGAATTAATACGTTTTCAGGTCATAGTTTTTGGGAGGATCGACGCCCAGCAAATTCTCAACAAAATAGTCCCAGCGTTTCCGAAGGAAATAAGGTACTTCAAACACGCCGCCGTGGTTCTTGTTTGGAATCATCAGCATGTCAAAATCTTTGTTGTGTTTGATGAGCTCGCCAGCCATCCTCAGCGTTGATGCCGGGTTGACATTGTTATCCAGATCTCCGTGAACCAAGAGCAGTTTCCCTTCCAGTTTGTCTGCCAGGTTAAAGTTCGACTGTTCGTCGTAATGCGGGCCGACCAACCCCTGGTATTGTTCGTCCCACCAGGCTTTGGCAATACGGTTGTCGTGATTGCCGGCAGATGAAATGCCAACCGAGTAGAATTCAGGATGGGTCAACAGGGCACGGCAGGCATCGTAACCACCGGCAGAGTGCCCATAGATTCCCACTTTTGTCGGGTCCAGGTAGGGCCGTTCTGCTGCGAGTGTTTTAATGGCCTTGATATGATCTTCGGCGCCAATATCTCCCAGGTTTCTGTATGAAAAATCATGAAACTTCTTCGAACGCATGGCTGTTCCCAGGCCATCGACCGTGATAACGATAAAACCCAGCTCAGCGAAAGACACATCGTACGACCGGTAAGCGCTGTTAAAGGTTTTGGGCGTGCGGACTGCCTGCGGTCCGGAGTAGGTGCCGTCTATAATCGGGTAAGTTTTGTCTGGGCTAAAGTCGGACGGATAAAAAATCGCTCCGTAGATATCGGTTTCCCCGTCTCGCGCCTTGACTTTAAACGGTTCGGGGAATCGCCAGCCGGTTGCCAGTAAGGCATCGATGTTGGCTGTTATGGGTTGGGCAATGACTTTACCAGCCTTTGTGGAGCGCACAACCGACACTGGTTTCATGTCAATGCGCGAATAATTGTCAACAAACGTTTTGAAGTCGGCAGACAAATTGATGTTGTGATAGGCATTTTCGGGGGTAAGCAACTGCATGTTCCCTCCATTCAGGTTAATACTAAAGAATTGTTGGTAATAAGGTTCGATTCCCGGCTCTTTTCCGCAGGCGGTGAAATAGATTTGATCATTTTTCTCATCAATCGCGGTGATACCGGTCACAACAAAATTTCCCTGGGTCACTTGGTTTAGTAACCGGCCTTCTTTGTTGTAACGATAAATATGGTTCCAGCCATCCCGTTCTGAGGTATAAAGAAACTCCTGGTAGTTTTTGATCCATCGGCAGGTAGTCAGTTGGGTCTCAATCATCGTTTTGGCTTGCTCATGCAGAATACTCCTGGTTTCACCGGTGTTCGCATTGGCAAGGTAAATATCCTGTGATTGGTAGCCCCGCTGGTACGCGCCAAGCATTAACTCGTCCGAGCCATTGATCCATTGCGGGCCGAAACTCATGCAAATATCGGGGACCGGTGGAATGTCGAGTTTAATTGGCTTCTTTTTTTCGATGTC
>OBJA01001112.1_pt1 | contig 19671 bp, 17 predicted proteins | sample 1519751 | NCBI WGS metagenome assembly OBJA01 (sample SAMEA3881238, study PRJEB22517) | soil metagenome | biome: lake sediment; feature: soda lake sediment; material: sediment, water from around vicinity | place: India | collected 2013-12-23 | depth 3 m
GGTCATGAGGCGGTCGGCGAAGTGGTCGAGGCAGGGCGGGGCGTGCGCCAGCTGAAAGCGGGCGACAAGGTGATGATCTCGGCAGCCGTCGGGTGCGGCCAGTGCCGCGCCTGCCTCGCCGGGGTCGTCAACCGCTGCGAATACAATGCCAGCGGCTGTTACGGCCTCTCGTCAAAGCTGCAGGGCTGCCAGGCCGAATTCGTCCGTGTGCCCGCCGCCGATTTCAACGCCCAGAAAATTCCGGACGGTGTCAGCCTCGATCAAGCCCTGATGATGACCGATGCCCTCGCCACCGCCTGGTTCGGCGCGCGCAATGCCGATATCCAGCGCGGGGCTACCGTCGCCGTCGTCGGCCTCGGTCCCATCGGCCTGCTGGCGGCAGAAGCGGCCTTCATCATGGGCGCTTCGCGCGTCTTCGGCATCGATCTTGTGGAAGAACGCCGCGCCGCCGGCCGCGCCATCGGCCTCGAAACACCAGACCCGGCGGACGCCCGCGCAATCATTCAGGAGGCCACAAAGGGCCGCATGTGCGACAGCGTCATCGAAGCGGTCGGCCACACCGCCACCATCCGCGCCGCCCTTGGCCTCTCGGGCAAACGCAGCACGGTCTCGGTCATCGGCGTCGCCCAGGATCGCACAATGGAATTCCCCATCTCGAAAGCCTTCGGCATGGGCCTCACCTTCCGTATCGGGACATGTTCAGTCCCGCAGGAATGGCCGGAACTCATCCCGCTGGTCCAGTCCGGCCGCCTCAAGCCGGAAAAATACATCACCCACAACCTTCCGCTCTCAGACGGCGCCCGCGCCTACGACATCTTCGACAAACGCACCGAAGGTGCCATGAAAATGGTCTTCGACCTCACGCTCTGAGGCCCAGCCCAACAAATCATTGCCAGCGTGCTCTCTTCATGTTCAGTAGTGATAACTACTGAATTTGGGGAGGCAAGCTGCCATGTCCGACATTTCCTCGCTCACCAGCCTCGAATCGCTCGGCTTCCTGGGTGGCCGCGACAATTTCCACGCCTTCTGCGCGCGGATTTTTGCCGATGACACGCATCGTCTCCTGCGCACCGAAGCGGGCGAACTCGTCGTCTTCCGCCATGGCGACCTGCGTGCTTTCGGTGCCCTGCCCGAGGTGGGCGCCCTGCCACCCGGCGTGATGTTTCCCGGCCTCCACCAGCTTCCCGATGGCGCGGCCCCGCCGCCCGGCGGGGGCATCGGTGGGGTCATCTCGCATCAGGTGTTCACGGCTAATCCGCCCGTCCACATGCCGGTGCGCATGACGCTGCTGCGCCAGCTCAATCCCAAACAGGCCACCCTGCTGGAGCCGGTTGCGCGCGAGGTTGTCCGCGAGCTTCTCGCCGCCGCCGAAACGCGCCCCGAGATCGACTTCGTGGAAGACATTGCCGAGCCGCTCACCGCCCATTTCTGGGGCCGCCTCATCGGCATGACGGATACGGAAATGGCCGAGACGATCATTGCCGTGCGCGGCATGACCGCCATGTTCCTGATACAGATGACACGGGAAGACCTGCATCTGGCAGACACCTCCACCGCCGCCTATGGCCGCCTCGTGGAAACCGCCGCCCTGCGCAGCCTGTCACAAGGCGCCCATCCTTTCGTCAGTGAACTGGCAGCAGACCTTGCCAGGGTGGACGCGTCCGACGATCCGGAAGAAGCGGGCATCGTGCCCCCCAATGTCGGCAAGCTGCTCGCAGGCAATCTCGTGGAAGGATTCCACACGGCCGCCGTCGGCGCCGTGAACACCCTCTTCGCCCTGCTGCATAATCCCGCCGCCTATGCAGACGTGCTCGCCGCGCCGGAAAAACTGCCCGCTGCCATCATGGAGGCGCTCCGCATCGAACCGCCGGTTGTCTTCCTCAAGCGCTACATCCTGCGGGACACAGGCTATGCCGGTGTCAGCATTCCGAAGGGCACGCCTGTCGTCATGCTCTGGGCAGCGGGTAATCATGATCCGTCCGTATTCACCGATCCGGCTAGTTTCCGGCTGGACCGTGACCATCGCGGCATCACCACCTTTGGCGGCGGCGCGCATATCTGCCCCGGCCGCCATGTCGCGATGATGCTCATCCGCCTGCTGCTGGAAGAAATCGCCGCCCGCAGGCTGGCCTTCTCCTTAACCGACGCCCCGTATGACTGGCTCGGCAACCACGCCATGTCCCAGCTGCCCCACATGCGGCTACAGGTTCAGCGGCAACACGCTGCCTGAGGGCTCAGCCCGCCTTCAGGATCCGTGCCTTCTGGCGTTGCCAGTCGCGCTTGGCTTCGTTCTCGCGCTTGTCATGGGCTTTGCGGCCGGTGGCCACGCCGATCAGCAGTTTCGCGCGGCCCTTGTCGTTGAAATAGAGTTTCAGCGGCACAATCGTGCGCCCGGCCCGCTCCACTTCCTGGGAAAGCTTTGCCAGTTCGCGCCGGGAAACGAGCAGCTTCCGCTTGCGCCGCGGCTCATGGTTGAAGCGGTTGGCCCCGCCATAGGTCTGGATCTCGGCATTGATCAGCCACAGCTCGCCCTGCTCCACCGAGGCATAGGCTTCGGCAATGTTCGCCCGCCCCTCGCGCAGGGATTTCACTTCCGAGCCGACCAGCATGATGCCGGCCTCCAGCGTATCCTCCACGGAATACTCGCGCCGTGAGCGGCGGTTTTCCGCCACCAGCCCGTCGGTGCGCCCTTTGATCTGCTCGTTCTTCTTCGTCGCCATACGCGCTACTTAGGGATTGATCCCCGCCAGCGCCATGGCGGCTTCGATCTGCGCGCGCGCAGCTTCATCCGGCCCGGTCAGCGGCAGGCGAACCTCCGGCGCGCAGAGGCCCAGGCGCGAGAGGGCATATTTCGCCGGCCCCGGCGAAGGCGAGCAGAACATTGCCCGGTGCAGGGCGATCAGCCGCCGCTCGATGGCGCGGGCGCTTTCCAGGTCGCCGTCACGGAACGCCGCATGCATCGCCGCGCACATTTCGGGCGCCACATTCGCGGTCACCGAGATGCACCCCGCCCCACCCATGGCCAGATGGCCCAGAGCGGACGGGTCATCGCCCGAGAGCTGAACGAACTGTTCGAGGTCCCCGATCAGCGCGGAGTGATAGGTCACCCGGTCCATATCGCCGGTGGCATCCTTGATGCCGACGATGTTGGGCAGCTCGGCCAGCCGCGCCACGGTTTCCGGTTTCAGGTCCACCACCGTTCGGGTCGGCACATTGTAAAGCACCACCGGCAGGGCGACCGCGTCGTTGATCGCGCGAAAGTGAGCGTACAGCCCATCCTGATTGGGATTGTTGTAATAGGGGCACACCACGAGGGCCGCGTCCGCCCCGGCAGCCTTGGCATGGGCCACGAGATCGATTGCCTCATCGGTCGAGTTAGAGCCCGCCCCGGCGATCACGGGCACGCGTCCTGCTGCCACCTCTACACAAAGCGAGACCACCCGCTTGTGCTCCTCGGTCGAGAGCGTCGAGGTTTCGCCCGTCGTGCCAACGGGCACAAGGCCGGCCGATCCGCCTGCGATCTGGCGCTCGACCAGCGCCGCAAACGCGGTTTCGTCGATCGCGCCATTCTTGAAGGGTGTTACAAGGGCTGGGATTGAGCCGTGAAACATTTTAACGTGCCGTTCAGGGATTGGTTGGGATTTGCGTGCTAGGCTCTGTCTTCAGACTTGTCACGCTTTGGCGCAGAAATAAACTTGGGTGAGCCGAACCATGCTCCGCATTTCCGCTGTTTTTGTGGCGATTTCTTTCCTGATTGCGGGCACATCGGCCGCCTCCCGGCCCGAGAGCCCCAGTCTGAAGCCGCGCGCCGATTCTTCGCCCTCCCCGCCGGCTCCGGTTATCGCGCAGGCTGAGGAAGCCACGCCCGCCCCGGTGCTGCGCGCCCTCACCCCTGGTGTTCAGCTGCCCGGCGCCGCTCCGGCCAGCCCGGGCGCCGCCCCGCTCGCCACCCCCACAGGCGCGCCCGCCCCGCTGCCCGCCGCCATGCCCAGCCTGCTGCCGGCCCAGCCGGTCAGCCCGGCCAGCATTGCCCAGCTGCAGGCCGCCTTCATCGCCATCAATCGCGGCGCCTGGAGTGAGGCCTCCCGCCTCCAATATGACGCTGCCGACCCCACCGTGCGCGACCTCATCCTCTGGAAGCGCGCCGCTGACGGTGTGCCCGGCACCACTTTCGACGAGCTGAACTTCGCCCTCACCACCCTCTCCACCTGGCCGCAGACCGACAAGATGCGCCGCCGCGCCGAGGAGATCATCGACGACAGCTCGCTCTCTGCCGAAGCCAAGGTCAAATGGCTCACCGAGTCCGGGCCCATCACCGGCGCCGGCAAGGTCGCCCTGGCGAACGCCCTGCGCCAGACCGGGCAGAGCGCGAAGGCCGAAGAGGTGATCCGCGATGTCTGGCGGAGCAACACGCTGGACTCCTCGCTTCAACGCACCGTGCTTGCCCGTTGGGGCCAGTCCCTCAGCCAGGACGACCACCGCGCCCGCGTCGATTTCCTCCTCTGGACCGGCCAGCGCTCGGACGCTGAAGCCCTTAAGCCTCAGCTCACGGCCGACTATCGCCAGCTCACCGATGCGCGCCTCGCCCTGATGAAGCGCGCCAACAATGTCGACGCCGCCATCCGCGCAGTGCCGGCCAATCTCGAAAACCATCCGGGCCTGCTCTATGAGCGCGCCAACTGGCGCCGCGCCAAGAACATGGACGATGCTGTCGCCCCGCTGCTGACCCAGATCAACGGCAAGGACGTGCCTGCCGCCGGGCGCAGCCGTCTCTGGCGCGAGCGCGCCATCGCCGTGCGCAATGATCTCAAAGCCCGCAACTATGCCCGCGCCTACAGCCTCACCGCGCCGCATGGCATGTCCAGCGGCTCTGACTTTGCCGAGGCCGAATGGCTCGCCGGCTGGATCGCCCTGCGCCTGAACGGCGACGCCACCCGCGGCGTGAAGCATTTCGAGACGATGACCAACGGCGTCTCCTCGCCCGTCAGCCTCACGCGTGGCCAGTACTGGACCGGCCGCGCGCGCGACGCCCTCGGCCAGTCAGACCAGGCCCTGATCGCCTACAGCGCCGCCGCCGCTCATAAATACACCTATTACGGCCAGCTCTCGGCGGAGCGGATCGGGGACCGCAAGATCCATTTTGGCCCGCCAATCATTCCGTCGCCGGAAGAAATCGCCGCCTTCGAGGCAAACCCGATGGTCCGCGCGCTGCGCCTCATCGGCGCCACCGGCGAGATGGGCACCTACCGCACCTTCTCCCACCATCTCGATGACGTGCTCTCCACCCCGGCGGAGTTCGAGCTGCTCGCCCAGCTCAATCACCAGATGGACCAGCCCGATACCGCCGTGCGCGCCGGCAAGGCGGGGCTGTTCAAGGGCGTGCTGGCGCCCGAAGCGGCCTATCCGGTGCTGATGCATCCCCTCTCGCGCCAGCCCCAGGTGGAGCGCGCCTTCATGCTCGCCATCACGCGCCAGGAGAGCGAGTTCAACCCCAACGCCCGCAGCCCCGTCGGCGCCCTCGGCCTGATGCAGTTCATGCCGTCCACCGCGCGCAACGAGGCCCGCCTGCGCGGCATGCCCTATCAGCAGTCCTGGCTCACCACCGACCCCGCCTACAACATGACCCTGGGCGGCCTGCACCTCGATACCCTGCTCAGCCAGTTCGGCGGCAGCTACATCATGACGGCGGCCGCCTACAATGCCGGCCCCTCCCGGCCCAACCAGTGGGTGCGCGATTATGGCGACCCCCGCACAGGCCAGATCGACCCGGTTGACTGGGTGGAGTTCGTCCCCTTCTCCGAGACCCGCAATTACATCCAGCGCGTCCTCGAAAACATCCAGGTCTACCGCCACCGCATCTCCGGCCAGGAAGCCGACATCCAGATCACCGAAGACCTGAAACGCGGCCGCCGCTGACCCCCTGCTAGCCCCCTCTCCCTGGGGAGAGGGGGTTGGGGGTGAGGGAGCGCAAGATAACGACAAAACACCCCGCACGTGGTAATCTCCTGCGCATGTCCCGCAGGCCCATTATCCACAGTGCCAGACGTCTGAGACAGTCGGCAAATGCCCCGGAAGACATAGCCTGGCAAGCGCTCCGGGAGCTGAGGAAATATGGATACGCCGTCCGGCGGCAGCATCCTATCGGACCTTACATTGTCGACTTCGCCATTCAGAAGGCCATGCTGGTGATAGAAATAGATGGCGGCATTCATAATCTTGATACCGTGCAGCTCCGCGATGACCTGCGTCAAGCAGATCTCGAGCTACGCGGTTGGCTGACAGGCAGCGCCCCCTCACCCCCGGCCCCTCTCCCAAGGGAGAGGGGAGATAACGCCCCTGATCGGGTCAGATACCTTCTCCCGCGCGCCCTTCCCGGCCATCAGTGCTTGCGCCCTCGCCCCGGCGATGCTCAGAAACAGGCAGGGTAAGCCGGGAGCCAATCCATGTCCTTTCTGAAATCGCTGTCGGCACAGGTCCTCGCCGCCTTGCTGCTCGGCCTTGTCGGCGGCGCGCTGGTCGCGGGCGCGGGCGATGTGCCCGACTGGCTGCCCGAAGCGGCCCAGGCCGTCGGCTCGGTCTGGCTCGGCTGCCTTCAGATGACCGTCATCCCGCTGGTCTTCTCCCTGCTGGTAGTCGGCGTGGCCGCCGTGTCCGATGCCATGACCGCCGGGCGCCTCGCCATGCGGGCCATCCTCTGGTTCTCGCTGCTGCTTGCCGGGGCCACCGTGCTCACCTTCATCGGCGTCGAAGCGGCTCTCGCGGCCTTCCCGGTGGATGAGGCAAGCGCCAACGCCCTGATCGCCGGGGCCACCGGCGGCGAAGTGGCCGCGCCCCAGACAATCAACTTTGCCGCCTGGCTCACCTCGCTCATCCCATCCAACCCGCTCGCAGCGGCAGCCAGCAATGCCATCCTGCCGCTGGTGATCTTCGCCCTCTTCTTCGCCTTCGCCGTCACCCGCCTGCCGGAGGAACAGCGCGTCCTGCTGGTGAAGTTCTTCGATGCGGTGGCCGATGCGATGATCGTCATCGTCAAATGGGTGCTGCTCGCCGCGCCCCTCGGCGTCTTCGCTCTCGCGCTCACGCTCGGCCTGCGCGGCGGCCTCGGCGCCACCGGCGCGCTCTTCCATTATGTGGTGCTTGTGTCGGCAGGCTGTATCGCCGTGGTGCTGATCTGCTATCCGCTCGCCGCCCTCTTCGGCGGCGTCGGCCCGCTGCGCTTTGCCCGCGCCGTCTCCGAAGCGCAGGTCGTTGCCTTCTCCACCCAGTCCTCCATCGGCACCCTGCCGGTCATGGTGGAAACCGCCCGCCGCAATCTCGGCGTGCCCGAACATGTTGCCGGCCTCGTGCTGCCGCTCTCGGTCGCCGTCTTCCGCCTCACCAGTCCGGTGGCCAATCTGGCCGTGGTTCTCTTCATCTGCCATGTCTCCGGCATCACCCCGTCGCCCGGTCAGATGATTGCTGCGGGCCTCGTCGCCTTCGCTGTCTCCATTTCCTCGGTCGGCCTGCCCGGCCAGGTCAGCTTCTTCGTCTCGATCGCCCCCATCTGCTTCGCCATGGGCGCCCCGATCGAACTCCTCCCCCTCCTCCTGGCCGTAGAGGTCATCCCCGACATCTTCCGCACCGTCGGCAACGTCACCGCAGACCTCGCCGTCACCACCATTCTGAACAAGAATGACAAGGGCGTGCGCACCATCGCCCCCGAAACGGCCTGAGCTCTCCGCGCAAAAAAGCGCCGGCAGGTCTCCCCACCGGCGCTTCCGATATAATCAGCTTACGGCTTATTTCTTCATCCGGCCCTTCACCTGGGCGCGATACTTGTCGCCATAGGGCGGGCGCATCATGGCCAGAAGTTCGCTCTTGGTCTGGGTGTAGATCGCCTTCTTGTGGCTGAATTCGAGGAAGCCCTCCCGGCCATGATAGGAGCCCATGCCCGACGGCCCGATGCCGCCGAAGGGCAGCTCTTCCTGCGCCACATGGAAGATCACATCATTCACGGTCACACCGCCCGACGTGGTGTTGTTCAGCACAAAGCTCTTCTCGCTCTCGTCCTCACCGAAATAATAGAGGCCCAGCGGACGGTCATGCTTGTTGATATAGGCCACCGCGTCCTTGGCATCGCCATAGGATTTGATCGGCAGGATCGGCCCGAAAATCTCGTCCTGCATAACCCGCATGTCATCGGTCGGGTCCACGATGATTGTCGGCGGGATCTTGTGGTGGGGCTGCTGGGAGAAGTTCTCGCCCTTGGGGTTGAGTTCGATCACCTGAGCGCCCTTGGCGCGGGCATCTTCGACATAGCCGTTGATCCGGTCATAATGGCGCTGATTGACGATCGAGGTGTAGTCGTCATTGTCCTTGAGGCCGGAGGCATACATCGTCTCCACCGCCTTGGTGGCGGCCATCACGAAGTCCTGCGTCTTCTCCTTCGGCACGAAGGCATAGTCCGGGGCCAGACAGATCTGACCCGCATTCAGCGTCTTGCCGGCCATGATCCGGTTGGCCGCCTTCTGCAGGTCTGCCGAGCGGCCGAGGATCACCGGGCTCTTGCCGCCCAGTTCCAGCGTCAGCGGCACCAGATTGTCAGCCGCCGCCCGCATCACATGCTTGGCTACCGAGGTCGCCCCCGTGAAGAGGATGTGATCGAAGGCGAGCTTCGTAAACTCCGCCCCCACATCCGGCCCGCCGGTGACGACGACGCATTCTTCGGACGTATAATATTTCGCGATCAGCTCTTTCATCAGCTCCGAAGTCGCCTCGGTGAATTCGGACGGCTTGATCATGCAGCGGTTGCCGGCGGCAAACACGCCCGCCAGCGGCGTGAAGGTCAGGTTCACCGGGAAGTTCCACGGGCTGATCACGCCGATCACGCCCTTGGGCTGGAACTGCAGCTCCGCCTTTGAGCCCAACAGCCCCAGCGGAAACTCCACCTTGCGCTTCTCCGGCTTCACCCATTTGGCCACATGCGCCTTGGCATGTTTCAGCGCGCCGATGGAGCCGGCAATGTCGGTCAGGTTAGACTGATCCTTGGAGCGGTGGCCGAAATCAGCCGCCATCGCATCGTTCAGCGCGGCGCCATGCGTGGCCAGAAGATCAATGGACTTGTCGAGCCATTCGATCCGTTTCTGCACCGACGGAATCCCGTCCCGCAGATGCGCGGCCTTCTGTTTCGCGAGCAGTGCATTCATGCCGGAAGCCGGCGCGGCGTCGAGGGCCATGTGTTGATATCTCCCAATCCCTTGTGTTCGTTGAACAGTGTAGCGCCTGTTCAGCGTTTCCCCAAGAGGCATCGAAAACCGCTTACCCGGCGTGAGGCGTTCACGGACGCAAAGCTTGCCTCTAGAACCTTGCCAACAAGACCGGATTTACAGAGGGAGACGCCAATGGCGACGTACGAAAAGATTTCCTATGAGCGCAATGGCGACACCGCGATCATCGCCTTCAACGATGACAAGACGCTGAATGCCTGCGGCGTCGACACGGCCATCGAGCTGCTGCACGCCTTTGAAGTGGCCGCCAACGAAGCCCGCTGCACCATCTTCACCGGCAAGGGCCGCGGCTTCTGCTCGGGCGCCAATCTCGGCGGCATGGGCTCTGGCCCCGAAATCGCCTACCCCGGTTCCAAACCCGACGCGGGCAAGGCGCTGGACGCTTTCTACAATCCGCTGGTCACCGCCATTCGCGAACACCCCCATCCGGTCATCACGGCGGTCAATGGTGCCGCTGCTGGCGTCGGCTGCGCGCTCGGTCTGATGGGCGACCTCGTGATCGCCGGCAAGAGCGCCTACTTCCTCCAGGCCTTCCGCCGCATCGGCCTTGTGCCCGATGGCGGCTCCACCTGGCTGCTCGCCCGCACCATCGGCCGTGTCCGCGCCATGGAAATGGCCCTCCTCGGCGAGAAAGTCTCCGCCGATCAGGCGCTGAGCTGGGGTCTCGTCAACCGGGTCGTCGATGACGCCGAACTGCTGCCGACGGCGCTGGACTTTGCCGGCAAGCTCGCCGCCGGCCCGACGGTGGCCCTCGCCCTCACCCGCAAGATCATCTGGGACGCCAGCGAGGCAGACTTCGGCGCCGCCCTGCACAATGAGCGTGTTGCCCAGCGCACGGCTGGCCGCACGGACGACTTCAAGGAAGGCGTCAGCGCCTTCCTCCAGAAGCGCCCTGCGGAGTTCAAAGGCAAGTAACCTTTGATTGCTTAAATTAAATCTGTTGCACCTTAAGGATTATGCAACCTTGTCCCCATAGGGTTCGCGAAAAATCGAACCTCTTGGGGACGAGATAAGATGGATTTCAGGCTGTTACACTTCAATTGCGTGCGCCCGCTCGGGTCGTTCACGCTTGAAAACCCTTATGTCGTGACCTTCCTGTCCATTCTGCCGCGCATCTTTGCAGATGCCGATCAGTTTGAAGGCCTGCACTATCACGAACACGGCCTGCGCTGCCCGGATCAGAGCTGGCGGACGTACAAGGACGCCTTCCCCTACCCCGATGACTGGCGCTCGCCTGAAGTCTCGACCATGGCCGTCTGGCGCTCGCTCGAAGACCTGAAAGCCTTTACCTATAATGGCCGCACCCACCCGCCGGGCATGCGCCGCCTTGGTCAGGAGATCGACCGCAGCGACGGCCCCGGCTTCGTCATGTGGTGGGCCCGCAAGGGCGAACGCTTCACCCTGGAAGACGGCTTCCAGCGCCTGCAGCATCTGCGCCGCCACGGATCGTCCGACCACGCATTTTCCCTGGATCAGCCCGCCCTGCGCCCAGCCGTCGCCTGAGCTTACGCCGGTTTCGGCTTGCGCTTCTTCGGCGGGCTCTTGGCCTTTGCTGCCCGCGCCGCGCTCAGCGCCCGGCGCGCCCAGAGGGCGGCCTCATCCGGATCATCCATCGCTGAAGACGGCAGGCTGACATAGCCAAGGTCTATCGGCCTGGCATCGCTTGAACGCAGATAGAGGAAAGGCGCCCCGCCCTCCGCTGACAGATCATCCCGCAGAGCAGGGTCCACCTTCAGGAAAATCTGGTCATCGGCAAGAAGCGCAAACATCACGCCATCCTGATACACGCCCGCCCCGCCGAACATGCGCCGGATGTTGACCGGCCCAACGCCGGAAAACAGTTCCAGCACGAATTCGTGGAATGGGTCGGGCGGCTTCGGCATGTATCCTCACTAACGTCCCACGCGGCTAAACCGGCACCCCTAGGCGGTACACACCCTTGAACGTGTCCGGGTCTTCCACCGGCTTACCCTTGCGGTAAATCGTGATGAGACCCGCCTTGTGCAGGCGAACGGCTTCGGCGCGCACATCCTTCAGCACCCGGACGAAGTGTTCAGAGCTGATAGCTTTCGCGGCCTCCTCCGGGGCGATGGTCTTGCCGGCGCCTTTTGCCGCCGTAAGCGTCAGGATGGCCTCGCGAACCGAAACGGGCTTTGCCTCAGTCATCTTCTGCCGTCATCTTTCTAAGTGTCTGGTCGATCAAGTTAAGTCTTAGTCTGTCTTCAGGAGATAAAGAAACACGATACCTCAACTGCTGCACTTCGCCGCGAAGGACTGCTGCGGGAAGAACCGGCGGGATGATAGTGCCGACACAGCCCGCATAGTCTTTCCATGCCGCACCCCAAAAGCGCTCATCAAGACCGGTCGATGACTCGGCGTATGGATCGTTTGCAAGATAAGATTCGTGATACGCTTGCAGAAGTTCCGTAGACCGCTCCAGATTGATCAGTGCGCTTTCCGAGTAGTGCAGCATTCGCGCAAGCGCAACAAGGTCGGCGCGGATGAGGAATTCGCGGTATCCGTCACCGTGCACATTAGGGCTATTCCCCGAGAAGCCCGAATTGCAGCCAAAAAGACAAGGATCACCCTGCGGCCCAAGCTCCGAAAGGTAGTCATTCTCGAAGGCTGCAAATCCCGGCCGATCAAACTCCGCTATCAACTGATGATAACGAGAGAGTAATCCTGGTTCCCTGAGTGCCTGCCCCTGAGCAGACGATACTGTCGCCAGTATTGCCGTTGCGCAGACTAGAACCCGAAGCCCGTTCATGTCACCAGTCGATCGCCGCATAGACAAGTTGCTGAAGTTGCATCCGCATCGGATAGGTCGATGACGGCATCAGCTGGGTGGCCTGAACCGCGATCAACTCCTCTTCCGGATCGATCCAGAAGAAGGTGGAGGCAAGGCCGCCCCAGCTGAATGTGCCATCGCTACCCGGCTGGCGGGTCTGCACGATATCGGTGACAACCGATCCGCCCAGCCCGAAGCCTACGCCTTCGGCCATCACCTCGGTGAATGCCGAGCGCCCCATGCCGCGCATGGTCTGCCCGCCGGGCAGATGGTTCTGGCGCATGAACTCCCACGTCTTGGGACTGATGATCCGCGCGCCGTCCAGCGTGCCCCCGCGCAGCAGCATCAGGGCAAAGCGGTGATAATCCCGCACCGTGGAAGCAAGCCCGCCGCCACCATTCAGCTGAACCGGGCGCTTGGCATAGAGTTTCGAGGCCGCGCCGCCGGGATCAGCCAGCGTGGTTTCGCCGGTCTTGGCGTCTTTCTGATAGCAGGCCATCAGCCGGCCGATCTTGTCTTCCGGCACCCAGAAATCGGTATCGTTCATCTGCAGCGGACCAAAAATCCGCTCCCGGAAGAACACGTCCAGCTCTTGCCCGGTGATGATCTCCACAATCGCGCCGAGCACATCGATCGAATGGCTGTAGCGCCATTCGGTTCCCGGCGAGAAGGCCAGCGGCAGGCCCGCCATCTGGCGCGCCATTTCCTGCAGCGTCTGCTTGTGATTGCCAACCTTTTCGCGGCGGTAGATCTCGTCGCTTTCATCCTGCATCAGGAAGCCATAGGTGAGGCCCGCCGTGTGCGTGATCAGATCAAGGATCGTCATCTCGCGGTCTGGATCCTTCAGCTTCGGCGCCGCCGCCGTGCCGCCCGCCCAGACCTTCACATCCTTGTATTCAGGAATGTACCGGCTGACGGGATGTTCCAGGCGCAGCCTGCCCTCCTCGAACAGCATCATGATGGCCAGCGTGGTGACCGGTTTGGTCATCGAATAGATGCGGAAGATCGTCTCGGAATTGATCGGCTGGCTGCCGCCCATCTCGGTCGCGCCGATATAGCTTTCATGGGCAATTTCGCCCCCGCGCGAAACCAGTGTGGCCATGCAGGGGATCTTGCCGCTGTCGATATAGTTCTTCTGGAAGAAGTCCGGAATCGCGTCCAGACGCTCCGCATTCAAACCAACTTCACTTGGATCAGTCAGATCATGTTCAAACATCAGAGGCTCCCCGCTTTGGCCGCGCGGGCCAGTTCACGCGCGATGATTATCTGTTGAATCTGGCTGGTGCCTTCATAGAGGCGGAAGATGCGCACATCGCGGTAGAACCGCTCGATGCCGTAATCGGCCACATAGCCTGCCCCGCCGAAAATCTGCACGGCGCGGTCGGCCACGCGGCCGCAGGCCTCGGTGGCAAAAAGCTTCGTGCACGAAGCAAGCATGGTGATGTCCTCGCCCGCGTCGCGGCGGCGCGCGGCGTCCAGGATCATGCATTCGGCGGCATAGGTTTCTGCCTGGCTGTCAGCGATCAGGGCCTGCAGCATCTGATGCTCGAAGATCGGCTTGCCGAACTGGCGGCGCTCGAGGGCGTAATTGACCATCTCGCGGATCAGGCGTTTGGAAACGCCGGTCGCCACGGCCGAGATGTGCAGCCGGCCTTTATCCAGCACGCTCATGGCCACCTTGAAGCCCTCGCCTTCCTTGGCGATCATGTTGGCGGCGGGCACGCGGGCGTTCTCGAAGATCACGTCGCAGATATGGGCGCCCTGCTGGCCCATCTTCTTCTCCGGCTTGCCAACCGAGAGGCCGGGCGTGCCGCGCTCCACGATGAAGGCAGAGACGCCCTTCGCGCCGGGCTCGTCCTGATTTGTCCGTGCCATGACGGTGAAGAGATCGGCCTTGTTGGCGTTGGTGATATAGCGCTTGGTGCCATTGAGGATGTAATAGTCCCCATCCCGCACGGCTTTGGTCTTGAGGCCGGCCGCGTCAGAGCCGGCTTCGGGCTCAGTCAGGGCGAAAGAGGCGATCAGGTCGCCCGAGGCGATGCCGGGGAGCCATTTCTGCTTCTGCTCAGGGGTGCCGAAAAGGACGAGAGCCTGGCTGCCGATGCCGATATTGGTGCCGGCAACCGAACGGAAGGCTGGCGAAGTCTGGCCGAGTTCCATGGCGACCAGGCATTCGGTTTCCATGTCGAGATCGAGCCCGCCGAACTCTTCCGGGACGGCCACGCCGAACAGGCCAAGCTCCTTCATGGCGTCAACCACATGCTGAGGCACTGCGTCTTCTTCTGAGACCTGGGCCTCCACGGGCACGCAGGTTTCGGTCACAAAGCGGCGCACCTGCTCGATCAGGGCGGCGCGGGTTTCAGCATCAAAGGCCATGGGTTTCTTCTCCCGTCATTTCTCTTCGGCGCGCACTCTATGCCCCAATGCGGCGCTTGTCGAAGGGGCGCATGACGGTAAGGTGCCGCAGTCAAAAAAGAGATGGAGCCCCATGTCCACAACGATTGTCGAGAGCGGTGAGTTTGCAGGCTGGACTACATGGGCCGAGGAGCCCTTCGAGCATGAAACGGCCGGCCCGTTCTATTTCCGGGTCGATGAGAAAGGCCCGGTCGCCGCGTTTCGGGTGGCGCGCAAGCATATGAATGCCGGGGGCGTGGTGCATGGCGGCTGCCTGATGACCTTTGCCGACTTTGCCCTGTTCGCGATTGGCCATGAGGCCATGGAAGGCTCTTACGGGGTCACGGTGGCGTTTACCGCCGAATTCATCGACGGGGCACTGGAAGGAGAACGGCTGGAGGCGCGTGGGGACACGCTGCGCAAAGGCGGGTCTCTCAGCTTTGTGCGCGGACTGGTGACAGGCCAGGATGGCCGGCCAGTGCTGAACTTTTCGGGCACCATCAAGAAGCGGAGGAAACAGGCATGAGCCGGATTGGCGCTCTGCTGGCAGGACTTGTGCTGCTGATCTCGCCGGCGACCGCTGCGGCCCAGGACCTGTTTGCTGGCATCCCCGATCTTGCCGATCACGGCGTTGTCGATGGATGGCGGGCCGGAAAGATCGACAGCGACGATATCTGGCTGGGACAGGCCTGCGTCCTTTACAAGACACTCACCAAGGACCCCAGCCCTATTTATGTCACCTACAGGTTCGAGCCGGGTGAGGAGGAGACGGCGGTTGTCTTCGCCGTGCCCCGGGCTGAGTCCGTGCCTGATCCTGATGAGATTGACTGGGGTTACCTTGAACCCACCGATCTCATCTATGCCCTCAACGGCACCGATGCCCGCAGGGCGCCCGGCCATGTGGGCTGGGAGTATATCGACGCCAATTCGGTCTATGTGACCCTGTCGATGGACGCGGATCGGGCGATGGTGGACCAGATCGCCGCCGCTGACTGGGTTGGGATCGCCGTAGACGGCGCCGCCGAAGGGATGCGGTTCGATACCGGCAAAGCCACAGGGGCGGTGGCCTGGGCCCGCCAATGCCTGGCGGGATTCAACTAACCAGCAGGATCAATACGGGGAGGATGGCCGGCCAGTGCGGACCTCCTCCGGAAACATAACGAAACGGAGGAAACAGACATGCGAGAGCAGCCACCCTATCAGGAATTATCCAGAAGTATCAAAGGCAAGACCGCGCTGATCACCGGCGCGGCCAGCGGCATGGGGCGGGCGACCGCCCACCTCTTTGCGCGCGAGGGCGCGAATGTGGCGGTGACGGACCTGCGCCAGGAAAACGTCGACAAGGTCGTCAATGAAATCAAGGCAGCCGGCTTCGATCATGTGAAGGGCTGGGCGCTGGATGTGGGCGATGGCGCCGCGATCAAGCGGGTGGTGGACGAGGCGGCCGCGCATTTTGGCGGGATGGATATCCTCGTCAACAATGCAGGGTTCGCCATCCCCGGCCAGGTTGGAGAGGAAAGCTATGAGGACAGCTGGGGCCCCTCGATCAACGTCATGCTGACCTCGCACCAGCGGGCGATCCGGGCGGCCCTGCCCTATATGCGGAAGAATGGCTGGGGGCGGATTGTCAACATCGCGTCCACCGAAGGGCTGGGGGCAACGCCGGGCAATTCCCCCTATGTGGCGGCCAAGCATGGCGTGATCGGCCTGACGCGCGGCCTGGCGGTGGATCTCGGCCGGGAAGGCATCACGGTCAACTGCATCTGCCCGGGCCCGATCATCACCGGGATCACCGCCGGAATCTCCGATGAACACAAGGAGATATACGCCAAACGCCGGGTGCCGTTGCGCCGGTATGGCATCCCCGAAGAGGTGGCGCACATGACGCTTTCCCTCGTGTTGCCGGCGGCGAGCTTCCTCAACGGTGTCCACATTCCGGTGGATGGCGGGCTGACGATCAAGAACGCCTGACCCCGCGCCAAACCGGTGTCATCCCGTGTCAAAACGCGGACACGGGATGACATCCAGCGGACAAATCCGGACATTTCCGGACAGATCAGGGACGCGCCAGGACAGGCAGGATCATCGCGCGGGCATTCTCTCTCTGCGCGGCGCAGAGCGTCAGATATTCCTTCGTTTCGCCCAACGCGCGTTCATGCCCGGCAAGGTCGCGGCTGCCGGCGGCAAAGAGGGCTTCCAGATCCGGGATCATGGCGGGGTCGCAGAAGGCCCTGGCGAGGCGCGGCGTGTTGCGGCGCAGCTGGGAAGGCACCCGGGCCGTGAAGCCGGGGAAGTCTCCGGTGAGGCGGGCCCAGGTCCTGTCGCGGTGGGCCGGATTGTTCATCAGGCTCTGGGCGAGGGAGAAGGTGACCTGCTGGCTGATGCCGCCCTCATAGATGAGATCGAGCGCGCGGGCAGCATCATCCGGCGAAGCGGCGCTGCCGAGGCTGTCGGCAGCGGCCTGGAGAAAGACGGCATCGTCCAGGCGGGTGATGGCGGCGAGCACCTTGTCGAACATCGCCGTGCCCCCCTCCTCCAGCGCGGCGCGCAGGGCGTAGGTGTAGAGGTCGCTGGAGAGCTCGCCCGTGCCTGAGAGGAACGCATCGGCCTCGGCGACAAGGGCGGCGCGGGCCTCAGGCTCGTGCAGGGAGGCGGCCCGGAAACCGCGCAGGCGCATCCCGGCTTCCAGCTCGGATGGGTCATCCCGCCGGGCGAGCGCGACAGACGCGCGGGCCTTTGCCGGCTCTGCCTCTTCGCCAAGCTGGGCCAGAAGCGCGTCCCAGGCGTTCAGCGCAAAGATCAGCACTGTGCCATGGGGATGGGCGAGGCTGGCTTCGAGAAGGCCGAGATACTCCGCCCCGCCCATCGATCCGGCATTGAAGGCGGCCTGGGCGCTGTCGATGGAGACCAGAGCCTCGCGCGGCTCAAGCGCGGCGAAATCATCCGTCAGGGCGCGCCAATATTCCGCTGGCAGATCAAACCGGTAATAGCCTGCCCCCTTGGCATTGGGCACGACGACTTCCGGGCAGATGGCGCCGCGCACATCCACCGTGCGCTGGGGCGCGCTGAGCAGCGTGCAGACTTCGCCTGTATTGGCGCCATCCTTCCAGGCGGCGCAGACCGGAATGTTCCACAGGCCGCCGGGGGCAATTTCCGAACCGATGGGACGATAACGCGTCTGGCTGAATTCGATCTTGGCAGACGTGCCGCTGCAGATCGGCTGGGCCGAGACGAGCGGCACACCAGGCTGGGTGACGAAGCTTTCGAAGACAGTGCCGATGGCGCGCTGGCCGCTGGCCTTGCCGATGGCGGAATAGAAGCGCGCGCTGTCGGCCTCACCATCTGCATACTGCGCAATGTATCGCCCGAGCGCCGGGCGCAGGACATCCGGGCCGAAATAGGTGTCGATCATCCGGATGACCGACTGGCCCTTGGAATAGGTGATCGCGTCATAGGCATTGCGCACATCTTCATTGCGGCTGATCGGCTCTGCCACGGCGCGCACGCCTTGCAGGCTGTCGAGCGACATGGCGCGGATACCATCGACCACGGCGGCCAGATCATGATTGCCCTGGGGCTCCATGATTTCCAGCACGACGGTTTCACTCCAGGTGGCGAAGGCTTCCTTCAGCCAGAGATCATCCCACCAGGGCGGCGTGACCAGATTGCCAAACCACATATGGGCAATCTCATGCGCATGGATTTCCTTGACGCTGCGCAGGAGGGACGGCCCGGTATTGGGGCCGACAAGAATGCGGCCTTCGCGATAGGTGATGGCGGCGGCCAGCTCTGTTGCGCCCGAGGGCCATTGCGGGGCGGCGATGATATCGAGCTTTTCATAGGGGTAAGGCTGGCCCAGCATTTCCTCAAAGACGCGCATCATTTCCGGCGTCAGGTCCAGCGCGAAGGCAAGCTCCTCCCCCTTCCCGGCGCGGGCATAGCCCGTGAGCGGAATTTCCGTGCGCCGCACATCATTTGGCGGGAGCGGGGCGCGATCGACCTTGTCGAAATTGCCGACGGCGGTGGAGAGCAGATAGGTGGAGAGCGGACGGGTGGGCGCGAAGGTGATGGTTTCAAAGCCGGGCTGAGCCGGCGCGCGGGAGACCTCCGGCGTGTTGGCGATGGCGTGCATGCCTTCGGGCACGGTGATTGCCACTTCAAAGGGCGCCTTCAGGCCCGGCTCGTCAAAGCCCGGCAGGAAGCGGCGCGCCTGAATGCTTTCGGACTTGGCGAGGGCATACCAGTTGCCTTGGGATTCGACGCGGAAGAGACCCGCCAGGCCCGTATCGAAGGCGGCGGTATAGTCGATCGCCAGCGTGACGCGGCGCGCTTGCAGACGGCGGGGAAAACCGACCCAGACGACGCCGGTATCGAGGACTTCCGCCCAGCTCGCCTCGACCGTTTCGCCCCCGGCCGTGGCCGTGACGCGGGAGACGGCAAGATCATCGCCGTGCAGCCAGATGCCATTGGTGGCGGCGGCCAGCTCTACATCGATCTCGACATAGCCGGAGAAATGGGTTTCGCGCGGATCGAGATCAAGGGCGGCGCGGTAGGCCTTGGGCCGGGCCATGGCCGGTAGGCGGCCCGCCGGGGCGACGCGCGCCAGGGCGGCTTCGTCCACAGGCTGGACCGGGACTGTCCAGGCAGAGCGCTGGGCACAGGCCCCCAGAAGGCAGACGCCCGCCGCAATCGCCACCATCAGAAACCGCATGAATACTCCCCGGCTGCCCGTATTCTTCTGAATACCGCATCAGGCGCGGGAGGGAACCCTTGATCGTGAACAGGGGCGCAGTGTTTTGGGGCTCTGGGTCCCGGTCTTCGCCTGCGGCGAAACCGGGATGACGAGGGAAGAGTTTCGGGCCACCAAACGCGCAGCAGGTTTGGCCGGTCGCAGCGGGCGCTGGCCGGTGATTGGGGCTGAGTTCGGGGTTGGGGACGCGCTAGGAGGTGTCGGGGCGCGATGAGGGCGCAGGCCCCCTTCGTCAGAGCGCCGCGCGGACTGCCCTTTTCCCCGATTGCACGAAGGAAGAAAAGGGTGTGCGGCGCATCGGCGTTGAAGATCGCCGGCAGCGAGCTTGACCAGCTGGGATCATCCCACGCTTTGCGTGTGGGTTCTGCTGGTCTGTGGGCGGAGGGATCGGGCCTCTGGTCGCCGAGATATTCGATGCGGACCCTGCCCCACCAGCTGATGCGGATAAGCGCGCCCGTGCGGCCGGCGGCCTG
>OBJA01001113.1_pt1 | contig 19656 bp, 13 predicted proteins | sample 1519751 | NCBI WGS metagenome assembly OBJA01 (sample SAMEA3881238, study PRJEB22517) | soil metagenome | biome: lake sediment; feature: soda lake sediment; material: sediment, water from around vicinity | place: India | collected 2013-12-23 | depth 3 m
CCGGTCACATAATCTAAGGTTTGAACTAAACGATGCTTATTAGAAAAGTATAGCATAATTCCAAAAGCAGTCTCGCAAACATAGGATTTTGTGGAAGTGATTTTCCTAAAAGTTTCATTATTTAAAGCATAAGCCATTAATAATGCCATATCGTAAGCAGTCGAATAATTGGCTGTTATTTCATCTAATCCAGAAGGATTTGAAAACGATGATGATTTCATTCCAATTTTTTTTGCAGTTTCATTCATTAAATAAACAAAACCTTTTAAGTCACTACTAACACTAGTTGCAATTAAATAAGCTGCATCATTTCCGCTTCTCAGCATTAATCCATATATTAAATCGATTAATTTTACTTTATCACCTAATTGCAAATAAAGACTTGAACCAATTTGTTTTGTTGTCTCTAAATCGACTTCATAATATTCTTGAAGTTTTCCATTCTCAAGTGCAACAATAGCAGTCATTATTTTCGCAATTGAAGCTGTTAGCTGACGTTCATGAATATTTTTTTCATATAATATTCTTTTACTGTCCTTTTCAATCAAAATAGCACTACTTGCATCAATTGAAATTGTGGCATGTAGATTGACCGATGTATAAGAGATAAAAACCATAAGGATAAAGATTACTATTTTTTTCATGAATGCATCACCTAAAGCATTATATGAAAAAATTTTATAAAATATTTATTTAATCAGTAAATCTTCATATTCTTAAATTTAGAACATAAATGTGTTGAAAAATCACTTTTTAGTTCATGTATTAAAAAAAAAGGAACTAAATAGTTCCCAAACTCAATTTGATATTTTTTTATGGATTAAATTCTTAACCTGCAAAGAAATAAAGATTACAATAAGCATTAATATTGGAATCGTGATAAAGTTTAAAGATGGAACTTCAGATAATGGTGGTTGTTTTAAATACATCGAATTCTTATCTTTATTAAATTGGCCAAGAAAGATATTATTAAATAAACCAATAAATAAACAACCAATTAAACCATAACAATAATAAATAAGGTTTTTATAATTCAATTTAATGAAACCACCCACAAAAAGATATAATGATCCGACTAACATTGTACTATGGCTTAACATACTTTTTAAGACGTACCAATCTTTCAGGTTAGGATTACCAAAATAATACTCAGGGTAAAAAAGAGAGATTAAACTTCCAAAAATTCCAGCCCAAGCTGTAAATGTTGCGAAATATTTAAAAAAGTTAGTATCTTTCTTCATACATGAGGTTATTATTAAACAGTACATTGCTAAATTGCAAAAATAAATTGGAAATAAGATATTGTCGAAGGCGAATCCATAATTAACATCATTTGTTAGATAGGATGTCCACATAATGCTTATATGAAGCAAGAACGTGCCTATGGAAAAAAATCTTAAGAAAGTTGTTTTAAATTTTTCGGATTTATTATACTTTTTCATAAAAAACAAAAGCAAAAATGTGCATATTAAAGAAATTATTATATATAAAGTATGTGTTGTATCGAATATCATGTTCTATTTGTTCTCCTTCTTGTTTCAACTATTTGTGCAATTACAGTAGATTTGACAATTTTAAAATTTTTTTCTTTCCTTCACAATTCCATTATATTATATCGCTGTTTTGAAAATTTTGCTAGATGTAAAAAAAATTATCATAAAAGATAATTTTTTTTGGTATAAGTGAGAATAACAAAATATATTATTCAAAATCTTTTAAAACCTCTGGACCACAAAAAGAAATATATACAATATTATTCTTTATCGATGTTCGGTAATTAGTAGCTATCGTTTTGCTCCAACAATATTCATATAACTTTTGAGCTTCATCGTTATTCTTACATACTAAAAAATATATAAGACCATCGCTTGAAGAAGTTCCTTTGTAGATCTTTTCGATCGGCAATTCACTATTTTCAATATCAATAAACTTAAACTGAATATCCTTCGCTTTGATAACTTCAAACGAATAGCCCTCTTCTTCAAGAACTTTTTTATATGGTGAAAAGGAATCATTTCTACTGCATCCAGTTATTAACATAATCATTCCTATCGCAAGAATTAATAAAATCTTTTTCATTCGTATTCTCCTTGTATAATATAGTTAGATAATCTTTAGTTAATATAAATCATACTAAACAAGATGAAAATTGTCAAGAGATGAAAAACAAAAAGCAAAGGAATGAGATTAATCCTTTGCTAATTTTATTATTTATGATGTTTCATTTTAATTAAAATTGTATATTCATCAATCTCAATTGTTTTTGAATATATTTCTTGATCTAAATTCTTAATGACCTTAGATAAGGTTTCTTCTTCTAGTTGCACAAGATATTTATTAACAACTTGATTGAACTTGTGATTTGATGACTCAATACCTAAATAAATACGGTCAGATATCTCAAAATTAGCTTCTTTTCTCAATAATTGACATTGTCTAAGCAGCTCACGATATATGCCTTCTTCAATTAATTCATCATTTAATTCAATATTTAAAGCGACAGTTTTTTGACTTTCTTCAAAATAGGCGATAAAATCTTTTACTTGATAATTAAGTTTTAATATTGATGATGAAAAAGTAATATTGTCTAAAGTGACATCTTGTTCTTGATGATATAATTCTGCTAATGAATGCATCTGTTCTTTATCAAGCGCAGCAAGCAGTTCTTTTACATGATTGACGTTTTGTTTTAAGATGCTTCCTGCCTTCTTAAAGTCTAAGGTCATAAAGACATCGCATAATGGATCCTTTGAAGTTAAGAATTTGATGGCCTTTACATTAAGTTCGCTTTTAATAACATCCTGATATTTAGTCACGATTGCTTCATCATATCCAACTAAATATAAATTACTTAAAGGTTGTTTTACTTTTAAATTCTTTTCATTACGAAGTTTTAAAGCGATAGTAATGATTTCTCTGATTATATCATTTTCTTTGAGAATGGTTTCATCAAAAGCAACAGATTCCGGGAATGTAGATAAATGGACTGATTCAACTTCTTTTTCCACATCCAAAACCAGTGATGTCCAAATAATTTCACTCATAAACGGAATAATTGGCGCCATTACTTGGGTTAGTTTTTTAATTGCTTGATAAAGAGTTGAATAAGCGCTTAGTTTTTCGTCATTCATTTCCGATTTCCAGAAACGTTTGCGGTTAATACGAATATACCAGTTCGAGACATCATCAATGCATTTTTCAAATCCTTTAATAATTCCTGAAGTTTCATAATTATCATAATTAATTTTTGCTTCATTTACAAATTTATTGATTCTTGCATTTAACCATAAATCAGATAAGTTATTAGATTGGATTATTTTTGAAAGAATCGGTTTATCGATGCGGTAATATAGATCAAAGAAGACAATAATATTCCAAAAACCGAGTAATCTTCGTTTGGCATCTTCGCCTAAACCATAACCAAATCGAACATCGTTCGTTGGTGGAGTTGATAGATAGACATAACGAGAAGCATCAGCACCGATGATTTCAGCTGCTTCATCGAATCTAATCATAAACCCGGTTTTCGAGAAGCGTTTGCCATCTTCATTAACAACCATTCCATGAGTTCCGACTTGCTCGTATGGAGCAACATCCTCTAAAACAGTACTCATAAACAAAAGCGAATAAAACCATAACCGGATTTGTTCTTTCATTTCGATGACATATTCAGCTGGAAAATAAGATTTCCAATATTCTTTATCTTCAAAATATTTTAATGTTGAAAACGGAACAATCCCGGCATCAAGCCAAACATCGCCAACTTCCACAACTCTTTTTACTGTCTTTTGACAATGATCACATTTTATTTCAATTTCATCAATCCATGGACGATGAAGTTCTTTCAGTTGATCAACTTGACTTTGATTAACAGCTTTTTCTCTTAATTCCTCTTTACTGCCAATAACCGTTAAATGACCACATTCACATTGATAGAATGGTAAAGGTAACCCATAAAATCGTTTCCGAGATATATTCCAGTCACTCATGTTTTGTAACCAGTCTTCCATTCGTTTTCCTTGATATTCAGGGTACCACTTCACAGTTCTTGCATTACGGATTAAGCGAGGACGGATTTCTTCAACATCGATTGCCCATTCTTTTCCCAAACGAAAAACAATTTCTTTCTTACAGCGCCAACAAACAGGATAACTATGAGTAATCTTATGAACTAAAAATAATTTGTTTTGCGCTTTTAATTCATCAAAAACCAGTTGGTTTACGTCTTTCGCATTAAGTCCTGATAAAAATCCGAAATTATCATAGAAATTTCCACTTTCATCAATCGGCATAATAATTGGCAAGTCTTCAGTTTTTCCAAGTTCAAAGTCCTCAGCACCACACCCTGGAGCAATATGAACAACACCACTTCCGTCTTCGCTTGATACTTCATTCCATAAAACAATCTTGTGTATAAGATCTTTTTGAAGCGGTAACATTGGAAACATCGTTTCATATCTTTGCCCGTCTAAAGTTTCTCCTAAAAAGGATGCTAAGACCGTTCCGCCATCTTTTGAAAACTTCTGATAATAAACATCTTTTATTAAAATTAATGGCTTATCTTCAGTTGGAAGTTTAACTAAAACATAAGTTAATTTTGGATTAACAGCTAAAGCGGTATTGCTTGATAATGTCCAAGGCGTTGTTGTCCAAACTAAGATATTACAGTCTTGATCCTTTAGTGGTAATTTCACATAAACAGCATCATGTTCGATTTCTTGGTATGACCCTCCCATTTCATGGTCAGAAAGCGAAGTTCCACAACGGCCACACCATGGCATTGGACGGTAAATTTGTTTTAACCACCCTTGTTCATGACATTTTTTAAGCATCGCCCAAATGGCGGTAATATTACTATCTTTATATGTATAATAGGAATTATCCCAATCCATCCATTGACCCAACCGTTTTGATTGTTCGGTAATGACGTTAGAATACTTTAAAACACGATTGACACAAGCTTCAGTGAATTTATCAAGTCCAAATGCTTCTACATCTTTTTTTGATTTGAAGCCAAGTTCCTTTTCTACTTCGACTTCAACCCAAAGCCCTTGACCATCAAACCCATTGCGGTAATGTGACAAATAACCATTCATCGCTTTATAACGTAAAAATGTATCTTTTAAGGTTCGACCCCATACATGATGCATGCCCATTGGATTATTCGCGGTAATTGGGCCATCAATAAACCGATATTTTTTACCATTTTTGTTTTTTAGTAAGAGTTTGGTGAAACATTTCTTTTCTTCCCAATATTTAAGGATCATCTTTTCACATTTCACAAAATCATAATTAGCATTAATTTTCATCATTTTTTACTCCCTTAAAATAAAAAGCTTTTCCCATTTATAAATAGAAAAAGCGAAGTTTTTTAACCACTATTTACAACATACTTATATTATATGCGTTCCCGATAACGTTGGAAATACGTTAACTCTTAATCAAATAAATTTTCAGAGTTACGACAATAGAATGATTTTTTGGTTACTGCTACTTTTATTAGATTCTCACTATCTCTAACTCACTGATCAATTTTGCCTGTAACCATACTGTTTCTATTATAGTCTTTATTTTTTTATCTTTTGATATTATACCATTTTTAAAAATCAACTGTCAAATGGTTTTTTGTTTTTTTTATTATCGCAATTCTTTGATGATTTTATACATTATTTCAACCATTAAATCTAATTTAAGGGAGGGGATATTTTGATTTTTAACTTGATTTGGATAAAGTGGAAAATGAACAAAGCAAACCCCCATCTTTTTTTGCCTTTGCTTAGCATAATAGATAGTTGCATAATATGCCATATTGCAAATATAACCACCAGCCGAAAGTGAAAGTTTGATTGGTAGATTTTCTTTTTGAAGATTTCTTACAATTTCTAACGCCGGAATTGAGGAAAAATAAGCAACATCACCATCTTCAAAGATTAGCTCACCGGTTTTAAACACTCCTAAATTATCTGGAAGCGAAGCATATTGATAATTGATTGCGACTTGTTCTAAATCAACCGTACTTCGTCCTTCAGCTTGACCACAAAGCAAGATGATATCAGGTTGATATTTATCGATCAAATCGAGATAAAGCTCGGGTTGATAGACAACTGGTAATATTTCTTTAAAAAGCTCTACACCTTCAATCTCCTCAATTCTCGAGATAACTTCAAAAGATGAATTTAATGACAGATTGTTGAAGGGTTCAAAAGCAGTTATCAGGATTTTTTTCATTTTAACTTTTCTCCTATCGGATAATTACTTGCCCTTGATGGATGACCATAAATGGATTTGTAAAGGCATTAATATCTTCGAATGGAGACCCCTTAACAACAAAAATATCCGCCATCTTCCCAACTTCTAAGGTTCCAAGGGTGTCAATTCTGTCACAAACAATCGCAGCATGGTGAGTTGCAGAAATAATAATATCGTGAACCGTCATTCCCGCTTGCATCATCAGTTTCACTTCAGTGATTGGAAAGCCGTTATCAAATTGCCAGTTATAACCGGCATAATCAGTCCCAAACGCTACTTTTCCACCTAGTTCATAGAATTTCTTTAAATTATTGATAGCAACAGTATCATAACCAACGCTATGTAAAAATTTAACTGCTCGCCATAATTCTAAGGTTGGAATCCAATAAACACCTTGTTCAACCGCTTGTTCAAACACTTCTTGGGGAATATGATCAATTACCATATGCGATATTTCATCAACATTAGCGGCTAAAGCCATTTTCAAACATCGATTCCACGTTACATGAACGGCAACGCGCTTATTGTGAGCATGAGCGGTATTAACAATGGCGTTAATTTTATCTTGATCCATTAGAGTCCATTTTCGATTTGCACAAAAATCTTCAATGGAAAACTTGATAATGTCAACTCCTTGGTCGATATAACCTTCAACAATCTGCTCTGCATCTTCAACCGAATCAGCAAAAACAGAACCATATCCACCTGGAGTTGTGATAATTGGTGTTGACTGAATAATTTTCGCATTAAGGATATTTTCATTTAACATATTTTTTTGATTAATAAAGTCAGTTACACCACTATTTGATAAAGCTCTGACAGTCGTAACACCAGCTTTTAAAAATTTCTGTAATTGCTTTTCATTATACACTTGATGGACATGAGCATTAATAAAACCCGGCATAACGGTATTACCCTTCATATCATACTGATCGTACCCATTTGGAATTGTAATTTCATTCGTAGATCCGACCGCTTCAATGATACCATCCTTAAAAACCACAACGCCATTTTCAATTGGCTCATGACCAGTTCCATCAATAATATAAGCATTAATAAGAGCTACTCCTTCACCTTCATCTAGATATTGATACGCTTCTTTTTTTGTGCATCCAGAGAGGATGATTAGAAAAATTAACATAAACATTAATCGTTTCATATAAAAAATTCTCCTTTTAATATTTTTTTGAAATATTTCCCATTACTAAATTATAATATAATTAAAACAAATAACAAACAATAATTTTTGAAAAGAAAAAAAGGAGATAAAAAAGATGTTTAAACATGATAAAGCATTACTTAGAGATGTAAGAGTTGAGAAACCTAATCCACATTATGCGGTTATGCTTCAAGAACAACTAGGTGGACCAAATGGCGAATTGAAAGCCGCATTACAATATCTATCACAAAGTTTCCGGATTAAAGACCCAGCCATAAAAGATTTATTTCTTGATATTGGAGCAGAAGAATTAAGTCATATGGAAATGGTTGCAACAACGATTAATTTACTTAATGGCCATGACTTAGATGCCCAAAATGCAATAGGAGAAATTGAAACTCATGTCTTAACTGGTTTAGCTCCAGGATTGATGAATGCTTCAGGTCATCCGTGGAATGCTGATTATGTTAATGTAACTGGTGATTTGGTTGCTGATTTATTGTCCGATATTGCTGCTGAACAACGGGCAAAAGTCGTTTATGAATATTTATACCGGCAAATAGAAGATAAATACGTGCGTGAAACCATTATGTTTCTCTTAGAACGTGAAGAAGCTCACAATGCTTTATTCCGAGAAGCCTTAAATAAAGTACAAGATACAGGCTCTAATCAACATTTTGGCGTGACTCCGGATTCAAAATTATACTTTGACTTATCAACGCCCGGAAAGTTTTTCAATAACCCAGAACCGACAAACCCAAGCTTTGAAAGTCCCCGAAAATAAAAAGGCATGTTATGCCTTTTTTTCAATGAAATGATCGATCAATTCAAGGGATTGTTTTATTGTCTGTTCTTCATTTTGATAATCTATTTCAAGAAATATACAATTCATCTTATTTTTAAACCATGTTAACTGTCTTTTCGCATAGTTTCTCGTTTTTTGTTGAATAAGAGCAATTGCTTGCGTTAATGAGAGTTTGTTTTCTAAGTATTGGTTTATTTCTTGATAGCCAATATCTTTTACATGATCAAGGTCGATTCCTTGATTTTTTAATGATTTAACTTCTTCGATGAAGCCATTTTCAATCATAATTAAAACCCGTTTATTGATTCGTTCATAAAGCAGACTGCGTTCACAAACTAAGCAAATAATTAATGCATCATAGATTAGATTAATTCCTGATCTTTTTTCACTAATTTTGGTTCCGAAAAAGGATGCCTCTAAAGCTCTTAAAACCCGTCTTCGGTTATTCGGATGAATTTTAGCGGCACTTTCAGGGTCTAAAGATTCTAGATAATGGTGCAGTTCATCATTGGAATAATTATCATATTGCGCTTGAAATCGGGAATTTCGGCCCTCATTTTCAAGTTCATAATCACCCAAAACTGCATTAATATATAAACCTGAGCCGCCAACTAAAAATGGAATCATACCCGAACTTGATAATTCTTCTATTTTTCTTCGAGCTAAGATTTGATAATCTTTAATCGAAAAGATATCTTCAGGATTTAAAATATCAATCAGATGATGTTTAACAGCAGTTGCCGTAACATCAATTTTTGCGGTTCCGATATCTAAGCCTTTTCGAAATTGGGAAGCATCAGCATTGATGATTTCACTTTTATAATGGGCAGCTAGTTTGATCGAGATATCCGTTTTACCAACTGCAGTCGGTCCAGTAATAACAATAACTTTTTTCATTAAACCACTCTTTTAAACCATTTTTCAATTTCATAATTATTGAATTTCACAATGACCGGACGTCCATGGGGACATGTATACGGATTATCACATTTCCCTAAATCCTCAAGCAAATATTCGATTTGCAAGGGATTTAAGAATTCATTAGCTTTTATTGACCGTTTACATGCTAAGGACTTTGCCATCGACTCTAAAAACTGATGTTTTTGACTTTTCCGGTTATTGAGCATCTGAAAGATGACTTCTTCCACAAACTCTTTTTCACGTCCCTTTGGTAGCCAAATTGGAACTTGACGAACCGTAAATGTTCCTCCACCAAAATCCTCAACATCAAACCCTAGTTTTGATAAATCGAGAATTTTTTCATTGATTATGATTGCTTCGGATGGAGTATAATTAAGTTTTAGCGGAATCAATAATTCATATGTAATTATGCTTTCCTTTTTTAACTCTTTTATGATTTTTTCATAATTGATTCTTTCGTTTGCAGCATGTTGATCGATCAAATAGAAATTATCTTCATCTTGAGCTAACAGGTATGTTCCTCGAAGCTGACCAATATAGAAAAGTTTTGGTAACTTATAAGTAGAGTTGGTCGGATCTGTTTCATTATCACCCTCAATTAATGAATATTGTTGTTGCGTATAAATATCATCAGGCTCTTCTTCGGAAATTGTTTCTTCTTCTTCAACAAGATTTTCTTCTTCATCACTCTCTTCAAAGTCTTCATAACTTAAAGCTTCAATTTTTGATTGTTCTTTCACAACCTCTTGGACTTCAAAAGCTTCAATTTCTGTTTTTAAAACGGTATCTTCCACGTCTAAATCCCATAAATCACTTTGATAATCAGGTTTTTGACTTAAATCAACGATTAAATTAGTTTGTGATAAAGTATAATCAATGTTCGATGTAATTAGTTTGATTAATTCATCTTCGTTTGAAAAGCGCACTTCTAATTTTGCGGGGTGAATATTAACATCAACTAAAGATGGGTCAACGCCAATTTTGATTACACAAATCGGATAACGACCATACATCAAGCGGTCATTATATCCATCCACAACCGCATTAATCAGTTTATGATTTTTAATAACGCGATCATTAACGATCAAGTGAATATGATTTTTTGATGATCTGGTTGTATTTAGTTTGGAAATAAAGCCACTGATTTTAAAGTAACCATTATTCGCAAATAATTCTATCATGTTTTTCGCAACTTCATCTTTATAGATATTAGCAATAACTTCTAATGGCCTATTAGTTCCAAAGGTTTGAAGGATTACTTTATCATTATTAACAAGCCGAAAAGCAATATTGGGTTTGGATAAAGCCATTTTGCTGACATAATCAACAATATAACTTAATTCCAAACTTGCAGACTGAAGGTTTTGTAAGCGGGCAGGAGTGTTAAAAAATAAATTCTTTACGGTAATTTCGGTCCCTTTTGGTTGAGAAATAATCGCTTCACTGACCATCTCCCCAGCTTTTAGCGATAGTAAAAGTCCCTTAACCCCATCACTACTAGTTCTTAATTTAAAGTTGGAAACCGACACAATCGAAGGAAGGGCTTCACCTCGAAACCCAAGGGTTGAGATTCGGAATAAATCATTGCCATTTTTGATTTTACTCGTTGCATGAGGAAGATAGCACATTTTCGCATCATACGCATCCATTCCCTCACCATTATCACTAACGGTAATTTCGGCTAACCCAGAATCAACTAAATTAATATTTATTTTTGTAGCATTGGCATCAATTGAATTCTCAACAAGTTCCTTTACAACTGAAGCTGCACGTTCTATGACTTCACCGGCTGCAATTAGGTTTGCGGTATGTTGATCTAGTTTAATAATTTTTGCCATTTTGTTCACCTACTTTTTCAGTAATTTTTGTAATTCATCTAATTTATTCAATGCTTCGATTGGATTTAAATTATAAAGATCAAGTTCTTTGATCTTATTTAAGACCAAAACTTCTTTTTCTGATTTTGAATCATATAACAGTGGTGGTTGATAGTTTTTTAAAGACAGTAAATTTGAATCAATTTTTTGATGTTCTTCAAGCTTCTTTAATATATCTTGGGCTCGTAAAATAACATCTAACGGAATATCTGCTAGTTTCGCAACATTAATTCCGTAGCTTTTATCAATTGCTCCTTTTAAGACTTTATGCATAAAGACTACTTCACCATGAACTTCTTCAGCACTAACATGAACATTTTTTAAGTTTTTAAGATCTTCTTCTAACGATGTTAATTCATGATAGTGGGTTGAAAAAAGCGTTTTACAGCCGATATGTTCATGAAGATACTCTAAGATTGCTTGTGCTAAAGCCATCCCATCATAAGTTGCCGTTCCCCGACCAATTTCATCAAAGATAATTAGGCTGTTTTTAGTTGCTTGTTTTAAGGCATTATTAACTTCCGTCATTTCCACCATAAATGTCGACTGACCACTAACAATATCATCAGCCGCACCGATTCTAGTAAATATAGAATCAAAGATCGGGAGATTAGCAGCTGTACAAGGGACATAGGAACCGATTTGAGCCATAATGCTAATTAAGGCAATCTGACGCATATAAGTCGATTTACCGCTCATATTCGGTCCAGTAATTAGCATTATTGAATCAGTTTCATTCATACTGATATCATTCGGAATGAAATTATCAATAAACTTTTCAATCACCGGATGACGTGAGCCTTTTAGAATTAAAGTGTTATTTTGATTTATTTTCGGACGAACATAACTATTTTCATTAGCAATTCTCGTAAATGAGAGTATCATATCAAGTTCGGACAGAATTTTAGCTAAGAATTGAAGGGCAGTGGCATAATCCTTACATTCATTTCGGACCTTTATAAATAACGATGTTTCTAGCTCTAAAGCTTTTTCTTCGGCTCTTAAAATCATCGTTTCTTTTTCTTTTAATTCTTGCGTAATAAAACGTTCAGCATTACTTAAGGTTTGTTTACGGATATAACCGAATTCATCTTTCACATAAGCTGAAGAGCCCTTTGATACTTCAATATAATATCCAAAAACTCGATTAAATCCGACTCGCAAATTTTTAATTCCCGTTCGTTCTCGTTCTTTTGCTTCAAGAGAAAGCAAATAATCCTTACTGTCTAAATTAATATTACGGATTTTATCCAATTCTTCATGATATCCAGATTTAATGACATTTCCGTCTTTAACGGAAAACGGAGCATCTTCGAAAATAGCTTCATCAATTAATTTATATAGTAACTGATAGCGTTCATAATATGGACTGATATCAAAATAATCATCAATTTTTAACTTATCTAGAATTGTTTTTACTCTTGGCAAGACACCGAGAGATTTTTTTAGTTGCAGTAAATCCTTAGGATTTGCGCTTTCATAGGAAATCTTCCCAACAATCCGTTCTAAATCATAAACTGACTCTAGTAAAAGACGAAGATCGTTTGCATAAAGAAATTCTTTTCGCAATTTATCAATAATATCATAGCGTTTTTCGATTTTTGATTTCTCAATTAACGGAAAGACAATTGCTTTCTTTAAGAACCGACTTCCCATTGCGGTTACGCATTTATCTAAAACATTGAGCAACGAATTCTTTTTATTCTGAAACCTTAAGGTTTCTAAGAGTTCTAGGTTTCGTCGAGATGAAAAATCGATTTTCATAAATCCGCTCGCATCATATTTAATAACCTTTTGCATATGAACGAGGGTTCGTTTTTGGGTCCGAATAATGTAATTTAAAAGTCTTAAAAACGCTTTTTCTTCAATTTGATCCAAATCCTCAGTCAAGGTCTTTAAATACGTAACTTCACTGGTATTATTTTCAATCGAAAATGTGATATGAAAAAGAGTCTTAAGGGAATTGATGATGTTGATGTTAAAATCATCGCCAATGACAATTTCTCGAGTATTAAGTTTTAAAATTTCGGCCATCAACAAATCAACATTACTAGGAAGATTTGTTAAATAATTTTCACCAGTCGATAGGTCAGCATAACTTAATATATATCGCTCTTTGTCGGCATAAATGGTAACTAAATAGTTATTATCCTTTTCATCGACATTAGATCCTTCCGTTACCGTTCCCGGCGTAATAATGCGAACTACTTCCCGACTGACAATTCCTTTTGCGGTCGCTGGGTCTTCTGTTTGTTCAACGATCGCAATCTTATATCCTTTTTCGGTTAGGATATCAAGATATGAGCCAACCGCATGATAAGGAACGCCACACATCGGAACCCGTTCTTTAGCTCCAGCATCACGACCAGTTAAAACAATCTCAAGTTCTTTCGATGCAACAATCGCATCATTAAAAAACATTTCATAAAAGTCGCCTAAACGAAAGAAAATCAAAGTATCTTGATATTGTTCTTTAATCTCTAGATATTGCCTCATCATCGGCGTGTATTGCATTTTATCAATATTTTCGTACATTTCCTACACCTTTTTACATAATCTTAACTATATCGATTATATCACATTATCTTAAAAATCGAAAGAAAAATCAAATCCAAATCCTTAAAAAAAAGAATTTTTAAAAAAAATGAGTTTCTTAAAACTCATTTTTTGGTATATTAGTCAACCCTGTTGACTAATACAATATTTTTAGCTTTTTTATTAACAAGCGGCAACAGCAGCGCAAGATATACCGAAAAGATAGGACTAAAGAATGAATTATCGACTAAACCTTGAATTACTAAAGCTAAGACACTAAATAATAAGCAGATATTAAAGACATTTCTACTAATCAAGTTTTTAAACACGGTTATTAAATAGTATAAAAACGCTGCAAATCCAATTATTCCCGTTGAGGCTAGGGCATGGATTAGATAATTATGATATGTGCTAACTTCTAGACCAGCTTGTCGCAGATAGTACGCACCTGAATAAGCACCAGCTCCAAAGAGCGGATATTCCTTAAATAAACTTAAGCCATATAGATAAATTTCTTTTCTTCCACTTCCGTCAAGACTGATTGTTTTAAAATACTCAATTATTACACTAAAAAGGTCAAATTTCCATAATATCACAGCTCCAACACTAAGACAGATAATAGAAGCGAGCATAAGGTGAAGCAAATATTGCTTCTTTGACTTAACAATCAATAATGATGTAATAAAAAACGGAATAAGCAGAATTATCGTTGTAAAGTATGATCCTCTTGAGAGCATAAATAACATCATTAAAAAGAAGAAACCGTTAATTAGTAAGATGTAGAAACGTTTTTGATTCAAAAAGTACAAATACATGCCCACAGGAATTAAAGCTAAGTAAAACATCGAGATTGAATTTGAGATTCCCCAATTGATGTCGTGAGCCCCTATTAAACCTATCTTTTGATAATGAATTATTAGTTGTAAAGCAATCGTCACTCCTAATATCAAAATGCTTTTTGCAAGGTAATTCTGGGAATTCTCATCCTTGATATTTAAAACATAAAAAAAGATAAGGACATAAGCTAGGGTTTGAAGAATCCCAATAATGATTAATAAAAGCGTTGCATTTGTTGCATTAATGCTTGATAAAAGACTAGCAATAAGGATCGCGATCAATCCATAAAAGATTTCATTTTTATAGACAATCACTTTTTTTCTTTTATAAAAGTCATAAGCAGCAAACATCAAGGCGATGATGGTTAGCGGAATGAAGATTTTCGTATTGTTTATGTAAACATTGATATAATCAGGACTTTGAACAACGCGAAAATTAATAATGCTGACCAAAATAATTGTTGTTAAGACAATTCTATTTGCTTTTACAATTACAATAATAATAAATAAAAGTAAATAAATGATATAGGAAAAAACTGTAACGTGAAAGTTCCAAAATATTAATGCTAATAGATTTAAAAAGATAATAAAGTAAGTACTTTCAATCAATTTTCTAGCAGATGTCATCGGTTTTATTTCCTATTCTTTTTTTTGATAATAATCTTTAATAATTATGCCAATCACAATCAATAAGCAAAATAACGACATATAAATTCCATATTTTAAACCTGGTGTCTCATACATAAATTCAATATGACTAGTTCCTGCTTCTACAAAAACACTCATAAAGCCGGAATTTGATCGATAAATTTCAACTTCTTGATTATTAACAAAAGCTGTAAAACCTTTACTATAGGGAATTGAAAAATAAAGTAACCCTTTTTCAGCAGTAGTAATGTCGCCCGAAAAACCTTGATTTGAAAGAAGGAGATTTTCCAAACTATTGTTATTTAGGTAATTGATTTTTTCCTCAATTCCTGATGTAGATTGTAAGTAAAGATTAATTTCTTTAAATTCATAAACACCTTTATCAAAGGTAATGGTAACTTCAAGGTCGCGTTCGTTTAGATAATAACCTAAATTCACTAAATGATTTTCATTATTAAAATACATATTTCGCCCATAAGGGTAATTACTTTCTTCGACATAATTATCCTTTGTAAGATATCGCGTGTTAAAACCCACATATTTGTCAATATTTTTTAACCCCAATACTTCAAGATATACTTCACTATCATCGATTTGATTAATGATAAATTGTAAAGACCCACCATCTTCTAATACGGTAATGGTTTGATTATCAATTTCTAACTGCTGTAATTGATAAGCAGTAATTTGATATTTATTAACGGAAATGTTCTTCTCAAATTTAGGTAAATTAATGTCTTTAGAGATAATAACCGTATCAAGCAATAATCCTTCTTTTTCAATTGGAGTTAAATTTGCAACATCATCTTCAGATAAATATGAATAAAACATCGTTCCAAATTGTAAATGATATTCATTTACATAGATATGAGCTTGTTCGTAGACGATATTGTGATTGTCTCTTTCGATATTTCCGTTAGGCTGATAGATTTTTTTTGTATTATCATATTGGGGAACGAGAACACTTTCATAATATTTAAATCCGTATGGAATTAAAACTTGTTCTGATTCACGAATAATTATGTATTTCACATTATTTATCGCTAATAATCTCGTTCGAAAATTCATTCCATTATAGCCCACGGTATTATTTTTATTAACAACATTATAGCTTTCAATAAATCGATTAACATATCCGTTGGTCATCGTATTATATTGAGCGGTTGATGAAAAGCCATAATAGATACTATCATTACTATATGCATCAACGTTAGCAACAAAGGTTTTTTGTTCAACTCGATAAAAATCATTATCGATGATTTTACTTTGATAAGTATTTTCATCACCATAGTAATCTAAAAAGGCCTTATTTGGTGTTAAGTAAAAGGTATAGATTGTTGAGACGATTAAGGTGACAACGAGTGATGAATAGATGATACTAGATAAATATCTTTTTGAATAAATTAGGTTAAGTTTAATTTTGAATTTAAACTGATGGTGGTAGATAATTTTAATAAAGAATAAGGTTATTCCAATCAAGATTATCATTAACAAGATAAAAATAATTATGCTCAAATTTATTGTAGATAAAAGATAGGTTCCGATTCCTAATAATCCTAACCAAATCATCACTAATACTAATTTAAAAGCATTAAAATAAGCTTTTTTGCTAATAGGTTCTCTTTCATGAAGATGTTTACCAATTAGTAATGTTGCTGATAATGTAATCAAATATGTCCAACGGTTATTAACATATGAAAAAACATTAATCGCATATCCAAATGAAGCAAAAAACAATAAACTAGATAGTATTAAAAAATAAATACTATAGGTTGACTTTTTCTTTTCATTAAAGAAAAAGACCAAACAAGCAAAAAAGACAAAGGCGTTTCCGATTGATGGTGTATATCGGCTACCGATAATCGGAACAAAAAACGATAAGATAATCGAAGCATAATTTAACCCATCATAAAAAAGAAAGCCCTTAGAACTAGCCCGACTTCCCATAATTACCCCAAGTAATTGTGGCAATAACACGATTGAAGCGATTCCAACCCCAAGTAAATAGAGAAAATTGAGTTTAAAGAATGTTTTTAACTTCCATTTTTTTATTTCCGGAAATAATCTAATTATTAAGTATAATTCAAAACCAAATGTGGAATAGATAAAGAAATAAAACTGACTTAGTAAGGCATAACTTACTGCAAAGAGCAAAAGATATGGTTTTTCTTTTCTTAGAACTTTTTCTAAGCCGAGTAATATTAAGGGAATTAACATCGGACCATTAATAAACATGGGATGCCTAAATGCAGAAAACAAAACTGTAACATTAAAGACATAAAAGATACTCATGATAATTAAGGCTTTAAAGTCGTTAATACCAATTTTTTTCGCAAGCATAATCATAAAGACACCGCTTAAGTAAAGCCTGATGATCATCATTAAGTAGTAACTAAATTCAATATATTTAATTGGAATTAGATAAGCAACGATTGTCATTGGATCAAATAATGAATAATAGGTATTACTTAAGATAAAGTCTGATCCTAATCCATTTGTAAAGTCAAAAAAAAGAAAAGGTTTATTCAAGAATATCGTCTCTTTAATAACCTTTACATAGTGATGCATAAACAAAATATGTTGTTTTAAACCATCTAAACCTAATTCTCGGTCCGCAAATAGACCACTGAAGAGAAAACTGCGGTTTTTAATCTCTATCGGTAAAAGACCAACAATTAATATTATAAAAAAAAGGATTGAATAGGTAAAATATATATTCTTTTTTAGCTTCTCCATTATCATTAACTCTCATATTTAAGTTTCAATTTATTAGTAAATATTTTATTGAAAACTAAAAATTGAAGTGGTAATAGAATTGTTGTAACCATAATCGGGTTTAAGAAATTATATTGAGATAAATGTAATTCTTCTAATGTTATTCTAAATAACCATTCTAAACCATCACTTAATCCTAATTTCACAGCAAAAGTAATAAATGATAAATAAAATGTTCGCGAAGTCGGCTTTTCCTTATAAGTAAATCGGGAGTTTGCGAAATAAGAAAAGACCGAGGCAGCAATAAAGGCAAATGTATTGGACAAGGTTGGATGAATAACAATATTTAAGACATTATAGAAAAATAAATGAATTAAAGTATTGAAGACTCCGATTACACAAAAAATTAAAAAACTTTTTGTAAGGAATTTTTTTATTAATTTCATAGTTTAAATACCTTCTTCTTCAATGTTTGAATCTGCTATTAAGAATAATGGACGATTTCGGTTTTGTTCGCGGATATCATATAATAGTTTCATCATGTAATATAAAATGATAAACATCACTAAAAAGAGAAATTCATAAGTATAATTTCTAATCGCAACATTATGGGTAATGATTCCAAACGAAATATCGGCAATTAAAAAGAAAAACATACAAAAAATAATAATTTTGGGTAATATTAAATATAAGTTACTAAATTGTTTAATGCCGTCAATTGCATATCTGAATAATTTTCTAAAACTCCATTTCGTCTCTCCTGCTACTCGGGGGATATAGTCAAATTCGATACATTTTTTTTCGAATCCGACCCAAGAAAAGATTCCTTTTGTAAAACGTTTATAATCTTTGATACTAATAAAAGCATCAATTACTAATTTATCTAATAAACAAAAATCTCTCGAACCCTTAGATAAATTTTGATCCTTCGTTAAGAAAGCATAAACCTTATAAAACTGCATCGCAAAAAAAGTTTTTAATTTTGCTTCACCTGCTCTTGTTTTATGTTTGGCATAAACAAACTTATACCCTTGTTCATAACTCTCTAACATTGAGGGAATTAATGATGGAGGATCTTGCATATCGGCATCAATGATGATGGCGGCATCACTTTTTAATAATTTCGCTGTTTTTAATCCTGCTAGCATCGCTGCTTCTTTTCCAAAGTTTTTGGAGAAAGAAACATATTTGACTCGTTTGTCTTCTTTTTCTAATTGTTTAACTAATTCTAGGGTTTTATCTTTTGAACCATCATTAACAAATAGTAAATAAAACTGATAATTTTCTACAAAATACTTTTTTACTTCGTCATATAAAATATTTATTACTGCTTCTTCATTAAAGCATGGTACGATTATAGTTATTGTTTTCATAGCTTCTACCTTTCGACAATTTTTGCATATATTTATTATAGCACTGAACAGTGTTCTTTTCAATCTGTTTATCGAAAATTGAATAAAAAAGCATCTTTAAATATATTTTAAAAATGCTTTTTATCTTTATTAGAATTATTAATTTAATTTAATCACTTTTCCATTATTAATTCGTGAGGCTTCGGCATCCAAAGCCATAAAATGACTTTCTAACGAGTATTTGATATCTGTTAAACCAGATAATGCTTTTCCACTCTTTACATTTCGAACGAAATCCATTAACATCTTCTTATCTCCACCCTGATGACCGGAAAAGTCATTTGTTAGAGTATTAACATCAATTAACTCTTGATTCTTACCGAAAACTTTAACTAAAATGGTTTTTCCTTCTAAATCGGCTTCGATTTCACCCTTCGTTCCATGAATCTTAATACTGCGATGAGTTTCATTAGAAAAGGCGGTCATTGTAAATGCTGCTGTTACACCGTCTTCAAACATCATATTGACGACCTGATGGTCGACGACATCATTATCAAGT
>OBJA01001114.1_pt1 | contig 19656 bp, 18 predicted proteins | sample 1519751 | NCBI WGS metagenome assembly OBJA01 (sample SAMEA3881238, study PRJEB22517) | soil metagenome | biome: lake sediment; feature: soda lake sediment; material: sediment, water from around vicinity | place: India | collected 2013-12-23 | depth 3 m
AGCGATACCCACATCACCCTCGATGCCAACCCGCCGCTGGCCGGCCAGGACCTCAATTTCAACCTCCAGCTGGTCGAGTGCCAGCCGCCCCGGGCGTAGGGGTCTTTCGCCCGACAGGCTCCTAGGCTTCGGGCGCCTCGCAAGGGAGAGGACCCTTTTTCGCTCGCAGTCCCTGCCGGAGCTTCTCCCTTCCGCCGATGGCGGTGAGATACCCTTTCACCGCCCCGCTGACGAGGATGAGCAGGCAGCCGGCCAGCTGCAGGCCGTTCAGGGTTTCGCCGAAGATCATCCAGCCCAGCACCACGACGAAGATCGGTTCGAAATAGGCGAGCGTGCCGAAGGTGGCGGCCGGCAGCCTCTCCAGGGCGATCACCGCGAAGAGGATGCCGAGAAAGCCGGGGATGAAGCCCGCCCCCACCAGCCATAACCAGTTCGTCCCCGAGATTTCGGGAAAATCGGTGATGAAGAAAGGCACCGTGCACAGGGCGCCGGCCAGCAGCTGGTAGAAGGTGCGGGTGTAGACATGGACCCGGCTGTCGATGGTCCGGTTGATGAGGATGAAGGCGGCGTAGCAGGCGAGCCCGAGGGTCGAAAAGCCGAGGCCCAGGACGTGATTGGTGCCGGAAGAGAGGTCGAGCTTGAATTCCATCATCATGGCGAAGCCGAAAAGCGCCGCGCAGATGAGGGCGACGCTCGTCGTGTTCAGCCTCTCTCCCAGGAAAAAATGGGCATAGATCGAGGCCGCCAGCGGGGCGAGGTAGAGCACCATGATGGCCATGGCCATGCTGGTGAGGTACATGGCCTGCACGTAGAAGATGATGAAGCCGGCCAGCATCAGCCCGTTGACGAGGACCGGCCAGGTCGGCCAGGTGAGCAGCAGCCGCAGGCGGCGGGTGAGGGCGAGCAGCAGGGTGAGGAAGGCCGCGCCGAAAAAGAGCCGGAAAAAGGTGATGACCTCGGCGTCGAGGCCGGTCTTGCGGGAGAAGACTCCCATGGTGCCCATAAAGAGACCGGCCAGAATGGCCGTCGCGATCCCCAGAATATTCATGTCATTTACTCTCGCCTCTACTTTTCCTGACAGCCTTCGCCGGCGGCCTCCCCCATTGCTGGTGTGAGAGTAGCCGCACTTGCTTCCCTTTGCACCTTTTTTTCCGCGAGGGATAGGGGAAAACCTGGGGAAGGCTTACCGCAAGCCGCTCTTTTTCGTCAAGCCGAGGGCCATGAACGGCGCGTGGTTCGAGGTGAAGAGCGGCGGGTCGTTTTTGAGGATATCGGCGATCTTCGGCGAGCGCTTGAAGGAGGCGAGGAACCGGCGCACCTCGACCCGGTCCCAGCCCCGCGGATGAATGAAATTCCGGTAGAGGGACAGATCCCCCTCGTAGAAATCGCTGAGCGGCAGGGCCTCCGCCTCATCGCTGCCGACGGGCAGGTTGAAGATCGCCAGATTGAGGAAGTCGATCGCCCGGTGGTGCTCCTCGACGAATTGCCGGGTCCGTTCCGCCTCGGCGCGGGTTTCCGCCGGCGTGCCGAAGAGGAGGTAGACGTAGGTGGCGATGCCGGCGTCGTGCAGGTTCTCCAGGACCCTGGCGGCCTGGCGCAGGTCGATGCCCTTATGCATCCGGTCCAGGACCTCCTGGTCGCCGGACTCGAGTCCGAGCTTCAGCATGACGCAGCCGGCCGCCCGCAGGCGGCGGCAGAATTCGCGGTCGGCCAGCCACCGGTCGATCCGGGCGAAGCCGTACCAGGGCACGCCGGGCGGCTGGTCGCAGAGGGTCCGGAGCAGTGCCGGGCTGATAGCGTTGTCGAGCAGGTGGATGAGGGCGGGCGAATGTAGTTCGCAGAGGTTGCGCAACTGGGCGACGGCGGTACCGGGCGGCACCTGAACGTAGGGATTGTTTTCGCTTCTCTCCGGGCAGAAGCTGCATTTTTTCCAGAAGCAGCCGGAGGAGGTGGCGTAGGGCAGAATCAAGCCGGGCGAGAGGTAGCTGTTTTCATCGAGGCCCGAAAAGACGGGCAGGGGATGGGGTTCTCGCTGCTCGCTGCCCAGGAGGCGCAGGAGCGGTTTCTCGCCCCGGCCGGCGATGAAGTGATCGACCAGATCTGCAAAAGGGTTGCGCCAGAGGGGATTGCTGAGCCAGGTGGTGACGAGTCCCCCTCCCAAAATGATTTCCTGCTCCGGGTGGCGGGTCCGGATATAGCCTATCATGGCGAAGGTGGTGAGAGCCTGGCTGAGGTAGGTGAGGGAGATGCCGATGCGGGTGCACTGCGCCGTCTCGATCAGCTCGTCGAGCCGTTTACTGAAATAAGGGAAGAAGATGTTCGCCTGAAAATCAGTTGCAGCTGTGCGCAGATCGGCGCTCTTCACCGGCGACCTGGCATTGTCCTGGTAGTTGGCCAGCGACAGCTGCAGGCCGAAATCCTTCCCGGCCATGGCCAGGAAGCGGTCGAGGTCCGCCACCGCCCGGGCGTAGCGGTCGAAACTCCCGTAGCCATGTTTGTCCCGCAAGATTTCGAGATTCTTGTCGATATGCTTTGCCGCCCGGTCGGTCCAGGTGTCGCCCTGCGGTCTGGCGGTGCGGAAGACATACTCCAGGGCCTCGATGTTCAGGTCGCAGACCGAGCAGGCATGGCCGTGGGCGGTGAGCGCCGCGGCGAGGCAGGCCGGGGCGGCCGGAGGCTCGCAGGGTTTGGCCAGCGGCGGATGGATAATGAGCATGCGGTACGATTTTCCCGGTGATGAGGCCGATATTTATGTGATTCTCGGTCGAGGTATACTATATTGACGCGAAAAGTGTACCCCAGACCCGGGAATGAGCCAAAAAAGATTAAAAAAATTTCAATTTATGGTGAAAATGATGACAACGTTCTGGAAAAGACTGGCACCGATTTTTTTGATGCTGATAGCCTTCTCCTTCATTGAGGGCGGGTTTACGGCGGAATATGCCGACGCCCGCTCGAAATCCGGCGGCAAGTCCTTCAGCTCGAGCCCGAGCAAGGCGCCCGCGAGCACAGCCCCCGCCGCAGCGCCGAAAAAGGACGGCAGTTTCGGCCGCGGCATGATGGGCGGCCTCTTGGGCGGCGCCCTCGGCGCCATGCTCTTCGGCTCGATGTTCGGCGGCACCGGCATGGGCATCCTGCCCCTGCTGATCCTCGGGGTCGTCGCCTTCTTCCTCTATAAGAAGTTCGTCAAGTCGCGGCCGGCCGGCCAGAGCCCCAATCCCTATGCCCATCAGTACCAGTCGACCAATACTTACGGCGGCGCCTCCCAGAGTTCCTTTCAACCGCCGCCGCCCCCGCCGGTGATCGGCGGGAATCTGGTGGAGGAGGGGATCGACCAGATTCGCCAGTACGACCGCGACTTCGATATCACCTACTTCAAGGAGGTGGCCTCCGATGTCTTCTTCCAGGTCCAGGCCGGCTGGATGCGCCGAGACATCGAGTCCTACCGCCATCTCCTGGGAGACCAGCTGGCGCAGGAATATGAACAGCATTTCGACGAGATGCGCGGCAACGGCCAGATCAACAAGCTGGAGTCCATCGCCGTCCGCTCGGTTGAGATCGTCGCCGCCGGCAGCGACGGCCGCGAGGACTTCATCACCCTCCAGTTCACCGCCAACCTGCTCGACTACACCGTCGACGACAAGAGCGGCGAGCTGATTTCCGGCAGCATGACCACCCCGGTGAAATTCCAGGAGGACTGGACCTGGGCCCGTCCTTCCGGCACCCAGAACTGGAAACTGGAAGGCATCAAGGAATCCTGATCTGCTCCATCCATGGCCGCCGGCCCCGGCTGTGTGCCGGACGCCGGCGGCTTTTTTTCTTTAGAAGGGGACTTACGTGGATCTCAGTGATTTCCGCCGGGAGTATCTGCGGGGAGGGCTGTCGCGGACCGACCTCAAGGCCGACCCGGTTCAGCAGTTTGCCGCCTGGTTCGCGCAGGCCAGGAGCACCGATATCGCCGATCCGACGGCGATGATTCTTGCGACGGTCGCAGCGAACGGCCAGCCCAGCCAGCGGACCGTGCTGCTCAAGTATTTCGATGAGCAGGGCTTCGTCTTCTTTACCAATTTCGAGAGCAGGAAGGCCTGGGAGATCAAGGAAAATCCGCGGGTCAGTCTACTCTTCGTCTGGCTCGAGCTGGAGCGGCAGGTGATGATCAACGGTCTCGCCGCCAAGATCTCCACGGCCGAGTCTGCCAGGTATTTCATGTCCCGGCCGAAGGAAAGCCAGATGGCCGCCTGGGTTTCCAGCCAGAGCCGGCCGCTCTCGTCCCGCCAGCTCCTCATGCAGAAATTCCTGGAGATGAAGACCAAGATCGGCGAGGGCAAGGTACCGCTCCCTTCCTTCTGGGGCGGTTACCGGGTCGAACCCTTCGAGATCGAGTTCTGGCAGGGTGGCCGGAACCGCCTGCACGACCGCTTCCGCTACACCCGTGAGGAAGGCGGAAACGTCTGGACCATCGAACGCCTGGCTCCGTAGACCTCTAACCCGAATTTTTCATGAACGTTGTGTCGGTTTCCGGAATTGGTTCTATTCCATCGTGATGAACCCGACTCCTCTTGTTTGAAAACGTTTCCGATGGAAAACTTCCCATGGAGCGCGTGAAGATCCGGGCAGCCGGCAGGGACCTCGACCTGGAATACTGCCGGCTGGGCGAGGAGAACCACAATAGGCCGGTAGTGGTCTTTCTCCACGAAGGCCTGGGGAGTGTCGCCATGTGGCGGGACTTCCCGGCCCGCCTCTGCCGGGAGCTGAGGCTCCGCGGCCTGGCCTACTCCCGCTTCGGCTATGGCAGATCCACACCTCGCCCGCACGGGGAACGTTTCCCTGTCGATTACCTGCACCGCGAGGCGCTGGAGGTCCTGCCCGCGCTGCTCGACACCCTGGGCATCGCCCGCCCCTGGCTCTTCGGCCACAGCGACGGCGGCAGCATCGCCCTGCTGGCCGCGGCCGGCCTGCCCCGGCGTTTCCCGGGCATCGTCGTGCTCGCCCCGCATGTCTTCGTCGAGGAGGAGAGCCTGGCCGGCATCCGCCTCGCCCGCACCGCCTATCGCGAACAGAGCCTGCGTGAGCGGCTCGCTCCCTACCATGACGATGTCGACTCGGCCTTCTACGGCTGGAACGATGTCTGGCTGGACCCGGATTTTCGCGATTGGAACATCGAGGCCGAGATCGAAAAAATCGACTGCCCCGTGCTCGCCATCCAGGGGGTGGGCGACGACTACGCCAGCCTGGAACAGCTCCATCGCATCAGGCGGCGGACAAACGATACGCGATTGCTCATCCTGCCGGATTGCCGACATTCCCCGCATCGCGACCGGCCGGAGGAGGTGATTCGCGCCACCGCCGCCTTCCTTATCCCTTCACCACCGCCAGCGGTTTCAGGCTGGTGACGATCTCGATCAGGTCGCTCTGGTTGCCCATCACCAGGTGAATATCCTTATAGGCCCCGGCCGCCTCCTCGAGATCCCTCCTGCCCCGGACGGCATGGAGGATGCCCTGTTGTTCCAGCCGGGCCACTTCCACTTTCAGGTCGAGCTCCCGCTGGGCCTGCTTGCGTCCCAGCCTCCGGCCCGCTCCGTGGGAACAGGAGAAAAAACTCTCGGGATTGCCGAGGCCCTTCACGATGTAGCTCGCGCTGCCCTGGGAGCCGGGGATGATGCCGAGCCCGCCCGCGAGCGCCCGGGTCGCCCCTTTGCGATGGACGATCACCTCCCGGCCGAAATGGGTTTCCCGGGCGGCGTAGTTGTGGGCCACGTCGAGGATGGGGGAGAAGGTGGCGGATGGCTCGATATCACCTATTATCTCCGCCACCTGGCGCATCATCGCCTGCCGGTTGGCTCGAGCGAACTCCACGCAGTAGCTCATCTCCCGCAGGTAGCGGCGGCCCATTTCGGAGTCGAGCCGCAGGTAGTCGAGCTGCCATTTTTCCGGGACGAGGGCGCCGTGGTTCCTGTTGTGGGTGGCCGCCAGCCGGTTGTAGTGATGGGCCACCTGATAGCCGATATTCCGGCTGCCCGAGTGGATCATGACCCACAGGCGGCCGTCGTCGCCCAGCTGGATCTCGATGAAGTGGTTGCCGCCGCCAAGCGTCCCGAGCTGGAGACGGCCGCTCTCGTACTCCCGGGCCACGATGGGCAGGTCCTGTTCCGTGCGGCCGGGGCCGAGTTCCGGCATCCGGCCGCCCGGCTGGGGTTTCTTATGGTGGGCGAAACCGAGCGGGACCGACTGCCGGATGCCCTGGAGGACCCGCTTCAGCTCCGGCGTCGCGAGCCCCGGCAGCGAGGTCTGCACCGCCGACACGCCGCAGCCGATATCCACACCCACCGCGTTGGGAATGATCACCTCTTCGGTCGCCGCCACCCCGCCGATAGGCATGCCGTAGCCGACGTGGGCGTCGGGCATGATCGCCACATGGCGGAAGAGGAAGGGCAGGTTGGCGAGATTCCTGGCCTGCTGGAGCGTGTCGGAGTCGATGTCGTTCAGCCAGAGTTTGATCGGCTTTTTTTCCGTGTTGATTGTTTTGATCATGGCTTTCAAGCGAGCGAGAGTTGTCTGTTTCGGAATAACTGGAGCAGGGATACATTGACTTGCCGGACCCGCCGTGGCAAACTGTCCTTCGCTGCACTGATATTGCGCCTCACTGCCGGGGGACGTTTCCCGATAACGTAACCTCTTCACCCATAAAGTCAAAGCTTCCTCAGGCAAGGGTGCACTCCAATGTCATTACCTATTGAGTGCGGGCTGACGCTCGCAACCCAACCGGACACCCGCCGAAGCATCAGCGATCCTGCAGAATCTTCCAGTCTGAAAGAGGCCCCCTGCCTCGGACCTCCGCCCCCAGCTCCCGAAGCCATCCTGCGACCACCGTGTTGCTGTTGTTGCTGAGGGAATAGGGCTCGGGATGCCGGACGAAATCGATACCGTAGTCCGGGTTGTGGTGCAGGGTCTCCCGGTTTGCGGAAAAAATGGCCTCCAGGCGCTCCCTCAGGCGGGCGGCGTTTCCGGCTTCCACCCGCATGCGGAAGATATTCTCTACCGTCATCGGCAGGGCCCGGCGCAGGGCATCCTCCGTCGGCGAAACCGCCAGCACCTTCCGGCTCAGTCCCCCCGGATTGGGGCCGACCAGGGCCCGGCTGCCCTCGATTGCCCCGGTCCGCCTCATGGCATACCAGTCCCAGTCGCCGTACGAATAGCGGACCATTCCCTGATCCTCCGGCAGGACCAGGCTGGCATGCCTCCCGTGATCGAGGAGAAACACCGGCACCGGGTTTGCCGGAGAGGGCGGAGGGATGACGGTGAAACCGCAGGCGCCGAGGAGGGCCGGCAAAAGAAGCGAGATGAGGAGCGGAATCCTGCCGGCTATGCGAATGAGAAAAAACATGTCTAAACCCCTCCACTCTCTTTCGGATGCGTGATCCAAAAAGGGCAAACCTATCCCACGGTGTCCCGATAGCCATTTCGATCCCGACATATATGTTTCTTTTAATAGTAAGGAGGAGATAAAAAGGGGCAAGCAGAGGAACAGATGCTGTTGTTTTTCCCGATCGGCCTGCGGCAGAAGGTTCGTGCGGAGCACATGAAGATTTGAAATTATATCGTTCGCCGGGAGCTTGCGGGGAAAACCGCAAGTTCACTTGATTAACCGGCAGATGGATTTACATTGTTAACAAAATATAGAAGCATGTGATGCAGTTATGGAGGTGTAACCGGGGCGGAAGAAAAACCCGAGTGCAAGGCGTTAAAGAATGAACAGACTCCTGTTTAGTACCCGAGAAATTCGTTTCTTGCTTCTCAAGAACGAATTCCGTGAAGGTACTTATCCCCCTCTGCAATGTGAGGGGATAACATCCCTTGGTTGGCGGGCGTTAGCCCGCATTGGATATCGAGAGGTTCAAGATGAAAGGATTTATTCTGCTGGCGTTGATCGTTCCATTATTGTTCCTGTCTGGCTGCGGTAGAGGCACGGTCGGCGGCGCGGCAATAGGCGCGGGGGCCGCGGGGGCTGCCTATGAATATCAGCATAGGCAGGCGTTGCGGGAACTCGACGAAGAGTTCAGGGCCGGCCGCATTACCCAGGAGGAATATGAGCGGCGTAAAAGCGAAATTCAGAGAAGGTCGCTTATCTATTAACATGCCCCGCCCGCATTTGCGGTCACGGCGGCCGATGTCTTCTCACGTTTTGGGCCGTTACGAGATAAACGTAGTCGCTCTTGTTTCGGTACGGGCCTTCCGTTACGGCAAATAATTGTTATACAACGGCTTGCTGCAGAAAATTTGGCCGGGTCAGGGTGCTGATCGACCTGGGCGGTCGAAAAGAGCGAGCGGGTGCGCCATAGGGTCTTCAGGCCGCGAGGCAGTGAGCGCCTGAAGGGACCGCCCGGTAGGCCTCGGTTAGCCCACGGTAGAGGTTCTGGGAATCTATGTTGCTGGGCTGGAAGACTGGCTCGAAGATGTTGTAGGACTCCCAGTCGCGGGGGTAGTCGGTGAGCAGGAGCGCGCGGAACTTCCCGCCTTCTCTCCTGCACGCGAAGCGGGAGGCGGCCTGTTCACAGCGGGAAGGTCGCGCACATTACCTGCCATGTCCTCTTTGCCGGGAAAGATCCTGTCGGGTGGGATTCGCGGGAACCGGAAAATTCCAGACGGGGCTTTACATCCACCTCCTGATCTTTTTGATCTCGTCTACCGAAAGTATAGCCGGGAACGATTCCCACCGCCCGAGCATGTCGGGATCGTTGCCGAATAACCTGCGGAAGATTTGGGCCTCGGCTGGGGCGAGGTTTACCGCCTGTTGGAAATCGGCGGCGGCGAGTTCCTCCCTGCCCAGCATCGTCCAGGCGACGCCGCGGGCAAAATAGGCCGGGCCTCTTTGCGGATTCCGGGCCAGCGCCTCGTCGAGATCTGCCGCCGCCTGAATGTATTCCAGCCTCCGAAGATGGATTATGCCACGGTAATAAAAGGCCCTCTCGTTGTTGCCGTCGATTTCCAGCACCCAGCTGAAATCCCGCAGGGCCCTGACAAGATCATTGCTGACGAGATAGACGGTTCCCCTGCTGAGCAGGGTTTTGACCGGCTCATAATCCCTCTTCAGAGCCATGCCGAACATCTTCGAACTCTCATCGAGATCTCCGATCATCAAGGCCTGCTGACCCTTTCTGAAATACTCCTTGCCATTCATGAATCGTACCTCCTGAAGCTGTACCAACGGTCCGTCGACTTCGGCGGTCATGTCGGTTATGAGTGTATAAATTGTCAGGTTCAATAACCGTGCCAGAATCCAAGGTCGAGAACTCGGTTGCCCGCGCTGCTGCGTCGGAAGAGGTCGCCGGCCAAGAAGTAGTTGACCGCCGCCGCCTGCGAATGTTGTAATGGGATGTATCGAGACCTCGTCGTCCTCGGAGCTTGTCGTCTGACCGATGCCGAATCCAGGAAGAAGACCATGGGCAGGATCGAGCGCCTCGTCAGTTCGCCGCTGAACCACTTCTCGGTGCTCGGCATCATCGTACTGGCGTTCATCGTCAACTCGATCGAGTTTGCCTGCTCGGCGGCCCTGCCGGCTATCTTCACCCACACCCTGTCGCTCAGGAACCTGTCGACCTTCGAATACTACGGCTACATCCTGCTCTATGACCTCTTCTTCATGCTCGACGACCTGGTGATCTTCAGCCTGGCTGTGCTGGCCTTGGATACCACCGTCGGCACGCGTTACGCCGGGTATTGCAAGATCATCGGAGGGGTAGTGCTGACTGGACTCGGGACCGTGATGGTGTTCCGGCCGGAACTGCTGCGCTGACCGGCTGCCGGGGAGCGAAACATCCCGGCACCTGCCTTTTCAGGGATAACCGCTGTAGACCTTCTCCAGTTCCTCGGCTTCCGACAAGGATCTTGGGGTGATCATCAGGCGGTCGAGGGGAGGCTCTCCCCCCTCGTATTTTTCGATGGTGGCCCGGTACGGCTGCCAGTTGAGTTCTCCGAGCCGCTGCAGTTTGCCGAGGCTTCTGCCGGAGGCCTTCAGCATGGCCTTGTAGAGCAGCTCCGAGCAGTAGATTTTTTCATCGTCCAGTTCGTATTTGAAGTCGTAAGGGCGTCCCAGGAAGGCCCCGCTGGCGTCGATAAGTTTCGGTACATATTTCCGGAATTGGTCCCGGAGGCGGAAGGCGTCGAAGGCCTGCCCGTATCTTCCCCGCTCCACCCAGTCGGTAAAGGGGGTGTCCACGACCGGCCCGATCGCCTCCCGGACATACCAGTCGCCATTCTTCCGGATGATCAGGCCGACATGGGAATAGGGCGATTCCGTCGCGCCCTCGATGGCCTCGGTCAAGTCGCTCATCGGGACCGACTGGAATACGAAATCCCCCTCCTGAGGAACGTACGCGGCCTGGAGTAGCGAAGCCCACAGCAAAAGGAATAGCGGCAGCAAGGATGCTTTCTTCATATCGTTCACCAGAATTCACTTGTGTCGGATCCTAGCCAGGTGTAACCCTGGGGAATTGAAGTTCGATCGCCTATTCGCCTATCTCGCTCCCGCAATTCCCCTACGCACTCCGCATTCAGCCGGGCCGGCCAGGTCAGGTCAGATCGGTCCAGTAATCCTCCGGCATGTCCATAGCCAATGCCAAGGCGCCTTCGGCACCGCTGTACAGCGGATCCTGGACAACCTGCACCCTGGATCTCCCATACTCGCTGAGGACTTTTTCGAGATAGCCGGCCAGGCCGGCTATCTGGCTACCGCCGCCTGCCAGGATCACGTTGCTCCTGATGGCATCCTGGTATTCCGGATCGAACCTGGCGATCAGCTCCAGCATGGACTCCACGATTGCCGGGAGGATGCTCTCACAGGCGCGCCGCATTTCTTCCGTAATGTTATGCCTGGTCGGACGCCCGTCTACGGGAATGTCGACCTCGACCTCCTTTTCGGGCACTCCGACGAAGCTGGATTCCTCCTTGAAACGGCGGACCATGTTCAGGTTGAAGTCGGACTGCGGGTAGCGCTCCTTCATGAAGTTGTAGAGTTGCTGATCAATGTAGTCGCCTGCGGTGAGCACCGTCCGTTGATCCTCTTCCGTGGGCACCGCGCCATGCATGATGCAGAAATCGACGGTGCCGGCGCCGATGTCGATGACCATCGCATTGTCGAGCGCATTGACGCCATAGGCGACGGCGAAAGGCTCGGAAACCACGAGCAGGGACTGGGCGGCTTCGGCGACGGCTTTCTTGAGCGCAAGTTTGTTGGCCTTCAGGGATTCGGCAGGGACCCCGACCACCGCCCGGACCTTTTCCTCGGCGTTTCCTGATTGCACCAGAGAGACGAGGTAATTGATCAGTTCCTTGACAGCCTCTTCATCGCGGGCGGTTCCTTCCTTGATGACGCCGTTCTTCAGAGGTCGGTAGAGATCCAGGGAGAGGCGGTGTTGAACCGCTTTTTCACCGTACAATATCGGGGCCCCCACCACCTTCCTGGCGATGAAGTCCTTCGGCCAGCCGACATAGCTCTCGACCCATTTCTTTTTGTTGTTGCTCGCGACAATGGCGCTTCTGGACGTCCCCAGATCGATTCCCACAGTCAATATTTCTTCAGCTCGACTCTCGTTTTTCTTCGTCATTGATTTCTCCTTTTGTTGATATATGCAAATCTCTACCACTCAGATAGTGGATGATACCCTCCGCCAGAAATGATGTTACGGCATCGCGATACGTGGGCTGATTCAGCTTCTCCTCTTCCTGCTTTTTCGAGATGCAGGATATCTCGACGAGAACGCTGGGGGCGTCGACGCCAAGCAAGACGACGAACGGCGCCAGCTTGATGCCGGCGTTGCCGATATGTTCATCGTATTTTTTAATGTTGGAGAACAGGCTCTGCTGGATGGCCGAAGCCAGGTTCGCAGACTCCTGTTCCTTGAAGGTGTTGCCGATCTTCTTGATCATGTCGGCGAAATCCTTGGTCTGTATACCCGATTCCCTGTTCTCCTGCTCGGCAAGTCGCAGGGTTGCCTCATCGGAAGGCGGCCCGTAATAATAGGTCTCTATGACGTTGGCCTGTTTCTGCGGAAGAGCATTGACGTGAAGGGATATGAACAGATCGGTCCTGCCGGCATTGGCGAATGCCACCCGCTCCGCCAGCGTCAAATATGTGTCGCCCTCGCGGGTCAGGAAGACATTGAATTTCCCGCTCTCCTGCAGTTTGTCGCGAAGCCTCAAGGCGATGTCCAGCACGATGTCCTTTTCCTTCGTCCCCATCGCCCCTATGGCCCCGGGATCCTTGCCGCCATGACCGGGATCGATGACAATGGTCTGGACATTCAAGCCGAAGACGGAACTGAGCCGCACATTGGCATTGTTGAGCATCAGGCTGTAGTTGAGCAGCTCCTCGGGGTTCAGCGATACGGGCTCCACGGATACCGGCTTGAACAGCTCATGGGTGTCCCATTCCAGGATGATCGGGTATTGCGGCTCGCCGGCCTCCTGTTCTGCCGATGCCGGGGGGGAGGTCGCCGTTACGGTGACGGGAGTCTCGTCCTTTAACAGTACATCCTTCAGCCCCACGCCGGCCAGGAAGACCAGGACCGGGACGAGCAGCAGGGAAAAGAGCAGCGTCGACCTGTTTTTCCTGGAGGCCTTCTTCTGCGGCCTGGAGGCGGGAACGGCACTTACGATCCTGAGATTCTCTTGATATACCTCCTTGAGAATGGCTTTTTTCAGGAGTTCTTTGGATGCAGGTTTCTGCTTTGTCATGTCCTGCCTTTCACCTGAAAAACAATGGGCTGATCTTGTTAGCGTTGTTCAATGATACGATGAAAGGCTTCTTGAGATCCGCATCCTGGCGGGGAGATAATCGACCACTGAGGTGCATAATTTCGTTGGCTGAATGTATTGTTGGCTACTCTCCTTCTTCTTTCGGGAAAAGTCTATCATAATCGATTTGTACCGTAAACAGCTGTAATTCGCCATTATTGAAAACCGGTCGGATTGTAAGCGTCCAGCCGGATGCTTTCCTGGATTTCGTCCGCAATCCGCTTTCACGGATATATTCCGTATATACGGACAAAGAAGCAGGCTTGTTTCGAATGTCCTTTGCTGGTTCACTTCTTATTTTTCGCATTTCATTTCTTCACGCGAATCGGTGGGCGCGGCTGAAATTGTCACACTTCTTGCTAGCTGAAGCAATGCCCCGACCTCTTGGCGCTGTTGTCAGAAACTTTTCGGGCGAGGTCTGGCTCGAGCGTTCGCTGACGGCAGATATCCTCATCGATCTCGGGATGAGGTTACGGGCCGATGCTTGCCTGGAGTTTCTTCACCCACTTCCGACCCAGCCGGATGAGCCGCTTTTCAAATTCTCCTTCATGATCCAGCGGATCTCCTTGTCTGGATCGGCCGACCATTTTTCCATGAGCGCCTTGCCGGCTTCGGGCAGGGCGACGACCGGAACACTCCAGCAATAGCCCAGGCCCTGGCGCAGCACGCGGAAAACTTCTCGCCGCCAGCAGTCGCTCCATGCTGACATCACCCAGTCGCTGGAGAGCCATGGCCACCGCCTTGCGAACCCGCCAGCGCGAATCCGAGGTGTGACTCCGCAAGGCGGAAAGCAGCTCGGTGTTGCCCTCGGCCACCAGTCGCCCAGACCCAGAACGCCGCAAAAGGCCAGGAATTCGTAAGGCGAGTTCGCCGGAGCCCGATTTGCGGCGGAGGCCGCGTAGCGCAGAAAAAGTTCCAGATTGCCTTCGTCGGCGACGACCCGGGCGAGTTCGATGTTGCCGCGCGGCCCGGGCAGCCCGGAGCCCTGCAGCAAATATGAATCCCAGTTGTCAAGGGCACGCAGTATTTCGCGGTATTCACGGGGCGGCATATTAGATGCGAAAGTCTCGTGTAGGAAAGGTTGCTTGCGGCGAGCAACCCTTGCAATATGACAAATTCCTTGACAACAAGGAATGAATTTCTAAGGTACTCATAGCTTTTTGTGTCGGATTTCTCACCTAATTATCACAGGTAAGGTAGTGATGGTCATGCTTGAATTTTTAAAAGGCTTGGATCAAGATCTCCGCGATGCCTTACTCGTACAGCTTCGCAATCTATGGACTCATTCATCCACTGCGCTTGAAGGCAACACCTTAACCCTTGGGGAAACAGCCTTTGTGCTGGAAGAAGGCCTCACCATTTCCGGTAAGCCCTTGAAAGACCATATGGAGGTCACAGGCCACGCCCACGCAATCGATCTGGTGTATCGTTTTTCAGAAAAAAGTACTGATATCGAGGATCACGACCTGTTCGCCCTTCACCGGGCCGTGCAGACAGAGCAGATTGTCGATGTTTACAAGCCGGTGGGCGCCTGGAAGGTCGAACCGAACTCAACTGTGATTGTCGATGGCAACAGGCAGATTATTTTCGAATACGCTTTGCCACGAGATGTCCCAGCGCTCATGAAGGCGTGGCGTGATTTATTTGGCAGAATCAACAGGGAGATAGCTCCAGGAAAGGAAAAGGCTTTATCGTTTTATGCGGAATTGCATGTAGCTTTTGTCAGAATCCACCCTTTCTGGGACGGCAATGGTCGAATGGCCAGGCTCCTTGCCAACATTCCCGTTCTCAAAGCGGGCTTCCCACCCATCATTATTCCGAAAGAACGCCGCAGGGAATATATTCAAGCCCTTTCAACATATCACCTCGCAGTGGGAACGATTACGGCGGGGGATGATTTGTTGCCGGCAATCGATGAACTCGATGAATTCAAGCGATTTTGTCATGAATCCTGGTTTGAATCCTTGAAGTTGGTGGGCGAAGTCCACAATCAACAACGGAGACGAGGTCAACGCCAGGGCTAGGGCTTGATCTGCCGAGCAGGATTCGCCGAAGAAAGTGGCATAATCGGTCGCTGTCCCTAATCTCTTTCTACGACAGCGTCTTCTTGAACCGCCCCACCGCAATGGTGAGAAACGTCGCCGTCAATCCGCTCTGCGCCACAATCGCCGGCCACAGCGCCGCAACCCCCACATCCTTCATGACGATCCCCCTGAGGATCTCCAGGTACCAGCGCATCGGGTTCAGGAAGGTGGCGTAGCGGATCGACTCCGGCATGTTGGTGATGGGGAACATGAAGCCGGAGAGCATGACCGAGGGCATGAGGACCAGGAAGCTGGTGAGCAGGGCCTGCTGCTGGGTGGCGGCGGTGCCGCTGATGATCAGGGCGATGCCGAGGTTGCCGGCGAGGTAGATGCCGGTCAGGCAGTAGAGCAGCGGCAGGCTGCCCCGGACATGGACGTCGAAGACCAGCCAGGCGATGATCAGCATGAAGGACATGGAGATGTAGCCGGTGAGCATATAGGGGATGGTCTTGCCGAGGATGAATTCCACGCCGCGGATCGGCGTCACCATGACCTGCTCGATGGTGCCGATCTCCTTTTCCCGGACGATGCCGATGCTGGTCAGCAGCAGGCTGAAGATGAAGAGCATGGTGGCGATCAGCGACGGCACATAGTAGAAATGGCTCTCCTGGTTGGGGTTGTACCAGGCCCGGGCGGCGATCTCGATCTGGACCGGCGGGGTGACGAGTCCCTTGCGGTCGAGCCGCCGCTGCTGCATCCGGTCGTTGTAGTCGGAGAGGATATAGCCGGCGTAGCCCTGGACGATGGCGGTGGTGTTGCTGTCGGTGCCGTCGGTGACGAGCTGGACCTTCGCCGTCTTCTCGGTCAGGAGATCGCGGCTGAAGCCGTAGGGGATCTGCAGCACCGCCCGCGTGCCGCCTCGGTCGAGCAGCGGGGCGATCTCGTCCTGGGAATCGAGCGACCTGGAGATCCGGAAATAGCCGCCGGCGGTGAAGGCCTGGATGAACTCCCGTGAGGCCGGGGTCCTGTCCCAATCGAGCACCGCCATATTGATGTCGGTGACGTCGGTGGTCAGCGCAAAGGCCATGATGGTCATCTGGATCACCGGCACGCCGAAGATCACCACCCGCATCCGCGGGTCGCGCAGCATCTGCAGGAATTCCTTGACGAGCATGCAATAGAGTCGCTGCAGCATGGCCTACTCCAGCTTGAAGGAAAATTTCTTGTGGGCGGCGACCATCATGATCAGGGCGTAGACGGCGAGAAACAGGGCGTTCAGCCAGAGGATCTCGAGACCGATGCCCTTGAGGTAGATGCCGCGCAGGATGGCGATGAAGTAGCGGGCCGGCACGATGTAGGTCAAAAGCTGCAGGGGCAGGGGCATGTTCTCGATGGCGAAGACGAAGCCCGAGAGCAGGAGCGTCGGCAGAAAACCGGTGATGATCGCCAGCTGGTTGGCGAGCACCTGCGACTTCAGCTTGATGCTCAGCGTCAGGCCGAAGAACAGGGCGCCGGTCAGGAAAAGCGACGACAAACCGAAGAGCAGCGCCGTGTTGCCGACGATCCGCACGTCGAAGACGAAATGGCCCATCAGCACCGCCAGAGCCACGTCGATGATGCCGATGACGAAGGTCGGCGCCACCTTGCCGAAGATCAGCTCGGGACCGCGCAGGGGCGTGCTGATCAGCTGCTCCATGGTGCCGGTCTCCCATTCCCTGGCGATGGTGGTGGAGGTGAGCAGCGCCGCGACGACGATCATCACCAGGGCGATGATGCCGGGGATGAGGACATTCTGGCTCCTGAGGTCGGGGTTGTACCAGGCCCGCGGTTCCAGCTCGACCGGCTGCTTGAGCTCGCCGCGGCCCTGCAGCTGCAGCTGTTTCGAGCCCACCGTCCGGGCGTAGATCGCGCCGATGGAGGTGGCGTAATTGAGCGCCAGGCGCGAGGTGTTGGCGTCGCTGCCGTCGCCGATGATCTGGAGCTGGACCGGCTTGTTGGCCTTCACCTTGCCGGCGAAGTCGCCGGGCACGACGATGGCGATCATCGCCCCGCCCCGGTCGAGCTCGTGCTGCAGCTCCGGGTACCCTTCCAGGTAGCCGCGCACGGTGAAGTAGGGCGAGCTGTGGAAGAGGCTCAGCAGCTCCCGGCTCTCCGGCGTGCGCGACTGGTCCCAGACCACGGTCGGGACGTTGCGCAGGTCGAGCGTCAGGGCGTAGCCGTAGAGGAGGATGAGGAGCAGGGGGATGGCGAGCGCCAGCGTCAGGCTCCGCCAGTCGCGCAGGAGGTGCAGGGTCTCCTTTCTCGCCACGGCGGCGAAGCGCTGGAAGTTCATGGCGCAGCCTCCAGGCCTTCCTGCTCCCGGTCGACCGCCTCGATGAGCGAGATGAAGACATCCTCCATGCTCGGCATGACGGTCTCCATGGCGGCCGCGATGCCCCGCTCGTCCAGCAGCCGACGGATCGCGGCCATGGCGCGGCCGGCATCGGCGGCCACCACATGCAGCCCGGCGCCGAAGAGCGCCGCGTCGCGGATCTCCGGCAGCTCCTTCAGGGGAGCGATGAGCCGCTGCGGCTCCGGGCAGCGCAGGTCGATGATCCTGTCCTGCATCACCTCGGTCTTCAGTTCCACCGGCGAGCCCATGGCGATCATTCTGCCGCCGTAGATGAGGGCGATGCGGTCGCAGTATTCCGCCTCCTCCATATAGTGGGTGGTGACGAAGACGGTGACGCCCCGGCCGGCCATGGCGTAGATGAGGTCCCAGAATTTGCGCCGGCTGACGGGGTCGACCCCGCTGGTCGGCTCGTCGAGGAAGATGATCGGCGGCTCGTGGAGGATGGCGCAGGCGAGCGCCAGCCGCTGCTTCCAGCCGCCGCTTAAAATGGCGGTCGCGCTCGTGCGATGGCCGGTCAAGCCCGCCATGGCCAGCGCCCATTCCCGGCGGGCGGCGAGGCGGTCGCCCTTGAGTCCGTAGATGCCGCCGTAGAAGTTGATGTTTTCGGTGACGGTCAGGTCCTCGTAGAGCGAGAATTTCTGACTCATATAGCCGATGCTGCGCTTGATCTCCTCGGCCTGGGTCAGGATGTCGAAGCCGCCCACCGTGCCGCTGCCCGAGGTCGGGCCGAGCAGCCCGCAGAGCATGCGGATGGTGGTGGACTTGCCCGCGCCGTTCGGGCCGAGGAAGCCGAAGATCTCGCCCCGCCGCACCGCAAAGCCGACGTCGTCGACGGCGGTGAAGCTGCCGAAGCGCCGGGTGAGGTGCGCCACCTCCACGGCGGTCTCCCGGCCGGCGGCAGGTTTCGGGGCGGCGATGGGCTGGTCCTCGCCGGTCGCCTCGGCGGTCTCGCCGCCCAGGAGGCTGACGAAGATATCCTCGAGCGAGGGCTGGATCTCCCGGACTTCCTCGTACTCCAGGTTCTTTCGGGCCAGCAGCGCCTCGATGCCGCCCTTGGTCGCCTCTTCCGCCGCCACCAGATGGACCGCGGCGCCGAAGAGGTTGGCGCTCTTCACCTCCGGCTCGCGGCGCAGGGGTTCGACCAGCTGCCGGACGCGACCCCCGCCGATCGCAAAGATTCGCCCGACCATGAGCCTTCTGATCTCGTCCGGGGTGCCGGTGGCAAGCAGTCTTCCGTTGTCGATCAGGCCGACCCGGTCGCAGCGCTCGGCCTCGTCGAGGTAGGCGGTGGAAACCAGGGTCGCCCCCCGCTCCTCCCGCAGCCGGTGCAGGATGCGCCAGAAATCCCGGCGGCTCACCGGGTCGACGCCGTTGGTCGGCTCGTCGAGGAGGAGCACCTGCGGGGTGTGGATGAGGGCGCAGACCAGCTGGAGCTTCTGCTTCATGCCGCCCGAGAGCTTGCCGGCCTGGCGGTCGATGAAGGGCCGCATGTGGCTGAAGTCGAGGAGCTCCGCGATGCGCGCGCGCCTGCCTTTGCGGCTCATGCCGTAGAGGTCGGCGTAGAAGTCGATGTTCTCGCCCACCGTCAGGTCCTGATAGAGGCCGAACCGCTGGCTCATATAGGCGAGATGGTCCTTGACCGCGGCGGCCTCTCTCCTCGTATCGAAGCCGGCGATCCTGGCCTCGCCCTCTTCCGGGTCCATGATGGTGGCGAGCATCCGCAGGCTTGTCGACTTGCCCGCCCCGTCCGGTCCCACCAGGCCGAAGATCTCCCCCGGATGTACAGTGACGGCGAGCCCGTCGACCGCGGTCAGCCCGCTGAATTTTTTGACGAGTCCTTCAGCGACGATGGCCGGGATCGTATCAGACTGGAACATGGCCTCTCTTATGAATACTCCTTCAAGCCCTGAACCGGTCTGGGGAAGGGGCGAAGATTATGAACTCCGTCAACTCTGGGACGCTGGAGCGTCCCGGGCTGCGTTCCCACGCTGGAGCGTGGGAACGATAACAGCCCTTCAGCGTGGGAACGATCAATGAGTCCCTTGGCGGCGATGGCCGGGGCGTCCGTTTTTTTCAGTCTGCGGCATGATTCTCTTCGGGACCTTGATGGGCCGCGAGGTCGATCACCCCGTCGGCGGGCATGCCGGGCTTCAGCTCGCCCTCGGGATTGTCGAGGTCGACCTTGATCCGGTACATCAGCTTGACCCGCTCCTCGAAGGTCTGGACGGTCTTCGGGGTGAACTCCGCCTGGCCGGAGATGAAGCTCACCCGGCCGGTGTAGCTCTTGTCGGGGAAGGAGTCGGTGGTGACGCGCACCTCCTGGTTCAGCTTGATCCTGCCGAGATCCGGCTCGTTGATATAGGCCCGCAGCCAGGGTTTGGCAAGCCGGCCAAGGGTCAGCACCGGGGTGGCGGGGTTGAGGTATTCGCCGGGCTCGGCCGCGGTGCT
>OBJA01001115.1_pt1 | contig 19642 bp, 23 predicted proteins | sample 1519751 | NCBI WGS metagenome assembly OBJA01 (sample SAMEA3881238, study PRJEB22517) | soil metagenome | biome: lake sediment; feature: soda lake sediment; material: sediment, water from around vicinity | place: India | collected 2013-12-23 | depth 3 m
GAAGATCTGTATGAATACATCTGCGATCCGATTCCGCTGCTTACCATGTCAAAGGCTGTGAAGCGTTTTAATATTACGGTAATTCCGGAAGGTGTTGTTCAGAATTTCATAACCGGTACCAGTCAGCCGGCAACGGTTGAAACCGTTGAAAAAGTTTCAAAATCGCTGTGGGATGACGGCATGTATGCACTGAATGAGCTTAAGAAGTACTGGAGCTCGAAAAATGTGGATGAAACCAACCAGGACATCAGCGACATGCTCCCGAAAATGACATCAACCGACAAATTCGTAAGCTTATGAATACCGTAGAACTGCCTGAACGTGAAATTTTGGTTGAATACCCATCGGGCTGGGCCGAGCTGACCGATGAGCAGTTTGGCCTTGTGATGCAGAACTGGCTGAAGGTGATGGACGGGAAACTGAACCAGTATGAATTTCTGGTTATAATGGCTTATGCTTTTTTGGGAATTAAGCGCCTGCCATTTCACCGGATGAAGGACAAGAGGCTGAGCAGGGAAAAACTTGAAACCAAATTTGCCAACATCTGGCAGATTGCTGAAACCCTGAAGTGGCTGTACAGGGAAGAGCAGACCAATGAAGGGACAGTGGTGGTTTTGGATTACCATGAGCTGACAAACCGGTTCAGGGAGGTTGAGAACAGCGGGGGCGTGAAGCTTATTGGACCGGCTGACGGACTAATTGATATAACTTTTGGAGAGTACCGCCGCGCATGGGATTACTTTGAAGCCTATGGTCGCTGGCGGAAACATACCGACCTTGATAAATTTATTGCCATACTTTACCGCCCCGAGCGTTACAACCTGAAGCAGCTGAAGAAACGTGCTGATTTTGACGGGTGCACCCGCGAGCCTTTCAACCCGCACCTTACCGCACACTATGCCGAACTGATGGACAACATTCCGTTCTGGAAGAAAAACGCCATATGGCTGTGGTTTTTTAACTGCGACCGCTTTATTAAAGAACAGGAACTGGAGCTGACAGGGCGCTCCATCAGCTTCGCCTCACTGTTTTCGAAAAAGAAAACCGATGACGTGGAAACCCTCGATGAGAATGAACTTGGACTTACCGGCCTGCTGTATATGATAGCAGAATCGGGGTTGTTTGGCACGGTAGCCGACGTTGACCGAACCAATTATTTCGACATTTTAACCACGCTGCTGATGTGGAAACAGCAGGCAGATAAAATAAAAAAGCCATGATACGCATAACCGATTTCAATAACCTGGTAGCTGCCATGATAGCCGACCTGAATGAGACGCTGGAAGTGCCGGTGGCAGGATTTGTTTTGGTGGCCAATGAAAAACACCTGGTGCGGAAGCTGGGGGATAAATCCGGAGTGTGGATAGCTGCTACTATCCCCAGTGCTGACCCGGAAGTGGCGAATGAAGACAACATTGCCGAAAACAACATATTCTGGATGTTTATTCTCGAAAAAGTGGATCCGGGAAAATTTGACGATGCCGGTGAAATTGCGCATTACCAGAAAATTCAGGATGTGGTAACCGGCATTAAGGAATGGCTAAGGGCACAGAAGCTTGAAGGGAATGAGTTTCTGGAATACCTGAACCTGCAGAGCATTCACACCGATCCGGAGTACCAGTTTGGCGGGTGGAACGGCTGGAGTATTAACGGGAACTTTGATACGGATGGGTATTAAAGCAGGACCAAAGCAGGACCAAAGCTATACCAAAGCTAGTTAAAACGCTTCGGGGACTAGCGAAGGTATATCTTTGGTAGTAGTTATTTTAGATTGTTTAAACGCAATTATGAGGATTCCCTAATAAAAAACCCGGCTATTAAACCGGGTTTTCGTTTTTCCAGATTTTGGAAATTTCTTTTAAGGCTAAGTTGTAAGCTTGCTTTTTGGTTAAATTAATCCCTAAACCTTTACTTTTTCTTTCTAAAGCCTCATTAAATTCTTTAAGTGTTTCTTCCGGAACATTGAAGAAAACTGATACTTCTCCCTCTTGTTTTGTCATATTTAATAGATATATAAAAATATTAATTACAAATATATCTATATAATATGAATATATAAAATATAATTTCATATCTTTGAGATATTAATTAATATCTATTAAATATGGAAAATGAAATTGTAAAGATTCACGATGCTGAATTTATTTGCCCAAAGGATGGAGATGAAATTTTTGTAGCTATTAAACCGGCTTGCGAATTATTGGGAATTGACCATTCTTCTCAAATTAGAAATCTAAAAAATGATGCTGATTTTTTAGGTTCAACTGTGGTCAATATGACCATAGTTGCTAATGATGGAAAAGAGAGAGAAATGGTTTGTTTGCCTCTTCAATTTTTCTTTGGTTGGTTGGCTCAGATAGACCATACAAAAGTGAAAGAGGAAGTAAGGCCAAATGTGATTGCATACAAAATTGAAGTATGTAATGTTCTGTACAATCATTTTATGGGCGCCAGAAGGTTTCTTCAGGAAAAAGAAAAAGCAATTGGCAATTTGAATGATCGGATTAAGACAGCCAGAAAGAATTTCAGTACAGCAAAGGGAATTCTTAATGATGCTGAAAATGAATTGGACAGGGTAGCCCGAATGACATATGAGGATTATAAAACTTTCGGGCTTCAATTAAATCTAAAGCTTTAAAAAAATCCCCCGGGAGGTGTTACCGCACCTTGTTCCAGGGGGAAGTATTAAATAAACATTTAACAGTACAAAGTTATGGAAAATAATACAATTAAAAATCACATTGAAATAGAGGGCGTAATATTAACCTCAAAAGCTCTTGAGGAATTAAGGAGAATGCAGGAGCATAATAATAATGCATTGGATTGTCACATTGAAGACATGGCGGATTGTGTTTGTTTTTTAGCCAGCAATTTTTATCAGTTATCGAGAGAAGAGGACGTGAAACAGGCTATTGAAATAATTGAAAGTATAAGTATGATACGAGATTATTTGAAGAGCTTTAAAAAGCCATAATAATAAGAAGCCGGTTAACAACCGGCTTTTTTTGTCCTTTTAACCCTCGGTTCTCATTTTTACATTCACATCATGAGCGAACTTCATTTTGTACGTAAAGAGTTTGTAAAGCAGGTCCTCCAGCAGGAAGGGAAAGAGCTGCACGACAACCAGGGCAAAGCCATGGCCAAGCTGCTGCACTTCCACAGCAACCGGCTGTTTGGGGAACGAAGCTACCAGGTGGAAGGTGGTGATGACATGGACGGCCAGCTGACACTAACCATACCGGGATATGGCCGTGCGCTGGACATAAAGCCGAAAAACAAAATAGCCACCGGGCAGGACAGGTTCAGCAAGTGGCGCAACCGTCGAAGGGCAGAAGGTTTTCCTATCTACAACCGGTTTGTGTTCAGCCATTATTATGCAATAGCCTGGAGGCTGATGTATGGGTTGACTGAAGACGTGGCAGAAAACATTAAAAAACAATTCGAAAGCAACAATGGCAGGTAAACTGAGGGATGAAGATTTAAAGCTGAACATTATCGTAAACGGCGATAAAAGCAAAAAGGAGCTTGGCGACCTGGAAAAGGGAACGCGGGAACTTACTTCGCGCAATAAGGAACTGCGTGCCGAAAAGGAAAGACTTATAAGGGCAGGCAAGCAGGAGAGTGAAGAATACAAGGCTGTTACCAGGGAAATCACCGAGAACAATAAAAGTATTAAAGCCAATGAAGCCCGGATGGCTGAGCTCAGGAAGGAAATAGGAATTACAGGCCTTACGATGCGCCAGCTCAGGGATGAGCAAACCCGACTGAAAAGGCTGATGGATAATACTACGCCAGGAACTGAGCAATGGAAAGAATACCAGCGCCAGCTGCAGGCAGTGAACAGGCAAATGGGTGAGGTGAGAGAAGGAATGAGCCAGACAGGCGGTTCATTGGATAAGCTTGAGACTGCAGCAAAAGGGTTGCTTCCTGCTTTCGGATTTGCTGCCATTGCAGCCGGTGCCCTGAAGATGGCTGAAAATGTAAAAAATTCAACCGATGACCTTTCCACCAAATGGGATATTTTCATGGGAGGGATGACTGGTGCAACAAATGAATTTTTCCGCACCCTGGCGACAGGAGATTGGAGCAACTTTAAGAGTAACATGCGCGATGCCATTGCCATTGGCCGCGAGTACCAGAGAGTACTTGATGAACTTGAAGCAAAGCAGCGGGCACTTTCTCTGGCTGAAGCTGATTCGCGCATGGAAATATTGCAGCTGGAAGATAAAGTTGCCAATACTTCACTTTCGAATAAAGAACGATTTGCAGCTGCTGAAGAGCGTATAAGGATTGAGGAAGATCTTGCAAGGAAAAGAACGAAGATTACAACAGAAGCATTCGAGAATGAGCAGAAGCTTACGATGCAGCAGACAAGGCTGAGCAAGGAACGCCTGATGGAAGTGGTAAGGGATATAGATTCTGAAACCAAAGCCAGGGCGGATGCCTACAATAATTTACTGAATGAACTAAAAAAGCTTGAAGCACAAGAATCGGTAAAAGGCGCCCGGTCAGGAGTATTATATCCGGGGATGCAAACCACAGCAGCTGAGAACCCACGAATCAAACAAATAAAACAAGAGCTTGCTGAAGCAACTGAATCGACACGGGTTTATGCCGAAGCAATAAGGGGCACTGGTAAAACCACTGACGAACAACTTGACAGAATGGTACAGGCATATGCTGAAATGAAGAATGCAGAAGTATCTGTTCTGGAAAATACCAGGAGAGTGAGAAGGCAGATGTATTCTATTATAAGCAGTGAAAACAAACAGGAAGTAAAAGATGATAAGGAAAAAAACAAACAGATTCTTGAATCATTAGAAGCGGCATTCAATCAGCGTAAATCACTGATTACAAAGCAATATGTTAATTATGAACTAACTGACAAAGAATACAAGGCAAAGCTTTGGGTGGCTGAAGTTGCCTTCCTGGAACAAAAGAAAGCCCTGATGCTGCAGATGGGGAAAGATACCTATGACATAGAACTGCAGTTGATTAATCAGCGCCTGGAACTGATAAACAAGACCTGGGACGAGCTGAAGATGAAAAGCGATGAATTGCAGAAGCTGTTTGACAAGGAAATGCTGCAGGATGACAAGAATTATAATGCTGTTTTAACAAACTCCATAAATGAACAAATAAAAGCCGGTGCTGCTCAGATTGCACAGATGAAGAAAAACAAGGAAGCTGAAGAAAAGATAGGACAGCAGCGTGCAAAGATTTATATGGACCTGGCATCGACAGTTGGAGAATCATTTGACGATTTATTGCTTTCGCAGGAAGGGTCATTCGGTGACTTTTTGAGAAATACGCTTGTGATGGCCCTTGATGCCCTGGAGAAAATACTGGTGATGAAAATTGCAGAAGCAGCAATAGATGGCGCAGCAAAAGGACCGATAGGGATTGCGAAGGCCGTGGCAAAGATTGTATTGATGAAAGCTGCATTTGCGACAGCAAAAGGGATTGTACTGAGCACCGGGAGCAAACCAAAAGGAAAAAAAGAAGGCGGTTTTACTAAAAAATCAGCTTCGGATGATGAAGTTGCTGATTATGTACATGCCAATGAATGGGTGGGCAGCGCTGCACTGGTAAGGAACCCAGCTGCCAGGAAGATTATTGATTTGTTTGAATATGCCCAGCGGACTGGAAGCATTCACCGCTTGAACATACAAACCATATTAAATGCACTCGGAACAGGAATGCCAGGAAAGAAGGCGGGGGGGTTTGGTTCTCCAACAACTCCGGCTCCGGTGGTTCCAGCGGGATTGGGAACAGTGCAGCAGGTTAATCTGGACGTGGAAAAGTTTGAAAAAGCAGTTGAAAGAATGATGAAATGGCAACCAACCCTGGCAGTTGAAACAATAGAGCGGAAGCTGAATGAGTACAGGCAGATGATTAATGAATCGGGATTGTAAATAATTAGGTTATGATAACTTTATCGGGGATTGAAGTACCCAGCACGCACCTGAGCGGAAATGACATACTGGTGACTGCAACAACAAGCGGGGCACCGGCGGATAGTTTTGCTTACCAGATACTGTTGAAAATTACAAGCCCTGAAGGCGAACTGGACGGGGCTCCGTTTGTGGCAGCAATTACTCCGGATGCAGACGGGAAAGCGGTATTCAACCTTTCGGGGTATGTTGACCAGCGTTTTGAGAAGGCAATAAAGTGGCCGGTACCAGGACAGTATAATGGAAAGGTGACCGCATACCAGAACGGGAGCTATCCGATATGGCTGTACCCGGGCGAGAGCTATATAGATAAGAATGACGGCCAGCTGAAGGAAATTTACCAGAATCCGGTGGAGCCGATTTTCATTATTAAAGGCCGGCTGCCTGATTTGAAGCTGGCACAGCTGAACGATGAAGGGAAAACTTTTTTCAGCAAGTATTGCGGTGAAGGGAAGTTTTTTTCGTTTATGCCGACTGAGCAACAGGTAACGCCATACCAGCCTGTAAAATTGTGGTGGATTCCACCATCGACACTTGGAGCAGTGAGCACGAAGCTGAAGTATTACATAGGCGGGGGCAGCCAGACAATTACCATCCACTCGGGCGGTTTGTGGATGGATATTCTGTACGAAATTGACTGCCATGCACAGAATGCAGGGGTGCCGCTGGTTGATGGCTCTGGCAACCGGCTTGAGAAATATGAAGTGTGGATTGAAGGCGGGGAGATTACTACCGAAAAGCGCACTTTTGTTGTGAACTGGACTCCTCCGCGAGAGAACTACTACTACCTGTTTGCCGACAACCGGATTGGGGGCATGGAATGCATAAGCCTTACCGGTGCAAAGAAATTCAATCCGCAAGGAGAGCGGATTATGGCACGCAGGCCATTCCGTGCCGGTGCGGGGGTGCAGATACCTTCACAAATACCGACTTCGGCAAAACGCACAAAAAGGTGGACAATCAACAGCGGGTACAAACCAAAGGCTGAGCTGGAGGCTATGGACTTTCTGCTTGATGCGCAACATGCCTGGCTGGCACTTCCTCCGGACGATGGCAGCACCGACATTTCGACATACAGGCTTGTGCCTGTAAATATTGTAAGTACATCGCTGCAGCTGACAGATGATTCGAACATGGTTGAATCGGTTGACATTGAAATTGAGGAAGCCTATTAAACTGTAAACAATGCTTGAATTCTACTTAAACAGTAAACCTTTGCTGCTTGACAGGGCAAAATCGGTGAAGATGACACACCGCAACCCGGCGTGCAACGTGTCGGAGTTCCCGGGTGATGTGGCCATGGGCATTGACATACCGGTGAACGAAGTGAACCGGGCACTGCTGGGGCACCCCGACATGTATGAAAATTATGCGAAAGGCAGCAAGAAAGAATACCCGGGATTCGAGATAAGGTATTCGGGTGTATTGCTGATGAGCGGGACACTGATTGTGACAAATGCCACGCACGAAAATTACACGGCAAATTTGCGGTCGGAAGTTGGCAACCTGGGAAAAGAGCACCGGGAGAAGTTTATTTTTGACAGTCAATCGTTTAACAAATCGAAGACATTTGAGAACAAGGCACACTATGATTGCGAAACCGACGATTATGGCTGCCCACGGGTGTACAACATGGAGTTTTTTACTGATAAGGGCGAAAAGGTAAACATCGATTTGAAGGTGCTAAACCCAAACTACACCGGAGAGTTCTGGTCGGCCGTAACGTTCTGGACAAAAAAAGACAACAACAAATACATACATTCGAGCAAGGAGGTGGAAGACCTGACATGGGCATTTATGCGCACCAACGGGTACATGGTAAACGCGAAAAATGCAGATGGAACGGTGAAGCTGAATGTATCGACAACAAATGCTGCAGCTGACTCGGTTGCACGGGAACTGGAAGTGTCGGTGGTGTCGCCAATGTTGTTCCTGAACTTCATATTGAAACACATTTTCCTCGATGCCGGGTTTGTGCTTGACAATAACTTTTTAGCCGAGCATGATGATTTGAAAAAGCTGATGCTGTATAACAATTTCGACATTACGCAGGTGAGTTATGCAAAGTCGACCGTGGATGTAATAATCAACAGCTGGAACAACGGCGACATTGAACTTTACCCCGTAATTTACGGCAAGGAGGTTAACCAGGTAACGCGCGATTATGAAAAGACATTTTATTACCGCGACCTGATTCCGCTTGTGAGGCTGAAAGATTTTCTGCTTGGGATACAGAACTACCTGAACGTGTTTTTCTTTCCACGCCCGGGGCGGAAAATATTTGATGTGATTGACCGGGAAAGCATTTTAACTGAACCGGCAATTGATTTGGAAAAATGGTTTACCGGGTACTGGGAAATTGACGACAAGAAAGATGTGACCCTGCATTTTACGTTTGACCATGAAGATTCGGATTTGAACTTTAAGGACAGGTGGCAGAACATTGACGAATTGCGTGACAAGGAAAAAAAACCGGTAAAATTCTGGGAAGACCTGGCTGCCATAGAGAACCCACAGATGGAGGAAATAAGGTTTATTGAATCGCAGAATAGGTATGTGCAGTACAAGCTTTGGATGCTGACAGAACCTGACCCTGTGACCGGCAACGACAGGCAGAAAAAATACCTGGGATGGAACCACCTCACCTATGGATTTCAGAATGGATTTTTCAACTATGGCAAAGAGGAAGTTGAAAAAGTGGAAACATGCTTTGGCCCCATCGAGGGGGAAGAGTACCCGAAGGTGCGCCAGAAAGGGAACATCAGGAGTGAATTATTTTCTTTTGAGACCTTTAAACCAAGGCTGCTTTTTTATTTAGGCAACAATGAGGCAAGTTACCGCACCAACAATATTTCGCTTGAATGGGAGCGTGAGGATACTTCGCTGCTGCGCTCGAGGTGGATGAACTGGGCGCGGTTTTGGTGCAACCGGGAGCCGGTGACCTGCACCATGGATTTCTCGCTTAACCAGCTTGATTTTGTGCTGAGAAACATTTATAAAAAATTCCGCACCCGTGAAGGGGAATTCATAATTGAGGAGATGGAAACGGAGTTTGGCCTCGACCAGATAGGTATTACAACCATTAAGGGGTATAAAATTAATTATGCTCCGGTTGTGTACCAGCTCACAGATATGTGGAAAATAAACGACCCGATTTGGGTTGACAACAAAATTAGAGAAGACTTTAACTGGAAACTGCTGCAATGAAAGAGATAAAATTGCCTACACAGAAAGAGCTGATTAAACTCTTTTCAAATCTTGCCGAAAAAAGGATAACTGACGACATGTATGCTATCCTGATTAAAACTTTATGGCGCGACAAGGTAAGCACCAGGCAGGCGGGTTTCTACTGGCCGGGGGCATTTGATTGCGTTATGACCTGGGAAGATGCCGGCAGGACATTGACACTTACTCCACGCCCGGCAGAAAATCCTGATCCGGAAGCAGAGGAGGAATATGTACCCCATTACCGGTTTTTCAGCTTTGCAGGCAGGCCGGTGCTGCACCGGAAATATGAGGCAGAAAGCATACAGCTGCCCGACAGCGAAGGGCTTTACCTGATATATTATGACACCGACGACGAGACCAGGCTGCAGCTTTTGACTTATGCAAAAAACCCTGATGAAGCAACTACAGGATACATTTACATGGAAAAACCGGTTGTTGCCTGGATATACTGGAATAGTGTAAGCAAGGAAGGCACCTATGTGGGTGACAGCCGCCATGGCAGCGAATGGAACAAGCAGATAGCCTGGGTGTGGCACATGACTGTGAATTCGCAGCGGCAGGAGGGTATTGGTATTGCCGGGGCAACTTTTGACGGTGAGGGTGATGATGATGCTGATTTTCAGTTTGAGATAACAGGCGGGAAGCTGTGGCATGAGGATATTTATGCTGAGTGTGACGGGGCAGGAATGGCGGAGGCTTTACCTGTGTGGTATTTTAATGCAGGTGGATTTCCGCGCGCAGTGAAAAGCGGGGGACGGAAATTTCTGAATGCCGGTGCCGGGCTGATTGCTTACAATAAGCCGGGTGTGGGGCTTGCTGAGGCTGGTGAGGAAGAGTTTGTTGCTTACCATTATTTCGCGACGAACTGCATGAAGGAGCAGCTGATAGCGGTGGCCGGACAGGGAAGTTATATTGCCCTGGGGGGAGCTGTGAGCAGCATTGAGGCGGAAGTGGCAACGCTGAGGCAGCAGATGCCGCACTCGAACATGATGCATATAGGGAGCGTGGTGCTGCAGACATCGAGCGGATATGGCAACACGGCAAAGGCCCGGGTGGTGTGGGCATCGACCGACACGGACACGTTTACCACTGATTTGATTTTTGACCCGGCAACCAGGATACTTACCCTGAAGCAGAATAACAATACAAAAGATTTAGAGGTAGAGATACCAGGCGGAGAAGGAGAGGACGGAGCTTCGGCCTATGAAGTTGCCGTGGCTAACGGGTTTGTGGGAACTGAGGCTGAGTGGCTGGAGAGCCTGAAGGGGAAGGATGGCTACACACCCGTAAAAGGTGTGGATTATTTTGATGGAGAGGACGGCTTAACACCTGAAATTGGAGCAAACGGCAACTGGTATATTGGAGAATTTGATACGGGAGTGAAAGCTGCCGGAGCGGATGGAAAGCAGGTTGAAATGCGGAATGATGGGACATATATTCAGTGGCGGTTAACTGGAGGTGAATGGGCAAATCTGGTGGCGCTGTCGACATTGCAGGGAGCAGCTGGAAAGAATCCTGAATTACGTGTAAATGCAGGTTGGCTAGAGTGGCGTTTGGTTGGCGATGCGAACTGGACCCAGCTGTATGAGATACCGACATCCGGGACTGGTTTGCCACCCGGGGGAACTACAGGCCAGGTACTGAAGAAAAAATCTGATGCTGATGGGGATGTAGAGTGGGCTGATGATGAAACAGGAGATGGCGGCGGTGGAGGAACTGACAACTTTGTGGAGGTGGCATTAGATTTTTATGGGTCTACAAGCTTTACATATACCTGCCCTTGCGCTATGAAATTTACTTCAGTTCAGCATGAAGCATCCGCCCCTACGCTTGATATACCTTTGAATACTAATCTTGCGAAATTTGACAAATTAACCATAACAGCCACGGCAGCGGGCCTGGTAATTTTACAAGGAGTAACATTATGACACGTAGAACGCATTATATCCCGGTAGGTAACCTCCAACTTGATGGTGTAAGTATTGACCCTGCGATTTATTGTCCTGCAAATGGGTATCCTGATCCTACGAAACCAGAAACATTAGCTCAGTATTGCCCAGTTGGCGGTTATGAGAAAATTATTCCAGAATATGTTCCTGATGACGGTATTCCTATGATAGAAGCGCCTTCAGGGTCTATTACTTTATTATGTATAAATATTGGAATTCCCTTAAACATTACTACTCTTCAACGTAATACAGGTGGCTTTGCCTATGAAGTATATGGAGAGGGCGATGTTTTATTAACATCAGGAAGCAGTACAGGCGGAAATTTTAATTTTAGTTTTTCCAATTTAACTGGTGGATATGGAGGCAATCGGTTTTTCAAGGTTATTTTATTGCCGTTAGTCGGATATTTTACACAATGTATAGCCTCTTCCGTTAGTACTCAACAACCAATTGTGGAAGTGTACCTTAATACCCCACAGTTACTGAATTTTGATTTTGATAGTTCACAGTTACTAAAGAAATTCTGGACGTGCGAAGTAATGGACAATTTAGTAATTGGCCTAAATTCAAAACCACTTCAAAATACAATTAGTCTTATAGATGTTATTATGCCAAAAAGTGCAGCATCCCAAACGAGTATTGAATCGTGGTTTAAAAATTCATGGGCGCCCAAAATAGTGTTTCCTGAATATATGCCAAGCCTTAAAAACGTACGTTATGCCTGTCAAGATTGTAAAGCTAAAGAGGTTCATTTGCCATTGATTGCTGATGTGACAAATCGTATGGATTATACCTTTTATAATATGCCTAATATCAAGAAAATTATTTTCTCTGAGAATTTTTTTGGACCAAATAAAAAAGCAAGGTTCTTTAATACATTTAATAATTCCCTTAATTTTGAAAAAATTGAGTTGCATTCTTCCCATTTACTATTAGATTGTTATGATTTATTTGGAGGGTTATTTAAACTTCAGTCGCAAAACAATGACGGAATTTTTGAACTTAAATTTGATTCTTCTGTCAATGGATTTTATGGGGTTATGCGCGGAGTTTTATCGGCCAAGAAACTCACATTTATTGGAGATTGTTCTAATGCAAGCACTAATGAAAGCGGTGCAGTTTCAGGTATGCCTCACTTGGAAGAATTCATATATCCCTCAAAAATACCAAAAGTGTTTCTGAACTTATTATCTGGGCTTCCATCTCTTAAAAAAGTTGTATTGCCAGATGAGATTATCAATTTGCCCGCAAGCACAGAAATCTACTATTTATTTTCACAATCATCAGTACCAAACGTTGAAGAGGTTTCTACATTAAGCAGTTGGGGCGAGAATAATTTAAGACTAAATACATTGTATGCCACAAAATTAAAATCATTTAACCAGCCAACATTAAAATTGGAGATGATGCTAGTTGCCGGAACTTCAAGCGCACCACGCTCGTTAGAATACCTTGAAATTGACTGGGAAGCCTCCGTTGCTTCAGGAGCTTCGTCTTTAACTTCAGGATTAAATTTGTCTTATAACAAACTTAGCGCGGAAGAATTAAATAGAATATTCACCCGACTTCCAGTTGCCGCGGGGGCATATTCTATTACTATTTGGGGGAATCCGGGAGCTGCAACATGTGACAGGTCAATAGCAACAGCTAAGGGATGGACGGTAACGGGATAAGAAAGGAGTTTTAATAAGGTTAAGTAAATAAAGGAGTGGCCATTTGGCTGCTCTTTTTTTTGTCCTTTTTCGGGAGGAGGTGGCGGAGGTATCTTCATGAAAAAATTGAAGATGATGAACACTTTACACGATTGGTTAAGAATTACCTGGAGCTTTTTATCAGGAGCAATAATGGTTGTTTACGGACACCTTTTGCCGGTAAAAGATATTATGCTTTTGCTGATTGGATTATTTATAGCAGATGTAATATTCGGGTATTGGGCAGCACACCGGCTAAGGGGGGAAAAGTTTTCGGCAAAAATAATATGGAAAACAACTATGCCGCGGTTTGTGATTTCGCTGGTGCTGGTAGTAGGCACATTTTTCTGGGATAAGGTTTTTGACCAGACAGTGGTTTCGACTTACAAAGTGTGCGGGTGGTTTATATCGGGGGTATTGCTTGCGAATATTGTGCAAAACGGGTACCGGATAACCAAATGGGATGTGCTGATGGGTTTGGGTGAATTCATTAAGAACAGAACCAAAACTGAAACAGGAATAGAACTTCATAATACAACCGAAAATGAGCCGCATACAGCTAACTAAAAACCTGTACCTGGATGAATACATTCCTTCTTCGCTTTATAAGAAGCTGGAAAAAAGAACACACATATTGTTAGGGCTGGTTGACCGGCGGCTGGTGGAAGCTGATCAGCAGCTCAGGGATAAGTTCGGACAGGTAACTATTAATAACTGGTGGCATGGTGGTACCAGGAACTGGAGCGGAATCCGGACACAAGAATCTCCGAATTATTCAGAAACATCTCAACATCCCTATGGCCGTGCATCTGACAAAATATTTAAAGATGCTTCGGCCGAAGAGGTCAGAAAGTACATAAAAGCCAACTGGGCACAGCTGGGGATTACATGCATTGAGGATAATGTGACCTGGGTGCACAGTGATGTGAGGTGGCACCAGGGGAATAATCTTTTAATAGTTCAACCATAAAAATTTTAATAATGAATACGATAAATATTAATAAGGCAACACTGCAGCAACTGCAGAGCCTTACAGGCGTTGGCCCGGTGCGGGCACATGAAATTGTTGAGAACCGGCCGTACAAGGATGTGTATGAGCTGAGCAAAGTGCCGGGGCTTGGAAAAAAGCGAATGGACAGTATTATTAAGCAGGGAGTGGTGGTATGAAAAGGGCAGGTTTCATTTTTGTTTTAATGCTTGCACTGAGCAGCTGTTTGACGGTGGGGAGGATAGAGCGGAACTGTGACAAGTTTGCGAAGATATGCCTGCAGGACCAGGTAACTGTGATTACATACAGGGACACTACGATTTTCAGGGTTGATACTTTGAGGGTGCCCCTTCCCTACCGGGACACAGTGCGAATACACGATACGGTGAAGATAGTTGACAACCTTGCATACATGCCGCTGGTGAGGCGCCGGTTTGGCCTTGTGGGAGTGGATGCCTGGGTGAACAAGAGCGTGCTGGGTGTGAAGGGATACCTGACTGACAGTACGATATTACACGCTCACCGGGACACCATCACGCTTGAAAAGGTAATAAAAGAGCAGGCTACAATACAAACAGTGACAGTGAAGCATGTGCCGGGGTTCTACAGGTTCACGTTCTGGTTTTTCTGGGCGGTGGTGGCTGTGGCTGTGTTTGCAGCTGTAAGGGGTTTTCTGGCGTTCAGCAGCATTATATACGATATATTCAAGTAGATGTCAACCTTCATCCTCATAATGAAAAATAACACTGTGCGTTATGGGCAGATAGTTCAGAATGACTTGCTGAAGGAGCGTGTGTGGATGAGCAAGGGGGATTATATTTTCGAATGTGAGGTAAATGAAGCTGTACAACTGGCAGGAGATGAAGTTGTCCTTTCGGAAGCAGAAGAATAAACGAACATTTGATTTCTGATTTTCATTTTAATAACCTTTTAAAATTTTTCACTGATGAAAAAGATTGTTTTTTTGATTTCATTGCTTTTTGCAACGGTGTGTTATGCAGCACCTCCTCCGGATCCGGTTCCTATCGATGGTAACCAGGTTAGTTTTGTTGTTGACCAGGTGCAGGATGTTGATGTTACCGTTTACGCTTTCGAGGCGCAGGAGGTCGCGTTTGTTGACATCGGAAACGCTGTTGATGTAAGAGCCGGCAATGATATGTTCATTGAATTTGAAAGCATACAGGCTTTAAAAGAGCGACCGGTAACGTTTACACCTAATAATTTGAATGAGTTACGGAAACCGCCTTCATTAATGTGTAATGACAGGGGGAATTTAGATAAATCTTTTCCGGACAAGCAAAACAGCAATAACGGGTATCCCTTTGCTGCCAATTAAATACTGAAGAAACAATTTGAAGGCGTCTGTGACCAGGCGCCTTTTTTTGTCCTTTTAACTGGCCGGAAAGAAGTTTATTTTAGAATTGATTTTTTCATACATATGATTTTGGGTTAGTTGTATTTTACCCCGGGGCAGAGCCTGCCTGACGGTAGGCAGGGCTCCGGGGTTTTTCTTTATAATCCCGGAGGGTTCGGAAACCTGGTGCGCACATGTTCGGACCGTTCACCAAAATGTTGTTTAATGTACCGGTAAGTGGAGGCGATATCGGTATGGCCGAGCTGGTTCATGAGCTCCACGATGGAAGCGCCGCTCTCGAGGAGTTTACCTGCACCGGTATGTTTGAAGGAGTACCATTTGTAGGATTGTGACAGTCCAAGATTGTCACGGAATACGTTGAACCGGTTGCGCAATGTATTTGCGCCAATCCTGTTTTTACCGGGCCGGCCATACTGACCAATAACATACATGTCTTTCCCGTAATTTTGTATGCCGTGCCCGGTGAGTATGTTGTAGAGCTGCTCAGGGATATCCACTACCCTCTCCTTTCGCCGCTTTGCGATGTTGCGGGGAACTTTGATTGTGCGGGCTGAGAAGTTGATGTGCTTTATCTGGAGCTGCAGTAATTCGTTGCCCGGGCGGATGAAACAGAAGTACTGCAGCAGTGCAGCCAGGAACAACTGGGGATCCTCTTCCTGTATAACCGGAAGGATCTTCATCATGTCTTCATCTACAAAGGGAATGGCAGAAAAATCTTCATCGGTTTCCGGAAGCTCGATGTCGTGCACCGGGTGAACAGTGAGCTGCTTCTGATTGATCAGGTACCGGAAGAATTTGCCGATTGTCATCCGGTATTTTTCGACTGTACGGCGGGCCAGCTGACGCTCCGTGATCAGGTGGTCGAAGAATTGTATGATCAGGCGGTTATCGAAGGTGCCAATGTCGTTGTCGACCAGTTTCTTTTTTTCGAGCCAGCTGATGAACTCACGGATTTTTCCATTATAGCTCTCGAAAGTCTTTTTTGCCTTTGTGGCCTTAATTTGCGAAATGTATTCGGAAGCATGAAAGCGGATGTTGCGGTTTGCCTTTCGGCGCCGGCCATACATTTGAGCAGCCTGGTGATACTCCAGTTCATCGATGTACACCACCTGGTTACGATGATCATCATCAGGAATCCACCCGCGCTGCAGCTTTGCAGTGAGGTTTTTGATCAAGTCATCAGCAAAGGCAATGCGTGCCTTTTTTGTCGTCAGCTCAGCGAAACCCTCCTGGTAACGCTTGCGCTTCATTTTGCCATCACGCGGGTCGCGGTACCCAAGTTCAACCCACCAGGGTTTGGTGATATCGCCCCCTGAATCATACAGGTATGGCTGTCGAAATAATTTTTGTCTTTTCATGTCTGTTATCGTTTTTCCGCGTTCCCCAACACTGAAAAAGATCACAGATACATGTTGACATACATTTTTTGAAAGTTGACATACAAATTTTGATTGTAAGTAGTTGAATGTCAAGTAACAAAAAATGATGGTGGAGCTGGCGGGAAACTTGAGTGCTTTGTATCTGATTGGTATCCAATGTTGGTGAAAATCGTATTTTGTGTATGCAATGAAAATCTGAGTATTTCTCTATGTATTTCTATTTATTCTTGTATTTCGAACTGGTCCATGTTATCAGATACCATTTCAAGAAATTCCAATTCGCTCATGACCCGGATGGGTGCACCTTCTTTCTGCAGCCCTATCACTTTGGCCAGTTTGGAGGGAGACACATTCTCGGATCCCACAACTACAAATTCTATGTTTTTTGAAATATGGGAATGAACCTTGAACCCGAGACAGAGAGCGTAGTGTTCGGCTTCGGCCCTGGGGATTTGCATAACCCCGGTAAAAGTAATGTCTCCATTTTCTCCAGTAACCTGGCTGTTCCTTTCAGTATATGATCTTACCTTATTCCATCCCTGCTGTACCCTAACCGTATCAATTGAATGGTGCTGCCAAAGGTTTATCTGAACTCCATCAACTTCAACCTGCTTTAGCTCCAGGAGTTTTTGTGCTTCAGGGTTCTTTAATATTCTCTTCTTTCTTAATCCTATTTGTTCTTCAACCTTCAGCTGAATATCATATGACAAGAGTGCCAGACATCCTAACTCACCATCACAACAATTCATCTCGCGCCGGGAAATCAAGTAATTATTTATTTCATTGAAAGCTTCGGCATCAACTACAGAATTAAGTTCTGGCTCAACAACTGGTTCCGATTTTGCAATTCTCAATGCTCTGTTAAAACTGAAATGATTGAAGATGTTGTTAAGTGTCAGCTCCCAGTCCTTGATTTTTATTTCAAAGTCTTTCAGCAGTTGGCTTTCCTCTTTAAATTTCTTCTTTTTAACATTCTGCCGGTATTTGGCAGGAATTTCATCAGGATCGGAAAATTTTTTTGCGTTTTCTTCAGCTAGTTCTTTAATTAAGGTTTTCATAGTTTTGGTTTAAAAATGTTCTAAAACATACTGCCTGTAAGTATTTCTACGCTTGTACGGCGTAGTTCTGTTTTATTCTTTTGTACCCTGCCGCTTTTATGCACTATTCGCATCACAGTGCCCCTTTTTCTCCCTGTACATCTGCAGCAGTTCCTCTTTTGCCTCCAGGGCCTGTTTTAATGCATCAATTTCATTTTGTTTTGAAATGCACTCTTTGCAAACTTTTTTTAGACGTGGCTCAGTGAATACTTTGGGCCCTTCCATAGTATGGGCAATGGTGTCATTCTCTTTATCAAAAAAATAAGCAATTGGCTTCTTAAAAAACTCTGCGATTTTTTCAACTTCATTAGGAGTAAAGCTTTCCCTCTTGAGTTTGTCATAAAAGGTACTGGCGTTTATACTCATAAATCTAATTAACTCTGAATTTTTGGAGTCTCCGGAATTTATACTTGATTTTATCTTATTATAATTCAGCATGTTTAATTTAGATTCAATTTAAATAGATTTATTACTCTAAAATTTTGGTCTAAAATTTTGGAGTACTGTATAAAATACCATAATATTGTCTTATGAATTTAAGTAATTATTACGAACATGGCAACAGCTGATAATATGAATTTTCTGGTACAGAGGAATGACGACAGGATAAATGCCGCCATTCCGAAGGCAATGAGGAAGCTTGTGAGGGAGATTTGTGCACGGAAAAACATGACTGAATCAATGTACATGAAGCTGGCGCTCAACAATCAGCTTTTACGGGATATAGAATAAACCATTGCAAATTGAAACCTTAAGTTCCTATGAATAAGAAAGTTAGTAAATTTTTAGATTTTAACGGCAAAACCCTCATGTTTTTGTCAGTTGACGGCCAATACTGGATTGCATTAAAGCCTATATGTGAGGCACTTGGAGTTGATTATATACGAGCTTTCCGAAACACAAAAGAGGATCCAATTTTTGGTCAACTATTGTCTGAACAGACAATGGTTGCTGCTGACGGAAGGTCCAGAAAAATGTCAAGTTTACCTGAAAAATGGATTTACGGGTGGATTATGCAACTTCAATCTAATTCTCCTGAACTTCTTGAATATAAAAAACTGTGCTACGAAGTTTTGAATGAATTTTTCCACGGTACCATTACCGGCCGTAAGGAGTTGCTTTCAATTAAAGCCAAGGCACAGGTTGAAATGAATGAAGTGATGAACACGCTCGATCCGGAGCAGGCATTGAAGTATGAGCGTGCAAAAAGAAGATTGAACCAGGTAACTGCCCAGCTGAGGGAGTTGGATGGTGAAATACTACAGGAAGAAAAGGACCTATTCAGTTTATAATAAAATAACAAAGCCCGCCTTCGGTCTGGACAACTTTCCGGCGGGCTTCTAAAATCAATAAAGATTATGGAGACAAAGTTACTGCAAAAAACCGAAATGAGAACCAAGTTACCAGCCGGAATGATTGACGGCATTGAATTATTTTGGTACAACAATGAGAAATGGATTATCCTTGAAGGTAAAGCAATGCGCTTTGTTGATAGTCCTGCAAAACTTCAAAATCTGATTGCTGAATTGTTTCTTGCAGATTTCAGAAGCCAGGCACTTCTTAAAAAAATTGGTATAACTGCATTTTCAGTTGCATTTGACCGATGGTACCGGTGCCTTTTCGGTGCACTGGACGAATTTCCCGATATCATTAATGGTAGAATCAATCCGGATTCATACAACAGCTCATGTAAGGATTACAAGTGTGTTTTACGTGGCCGCTTTTGCAGCCGTGGCCCTGGTTTAAAGAGCTATGAAGTTGAAAGTCTTGTGGCTTTGAAAGAAGGGCATACCATTGAACAGGCAGCTGTATTGCTTTGCATATCGATTGCTGGAATGAAAAGCCGTGTGGAAAAGATGAAGGTGAAATTAGGAGCCAGGAACCTGCCTCAGCTTACGGCTAAGGCTGCAGAATTGGGAATTTAAACCGCGTTCCCCAACGTGAAAAGATAGCAGCCCTGGTAACTGCAGGGCTGTACACT
>OBJA01001116.1_pt1 | contig 19634 bp, 15 predicted proteins | sample 1519751 | NCBI WGS metagenome assembly OBJA01 (sample SAMEA3881238, study PRJEB22517) | soil metagenome | biome: lake sediment; feature: soda lake sediment; material: sediment, water from around vicinity | place: India | collected 2013-12-23 | depth 3 m
TTGCTGTTGATGCCGTCATCGGAGCCTATCTCCACAAAGCGTTTTGTCTTCATGCCGGTTAGTGCAAGGATGTAGAGCAGCTTGCCATCCTCCTCAAACTGTGAAAAGACCCTGAACCCGGTGTTCTCAATCCCCGGAAGGTTTCCGCTCCTCAAGCAGTCGCAGTAGTGATGAAAAAGCTGCCTCTGCTGGATTCCTACTGCCGGATAAAGCTTTTCTCTGACCAAATAATAGTAGAAGCGTGATTTGAAAGCATCTTTAATCATCCGGAGCAGGTTCATATGCGGTGTTGTTCATGTAAATTGCGAAGGCAAATTTAGGGAAAAAGGTTAACGCCTGCTAATAAGGGAATACGATCATTTAACCAGCACTTTAGGTTCAAGCATGTCATGTATGGCATACCTGATGCCTTCGCGGCCAAAGCCACTATCTTTAATGCCTCCGTAGGGCATATGGTCGAAGCGCAGGGTTGGCACATCGTTGACAATAACACCGCCTGCTTCAATCTTTTCAAAAGCTGCATCCACCTCGCTCAGGCTGTCGGTGAAGACACCTGCCTGCAGGCCATAGCGGCTGTTGTTGATGCGGGCTACAGCCTCTTCGAAACTTTCGTAAGGGTCTATTGTCACTACGGGCCCGAAGGCCTCTTCGCTGTAAACTTTCATGCCGGGGTTGGTGTTGGTGAGGATGGTAGGTTCATAGAACAGGCCGCGGCGCCTGCCTCCTGCGAGCAGTTTTGCACCCTGTGCCACAGCCTCATCGACCCACTGCTCTATCCTTCTCGCATTGGCCTCATCGATCATCACGGAGATGTCGGTATCGGGATCTGCAGGGTCGCCTTCACGCAGCCTGGCTGTCAACTCCAGGAAGCGCTCTGTGAATTTGTCAAAGATGCTTCTATGCACAAAGATCCTCTGGGTATGGATACATATCTGCCCGGAGTAGGAAAAAGCACCCATGACCGCTTTACCGACCGCTTTATCGAGGTTTGCACTATCTGTGATTATGAGCCCTGCATTGCCGCCCAGCTCCAGGACGACCCTCTTTTTGCCTGCGGCACTCTTCATCTTCCAGCCCACCTCCGGTGAGCCCGTGAAGGAGAGCAGCGCAAAACGTTCGTCGGTAACCATCCTGTTGCCGGCATCACGGTCGAGCGGCAACACCGAGAAAGCACCCCTGGGCAGAGAGGTCTGATCCACAATCCGCGCCAGCAGCAAGGCCGTCAAAGGTGTGGCCGATGCAGGCTTCAGGATCACAGGGCACCCCGCAGCAATGGCAGGTGCAACCTTATGCACTGCCAGGTTCAGCGGGAAGTTGAACGGCGAGATCGCAGCCACAATACCGACCGGGAAATACTTCACAAGCCCCTCACGGCCCGTGCCCACAGGCGTCCAGTCTAGTGAAATATACTCCTTCGGCAACCGCCGCGACTCCTCTGCTGCAATACGGAAAACATTAACAGCGCGTAAAACCTCAGCACTCGAATATTTTAACGGCTTGCCCGACTCCATCGACAGCACCACCGACAGCTCCTCTGCATTCTCCTCTATACCCAAAGCAATCTCCTTCAGAATGTCAGACTTCATATACGAAGGCATCTGCCTCATCTCGCCTGTTACAGCTTCCGCTGCAACAATGCTCTCCTCCAAATGTGAATCCGTAGCACGATATGTAGAAGCAAATGCAAAACCTGTGTATGGATTCATAACCTCCAGCTCCAGTTCACCTTCGGTAAACCTGCCAGCAGAATAAATCGGATAGATCATAGCTTTTGTGTTTTTGCAACCACAAAGATAAGAAATTGAGTTGAGAGTAAAGAGTAGAGAGTACCATTGACAATTCACTGCTTGTGGTAGGTAAGTCTGACTCTTTTGCCGTCAGGTTGGATGATCGTATGGAGAAGGCCACAGCGGTACCGGTATCTTGTTGTCGGGACTGCTTTGATGCCTGCAACAGCAGTGGTTTCGTTTCTAAGGAGCCTGTCGCGGCGGTAAATTTCTGTTTTGACAAGCATCAGCTCATCGTCTGTTTTGAAGACCCTTGATGTAAGCCGGTTCCGTTTTTTGTCATATTCAATCCTGCTGATATCGACGCCGGTATATCTTGCTTCCACGAGCCTGTTATGTCGGTAAATATATTTTGCTCCTGACAGGGTATCACCTGCAGTTCCTGTCTCAAATGTTTCAGTGAGAAAGCCTTCGGTGTTGTAAACAAAACTTACCACAGAATAGAGCGTGTCGTTTACTATATTCTTTTTCGTGATTAATCTGCCGGAACCGTCATACACGGGTATAACCTTATGAACTCTGTCACCTCTCCTCTCTGTGATCTCTGTCTTTTTACCCTGATCTATGACACAATGGTATAAGGTGTCTGTATATGCGCTGCTTTTGATCATCAGTCCGGTGTAATTTCCCATGGTATCAAAAGTATATGTCTCTTTTACCGGCATCCTGAATTCATTGCTTCTGGTTATTGATGCTGAGCGGATACCCTTTTTCGCAATACGGGTATTGTTAAACACTTTTTCGGGCTTCAGGGTTTGCGCCCGGAGTTCATCTGCCGGCAACATCATCAGTCCTGATGATGCAAAAATCAAGAGTTGCAACCAGATACGGCAGCTATTCATCATTTTCCTCTTCTGTTGGTTCATAAATATTTTTCAGAAGATGCTCCTTATGAATCAGCAACAGCTCCTCACTGGCACCACGTCTGACAATCTTCAGTTTCAGCGGGTTGACTTCTTTGTCTGTATTGATATACCAGAACCACATCTCATGCCTCTCCTTCACAGGAGTATCATTGACCTCAGTGATCTCATCGCCGGGTTTCAGGCCAGCTTTTTCTGCCGGTGACCCGGGCCAGATGCCGGAAATGATGAAGTTTCCGGAGGGGTCTTTATACCCGCCGATACCAGTTCCGAAGTATGATTGTTTTACGCCGAAGTTTTTCAGCGGCCGCATGATGAGCTTCCTTTCGGGATATACTATCGTTGTTTCCGTCATCTTCAGAAATGCTCCTCCGATGAGGCCCACATCCATATGATTGGATGTGCAGACGACATCTTTGAGCTTCATGGGACCAAGCTGGAGGTATCTCGGTTTAATGAGCCAGTCGGCAGGTGAGTTTCCGAACAGGCCGCCGGTCATGACTCCGGTTGCTTTGAGCAGGCGCGTGGTATCATACTGCAACCTGCCGATCAGATTTGCCGGCAGGCTGATAAGTCCATCAAATCCGGTGTCGAAGATCATGTCAACAGCAGTAACTTTATCTATCAGAGTGGATATCCTGGGAGCATTTGAGGTTAAAAGATCCTGGCGGAAGCTGAACACAATGCCATCCTCAACCGGGTCATGGACCGTATCGATCCGGAATGTCTCACTCACATAGTTCCAGGTGATGGTAAACCCATCGAAGAAGTTGTTGCCAATAATTCCGTGCAGGTGTATTCCAAGAGTTGTGGCTATTCCTGAGAGGTCAATAATACCGGCACCCACACTGAAGACCTCGGTTTCACCTACACTCATCTTATCTATGCGGGTGAGGCCTGTGAAGCCGGGTGACCCGGCGCTGCCTCTTACAATGGTGGTTTTCTCTGGAATGATGCCCAAATCATCGGCCAGCGACTTGTCGATAATAGTGAAGGCACCGGTATCGAACAGGAAGTTGTACAGAGAGTCATCATCATCAATTCTTACCTTCATGATGATCATGTTGCCGATGAGGTCGAACCTCAATTCCGAAGGCCTGGGATCAATGGTGAATGAGTGGTGCAGGTAAGGGTGAATATCGGTTGTGAACCTGCAAGAGCTTAGGCCAGTGAGGAATATGATGATGAATGCTATATAGCGTAGTTTACGGATCATGTTAAGGTATTATCGTACAGATGTTCAGGGCACAATTGCAGAAGCATGTGAGACACTGTGGGCGCTGAAATAGCCAAGAGCACCATTGCTGATATTCCCCTTGATGTTCGCGGGAGGCCCTGCACCGCCTCCCTGGTTCCACACTGTTTCAAGCATGAATGTCACAAGGAAGTTATAGTAGTTCCTTGACAGGGAGCGTGTTTCCACAAGGATCGTGTCTTTTGGGAGTGCCCTTACAAACATAAACATAGTAAGGCCCGGGAGGTAACTTCCGTTTACGAAGCTATCATCTACAAAAATGGTTTTGCTGAGAGTGTCGGATGCAAGAGTTCCATTACGGTAGTATACCCACTGGTAGCAGTCGTCGGGAGTGGGGGGCTCCTGGCCCCAGCCCCGGATCTTGTAAAAAGGGGGTTCAGTTAAAGGTAATTGTGGTTCAACAACAACAGAGTCGAGTATCATTACCGGTTTAAGCAGATCAATGGCAGTATAGGTTTCATACTCTCCATCATTATCGATATCAACATATTTTATTGTGAGGGTGTACTCACGGCCCGGGATACCCTGCACATGTGGTTCGGTCTCATAGACTCCCGGTTTCTTTTCTGAAAGTTTGAACACTTGCTGGCCATCGGAAATCTCCACCATGGCATTTGTAACCATCTTTGGCTTCTCATCAGTGAAATAATCGGCGGAGAGTGAAAGCATCACCCTGTGAGGCTTTGCCTCATCCGTGATAGACCCCTCCACCACTAGCCTGGTGTAGGTTGAGCCAAGGGTAAGCTCGATCTTCTCCCTGCAGGATGTCATCATGGCCAGCACAGGAAGAAGAACCGCAAGAAGCTTGAGCCATGAGGCTTTTATTATCATTTTATCTCTTTTCATCTCTCATCTTTTTCTTCAAAACCTGAAATTGTAAGTGATAGCAGGAATTATCGGGAAGAGGTAGATCATCTCTGCTTCCATAATATTGGGGTTCTCTTTGTTTTTAACGAAGTTTATCACGAAGGCGTTGTGCCTGTTGTATGCATTATACACTGACAATGTCCAGGAGTTGGTCCATCTGCGTGCTTTCTTTGCATTTGGAATCCATGTCATCCCCACGTCGAGCCGGTGGTAGGCGGGCATACGGTAATCGTTTCTGTCGGAGTATACGGGTGCAACCATATTTCCATAGACGAACCTGCCCGTGGGGAATGTTACCGGAGCTCCGGTAGCATATACCCATGTAGCGGAAGCTGAAAGGACGGGATTGATCTCGTAGCTGGCAACGACAGAGAAGTCATGGGTGCGGTCATAGGGTGACATGTACACTTTACCCTCATTAATCCAGGGAGAAATCCTTGTGCTTCTGCTAAGTGTGTAGCTGATCCATCCGGTGAGCCTGCCCGTCTGCTTCCTAAGCAGGAGCTCCATGCCGAAAGCTTCACCATCGGCAATTCTGACCTCCCCTTCGATGCGCGGATTCAGGATAAGTTCAGCATGATCCCTGAAGTCTACCTGGTTGTCCATCTTCTTGTAATAAACCTCTATTGATGTTTCAATTGAGTTGTTGATAAAATTCCTGTAGTATCCCAGCGCTATCTGATCTGCAGTCTGGGGCTTAATGTTTGGTCCTGAAGGGAGATAGATATCGAGCGGTGACCCGACGGTTGAGTTGCTGGCAAGGTGAATATACTGCATGGTTCTGTTGTAACTGCTCTTTACTGATGAGTAGTCGTTTATCTGCAGCACCATGGTGATTCTTGGTTCCCACCCTCCATAGGTGTTGAAGATCTTTCCCCTGGGATAAACCGTGGAGTCTATGGGGTTAAACTCTTCATCGAAGTTATAGGATGTAGCAGAGCCGAGGCTTTGGAACATGCTGTATCTAATGCCATAGTTCAGCGAGATGTTTCTGCTAATCTGCTGCTCATTTGAGAGGTAGAACCCATATTCCAGGGCTCTGGACGCAGGGATCTTCAGCTCGCCGAAGATTGTCTGGTCGCCCTGGCCACGTGCCATCCCCGGCCAGAAGTTATGATGCATAAGTTGTGTGCCAAAGCGAATACTGTTATCAGGGTTGATATACCAGACAAAGTCACCTTTTACCGACTGATTATCCATACTGGAGACCCATTCAAACCCCTGAACGTTATCATCAATCCCCAGCCGGTAGTCATATTTGCTGTAAATAGCACTGAAGTTTGCAAAGAGACGCGGGGAGAAGAGATGGTTCCATCGCAATGTGAAGGAGTTGTTTCCCCAGCCCATCCTGAAAGGCGGGAACTCATCCTGACCTCCTATGCTTACTATGTCTCTGCCGTTGTAGGCTGAGAGGTAGAGCCTGTTGTTGCTGTTGGCAATGAGGTTTATTTTGGTGTTGAGGTCGTAGAAGTAGAGCTTGTTGTCGCGCAGCTCCTCGCGTTTCGAGAGCTTCAGAAAGAGATCTGCGTAGGAGCGCCGGCCTGAGATAAGGAATGAGCTTCTGTCCTCAATAAGCGGCCCTTCAAGCGTCAGCCGCGACGAAATTGTGCCAATGCCACCACGGCCCGAAAGCTCCTTCATGTTGCCATCCCTCTGCTGTATGTCCAGTAACGATGACAACCGGCCGCCAAAACGGGCGGGTATGTCGCCCTTGTAAAGCTTAACCTCCTTGATAGCGTCGTTGTTGAAGATACTGAAAAAGCCCAGAAGGTGGCTCGCGTTGAAGATCGCTGCTTCATCCAGCAAAATCAGGTTCTGGTCCTTCGACCCACCCCTCACGCTGAAGCCCGAGATCCCCTCACCGGCCGACTGAACACCCGGCAACAGCTGTATCGCCTTGAGAACATCTACCTCGCCAAGCAACGCAGGTATCCTCTCTATAACCCTCATCTCAACCTTAACAGCTCCCATCTCCCTGCCCGTGATGTTCTCGCTCTGGCTCTCTCCCGTGATGACAAATGGTGTGAGAACCTCCCTGCGCAGAGAAAGCTCAATGTCAAGTGTTACGTTTTTTGTCAGTGAAACAGCTAGGCGCTCGTTGTCGTAACCAATATAGGACACCCTGATATTGTATTCACCGGCAACCATCGACAGAGAGTAAAACCCATAGTGGTTCGTGATGGTGCCGCTCATCAGCTCCTCAATGTAGATTGATGCACCAATCAGATTCTCCCCGCTGCCGGCATCCTTCACATAACCGCTCAAGGTGAACAGCCGGACTTCACTTGCTGATGCCATGCTTATGAAGAAACACAAAACTATAAGCACCAACTGCCACCTCAAAAATCCTGTGTGAAACATACCTTAAATCTCTCTTTTTGCCTGATCAAACCATCCGAACAAAAATCCAAGACTAAAGAACGGTGTATTGAAATCTTTGTTTTCGTAGTACCTTACTATTTCCTGCCCGGTAACCTGGTAAGCCTTGTCAATTCCTCCCACATAACGGTATCCTGCTCCAATGTTCATCTTCATCCAGGAGGTGAAGTTCATCTCAAACTCTATCTGGGGCGTCAGCACAAAAACCTTGTCAACGGCTTTTCGTTCATCAATGAAGGGATAGTTGAAATACTGATCCACAAGGGAGATCTCACCTCCGCCCACTTTAACGCTGAAGCCGAAGTGCAATGGCTTTTCATGCTTATGGACATACCCCATCCACAAACCGCCGTGATTGAGGTACAGCATTGGTTTGTCGATGTCAACAATTTGTGTGAGGTCTTCCCGGAAGTGTTGCGTCTGCAGGTTCATGCCGTAACCTCCGACGAAAAATGTCTGGTTCAGCAGCAGGGCGCCGCCGCCACCACTGCAGACTGCAAAGCAGCCGTTGATGAGCGTCAGTTCGACAAGCGGGCCGCCAAAGCCCGATAGAAGGACGTTGCCCTCCTCAAAAAGAAAACCGGATCTGCCGTCATCCTGCGCTGTAAGTGCTGATGTCCCGATCACGACGATAAGCATTATGTTCAGAATCTGTTTCATAACTATTCGGATTTATGATTTGTTGATGCTCCCAATGGATTTATATTTCTGACGATAAAGATACATTTTATGCCAAAATAAAGGAACAATTTCTGATACATCTCATTTTCACGTAAAGATGCAAAGTAGCAAAGCATCAACGACCATATTCCTTTGCGAACTTTGCTCCTTAGCGACCTTTGCGTGAACAAAAAAAATTTCTCGCAAAGACAGCAAAGCATCAACCGGTGTTAAGTAATCCCAAATACAAAGCCCCATGGCAATATGATGGTAAAGCGAGGCTGCGTTCACCAATACATATTTCCGGCCAGTCGGCTGGCGACTTTTAATACGGGCAGGATCACCGCCCGGAAGAACCTGATGCGTGCGATTTCGGGAAAACGATCTCTATATCATCCCTGATTTTACAAAATAGAACTTGTATTTCTAATCTGCAAGCTATATCTTTGCGCCATGATACCACGTGCAATTGGCTCACAAATCAAAAAGATGGAGGGCAAATACCCGGTGATCTCTGTCACCGGCCCCCGTCAATCCGGCAAAACAACCTTGGTGAAGGTGTTGTTCCCCGATTATCACTACCTGAATTTTGAAAATATCGCAACCAGGGAGTTTGCCATGACAGACCCTCTTGGGTTTCTGCACGCTTTCGGCGATAAACTGATCATTGATGAGGCTCAACATGTTCCGGATTTGTTCTCTTATATTCAGATCACCGTTGACGAACACAAGCACAAACGTTATATTCTAACCGGATCACAGAATTTCCTGCTTCTGCAGAGCATCACCCAAAGCCTGGCAGGCAGGGTAGCCATTTTTTATCTGCTTCCTTTATCCTATGACGAATTACGTGGAGTCAACCTGGGGCCGGATGATTATTTGCGCTATATAGTGCAGGGTGGATATCCGGCCATATATGACCGGAATGCTGAACCTTCGGAGTGGCTGTCAAACTATATAACCACCTATGTTGAGAGGGATGTCAGGCAGGTACTGAACGTGGGGAATTTGGTTAACTTTCAACGTTTTATCGCGCTATGTGCCGGACGCATAGGTCAATTGATCAACCTCAGCTCCATGGCCAATGAACTGGGAGTCTCATACCACACCATCGACAGTTGGCTCTCCATCCTTGAAACCAGCTTTGTTTTGTACCGGCTCCCCCCTTTTTACAAGAGTTACAACAAGCGCATTGTCAAGTCTTCAAAGCTCTATTTTAATGATACAGGCTTGGCCTGTGCCCTTCTGGGCATAGATCATCCTGACAAGCTCACTATGCACTTCCTGAAGGGGGAGTTGTTCGAAAATATGGTATTTGGTGAGCTGCGGAAGTACATGTTCAACCATGCTGTTCGTTATCCACTCCATTTCTGGAGAGATAATTCAGGCAGGGAGATCGATGGGATCATGGAGGGCACTTATGATCCCACCCCTTTCGAGATCAAGTCGTCGATGACCATCAACAAAAATTTCTTTACCAATCTTCATTGGTGGATGAAGCTTTCGGGATCCGGCAGGGGGTGCCTGATTTACGGAGGTGATGAGAGCTACAATCGCGAGGGCATTGAGATACTAAGCTGGAAAGATTGCAACAGGATCTTTCACACTTCCGACTGAGCATCTAACCCCGCTATAGTTCTCCAGCGGTGTGGTTTATTTTGCACGCAGAGAGGCGCAGAGACTACTATCGTGATCCTTGATGCGGGGGGTAGATTTCTAACTAAATGTCATGATTAATACAATAACAAAACCGTACCTGTTCGGTCACAGTCACAAAATCTAAACGTTCTCAACATCCTCAACTCACTAAACTCTTTCCGGCCACGGATGCACGGATGGTTGCTTCCCCGCAGTGTTTTGGCCACAGTGTTTTGGCATAGATTGCAGCCTCTGATAAGCTGTTGGCAGGAAGCGCCCTGAAATGACCTTATCCGTGCATCGTAAGATCCTGAGGAAAAGATTTACTAAAACCTGGTGAGGTTCATGATAACCCGGGTTAACAAATCAAAAAATCTTAAGCTTCCATTTCCACTTGTTTCTCTGTTTGCCGGATAGCAACGATTTTATATCTTTGAGCCCTGGAAAAGCAGGCGGAAGCAACGTGAAAAACCAGCTTGAAAACCCATAAATCAACAAAATATGAGAAAGTTATTTTTAATGATCATTGCATGCAGTATCGTGATGGTATCATGCAAAAACAAAACAGAAGAAGAAGAGATGAGTGACAATCCGTTTTTCAGTGAGTCTGAAGCGCCATTCGGGGCACCAGAATTTGACAAGATTGACATTGAGCACTATTTACCTGCCTTCATGGAGGGTATGCGTCTTCACATGGAGCAGGTTGAAGCGATCATCAACAATGCCGAAGCACCTGATTTCATCAATACCATAGTGGCTCTTGATGAGGCAGGCGAGTTACTTGAGAAAGTCAGTGCGGTATTTTTCAACCTTAATGGTGCCGTCACCAGTCCTGAGATGCAGACTATTGCCGATAGTGTTACTCCCTTATTATCTGCTCATTATGATGCTATTTCACTTAGCACCCCGCTATTTGAAAAGGTTAAGGCAGTTTATGATTCCAGGAATAATTTCGGGCTTCAGGGCGAGGACTCCATGCTGCTTGAGAACACATACCGCAACTTTGTGAGGAATGGTGCGCTGCTTACGGATCTTCAGAAGGAGGAGATGAAGCTTATCAATGAGCGGTTATCAACACTTACTCTAAACTTCGGCCAGAATGTTCTGAAGGATAACAACGACTTCAAGATGTTCCTTTCTACGGAAGAGGAGCTTGCAGGCCTTCCCGAGAATCTGCTTGCAGGAGCGGCAGAAGCTGCAAAGGCACAGGAGCGCGAGGGTGAATATCTGTTCACATTGCACTGGCCAAGCCTATTCCCTTTCCTTACCCACTCTGAAAATCGTGCCCTGCGCGAAAAGATTTACAAGAGCTATACTATGCGCGGCAACATGGGCAATGAGAATGACAACAACGACCTGATCGTGGAGATCGTGAACCTGAGACAACAGCGTGCCAATCTTTTAGGCTATCCCAACCACGCTGCCTTCGTTCTTGACAGGAACATGGCAAAGACTCCGGAGACCGCTACAGACCTTCTGGAGAAGATGATGCCGCCGGCACTGAAACGTGCTAAAGAGGAGGTTGCTGAGATGCAGAAGATCATCGACAAGGAGGGTGGTAAATTTAAGTTGCAGCCATGGGACTGGTGGTTTTATGCCGAGAAGGTGCGCAAAGCCAGGTATGACCTGGATGATGAGGAGCTGCGTCCATACTTCGTGATGGAGAATGTAAGAGATGGAGCTTTTGATGTAGCCAATAAGCTTTATGGCGTTGAGTTCAGGATGCGTGATGACATTCCTGTTTACCACGAAGAGGTGGAGGTTTTTGAAGTTCTTGAGAATGGCAAACATCTGGGTTTGTTGTATCTCGACAACTACACACGTGAGAGTAAGAGAGGCGGAGCGTGGTGCACCTCATTTCGACGGGCCCGTGAACGTAACGGTGAGAGGGTTACACCATTATCATCAATTGTCTGTAACTTCACAAAGCCTGTTGGTGAAAAGCCTGCCCTTCTTACCATGGATGAGGTTGAGACCTTCTTCCATGAGTTTGGCCATGCTCTGCACGGGCTGTTCAGCGAGGTGAAATATAAAGGTACCGCTTCGGTGCCGCGCGACTTCGTGGAGCTGCCTTCACAGATAAAGGAGAACTGGGCTACAGAACCGGTGGTGATGAAGTCGTATGCAAAGCACTACCTTACCGGAGAGACTATTCCCGATGAACTTATCGAGAAGATGGAGAGGAGCAATCTTTTCAACCAGGGCTTTGTAGTTACAGAGTATATGGCTGCGGCAATCCTCGACATGGACTACCACACCATGGAGAAGCCCATGACGCAGAAGCCCGGCGACTTTGAGCTTGCCAGTACAAAACGCATGGGACTGATTCCGGAGATCACTTTCAGGTACAGAAGCACCTATTTCAACCATATCTTTTCTGGTGGTTACTCTGCAGGGTACTATAGCTACTTCTGGTCAGAGATACTTGATGCTGATGCTTATGAAGTTTTCAAGGAGAATGGTATCTTCGACAAGGCAACAGCGCAGCGGTTCCGTGATGTAATCCTGTCCAGGGGAGGCTCAGACGAGGCGATGAACCTCTACAAGGCATTCCGTGGCCAGGAGCCGGCACTGGAGCCGGTGATGAAACGTAAAGGGTTGATTTAATTCTAATTGCCCTCCTCCGGGAGAGCCTCTTTTAATGACCTCAGATATTGCAGGAGCTGCTTAACCAGCTCCTGCTCCTCTTTTCCGGATGCCAGCTTCCGGCTTCGCTCTGTCATCACCTCCGCCTTTCCTACATTCCCGATAAGTAGATTGATGTAAGCATGAAGATAAGTGACATGAAAATCGGGCTTCTTCATCTCAGATACCAGATCGAGCCATCGGTCAGCAAGCTCCGGAAACCCCGGATAGTCGATGTAATCCATGGCGATGTCGTAAGCCTCTTCGATCAGAAAATCTGCGCTATCCCTCACGGTTGCCAGTGTCAGGCTGATAAGGCTGTCATACCCCTCCGGATTATCGGTCTCAGCATAAAAGATCTTCCAGGTGCCAAGCATCGTCACCTCGTCAGTGTCGTCTGGGAAATGGAGTCTCAGCAAGGGGATAAGCTGTGTTACCATTTTTTCGTCCCTATTGTAGATTGCCGTCTCCAGATTGTATGTGAACATCTCTGCAAAGTAGTTGTCGAAAGATTCCCTACCGTAAAGGCGTATGAACTCATCCTTGTTTTGCACAACTTCCAAAGTTATACGTCTGCCTGCATCAAGGGCATATTTCCTTACAATTAGATACATTACGCTGTCACGGAAGGCTCCTTCGCCACGCTCCTCAAGATAGTCGTTGGCAGTGGAGATAGCCTTCGCCTGATCCGTCGATTCCAAAAAATCAAGATATGTCAGCATCTCCATCGGAGTGATGATCTTTTCGCTGTACCTGGATTCCAGTATCGGGATAAGGTCGCTGCGACGCAACGCCTTGCGCGCATAAGCCAGCATTGACGACGGCTCTACATATCCGTTCACCCTCTGTAAGATGCTTCCGTCACTGTTGAGAAAAAAGATAGCAGGAAAACCTTTGACCCCATGAAGTGTGGCAAAGGTCTTCCCGTAATCCTTCTCCCCATCCATCTTTATGTTGATGAAATACCTGTTTAGATATTCAGATACCTGGATGTCAGTAAAAACAGTACTCTCAAGCAGCCGGCAATACCTGCACCATTCGGCAATCACAGCAACAAATACAGGCCTGCCTGTCTCTTTCGAATGCTCGAGTATAGCTTTCCAGTGCTCTTGCGTCGTAACCTCATCAAAATCGATGTTGCCAGAGAGACCCTGGGAGGATGCATTTCCGGAAATGGCCATAAACGAAATTACTGTTATTAAGAGAATTGCAAATTTCAGAGGATTCATTTCAGAAGTGTTTAAGATTGAACGGTAAAGCTAAAGCTTTTTGCCTTACTGTATTCCTGCTTCTCTAATAGATTCTGAAAGCTCTGATATTATCCTGCAATGATCTTTCCGCGATAAAGTAACCGGCTGCGTGAACTAACCACAATTACATATACCCCGGCTGAATTACTGAATGGTACTGAAACACCATGAGACGCATCCGGGAGGTTGTCATGATTCGCTACCAGCTTGCCACGGATGTCATAGATGCTGACGGTATTTTTCTCTGGCAACGGGAGCCATGAAATCTTAATCCAAATGTTACAGGCAAACGGAAAATGACAGTGCAACCAAGACAATTCTATGCCTGCCCTCATTAGCACATTTGCCAGTCTCTTTTTTATTAACACATTGTGGATAACTTTTCCTATAATCACTATGAAAGTTCATTAAAAGAACAATACCTTTGTGGACAAGTTATGTCAAGAATATATTATGTCTATACAGAGAATAGAAACTTTTGGAGAAAAAATAAGGAAGCTGAGAGAGAACAATGAAATGCCTCTTAGAAAACTGGCGGCTTTGCTGGACATTGACCAATCAACATTAAGTAAGATTGAGCGTAGCGAACGAAAAGCAAACAATATCTTGATTAATAAAATAGCGAAGGTTTTTAAAGTGGATAAAAAAGAATTACAAGTATGTTACTTGAGCGATAAAGTCGCTTATGATCTGCTTGAAGAAGAATACGGGAAAGAAGTCCTGCAAATGGCAGAACAAAAAATAACCTATCTAAAAAAGCAAAAGAAATGACTGAAATAAAGCTACTGGAACAAATTGACTGGGATTTTGCGAAAGCAACAACCAATACAACAACTAACACAATACATCCGTATCCTGCCAAATTTATTCCGCAAATTCCACATCATTTTATTAAACAGCTTTCGCAGGAAGGCGATACAATTTATGAACCTTTTTTAGGAAGTGGAACAACCGCAGTCGAAGCAAATATTTTAGGACGAAACGCAATCGGTAATGATGTAAACGAATTGGCGGTTCTTATTTCCAAGGTAAAAACAACTCCCATTTCTAATAAAAAACTGTTGTCGCTTGATAATCTGTTAAACCAAATTCTAAATCGTATTTTTCTATTTATTGCAGGAAAAGAAAATGGAATAAGAAAGCCCGATATTGTAAATCTCGATATGTGGTTTGAGAACTTTGTTATCAATGAACTTATCATTATTAAAGAAGAAATAGAAAAGCTACCGGATAAGGATTTAATAGATTTTTGCCTTGTAGCACTTTCAGGAATTATCATCAATGTGTCACGACAGGACAGCGACACAAGATATGTTCGTGTTCCGAAAGAAATCAAACCGTATGATACCTACAATAGGTTTGCAAAGCAATTGATGAAGTTGAAAAAAACAATGATTGAATCAAGCGACCTGATAAAAAACGGAAAATCAATTTTCAAAGTGGCTGACACAAGAATAGGAGGCATATTCCCGGAAAATTCAGCGGACTTAGCTGTTACTTCACCGCCATACCCCAATGCTTATGATTATCATTTATACCATAAATATCGCTTGTATTGGCTAGGCATGAACCCGCAGCAATTGAGAAAAAGTGAGATAGGAGCGCACGCTGATTATTCAAAGAAAAATGGGCCTGATGAATTTGATTTTATGCGAGATATGGAACAGTGCTTCCTCAATACAAGTAAAATCCTGAAACCGGGTTCATACTTTGTTCTGGTTATTGGCGATTCGATTTTGAAGGGCAGAAACATTCAAAATAATGAGATTCTAAAACAAGCCACCCAAAATACTCCATTTAATTTTGTAACAGAATTTGCCAGAAACCTGAAATTGAGCCGAAAGTCATTTAATCCGAAAATCGGAAATATTAAGACGGAAAAAATTGTCGTATTTGAAAATTTGAAATAAGAGCTATGTACCAGTATCAGATTGATTTTGCTAAATACAAACTCCGTGATTACGAAAAATCACTTGCTATTAAGGAGTTTGAAAATCAGTTCCCGACCATTAAGGAAAAATCAGTAACTGATAAAGGAATTATTTTTTCCACAAATAAATTGCTTGACGAACTTAAACTAAAGAAGCTCACTTTTTTCAGTGAAATTCATTATCAAAATGCTCAATCCAGCAAATCAAATATTTTGACAGACCAAGCCATTGTTGAGAGTTACCGAAACTTCAAACCAAACCTGTTTGGTGATATAAAACCAAACAAATCAAGAGAAATTCGCTACATAACTCATTCATTCCACGAATATAAAGGAAGGTTCTATCCGCAACTTGCAAAAGCATTTATGAACTATGCAGGTATAAAAAAGGGCGACACAGTTTTAGACCCCTTTTGCGGAAGCGGAACGACATTGGTAGAAAGTATTCTTTATGGCGTAAATGCAGTGGGCGTTGATATAAATCCAATTGCTTTTCTTTTAGCTAAAGCAAAAGTAAAAAGCTTGCTGCTAAAAAGAAACGAATTAAATAATATCAAGGAAACATTTAAGGAATTACAAGAAAATATTGGATGGAAAAGCATTACGATTGACGATTACAAAACAACAATAGATATCGAATACTTAAAAAAATGGTTTCCTGAAAACAATCTTAAAAAGATACTCTTTATTCAAAATAGAATACAGACATTGACAAATGAAACATCGCAACTATTTTCTAAAGTTGTCTTGAGTAATTTGTTAAGAGATTTTTCCTTTCAAGACCCCTCACAACTTAGAATTAGAAGGCGTTCCGACACTCCTCCTGAAACTCTTATTCTCACTTTCAAAAAGAACCTGATAGAGCAAATTGAAAATCTTGAAAAATTTCAGGCTTTGAACCGCTTTGAATTAAACTCAAATGTCCAGAATTTTTTAGGTGATATAAGGACACTAATGGAAAGTGTTAACCTTAAAAAGAACTCTATTGATGTCGTGATTACTTCTCCGCCCTATGCCACAGCATTACCATATGTTGATACTGACCGGCTTTCGCTTTTTGCATTCGGCTACACCGATAAAAGCAATTTCAGAAAATTGGAAGAAAGCGTAATTGGTAACAGAGAAATTAAAAAATCAAAACGAGAGATACTTGACAAAGAATTGGAAAAAAACTTTAAATCATCTGTTTTGCCTTATGAGATAATTACTTTGCTTGAAAAAATATATTGGCTTAATAAAAATTCAAATGTAGGATTCAGACGTAAAAATACGGCAGCTCTTCTTTACATGTATTTTCTGGATATGCACAACGGGATAAATCAGGTTTCTCAGGTTCTAAAAAAGAATAAATATGCCTTCTTTGTGGTAGGAAACAACCGGACGACTGCCGGAAATCAGAATATTGATATTCCTACAGACGAATTTATTAGTTTAATTGCTGAACAAAATAATTTCCAGTTTATTGAAAAAATCCCTATGTCTGTTCAGAAGGGATATATGATACACTCTAAAAACTCTATCAATACAGAGTCTATTTTAATATGGCAACGCAAATGATATGGAACTTACACTTTTAACACACGAAAAAACAGCGGGCGAAGAAATCGCCAAAACGTTAAAAAGCGGAAAATATTCCGAGTTTAAGGTTGCTGTTGCCTATAGCCGAAATTCCGGTATCAGCAGGATATACAATGAGCTTTTAGAATTTGCAAACAACGGAGGCAAAACATCTGTTATTGCAGGGATTGACCAATGCAACACTTCCTATCAGGCATTAGTGAACCTGAAAACATTTGCAAAAGATAGATTGTTTATCCATCACGATAAAAATATTGACATTACTTTTCATCCAAAAGTATATTTATTCGGCAACAGAGAGATTGAAAAAATCATTATCGGCTCTTCCAACTTTACCGCGGGTGGTTTCTTCCTAAACTATGAAGCAAATATTGGTGTTACACTTGACCGCTCTAAAAATGCGAAGAATTTCCAGAAACAAGTTGCTGATTATTGGGAAACTCTTTTGAATGATGAAAATACCAAGCCGTGTGAATTAACTTTACTTGACCGACTCCTTGAAGGTGGTTCTGTTATTGACGAGAACAAACAGAAACCATTTAAGGAAATCATTGAAAAAATCTCCAATGATTTACCTTTTAAAGCAAAGAAAAAAGTCAAGCAATTACCTCCTGCCATTGCCGCTGCATCAGTTCCTGTTCCTGCAATCAAAACAAAATTTGCGATGAAACTTTCAGGCTTTGATGTTAGTCCGAAAAGCCAAGATCCGGTTATACTCATTCCTATTGCTGCTTTAAAATCAATGCCTGTTTTCTGGGATTTTCCAATGCTTTACACTGATTCAGGAGCAGGTTACCCACAACTTTATGCAACCGCAAATATTCGTATTGATGATAAAACCCTTAAAGACCAGCATATCAGAATTTACTACTACGATAAGAAAAAGGAATTCCGCTTGCAATGTGAAGCTATAAAGAGAAATGGAAGGCAAGGCGACATCATTGTAATTGAAAAAGACTACAGTAAACCATTGGAATTTGAGATTGAACTGGTAAGGACTGTCTCAAAAAAGTTCAAAACGATTGAACCGATTCTTGAGAATAGAGTGAGTCCACAGAAATTTTTTGCTTACTTCTAATAAAAAGCTCGTTATGGTAGGAATAGCAAAATATTTATTTGTATACAGGGTTGCTTTGATTTGAAAATTATTTCTGTTGAAGTCAATTTTTACCTATTTTCACGCATGTGAACAATTGAGTGAACTAATGACAAATCCCCACATAAACATCTTCTGGTTCCGGCGTGACCTCAGGGTTGAAGACAATCACGGGCTGTTCAAGGCACTTCAGGGGGGGATTCCTGTGCTGCCACTATTCATTTTTGATACTGCAATTCTCTCAACGCTTGACAGGTGTGATGCCAGGGTCTCATTCATTTACCAGCAACTGGATGCCATACACCGGGAATTGCGAAAGTCAGGTACATCACTCTATGTCGTTCATGGGGAGCCGGAAAAGGTGTTTGCAGATCTTGTGAAGAGATATTCTGTGGAAAAGGTTTTTGCCAATGAGGATTATGAGCCTTATGGCCGCATGAGGGATGAGAAGATTCAGGTTTTACTTAAGAGCAACAGTGTATCGTCAGAGTTTGTGACCGACCATCTCATCTTCCGGCCGGGCATGATATTGAAAGATGATGGTAAACCATACACTGTATTTACACCTTTTATGAAGAGGTGGAAGCTGAACTTCAGCAAGGAGATGATTCATAACCATCCTTCTGAGATGCTTATCGGGAATTTTTATAATACTGATATTGATTTCCCCTCGCTGGAGAGAATAGGTTTTAATAGCTCATCGATTGAACCGCCGCAATATGATATTTCTGCCGGATTGCTTGGTAGTTATGCCGAGACACGCAACAGGCCCGATATTGCGGGCACCTCGAACCTTAGCACGCATCTTCGTTTCGGGACTATATCTGTTCGCAGTGCTGTTTCTGCAGCTCTCGATTTCAGTGAGACTTTTCTGAACGAGCTTATCTGGCGTGAGTTCTTTTCGCACATACTTTACCATTTCCCGGAGGTAGAGGAGAAGAACTTCCGCAGAGGCTTCGATCTTTTCCCGTGGGAGAATGACCCCGTTCTGACGGAGCGCTGGATGGCGGGCACCACCGGCTTTCCAATTGTTGATGCGGGGATGCGGCAGCTTGTGTCCACCGGACTGATGCACAACCGCGTAAGGATGATAACGGCATCATTCCTGGTCAAAGACCTGTTAACTGACTGGCGGATAGGGGAGGCCTTCTTTGCCCGGCACCTGCTGGATTATGAGCTCTCGTCCAACAACGGCAACTGGCAGTGGGCAGCAGGCACCGGTTGCGATGCTGCTCCCTTTTTCCGCATCTTCAACCCTTACGAACAGCAAAAGCGTTTCGACCCCGATCTTGCTTATGTGAAGAGATGGGTATCCGAATATGGCACCTCAGCTTACCCTGATCCGGTTGTTGACCACGCCCTCGCCAGGAAAGGGGCACTGGAGGTATATAAGTCTCTCAGGTAGAATGACAAAAAAAGAGGCCACCCCAAAAAGGTGGCCTCCCGTCAATATTGAAATTAACAGACTCTCTATTTAATGATTATCTGTTTTGTCACAACATCTGTTTTGGTGTTCAGACGTACGAAGTAGATTCCCGGAGCCAGATTTCCGAGGCTGAACTCCTTCACCCATTCGTCGTTGAGTGTGAGGTTTTCAACACTTATGGTCTGTCCGGTGACGTTGGAGATACGCAGTGTTGCATCACCTGTTATTCCCTTGATCCTGATGAAGAAGTTGCCATCATTCGGGTTTGGCCAGAAGGTGA
>OBJA01001117.1_pt1 | contig 19622 bp, 14 predicted proteins | sample 1519751 | NCBI WGS metagenome assembly OBJA01 (sample SAMEA3881238, study PRJEB22517) | soil metagenome | biome: lake sediment; feature: soda lake sediment; material: sediment, water from around vicinity | place: India | collected 2013-12-23 | depth 3 m
AGGCACTGGTGTAACTGCGTCATCGCCAGCAGTAAGCCAAGCCAATACCATCAGAACGCCTAATACTAGAAAAGTAGCCATCCTTGCAGAGAACGGCTTTAGCTTTTCAGAACTAACTCAAGTTATTAATAGTCTGAAGAACTCCGGTGTGCAAACTGAGATCATCAGCAAAAATCTTGGTATGATAACGAGTACAGACGGGCAACAGCTAGAGGTCAATAAGAACTATGTTTCAGCCGGTTCAATCATGTTCGATGCAGTTTACGTTCCCGGCGGGAGACAATCAGTCGATAGCTTAATGGTTCTGGGCGATGCCCTCCATTTTATCAATGAGGCTTTTAAGCACGCGAAGGCTATCGGAGCTACCAACGAGGGAGTAGAACTCCTCGAATCTTCACAACTCCAAGGTGCAACACTCGCCGCACCGGAGACTTATTATCAACTGTTCTCGGATTTAGGTATCGTAACCATAAGAAACGCAGGCGATATGGGCTATTTTAGCTCACAATTTATTGACGCCATCAGTCAGCATCGTCATTGGGCACGCCAACATCAAAAAGATCTTACGCCAGCTTAATTCGGCTAATTAGGCCTTGAAACCAACAGACCAAAATAGAGTATGTGCCACTTAAAAACAAATGAAAAATTAAAGTTGACCTACAATATATTTATAGCCTAGAAATAGCTATTCACTATGTATTGTAGGTCATAGAACCAGAATTATTTTCATCTAGCTAAAATACCATTGCAATACCCAACATGTTGTTGCTGTCAGAACCCATCGGGGTTTCGTGGTATTTATAACGATATGATAAAGCAACACTTCTAGTTAGGAATAAATTCATGACCAATGATCTCTTATCCAGCAAGTCACCAGAGCTGTATGCAACCGAATACTTAGCATCAGCCTGAAGAAAGTGGGAAAAATTCATCCTAATATTCCCCCCGGTAATCAAAGAGAGTTTATTATCATTAATTTCGAAAGACGCCGCCCCTGGGCCCTGAAAATCTACCGACCCTGTTCCCCGAGAAACATCTAGCTGCATACCAACCCAAGGTAAAATTCTCCCACCGAGTCTATCTTGACCGAAATTATAGTACTTACCGCCTCTTATATATGGGCTAACAACCCTCAGCTCAAGATCAAATCCTTCAAGCTGCCCACTGTGAAATGGAACGTTTTTCCCCGAAAGATCCGTCTCAATGTAGTTTATACCAACTCCGACAACCTTCTTATTTTGTTTATCCGACCCAAAATACCAATCATAGATCAGATTAAATCCCCAAATGTCACTATAGTTTATATCCTCTGTTTGGTATAAGAATATATTCCACTGATATTTCTCCGGGTTAACCGTTTGCACAAACATGCCATAAATTGATTGGGAATCATTCAGTTTTAGGCCATAATTTGCATCCACAAAAGAATTTTCATGAACCCCACAATACGATGTTACAATTGAAAATTCTTGTGCAGTTGCAGGCAGAGCAAAGATACAAGCAGAAATAAATACTGATGTAAGGATTATTTTTTTCCAGAGATTCATTATATCTCTTCCACTCCATTCTTTAAAGTACATCCAGACATCTACCGCAGATATACTAATTTTTTCGAGGGCGATTTCACAATAAATAATTGTAATTACGATACAATATATCGATAGCTCAATCTTAACTGAACACTATATATTGCATCAAAATCATACTGAAGATAATTATGAAATTCGCTCACTAGTAAAGTATTCCGCTTTTGAATAAATTTATTGCATATGTTCTAAAATAAGTGCCAAAAATCTCACTACCACTCTTAGTTTAAGAATCCTTGGTAAAATACACATTTTGCTGCCGTCGTCGAGAATTAGCAAAAAATGTTCTTATTTTTAGTAAAAAACCAGAAATAAAACAGGATTAAAGGGAACAATATCGAATATTAATTTTTAATGTAATTTTCCCAGAAAATATTAGGGGGTATCCTATGTCTACAACAGATTGTATTGAAGAGGATTTACTAGAGATATGGCAGAGTTTTTTGGAGGAAGTTAAAGAAAACCCGATACTTCGTCCAGTGACATTACAATCATGGAACCGATGCCTCTCAATTAATCTTGATCCCTATAAACTTGTTTATGACTTCCTGGATCCAACAGAACTAGAACAAAAAAGAGAAGAAAATCAAGAGTTAATTGATGCAAGCAGACCATACTTAGAGTTGCTCTCCAGTTCTATGGCGGGAACTCCACATGTTATCGTGCTCTCTGACCAAGAAGGCTGGATCATAGACCTTATAGGAATAGAAGAACTAATAACAAAGGAAAACGGAATCATCCTCGGCTCTTGTTGGTCTGAAAAACATTTCGGCAACAATGGTATAGGAACCGCCTTAGCTCTAGGTGAACCTGTACTAGTCTGCGGTGTTGAACACATCAGCCCAACATATAAAGGTTGGACATGCTTGGGCGTTCCCATTAAAAAACATAATAAAACCATAGGCGCTCTTGACATCTCAGTTCCTAATAAATACGGCCACCCAGCCCGCCTAATACTTGGCATAACATGTGTGGGTCTCATTGAAAAAACTCTAGCTTTAACATCAGATTCCCAAAAAAGATATGGCCATACCCAGAAAACTTTAGCAATACAAAACTTGGTCGGAACACTTGTTCACGATTTAAAGAATCCTATTTCAATAATTAAATCACTGAGTGATCTAGGCATAATATTCTCAAACAACGATAAGGAAAAAGATCTATTCTCTAAGATAAATACGCAAACCGACAGAGTAACTGAGATGGTCAATGAGTTGCTTGGCGAGTTCAAGGATGAACCGCATGTCCAATTATCGCTCAATTCCATCTTACAAGGATTAATCCAAGAGCTCAATCCTATGTTTAATGTCGCCAATATCAAACTAAATTATTACTATAATTGTGATGTTATCTGTTTTGTTCAGGTACATCTTTTTAAACGAGCCATCACAAACCTTTGTCAAAATGCAGTACAAGCAATGGGAGACAACGGCAATCTAACTCTGGGTTTTATGGCTATCGAAGATAGAGTTATTATATCTATTGAAGACACCGGAGAAGGTATACCCAAAGAACTGGAAGACACTCTCTTTGAACCGTTCGTCACTGGGCGGCCAGACGGGACTGGCATCGGACTTTTTATGGCGCACCAATGCATCACCAAAAAACATAATGGGCGAATTTGGTTTGAACCAAACAATCCAAAAGGAACCATATTCAGAATCGATATTCCCATCGTTAATCAAATCCCTCAATGTAACAATGTATCTTGAAGACAAAGCAAAAATTTTTATTTGGTTAGAATGGACAGCTACGAGTTTTGAAGGATAAATTGTAAATACGTTGAATTAACTATAACATGAATAAACAGATTTTTATCATGAGGTTCTGGCAATACCAAAAAGAAAGGTTTCCTATGCTTCAGTATGGAGTAATGGTGTTTACCTTTGTCTTTTCTTTTGTCGCTTTTTCTCTTGCCTCACAAAATAAAGAAGGGTTTATTTCTCCAGTCCTTTTTGGGGCTGGTTTTTTTACAGTATTGATGATCTTTTTTTTACTAAGGATCTTTGATGAATCGAAAGATGCCGTCGAGGATAAAAAATACCGACCTTACAGACCGGTTCCACGCGGTTTAATCACGCTAAAAGAGCTTAACATATGCGCCTGGTTCGTCATCTTGATCCAATTCATAATACAACTCCTAGTATTGCCCAAGATGCTCTTTTTGTACGGCCTTGTTCTGATCTATATCTTATTAATGCGAAAAGAGTTTTTTATTCCAACCTACTTACGCCGACATCCGCTCGTCTATCTTTTCTCTCACATGCTGGCAATGCCGTTGATTGCTTACTATATCACGGCCCTTGAATGGATAAATTCAAATCAAAGTCCAACTATAGCAATATATATACTATTAGTGGTCTCCTTCTTAAACGGTCTGGTAATAGAGTTTGGGCGCAAAATCCGGCGACCAGAAGCCGAGGAGACCGGTGTGGAAACATATTCAGCAATGTGGGGCACCAAACGAGCCAGTAATATATGGCTGTTGACCCTATTCTTAACTGCGATTTTTACGTTAGCCGCTTGTTATTTTATAGGATTTGCCATACAGGCTGCAGTACTAATCACACCTTTATTATTCATCTGTCTCTGGTCAGTCAGGAGATTTTATATTTCAAAAAGAAATTCTGCACAACTTTCCCTCGAAAAAGTCGCAGGGGTCTGGACTCTCGGTTTATACCTAATAATAGGAATTTTGTCACTCATTTATTGAATTAGCTTGCTAAAACACCTTGCTCGCTTCACTTAGTGAGGTTATCTAAAACTTCCTTTAAATAAGAAGGGTTTGAGAGAAATATGAGGATATGGGTTCCATCTTGTAAAATAAAACCTACTGAAGAACTAATTGGTGGCAAAGCCTATAACTTAGCCCAATTGCAGACGAAGTTCCCTGTCCCTGCTTGGTTTGGATTAACAACACACGCTTTTACAGAATTCATCCATGAATTGCCGCAAAATAACATCGCCGAACACATATTAAATACTCCGCTGCCCACCGGAATACACGTCGAAATTGAGCAGACAGTTACCAAACTAAATATGAGCGACAAATATCTAGCTGTACGCTCTTCAGCAGCTGGCGAGGATGGCGAAGAATTCTCCTACGCCGGACAATTAGAGACCCTACTCTACGTTAGGGGTAACGATTTAGAGAAGGCCATAAAACAAGTATGGGCATCTGCTTATAGCGATAGATGCGAGTCATACCGCAAACAACACGGTTTAGAAACCAAACCGATAGAGATGGGGGTAATCATCCAAGAGATGGTCGATGCTGATTGCTCCGGCGTGGCATTTGGTGCCGATCCAGTCTCAGGCGACCGTAATACAACTGTCATATCAGCAGTCTTTGGCCTTGGAGAGGGGTTGGTCTCAGGCCTTTTGGACGCCGACTGTTACCGTATCATTAATGGAAATGTGGAGCAGACGATCGCCACCAAAAAACAGGCTGTTCTCTTCGATAACGAACATGAATACAACACTAAAGTTATCGATTTACCTTTGCCAAAACAGAATATTCCCTGCTTAAACCCTGATCAAATCACTGAACTGGCGCAGATTATTTACAATATATCCCAACATTATAACTCCCCGCAGGATGTGGAATGGTCGTTACAGAAAGACCAGTTTTATATTTTACAGTCCAGACCGATCACATTTATCGGAAAGCCAAACCCAAAGAGAACCAGAACGCTCTGGGATAATTCAAATATAATCGAGAGTTACTCTGGTGTCACCACTCCCCTAACATTCTCCTTTATCCAAGAAGTTTACACCATTGTATATCAGGATTTTTGTATGCTTATGGGAGTTGAAGAGAACCTAATCAGGCAAAACGAAAATATTTTCCAGATGCTTGGCTTGCTAAACGGCCGGGTTTATTACAACCTACTTCATTGGTATCAAGCGCTTTCTTTATTGCCAGGATACGAGATAAATGCCCGTTTTATGGAAGAGATGATGGGTGTCAAAGAGCGCATGGACTTATTGCCCTCAGTGGTTCATAGTAAAAATAATCCTTATCTTCGACTATATAGAATGATCTTTCGTCTAATAACCAGATTCTTTGGTTTACCCCGAAATATACGCCGTTTTTATCAAGTGTTCAATGAAACCATCGATTTGTATGACATCAATAGCTTTGAAAGCCTGGAAGGTAAAGATTTAGTTGCTATTTATCATGATTTATCTCAGAAACTATTACACAACTGGCAAGCCCCCTTAGTCAATGACTTCTTTGCTATGATCTTCTTTGGTTTAGTAAAGAAATTAATCATACATTGGAAGATTGATAAACAGAACACCTTGCAAAACGACCTCCTCACCGGTGAAGGCGGTATCATCTCCACCGAGCCAGTAGAGGGCATCATAAAAATTGCCAACCAGATCCATCAGCATGAGCAGTTAAGAACCGCCTTTCTTGAGATGGATTCTGAGCAACTATTAATAGAGATCAAGAAGTACCCTCAGATCCAAAGTATGATTGAATACCACCTGACCCGTTTTGGTATTCGATGCGCTAATGAACTCAAGCTTGAGACCGTGACATATCAGCATGAACCAAAACTTCTCATAGGTTTGATCAAGAATTATGTGAGGCAGGGAGTTATCAGTATTGAGGCTGCTAAAAAAAGAGAAGAAGAGATACGAGTGCAAGCCGAAGAACAAGTTAAGCTTGCTCTTAGACGGCACCCTTTAAGAAGACTCATATTTAATCTAATTCTGCGACAAACACGTTTGAAAGTGAAGAACCGAGAAAACCTTCGTTTTGAACGAACACGGATCTTTGCTTTAGTACGGGAACTGTTTTTAGCGCTCGGTCGTCGTCTGCACAAACATGGGGTCTTGGAGCAATCAAGGGATGTCTTTTATCTCAGCAAGGAGGAGATTTTTGCCTATTTTCAAGGAAATGCAGTCTCTACAGACTTACGGGGTACAGTTGAACTGCGCAGGAGAGAGTACCAAGCTTACCTTGATATACCTATGCCTGACCGCTTCGAGACCTTTGGCTCCCCTTATCTGTACAATAACAAATTCTCACAAAGCACGGAAAGAGATGCTGGAGATCTTAAAGGAACAGGTTGTAGTCCGGGGATAGTTAAGGCGCGTGTTCGCATTATTACTAACCCAATGGATTCTTCGGGTTTAGAAGGCTGCATCCTAGTAACGGAGCGTACAGACCCAGGATGGGCTCCTTTGTTTCCATTAGCAGAAGGAATACTAGTCGAACGTGGCAGTTTACTTTCTCATTCCGCTATCGTGGCGCGAGAAATGGGTATACCAGCCATAGTCTCTATAACAAACTTAACACAGCTATTAAATGATGGTGAATTAGTAGAGATGGATGGTTCCACCGGTATAATAAAAAAAGTTGAGGAATGAGTTGAATGGAACATAACACAACACTGCATCGTCGTCTATCTAAAACCAAAATTCGCTATGCTAACTGTTGGGAAGACGCATCCCTGCTCATCAAGGCGTTAAAGATCAACAAAGACAGCGTTTGTCTATCAATCGCCTCTTCTGGAGATAATTCTTTGGCTTTGTTGACGCAAAACCCCCGCCTTGTCGTGGCTGTAGATCTAAATCCAGCCCAACTAGCCTGTTTAGAGCTGCGGATCGCCGCTTTTGCCCAACTAGATTACGAACAAGTTATAAAGTTTCTTGGTATCAAAGATGAACCTAACCGTATATCAACCTACCGGTCATTACGTCCTGATCTGTCTACTTATGCCCGCTGTTTTTGGGATGATCGCCTTTCTTATATTAAAGATGGGATAATATATCACGGTAAGTTCGAAGAATACTTCCACCTATTTCGCAAATCTATCTTACCACTAGTACACAGTAGAAGAACAGTCCAGCAATTGCTCGGGGAACAAACAGAACAAGAAAGAGCCGAATTTTACTTGAACAAATGGGATAACCGGCGTTGGCGTCTCCTTTTTCAACTGTTTTTTAGTAGGTTTGTCATGGGTAGATTAGGGAGAGATCCCGAGTTTTTTCGTTATGTAAAAGGCCCAGTCGGTGAACAGATATTATCTCGTGTTAAGCAAGCCCTTATAACGCTTCCGGCTAATGAGAACCCTTATCTGTACTTTATATTAACCGGCCGCTTTGAAGGTGCGCTCCCTTATTATCTACAAGCAGAGAATTTCCCTTTAATCAAAGCCAATCTAGACAAATTGAAGATTTTCTGTGGTTCCATAGAAGATGCATTGATAAACCATGACGATTCCTTTGATGCTTTCAACTTATCAGACATCTTCGAATATATGAATGAGGTAGTTTTTAAGACCATCGCAGAAAATCTAGTTGAGCGAGCAGAGAACGGCGCTCGCTTTGCCTACTGGAATATGTTAGCGCCTCGTAGAATGTCGTCATTATACCCAGATCGTATTAAATATCTGGATTCTCTTTCATCACAGTTATTCCAAGAGGACAGAGCCTTTTTTTACCAGTCATTCTTTGTGGAGGAGCGAATTTAATGGATTGGTACGAAGAGCTCATTAACGCTGCTATTGTTGGTGGCTTGTTTCTCCTCCTTTTCACATCTGCAGAGATTTGGCACTGTTACGGCCACCCAAAACCCGAATCCACCCGTAAACTAGTTCACTTAGGGGGCGGTGTGGTCTCATTAAGTTTGTCTTATATTTTAAAGTCCCATTGGTCCGTATTAATCTTATGTATCTTATTTTCAACGATAATCATATTCACCAAAAGAAAAGGGCTGCTCCAATCAGTTCATGGTGTACAACGCAAATCTAGTGGTGGTGTTTATTTCCCTGTAGCTGTTTATCTTACTTTCTTAATCTCTTCAGCGCTTGATGCCCCACACTTCTATTTTATAGCTATTTTGGTACTGTCCATCTCCGATACTCTAGCTGCCTTGGTCGGAAAGACGTATGGCTTTAAACTCTATCATGTGGAGAAAGAGACTCGCAGTCTTGAAGGTTCAGTCTTCTTTCTTCTATCAACATTTATCCTAGTCCATCTTGGCTTACTGTTGCTAACGCAAATCGGACGCTTTGAGAGCGTATTAGTGGCGTTACTAATCGCCATACTAGTTACTGCCTTTGAGTCCGTTTCTCTAGGCGGAGCAGATAATCTATTTATTCCATTAGGAACATTGTTTATGCTGTCCCGTAATATTACAAAATCCGCCGCTTTTCTAGGAGAACAATTTCTCTTGTTAGGGTGTATAACCACACTTGTCTGGCTGCTGTGCAGACGTTCGAAGAAACTGGGCAGCTCAGGCATGATTGGCCTATCTCTCATCGCCTATGCATCATGGTCTATGGTGGGTTTCCTCTGGTTTATACCAGTTATTATCGGGATCGCATTAGTAGCTCTAACAGACCGTTTTTTAAGCCCGCCCAGTCGAACTCAGGATGTCCACCGCATTCAAAGGGTATTTTATATTGCAATTGTACCTTTTCTTTGGATACTTGCTGCTAATTTATTTCATCACTCATCCCAGCATGTATTTTTTGTACCATATATTATGAGTATAACAGCTAGTTTTTGTATTCTATGGCGCTGGAATAGCATCTCCCAAATAGACCAAGAGCAACAAAGAACCCTGCCTGTATTAATCTCTTTAAAACACGGATTATTCCTTAGTGCTATATTCTTCCCGATACAACTGCTTCTTGTCCAGGAACTAGCTCCAATATTTACGATCACAACCGGGTTTATCGGTACGCTAATTGCTGATCTAATATACTGGTCCATCGCAAAGAGACACTTTAATAACTGGTGCCGTATAACTTACCTTCGCATGGGTTTAGCAGTGATTATCTGTGTTTCTCTACTATTATTCATTGTCCAACTTAGATACTACCAACCAGTAAATCTGATATTGAGGTTAAAATAATGACTAAAGTATTATCCTTCGGGCTGAATTCACCATTAATTAAAGATTTCATGTCGTTTCCCGCACGGCTTTATGAAGGTGATCAATATTATTCGAAGAGACCAGATCTACCATCAGCAGCGACGACGCCTAGATTTTTTTTAGCGTTTGACGGGGAACATATAATAGGCAGAGCATGCGCTATGATTAACCCGTATATTACCTTCGAGAAACAATACACCGGCATTATCGGTTATTATGAATGTATCGACAAAGAGGAATCTGCCAAAAGACTGATCGATAGCGTAACTGAGTACTTAAGCAGAGAAAAATGCCAATACCTGATAGGCCCAGTGAACGGCAACACTTGGCACAGCTATCGATGGACGGTACCGGATAATGGACGTCCGTTTTTCCTAGATAATTATCATAAACCCTGGTATCTATCGCAATTTCTAACGGCTGGTTTTAAACCAATTGCTGAGTACGCTTCAACAATGGTTAATCAGCCTTTTGGCCCCTTCCCCAGATTAGAAAAGTTCAAGAATTACTATGAGAGAAAAGGCATATCGATTCGCTCTATTAACTTGGATAACTTTGAATCGGATTTATCAGCTATTTATTCCATCAGCATTCAGGCTTTTCAAGACAACTTCTTCTATTCTCCTATATCATGGAAGGATTTTTGTCAGTTATACCAGAGTATAAGGCCATTAATTAAGCCGGAATTTGTTTTACTAGCGGAAAATAGCATACAAGAACCCTTAGGCTTCATCTTTGGGGTAACTGATCCTTACAACCTCTCAAACAAAACATTAATAATAAAGACCGTAGCAGTTGTTCCCAATCCCTCAGCCAAAGGTTTGGGGGCGTATATGGGAGAGAAACTTCACCAAACGGCCCATGAATTGGGATATAAAACAGTAATTCATGCTCTAATGCATGAAGATAACGTCTCTAACAATATCTTAGCTGATATAAGCCGAAAATTCCGAAGTTATGTACTCTTAGGGAGGGCTTTATAATTGATAATTTAATTTACTATCTAAAAGCACACGCCTCAGCACACCCAAATAAAACAGCACTAAAGCATGGCGAACAGGCATGTTCATTTGAAGAGTTGTTGTTAGGGGTAAAAAAAACAGCCGCTTTTATGCAAGCCAAAGGAATCGGTTCAGGCGATCGTGTGTTAGTCTTTATTCCTATGTCAATATCCTTATACCAGACAATTCTTGGGCTTTTCTATTTAGGAGCTACCGCTGTCTTTTTAGATGCATGGGCTGATCGACACCGCTTAGCTCAAGCTATTAAACAAACTGAATGTACAGGGTTTATTGGAACACCACGTGCACATCTGTTGCAATTAATATCGCCCGCAATCAGGGAAATACCATGTAAGTTAACTTCGTGGCAACGGCAAAATATTAAACCCATAAAAGATGATTGCTCAATAGTAGCTCATGATGTTCCAGCTTTAATAACTTTTACCACTGGTAGTACAGGAACGCCAAAAGCCGCAAACCGCACTTACGCATTTTTGCACCAACAACACATAGCACTAGCCGACCATCTGCAGCTTCACAAAGACGATATTGTCTTAACCACACTCCCTATTGTTATCTTACATAGCCTAGCGATGGGATGCACCAGTATTATAGCAGATACAGACCCACGCAAACCAGAAAAAGTTAATACGGAAAAAACAATCAAAGCCATAAACAGCGAGAAAGTTACAACTGCTATTGCCTCACCGGTTTTCTTTCAAAAGCTTGCTAAACAAAACGAATGCCCTAAAGCAACTGGTTTAAAGAGAATCTTTTTAGGAGGAGCTCCAGTCTTTCCTAGACTAGCGCAAAAACTACTAAATGCCTTCCCCGGAACCTCCATTCAGATCATCTACGGCTCGACTGAGGCTGAACCCATCAGTACTATTGACGCTACAGCTCTAATAGATTATGAAGAAAAGCACAACGGCCTTTTGGTAGGGAAACCCGTGTCCGGCATTAAAACTATGATCATGAAACCACACGAGTACTCATTATCTGGCCAAACAGAGGAGGTTCTGGCAAATCTCCGGCAAGCTCAGGGAGAACCGGGCGAGATATGTGTTGCTGGTGACTTTGTGTTGAAGAACTATTATCGTTCCGAAGACGCCTGGCACATGAACAAATTCCGTTTTGCCGGAGATATCTGGCACCGAACTGGCGATGCCGGATATCTCGATGGAGGTAACAATCTGTTCCTGCTCGGGAGATTGAAGCATACTTTCGTACATAAAGGAAGATTATTTTACGTCTTCCCCATCGAAAATAGACTATTGGAACACCCCGATGTCCGTCTTGGGACAATAATTCAAGTTAATGAGATGGCTATTTTGGTAGTTGAACCACAACACCGATTGATAGACAAGAAAAAATTCTTATCTTTCTTAGAACAACTGCAACTACCCTGCGATAAAATGGTTATAATGCGGAAAATCCCTCGAGATCCGCGGCACAACTCCAAAATTGACTACGACCGTTTGAAATCTATACTAAGTACTAACTAACTGGTATAACCTCTATACCAGTTTTGTATGTTCTCTACAGGCAACCCATTAACTTAAGATCTAATTCTGTTCGACGAGGACTTCCATTATTCTTGGCCAACTCTTTGTTCGTCTCCAGATCCTGATTCACCGAGCCAACACTGGAGTGTATTATAACATGTTTCATTGAATATCCCTTTCTCTCTCCGAGTACCAATAATAACGTCGGCATGAATATTATTAAAGAAGTTTTTTCTGCGAAAATGGATCTGGAACTCGTTCTTATCAATAACAGCAATACTCAAGCCAGAGTCTTCGATTAGTATTATCGTATCACCCATACGTTTAGCTTTCCATCGATGGTATTCTTTAACATCGTATGTTTTGAAGCATAATACATCTTTGTTGGGTTTTATCTTCAGGATGTCTTTTATCATCTCTCTGATTTTAACGTATGATTCATTCTCCGTCTCTGATACACTCTGTAATTTAAATATTTTTATCTGTTCCATTCTCCTCAAAAACCAAATGACACAGATAGTAGACAATAGGATATATAAGTTTGTACCATTACCAACCCGTAACAGGCCAAGCCACAAGCCTGAAATCCCTGTTAAAATTAACAGTATAGATTCCAATGTTATATTCAGTATCGTTGGGCCGGTTAACACCCACACCTCAAAGACTGTTAGACAAATTACAAATGACATAAATATACCACCATATGTGTTACCACCATTAAACACTATGACAATTAGCAACAACCCCATTACAGCCTTAATTTGGCTTTGCCTCTTCAACCGGCTTTTATGGATATCAAATGCCAGAATACGACGTAATTCTTCTTGTTCAACTGATATTATCTTAGTAGAGGTCTTTTTAGATTCACATAAATGTTCTTCGTTTTTTCTTATGATCAAATTACTTTTCTCAAAAGGTATTCTATAATCATATGCTCTAAATAAGCCTTTTAGCAGCATATATATCCCGGATATAATGGACATTACAAAGGACGTTGATAAAACAAAAAGAAGAATCATCACTGGGTTCGAGGGATTCATAATATACCCATCCGAATAGATAACAATGGCTAAACCGCAGAAAATAGCCAGTGAGATACCTAGGAAAGACCTTCCCGACTTGTATAGCTCTTTCTTTGTCATAAACTTTGTATTCGTTTCCGGTCCGATTGATAACGGAGAGAACATCTTTCGCGACTCTAATACAATTAAGTTACGCAAGTCCAGCTCTCCGATAACTTCCAAACTCTCGGGGTCTAATCCCTGCGCCAGAGAAACCCAGTTTATTAGATGTTTTGGTTGTCCTAACTCGCTTACTACTGCTCCAATTTCTTCAGCAGTTTTTATCGGTTCAAGCTCACCGAAGACAATTTGGCGCGCCAGGTATTCGATATACCAGTTTAAGCAGGGAATTTTATCTGTTACTCGATGCCCTAAATCTCTGAGTGCTTTTATAAAATATTGGCTGACCTCCGAATCTGTTCTTGCAACATAAGCCAGAAATTGAAGAGAAGATGGCATTGCTTTATCAGTATCATTATTGAGCAACTCATTAGCCCATTCAAGAATTTCTTGGTTAGTTGCCCTACCTGAATACCTACGTGCCAGTAAAATATGGATTTCTAGTTCACTTGCCATCGATCCACCCCTTCCCTGAAAATCTACTAATCCGTAACAACACAATAGTATTTCTAAGAGACTCAGGCTCACTATTCTTACATATATTTCTTTGATAAAGCTTTTTATCCTGTTTCATTTGAATAATAATTGATTAAATCAGATAAATTTAATATGCTCCTTCTCCGATTTACATTATAACGTTTATACTGTTATAATAATAATATAACTAATGCAAGGAGATATTGATATGAAAAATAATGTAAAACCAAACGAACCTTTAGTAACTCATATTTATACTGCGGATCCATCTGCCCATGTATTTGAAGGAAAGATTTACATATACCCTTCACACGATCTGGATGAAGATATCCCTTCTAATGATAATGGTGACCAGTATATGATGGAAGATTACCACGTTCTATCGTTAAGTGATTTTAATTCCCCTTGCGTTGACCACGGCAACGCGCTTCATCTTAGAGATATTCCGTGGGCAAGCAAACAATTGTGGGCTCCGGATGCGGTCTGCAAAAACGGCGTCTACTACTTTTACTTCCCTGCAAGAGATAAAGATGATATTTTCAGAATTGGCGTAGCGACCGGTTCATCTCCTTCTGGGCCATTCACACCGCAGCCCAACTATATTCCTGGCAGCTTTAGCATTGATCCGGCAGTTTTAATGGATGAAGATGGTAAAGCTTATATCTATTTCGGAGGTCTGTGGGGAGGACAGCTTGAAAAATGGCAAACTGGCGTCTTTTTACCCGATGCTGACGGCCCGGCAAAAACCGAGCCCGCTTTGGGACCAAGAGTAGCTGAACTCAGTGAGGATATGCTGACGTTTAAAGAATCATCTCAAGAAATATCAATCATTGATGAAGACGGAAACCCAATACTTGCTGGCGATGAAGAACGGCGATATTTTGAAGGCCCATGGGTTCATAAACACAATGGTTTCTATTATCTTTCCTATTCTACCGGTACAACCCATTATATTGTCTATGCTATGAGTAAAGATCCAAAAGGACCTTATGTCTATAAGGGTAGAATACTTAATCCAGTTTTAGGATGGACAACCCATCATTCCATCGTCCAATTTGAAAGTAAATGGTATCTATTCTACCATGACAGCTCACTCTCCGGCGGTGCCGACAATAAACGTTGCGTGAAGTATACGGAGATTAAGTATAACGAAGATGGAACCATTGAACCCGTCGAACAGTCTTAAGTTTCTTGAGTGTATAGCAAAAACCGCCTTTCGGCGGTTTTTCTATTTTACACCACTTATTTTTCTTGTCCATGAAAAGCTTGCAGCGATTTAACACCATTCTTGCCTTCCTGCGCTTTGCAGGCTGCAATTCCTTTTATTCCCGCTTTCGCCGCCGCAATAGTGGTAATATATGAAACCTTATGCTTGATGGCAGCTTTACGGATATAAGAGTCATCCATTAGGCTTCGCTTATCAATAGGTGTGTTGATTATCAGATCGATCTGCTTGTTGGTAATAGCGTCGGTAATATTAGGTCTGCCTTCTTGCAACTTATTTATCTTTTCAGAGATGATTCCATTAGTTTTCAGATAATGGAAAGTGCCTTCAGTTGATAGTATTTTAAAGTCTAACTTCACAAGTTCACGTGCCAATTCCAGCAGTTCAGCCTTGTCATAATCAGAGACACTTAAGAGCACGGTTCCTTCTGTTGGCAATGGAACTTGAGTAGCTTCCTGCGCTTTATAGAATGCTACGGCAAAAGAATCAGAGATTCCCATTACTTCGCCGGTAGATCGCATCTCTGGACCAAGAACCGGGTCCACTTCTGGAAACATATTAAAGGGAAATACCGCTTCTTTCACACCAAAATGGGAGATCTTTTTCGATACATATCTATCAAGCTCAAGCTTCTCTCCGGTGATCGGAGCAACCATAATTGTTGTAGCCAGTCTAACCATGGAAATGTCACAAACCTTAGAGACCAAAGGCACTGTGCGGGAAGCACGCGGGTTAGCCTCTAATACATAAACCGTATCATCCGCAATGGCATACTGCATATTCATAAGGCCAGAAACGCCAAGCTCTTCTGCAACCACTCGCGTGTATCGGCGGATAATTTCTAAATGTTTCTCCGCAATCGAGACCGGCGGGATGACACATGCAGAATCGCCCGAATGTATTCCTGCCAACTCAATGTGTTCCATAACAGCAGGGACATATGTCCGAGTACCATCGCACACAGCATCCGCCTCAGCTTCTATAGCATTCTCTAAAAACCGGTCGATCAAAATTGGTCGTTCAGGAGTAACACCGATAGCATTGGCCATATAATGCTTAAGCTCATCATTGTTATGGACCACCTCCATACCGCGACCACCTAATACATAGGACGGCCTGACCATCAAAGGATACCCGATATCATTAGCAATAACCAAAGCCCCATCAACAGTGCTGGCCATCCCTGATTTTGGCATAGGTATGCCTAGTTTCTCCATAATCTGGCGGAATCTGTCCCTATCTTCAGCCAAATCAATTGTTTCAGGGCTGGTACCTAAGATGTTAGCTCCCGCCTTTGCTAGTTCCTCGGCAATATTGAGCGGCGTCTGCCCGCCGAACTGTACAATGATCCCCAGCGGTTTCTCTTTTTCATAGATACTAAGCACATCTTCTACAGTTAATGGTTCAAAATAAAGTCTGTCTGAAGTATCATAATCCGTTGAAACGGTTTCCGGATTACAATTGACAATAATTGTTTCAAAACCAAGGTCTCTTAAGGTAAACGCAGCATGGACACAACAGTAATCGAACTCAATTCCTTGTCCGATACGATTCGGACCGCCCCCCAGAACCATTACTTTGGGCTTATCGCTCACTTCGAAGATACCAGTGGAATTATAAGTCGAGTAGTAGTAAGCAGCATCTTCAACACCGCTCACCGGCACGGCTTCCCAGTGTTCTAACATTCCAATCCCAACACGCTGCTTCCGTAAAGCCTCCTCCGGAACATTAAGCAAGGAAGCCAAATAGCGGTCGGCAAACCCATCCCTTTTGGCTCTTATAAATAACTCGTCCGGCAGCATGTGCCCTTTGTATTGTAGGATCTCTTCTTCCAGCATTACGAGTTCTTTCATCTGTTGGAGGAACCATAGTTTAATACTTGTTAATTCATGTAGCTTTGCCAACTCAACCCCTTTACGTATAGCTTCATACATTATGAACTGCCTTTCACTGGTCGGCAAAGTCAGAAGTGTTAGTAATTCTTCTAAAGTTCGTGTGTTATAATCCTTAGCAAATCCCAATCCGTATCTACCAATCTCCAAGGAACGAATTGCTTTTTGTAAAGCTTCTTTATAGTTCTTACCAATACTCATTACTTCACCGACAGCCTTCATTTGAGTCCCTAACTTATCCTCAGCTGCCGGGAACTTCTCAAACGCCCAGCGGGCAAACTTTATTACAACATAATCTCCCGATGGTGTATATTTTTCCAAGGTTCCATCCCGCCAGTAGGGAATCTCATCAAGAGTCAACCCAGCAGCCAGCATGCTTGAGATAAGGGCGATTGGAAAACCAGTAGCTTTGGATGCTAAAGCTGATGAACGCGAGGTTCGCGGATTTATCTCAATAACAACTACTCGATCAGTCTTAGGATCATGGGCGAATTGGACATTAGTGCCGCCAATAACCTCTATAGCTTCAACTATCTTATAGGCGTAATTCTGCAAGCGTTGTTGCAGTTCCGGGGAGATAGTCAACATCGGCGCCGAACAAAATGAATCCCCAGTATGGACACCCATTGGGTCAATATTCTCGATAAAGCATACCGTAATCATCTGGTTTTTTGCATCGCGAACCACTTCTAGCTCAAGTTCTTCCCAACCAAGCACCGATTCCTCGATCAACACTTGCCCTACCATACTAGCCGCAATACCCCGAGCCGAAACGGAGCGTAATTCATCCAGATTGTAAACCAATCCGCCCCCAGTGCCGCCCATGGTATACGCCGGACGTACCACCACCGGAAAACCCATCTCCTTGGCTATTTCCTCTGCTTCTTCAACCGAATAAGCAGGCTTGCTACTTGCCATCTCAATCCCCAGACGATCCATGGTTTCTTTAAAAGCGATCCGATCTTCGCCTCGCTCAATTGCATCCAATTGAACCCCGATTACTTGAACGCCGTATTTTTCAAGAATGCCCGCCTTGCCAAGTTCGGCACAGAGATTGAGTCCTGTCTGTCCACCAAGGTTGGGCAGTACAGCATCCGGACGCTCTTTTTCGATGATCTCAGTTAGCCGCTTTACGTTGAGCGGTTCAATATAAGTCGCATCAGCCATTCCCGGATCAGTCATAATCGTGGCTGGGTTTGAATTCACCAAAACAATTTTATAGCCTAGCTTACGTAAGGCTTTGCATGCTTGCGTACCTGAATAGTCAAATTCACATGCCTGTCCGATGATGATCGGACCAGAACCAATAATCAGTATCTTGTTGATATCATCCCGCTTAGGCAAATACATCACTCCAATTCATTAACATAGGATTTCCATTCTAAACGGATATTCAGTTTAGTTTTATTCGGCAATACTTCTGCAATATCCTATCTACAATATCAATGTTACTCAATATTATCAATAACCTTTTTTTACATAAACCCAATCCCCATGATACCAAGCGGTTTTTCAACGTTTCCGTAGAAGGGTTTACTGACGAAATTGCCCTTTGGGAGAGTGTATATACGTACAGTATTAAGCTATAATTTTCTAGCAATAAATAGAATGACAAACATAAAGAAGACCAATCCTTAGTCTTCTTTACGTTTCTTTTTCTTCAAAAAGAATTCAAATCTATAAGTTCTTCGTCATCTTCCGCTGCCATACACGTCGTGCTATTATTCTGCCTCTTCATTACTGTCCAATCCATCCGTAGAAAGGAGTGTCAATTCTCCAGGATTAACACCGTTGTCAACGATGGAGATTAGTGGGTCGAGCAATGCTTCGTTGTTCTTAAACCCACCATCCAAGCTGAGGTCAATGTAATGTTCTGCAGAGGCTATAGCCTCTTTCATCTGCTCCGGGCTCTGCACCGTCAAAATACCATTGACAAATGTGATGTCATAGTTGTCAGAACTAACGCCAGAGGGAATGATGACGTATTGACCGACCGGCGATATAGACGTCGCCGTAGTGGTCAAAACAAGCGACCCGTTTAGAGATGCTAAGGAGTCATCAGCCACAAACCCGCTACATGTAAAGATAAATTCGGGTTTGGAAAACCAAAGAACCTGATTTGATTTTCAGCTATAATTATCAGCGACGCTGGAGTTATATCCGCAATGGTACTAGCAGTCGTATTAAAAACATAATTTCCAGCATCCGCGCCGCTCAACGTAATATTGTTAACACTTACTACTTTGCTGTCCTCCACGTTCTCATCTCGAAACGACGCGGTTGCAGTGATTATTAGGTCGTCACCTATAATACGGTCGTCACCAAACGTCACCGTGGCCCCTATTGTTCCGTCATATACTTTATCATGCCCTGTAGCTATCACTGTCAGTGTTGCCGGAGTAATGTCAGCACTGGTACTAGTGGTAGTATTGAAGATATAGTTTTCTGCATCATCCCCGCTTAAAATGATACCGCAACGTTTTTATCGCTGAAACTCCCTTCGATATCCGTGATATCCGTGAAAAATAGATTCACATTGTCCCCGCTGACTGTGTTGACCAAGACCGCACCGTCCATATTTAAGTAAGCCATGATCTCACCGTCATAGATTTTATCCGCCGTAATCCCACCAAGGCTGAGAACTCTGGGATTAATCGTCAAGGTATTTTCACTGTTATAGCTAATGTCATACCCGTTTTGATGGTGCAGTATAAATCCCCATTTAATGCATAAACTCCGACATCAGTCGCACTGCCGTAAGTCAAGGTTTCTGTTCCTAAAACCAATGCAGGAGCAACATCCGTCGCCTCTTTAGCGGTCGTATAGACCACATTAACCAAGGCGCTGCTATAGGCCAT
>OBJA01001118.1_pt1 | contig 19620 bp, 16 predicted proteins | sample 1519751 | NCBI WGS metagenome assembly OBJA01 (sample SAMEA3881238, study PRJEB22517) | soil metagenome | biome: lake sediment; feature: soda lake sediment; material: sediment, water from around vicinity | place: India | collected 2013-12-23 | depth 3 m
CCCGTTCCCTCGCGACAATCCATCATCAGGAATCCATTTATCCTGAATCACCTGCCTGTCTGGACCCGTAAATATGGCACGCAAGGCAGTAGGGTTTCCGGTTGTATTCAGATCCTCCTTTTCAATTTCAATTATCAGTAATCCCTGAGAGGCATAAAAAAACACGCCGCCACATCCTCCCACCATTGGAGTCCACTCATTAAATTGGGATCCCTGATTAATCGACACGCTTTTTGCCAGACAAGGATTTTCAGGCACCAGTGTCAGGATTCCCGGAAGGAGGAAGAAGATTAAGATATTTTTTATAATCGGGTTGTTAATGCCTTTCATTTAAAATCAGATTTATCTAGGTTATTTGTAATTGGTGATAGTTACCAATATGAATTTATATTATTTCAGAATCTGAATTATTTTATTTAAATCTTATTCATCGCCTCATGAAACAATATAAATGGCGGATTACAATTCTATATTTTTACCACCAGCTACAACATTTTTTAATACGATGTTGTGATAAAATTCCTTCTTGCTAAAAGCCTGGTTTGCCTTTTCAACAGTCACATTTGTTATGGTTATATCATGCAGCGGCATTTCTTCAAGGCCTTGCAACTGGATAATGTTGTTGGCATTTTTGCACCGGATGTTTTCAAGATGGATGTTATAAAATTCTGTAGGTGCATTTCCACCCCTGTAGCTGTGATAGCCATTGGTGAAGTAGATTAAATGGGAATCAGCAGTATCCACATCAATATTGCGTACATATATGTCCTTCATGTAGCTTCCCCTGTCTTTGTTTGCTTTGAACTGGATGGCCTGATAATCAACCTGACCGAGTTGAAAATTTTCTACATAGATGTTCTCAATTCCCCCGCTCATCTCACTCCCGAATGCGATTCCATGCAAAACTTTAGGTGCTGTACAGTTTCTGACAACGATATCCCGTGTAGGTTTGTTTACCCTCCATCCATCACGATCCCTACCTGATTTAAACACAACCGCATCATCGCCGGTAATAAATGTACAGCCTTCTACCAACCCCATGGTGGAAGAATCAAAATCAATTCCATCGTTGTTTATAACCAGGCTGTTAAAAAAAACATCCCGTACTATAATATCTGAACAATAGACTGGGTGAAACATCCAGAAGGCACAATCTACAAGAGTGACACCTTCCAGTAAGATTTGCCTGCAATTGATGAATTGAATCAGTGAATTGCGCAGGAAATCTCCTTCACCAAACACCCGTTCGCTTACCGGATTTTGTTCATCACAAAATTTATGAACCCTGCTTCTGGCTTCCCATTGTGATTCCCTGAAGGGAACCCATTGTTCAAGACCATTTCCGTCGATGGTACCTTTTCCGGTAATTGCTATATTTTCCTGATCTGTGGAATATATCATTGGCGAGTAGTTGTATATTTCAACCCCTTCCCAACGCGTGAAAACTGCAGGAAGATAATCCGCCGGGTCAGGACTGAACCTTAGGACAGCTCCCTGTGCAAGATGCAGGTTTACATTGCTTTTCATTAAAACTGGTCCTTTGCAGTAAAATACTCCGGCCGGAATCAAAACAATACCGCCCCCCTGAAGGGAACAGGCTTCGATGGCATTCAAAATAGACGGCTTATTGTCAAAGGTTCCATCACCCTTTGCCCCATAGCTCAGGATGTTTAAGGTATCATTTGGGAAAGAGGTTTTTTTAATTTTGCTGACAATCTGTTCAGCAGGAGTGAAATCGAGTTGCCCTTTGGCATTTATTGCCAATAAAAAAAGTGCAAAAATTAATAGGGTAGTTGCATGCTGCTTCATTATTTTCATAAGTTATCTATTTGTTTTTTAATGGCCGGATGGAACTCGCATGATGAATCATCCGTATTTGTGTTAACGAATCATGCTCGTTTCATCTAATTATATTGTTGGTTTGAAAAAAAATTAATCCTGGTTTTTACTCAAAGTCCTGGTCTGAATCTTTACAAAAATATACTTTTTTGTTCATCCAGGCTCCAGATACCGGTGTTTGTATCGAAAATGCCCTATGGCCGACGGCTGAGATCCTTTTTTGTAATCAGGTGTGCAACCCTCACCTCACCATTGTGGTCGATGATTTTAAGCGTTACTGAACGGTTTTCACCTGTTCCCGAGAATTCCAGCATACCAAAATTATAGTCACGGATGTCATTAATAATGGGGCCATCGAACCGGCGGTTATGTCCTGTGGTTTGCCGGTTGTAGCTATATTGATGGTTATCTGCCTCAACAGGAGAAACGCCGGCATTTGAGCTAATTAACTCGTAAAGGGGATAATTTCCGTTTGGATATTCAATGCGGCTTAGGGAGCCAACATGCCAGTCACCGGAAATGAAGAAGACCCCTTCAATGTCTTCAGCAAACATCCAATTCAGGAATTCATCGCGTTCATTTCCAAAGTTTGCCCAATACTCGCCGCGATCTCCGCGGTTGATAGTAGTAGTATGTCCGTTGACTATTATTTTAAATGTGGCGGAACTTGCTTTTAATTGTTCTTTCAGCCAGACAAGTTGTCCTTCACCCAACATAGTATTCCGGTCGGGCGCTTCATTCGGATCGCGGTGGTAGCGGTCATCGAGCATGAAAAATTCTGCATCCGCTATTCTGAAAGAGAAAAAAATTCCGGCTGTTGTTTTGGTTCCGGCTGCTGGATTTGGCCAGTATTTTTTAAAAAGGTCGAGCGTAAGTTCACGCCATTTAAAAGTACGGTCTGAATTATTTGGGCCATAGTCATGATCATCCCAGATTGCGTATGTGGGTACAGATGAAAGTATGGATCGAAGCCCGGGGAGGTCGCGCAGATAACGATGGTACCGTGCCAATGCATAGGAGACAGTACTTTCAGGTGCTTCATATGCTTCGGGTCGCGATGGCATGTAATTGTTGTCGCCAATAAGCAGGAGTGCATCAGGCCGGAGAATGCCCATTTGGGTCCAGATAGGCTGGAGCGGCACACGAATGGGATTTACACAGGAGGTGAAAGCCACTTTAAAATTGGCTGACGATTCCTGTGCCGGCATCATAAGAAATGACTGAACAGATTGGGGCCTTATGGCTCTTCCGTTAATTTCCAGTTCATAATGCACCTGGGCACGCGCAGGTAGCCCTTCCAATATGATGGTCCCTACATGAGGTGCTTCGGCATCTGTTCTCCCCATGGCAACATCCTTAACAATCGGTTGTGCACCCGAATCGTACCAGTAATGCACCTTCACTTCTGCCGGTATATCCGTTTCCACCCAGATGATTGCCTTAGAAAAGGTTGTGTGGCCTACCATCGGTCCGCTTAGAAGTTGTGCTGCAGGTTGAGCATTGCTTACCTGCACTATAAATGTTGAAGAAAAAATCAGGAAAAAAATAATTAGTGATGATATATTCATGGTATCAGTTTAATTAAAAAGGTGAATATAATTAAAATTGACCGGAAAAGTGTTCAGTAGATTGGAAGAATCTTATGCTTGAATCGTTTTTTCATAAATTTTGATGACATTTATTGGAAAAAGGTAACAATTTGTCAGTATCCAGACGTTCATTAAATTATAATCTAAGTATCTGTCGGTTGTATTGGATAGCCGAAAAAATCACTTTTTATAAGGAATGTTTGTATTGATTAGACCTGTAGTGATTACCCTGATTTTTATAAAAAAAGCCATCTTTTATTAATATACAGATGGCCTTTGTCAAACTTCTTTTATTTTTCTTAGCTGCCGAAATCATCAAACATTACATTTTCATCCGGAACACCAAGATTGTACAGCATTTTCTGAACGGCATCGTTCATCATAGGCGGGCCGCAGAGATAGTAATCTATTTCTTCCGGCTCATCATGCCTGCTCAGGTAATTGTCAAAAATTACCTGGTGGATGAACCCGGTAGGTCCTTCCCATTTATCTTCGGGCAGAGGTTCACTTAATGCCAGATGAAACTTAAAATTATCGAAATTCTTTTCAATATCGCGGAATTGGTCGTAGTAGAATACTTCTTTCCATGAACGGGCTCCATACCAAAAAGTAACATTTTTCTTTGATTCCTTCACAGTATGGAACAAGTGGAACAAGTGAGAACGCATAGGTGCCATTCCTGCCCCTCCGCCAATGAACATCATCTCATTGTCGTTGTCCTTCAGGAAGAATTCCCCATAAGGTCCTGAAATGGTCACTTTGTCACCCGGTTTTCTGGAGAAGATAAAAGAAGAACAGATTCCCGGATTCACCTTTTTAAATGCATTGTTGGCGCGATCCCATGGTGGCGTGGCAATACGGATGTTCAGCATGATAATATTTCCTTCTGCAGGGTGATTGGCCATTGAATATGCTCTGAATGTAGGCTCCGGGTTAACCATCCTCAGGTTGAACATGCCAAATTTTTCCCACTCATCGCGAAACTTTTCTTCTACATGTATATCTTTAAAATCCACCTCAATTTTTGGGACATCAATCTGAATGTAACCTCCCGATTTAAAGTTTAGGTGCTCCCCTTCAGGCAATTTAACAACAAACTCTTTAATAAATGTTGCAACATTTTTATTGGAAACAACTTCACATTCCCATTTTTTTACACCCAGTACTTCCTGTGGCACTTTTATCTTCAGGTCTTCCTTTACTTTAACCTGGCAGGCAAGGCGCCATTTTTCGTTTTGTTCCTTCCTGGTAAAGAAATCGGTTTCAGTAGGCAATATAGATCCACCTCCCTCAAGAATCTGACAACGGCACATGGCACACGTTCCGCCACCACCACATGCCGATGGCAACAGGATTTTATTATTGCTGAGCGTTGACAGCAGCGTGTTTCCGGGTTCTGTAATGATTTCCCGTTCTCCTTCATTGATTTCTATTTTTACATCACCCGAAGGAGTTAATTTTTTCTTGACGAATAGCAGAATGGCAACCAGAAGTACAATCACCCCCAGGAACACCGCCACACTGGCAATAACAACAGTCGTTTGTGTCGAAAGCAATAGCATTTAATAATATTTTATTTTTACAATTGAATTCCCATAAATCCCATAAATGCAAGACCCATAAGCCCGGTAACGATGAACGTAATGCCCAGTCCACGCAAGGGAGCCGGAACATTTGAATATTGCAGTTTCTCTCTTATGGCAGCAATACCTACAATGGCAAGAAACCAGCCTACGCCCGAACCGAGCCCGTAAACGGTAGCTTCGCCCAGATTAAAGAAAGCTTTTTGCTGCATAAACAGCGAACCACCCAAAATAGCACAGTTAACAGCTATCAGAGGCAGGAATATTCCCAGTTGGGTATATAGAACAGGTGCGAATTTTTCCACAACCATTTCAACCAATTGCACCATGGAGGCAATAACAGCTATGAACATGATGAAGGAAAGAAAACTGAGATCCACCCCTGCAAGCGATGGATGAAGCCAGACCATGGCTCCTTCCTGCAATATGTAGTTTTCCAGCAGATAATCAACCGGAACAGTAATGCCAAGCACGAAAATTACAGCAATTCCTAACCCGGTAGCTGTTTTAACAGTCTTTGAAACGGCCAGGTATGAACACATGCCCAGGAAGTAGGCAAACACCATGTTCTCGATGAATATTGACCGAACGAATATATTAATCAGATTTTCCATAATTTATCCTAATTTCCCGTTAGTCTTCAATTAATTTACGGTTGCGGCTCCGTTGTACCCAAATAATTATACCCACTGTAATTAGGGCCATGGGTGGTAATATCATCATCCCGTTGTTTTCATAAAAACCACCATTGACGATGTACCAGCTGTTGGGAATAATCTGATATCCATAAATGGAGCCTGAGCCAAAAAGCTCACGTAAGAACCCAACAATTATAAGAATCAGCCCATAACCGGCGGCATTTCCAATGCCATCGAGCAGAGAAGGCCAGGGGCGGTTTCCCAGTGCAAAGGCCTCAAGACGGCCCATTATAATACAATTGGTAATGATCAGTCCAACAAATACCGAAAGTTGTTTGCTCACATCGTACACAAATGCTTTCAATACCTGGTCAACCAAAATAACCAGTGAGGCTATAATCACCAGCTGCACGATGATACGAATCCGGTTGGGTATGGTATTACGCAAGAGAGATGTTATTACATTGGCAAATGCCATAACAGCAACCACCGACAATGCCATTACAACCGACGGCTTTAACTGGGCAGTTACTGCAAGTGCAGAACAAATGCCCAAAACCTGCACTGTAATAGGGTTGCTGCTGTTAAGCGGATCGCTTAACAGCCTTATATTCTTTTTTGAAAACAATGCTTCACTCATTTCTTAAGACTTTTTTCGGGTTATAAATTCACTGTAGCCGTTAAATCCTTCCAGCAGCATATCCTGAAGGCCCTTACTCGTAATTGTTCCACCTGATATTCCATCTACACTATGCTGTTCAGGTGCACTTTGTCCCACTTTTCTTACAATTATCGAAGTCAGATTTCCTGATTCATCAAATATTTGCTTCCCTCTAAAATCTTCCTGAAACCATGTTGTGGAAATTTCGGCTCCCAATCCGGGTGTTTCTCCCTGGTGGTCAAAATTGGCTCCGTAAATTGTAACCATATCTTCATTTAAGGCAACAAATCCCCAAATCGGGCCCCACAATCCTGCACCACGCATTTCAAAAATATATTTAAGGCCATCTTCAGCCTGAAATTCAAATACAGGAAGTAACCTGTCCTCAGGTGATTTGGCCCGCTCATTCCGCAGGTTTATTTCAAATGCCTCCATGCCTTCAACTATCTCTCCTTTTGCATTTACCACATACTCATTTTGTATGCGTTCGGCATATATCTGTTCTGCATCGGCAGGAGTAGTCCTTACATTCACAGAGGCAAGAATGTTTTGTTTTCTTTCGATTTCAACGTTCCTGTTCTGTCGGGGCCTCAGTGACATGGCTACTGTCGCCAGTAACGCTGCAACCAAAATTACCATGGCTGCTGCATATATAAAAGTGTATTGATTGCTATTTCTATCCATCGATCTGTTCTTTATGCTGTTACTTTTGCTCTCTTCATGCGTCGTTTAACATGTCCCTGAATCACATAATGATCGATTAACGGGGCAAATGTATTCATCAACAAAATTGCCAGCATCATTCCTTCGGGGAAGGCCGGGTTAACTACACGGATCAATATGGCAAGAATGCCAATGAGGAACCCATAAATCCATTTTCCTTTCTCTGTCTGGGCTGCTGACACCGGATCTGTCGCCATAAATACCGCTCCAAACATAAATCCGCCCAGCAAAAGATGTTGCCAGAATGGAAGTGACATATATATATTGTCTCCTGCAAATACGTTCAGTATCAATCCCATTATTGCACCGCCGACTACAGTTGATAGCATTAACCTCCAGTTTCCGATGCCGGTAACAATGAGTATCAGTGCGCCCAACAGAATGGCTACAACAGATGTTTCACCTATTGAGCCGGGGATAAACCCGAAAAATGCATCAGCAACACTGAAATTAAAGCCCGCATCTGCTGTAGCTGCTGCGGCATCGGCCATAGGTGTGGCTCCTGTAAAACCGTCAACCACCCGGTCGCCTTCATCCAAAGCAACCCACACATCATTGCCCGACATCTGTGCAGGATAGGCAAAAAATAAGAATGCCCTGGCTACCAAAGCCGGATTCCAGATGTTCATGCCTGTCCCTCCAAATACTTCCTTGCCGAAAATTACGGCAAAGGCGGTGGCTACGGCTACCATCCATAGCGGGGTTTCAACCGGCATTACCAGGGGAATTAACATTCCCGTTACCAGGAAACCCTCGTTGACTTCATGCCCGCGCATCTGAGCAAATAAAAATTCAAGACCCAACCCTACGGCATACGAAACAATTACCACAGGCAATACCTTTAAAAGCCCATACAGGAAAATCTCCCAGAATCCGGTATTGCCCAACTGACCAATGGCCAGAAAATGCTGATAACCGATATTGTACATTCCAAACAACAAGGCCGGAATGAGCGAAAGCACCACAATAGACATGGCACGTTTCAGATCAATATAATCATGTACATGTGTGCCCGTTTTGGCTGTGACATTAGGCACAAAGAGAAAAGTGAAAAAAGCATCATGCACCGAATGCAGCCAATGATATTTAGCCCCTTTCTGCACATAAGGCTTGGTTCGTATAAATAAGTTTTTTAAGGATTCCATCTGATTGCCACTAATTTAATATATTTTGCAATAATTTATCCGAGTTCTTTTATCATGATATTTATACCCCTGCGTAAAATATCCTGTACTTTGGTTTTTGAAGCACATACATATTCACAAAGAGCCATGTCTTCTTCAATAACTTCATAAATGCCAAGTTGTTCCATCTTGTCGATGTCATTTGCCAGAATTGCTTTAAGCAGGATTACCGGTAACAGGTCCATGGGAACAACTCTGTTATATTGGCCAGTAAATACCAAAGCCCTGTCGCCACCATGAAGGTTGGCATTTAAAACATACTCCTTTTTAGGGAATAATTTTGATAAAAATGCTTTGGTAGAACTGAATTTATCTACACCTGGTTCTGCCCATCCAAGAAATTCATATTCGTCGCCTTCGGGTATAACAGTGATCTGAGAGTCATAAAAACCCAGATATTCCTGCGGTTTTACCTTTTTCCCGGTTAATACGTTTCCACTGATTATCCTTTGTTTATAATCTGCTCTTTTAAGGCGCTTATCGGTAACAGAACTTACAGGTGCCCCTAGAAGGGTCTGCAGATATTTTGGCCTCTCAATCTCAGGGCCTGTTAATGCATAAACTTTTGTGAAATCAAGTTTCCCCGTTTCAAACAGCCTTCCGATGAACAAAACATCCTGAGGATTGACAGTCCATACTACTTCACCTTTATTTATGGGCGAAACATGATGGATTTGCACACCCACGTTTCCTGCAGGATGAGGGCCTGAAAACCGGTGGATGTCAGCATTTTTGATGTTGGTGAATACCGACTTATCGTTGACTCCAAGTTGTACATTTTTACCCGCCAGCTTTGCCAAAGCATCAATGCCTGTCTGGAAAGTTCCCAGCTGGCCTTCAATAACAAAGTTGTAATCGGGAGCAATCGGGCTTGTATCGAATGTGGATACAAATATTGCTTTGGGTTGCTCAGCGGGTGAGGCAATAATACCATATGGGCGGCGCCTGATGAATGGCCACAACCCACTGTTCAGCAACTGTTCTTTAATCTCTGCAGCCGATAATTTAAAGGGGGCGGAGGCTTTAAACGGCAAAGAATCTGCCTGCATGCCAACTTCAATTACCACTTCAAGTATTTTGCGGCGCTCGCCCCGGTTTACGGATACCACTTTCCCTGCTGCCGGAGCAGTGAATATTACTTCAGGATGGTATTTGTCGTAAAACAGCGGATCACCGGCTTTTACTTCCTGCCCTGGCTTTACGCGCATTTTGGGGGAAAGTCCGGGGAAATCGGTCGGCTTTATAGCCACCATGGATGGAGTTGGAAGGGATTCAAGCACTTTCTCTGCACTTCCCTTTAATTTTATATCCAGCCCTTTCCTTAACTTAATGACTTCTGACATTTTATCAAGAATAGTGTTATTTTTTCAGGGTGACAAAAGTAAATAATAAAATCTCTAAACACAACGTTAAATATACGAAAAAACGAGAGTTCAAAATATGTTCACATTGACAGCTTCCTGTGAACCCGGATTTGTTTAATTTTGAAACATTGCATTTATTGTAAAGCTTCATAACATGAAATTTAACAAAGTTACAACAGCCCTTTTCTTCATTTTGTTTTTCCTGGTGCATAATTTACTGGGGCAGGAAGAGAATTATTATTATGAGGATGCCGTTTACAGCGATGATATAAAAACAGTGTTAATGTACCGCGATGGATTTGAACTTTCGAACCCGGTTTGGGAAATGGGGGAGGAGATTCCTTTGATTTTTAAATTCGATGATTTATCGGGAGAGGTCAAAAATTATCATTATACAATTATTCACTGCGATGCCGACTGGAACGAAAGCTTTATACCACAAAGTGATTATCTGGATGGTTTCTACGATAACCCGCTTAATGATTATGCCCGTTCTTTCAATACCAGTTTTAATTATATCAACTACCGGTTGTATTTGCCCAACGAGGAAATTAATTTTAAGTTTTCGGGAAATTATGTTGTAGTGGTCTATGAAGCACATAACAAGGAGAATGTAGTATTAACAAAACGATTTTATGTTGTAGAGCCTTTAACCCGGATTGAGGGAACTGTAAGGCGTGCTACACATGATGCATTTAAAGGAGAAAACCATGAGGTGGATTTTACTGTATTTCATGAAAAGATAAATATAATCAATCCACGGGAAGAAGTTAAAGTTGTTGTGCAGCAAAATCACCGCTGGGATAATGCCATCAGAAACCTTCAGCCATTGTTTATCCGTGACCGTACTTTGATATATGATTACAACCGTGAAAATGTGTTTCCGGCAGGAAATGAATTCAGGTATTTTGATAACAGGACCAACCGGGTGAATGGGGAAAATGTCATGGCTACAGAATTTCATCGTCCCTATTACCATAAAACACTGATGACAGATGGGGTTCGTGCCAATAAACGGTATTTCCCATATAAAGAAATGAATGGCAAATATGTTGTTGAAAGCCAGGACAGGGAAGTGGAAGATTATGATACGGAATGTGACTATACGTTTGTACATTTTACTTTACCACTGGAATCGGTGCTGTTGGGTGGTACCGTAAATGTATTTGGGGCACTGAACAACTGGAATGCCAATAAAACCAATGAGATGACATGGAATTTTGATACTGGTGCCTATGAGCTGACAATGCTGCTTAAACAAGGATATTATAACTATATGTATGTATATGTTCCCCAAGGATCCAGAACAGCCGACCACACCAACCTGGAAGGAAGCTTTTGGGAAACCGAAAACGATTACCAGATTTTTGTGTATTACCGTGATCGTGCAGCCCGCTACGATCGCCTTATCGGCTACCGGCAGCTAAATTCTTTGCTTAACAGGTAAGTAACCAATTCATTCACACCCCGGGGTTTCCATCCGTGTATTAAGTGATTAACACAAATAGAATCCTTTTCTTTTAAGAGGTAAAACAAGTTTAGGGCTTCCTTCCTCGCAAAAAACACATTCTGGCAGCACTTCAAACGCATTTTTTCAAACTTCAGTAAGGATGGAATCCATTCTCTGCAAGAAGATTTTCGGAATGCTTAAAATGCATACATGCCTGTTACATGGTCCAGATCAAATTCGCGTTTATCTGTAGAAATACCGGCAGAGATATCAATCCAACATATACAACAAAGGGTGTATGACCACTACGGATAAAAACTTTATGTGCCTTACTTATTATTATGATCCAATTCTATCGGTTTTTACCTGTTTTACCTGCCTTTTTCAAGTGTAAATATAATACTCCTTATTTTTTAAGGAAGAACCTTTAAAGGTGAGGGAAAAGCCAGAAATATTTCGCAGTAAAAAAAACAGGCTTTTATTGCTGGATTTCAATTATTTGTTGCGAACAATTTAAGACTAAAAGGTGTTAATTTTTGTAATTAAAACAAACATCATGAAAAAGCAGCTTTTCCGTTATTCGTTGGCAGGATTGCTGGCGGTAGCATTTGCATTTTTTCCACAAACAAGTGTCTCAGAAGTAATTTTTGTTGATCAGAATGCCCCCGGAGCCGGTAATGGCACCAGTTGGCATGATGCCTGTTTAAACCTGCAGGATGCCCTGGCGGCCGCATCGGCCGGAGACGAAATTTGGGTAGCGCAGGGAGTCTACAAACCGGTTGAAATATTTGATTTGAATGAAGATGGAATCATGGACCCGCGTGAGGCTGTCTTTTTTATCCCTTCAGGAGTAGCTTTATATGGAGGATTTAACGGCACAGAAGAATCACTTGAGGAACGCGACTGGGTGGCCAATCCTACCATTCTAAGCGGCGACATTGATAACAACGATTTGAATGCCGACGGGAATTTCATTGCAGAGAACACCGGTGATATTGCAGGCAATAATTCATATCATGTATTGTATACGGAAAATGCGGATGCTTCCACCCGCCTCGACGGATTTATTGTGACAGCCGGAAAAGCTGATATTGCCGCACCGGTGGCATTTAATGATCCAAACCTTGATGGCGGAGGCTGGTACAACCGCCTTAGTGCGCCATCTTATGCCAGCAGCCCGTCTATTGTTAATACCGCATTCACCGGAAATTATGCCGAATCGGAAGGAGGGGCATATTATTCCTCCCCGGGGCCTGCCGGAGGAGAGAGTTCCTCACTCATAGAAAATTGCACATTTTCGGGTAATCTGTCGAACAACACCGGCGGAGCAGTTTTTATCGGTTCTTTTAATGCGGGTACCTATCAGCCGCAGATACTTAACTGCAGGTTTACGGGAAATGAAGCCTGGCGGAGAGGAGGTGCAATTTATCTGGTGGGTGACCAGGCAGAAATTGTCTCCTCGTATTTTGAAAATAATGTGGTGACAGCAGTGGCGGAGGATATGTCTACCTTGCCCGGTTCAGGTGGGGCAGTTAGCCTTGTTGCATCAGCTGCCCAATTTGAAGCATGCATGTTTATAAATAACTCAGCCACAGGAAATCCTACCGGAGCCTTTGAAGGCGGAGGTGGCGGTGCGGTCTATATGTCGGTGAATGAGCCACAGACCGCTTCAATTGGTGCTTCAACCCCCCGCTTTTCAGGTTGTGGTTTTTACAACAATTCGGTTGGCGGTAATACTGCAGCATGGGGCGGAGCAGTGGTTTATCTGAGCGACGGAGGCATACTGGAACCATTTTTTGTAAATTGTGTCTTTAGTGGAAACGAAGCCCAAAGTCATGGAGGGGCTGTGGCCGGATTTACAAGGGTAATTAACGAACCGGCCGGATTTACCCCTTTGCTGGCGCCATTATTCACCAACTGTACATTTACCGGCAATGTGGCAGGACAAATGGGTGGAGCGATTTATCATGCCGGATATACTTTTGAAGGGTCGCAGGTGCTGGAATCGGTTATCGAAAATACAATTTTGTGGGAAAACAGTGCCGGAAGCGACGGCAATGAAATATTTTCTACGGGTGGTCAGTTTATCAGCTATTCTTTAATTGCAGGATCAGGAGGAAGTGGTGCCGGATGGGACGGTTCACTGGGTACAGATGGTGGTAACAATACAAATCTGAATCCCTGGTTTGTTAATGCTTCAAGTCCCATGGGGCCGGATAACATTCCTGCTACCGGTGATGATGGCCTTAGGATTTATCAATTCTCCAATGCCGTTAATGCTGGCAACAGTGCTGCTATCGGATTGGCCGGTATCACCGAAGATTATATTGGTGCAAACAGGATTCATCATGGAGTTGTGGATATGGGAGCATACGAACGAACCGGATTTATTTTGGGCAGCCTGGATTTTGTGTGGGTGCTGAATTGGGGTGGCTTTCAGCCTCCGTGTCTAACATGTCCCGATAATTGGGGATTTTTATTGGAACGGATATTCGAATTTGATCCTCATTTTGTATGGAAAGATCCCGGACATTTTATACGGCAGGGCAACGCAGCAGTCATTACCGGGGAAATTATGAATGTTTCTGACCCGGATGTGACCTTTAAAGTTCATCTTCTGCTGGAAAGACAACACAACTGGAAGACCTGGAGCAGGCAGCAGGGATCGTGGTTTACCGAAACGGATGAAGCGAAGGCAATAGCCAGGGAGGAACATGAAAATTGGCTGTTCTGGACTCTTTCTCCAAAAAGCTACCTGGAAGGAACAGGAAAGGTTGAAGGGACACTTAAGTTGAAGCAATGGAATTCATCTGAGAAAACCGGATTCCAAATGGGTATAGGAGCCAATGCACAGGATGCTGATTTCGGTATGGCAGGATATTTTGACTATAACGGCAAACTGGTTTTTAATGGGAAAAAGCTTCAGGTAATGGGAAAGGGTTCATTAAATTTTGATGGTGTCCCCTGTGAAAATGACTGTGAAGAGCAGTTTTTGCCTCTTGCAAGCGGTGGCGTTAGGGGAAATAATAAAAGTGCTGAACTGCCATCTGCAGTAAGTATGACAAAAGCCATTCTGATTTATCCCGTGCCGGCAGGAGATTTCCTTGTACTGGAATCGGCAGACACGGAGAACGGCACTTCCCTGGTAAAAGTACTGGATGCATCAGGCCGGGTGCTGCTCACAGATAAATGGAACCGCCAGGAAACTACGCATACCCTGAGGATTGATAAATTAAACAGTGGGCTTCATTTTTTGCAGGTAGTTTCAGAAAATCCTGATGATACATTTACTGAAAGATTTGTGAGAAAATAAACAACCGTACCTGTTAATAAATATTTGTGCATGAAGTAGCCCTTGAATTTTTGTTTCGCACCTGTATGGATAATGAAATTGCATACTTATTAAATCATTTTCTTAAATTCGGCCCTTGAAAAATAAAGGCTGGAATGAAAGCAAGGATATTGATTTTGTTGCTGCTGGCATATGGCTTCAGCATGTGTCGAAAGCCGGCGGCATACTTTTACAACGAAGGTTACATTTATGGTACCATTTACCATATAATATATGAAAGCCCCGCAGGGGAAGATCTTCATGAAGAAATAAAGTTGAAACTGAATGGATACAACAAGATATTCTCCACTTTCGACTCCACATCTGTAATATCAAAAGTGAACAATAACCAGCCGGTGGAACTGCATGAATTGTTCGTGCGGTGTTTTGAAAGATCTATGGAAATTTCGGAGATAACCGGTGGGGCATTTGATATTACTGCAGGACCCATGGTAAACGCCTGGGGGTTTGGGCCGGAAGCACGACGGCAAATGACTCCGGACAAGATTGACAGCCTGAAGCAGATAACCGGCTATCGGATGGTTAAGCTGGAAGATGGGAAAATTGTAAAGGAAAATCCGGGAATGAAGCTGGATATGAGTGCTGTGGCAAAAGGATACACCTGCGATTTAATTGCTGATTTTCTTGACTCTAAAGGATGTGAGAATTTTATGGTTGAAATCGGAGGAGAAATAGTTGCCAGGGGAACCAATGAAAAAGGACGGACGTGGACCATAGGAATCAGCCGCCCGGATGAAATGGCATTCTTTGCTTCGACCGACATTCAGGCTAAGGTGAAATTGCCTGATAATGCCCTGGCAACCTCAGGAAATTATCGGAATTATTATGTGGAGGATGGAAAGAAATATGCCCATACCATTGATCCGAAAACAGGTTACCCTGTGCAGCACAGTCTTTTAAGTACTACTGTAATAACGGATAATTGTATGGATGCCGATGCCTTTGCCACAGCATTTATGGTATTGGGACTTGAAAAATCAATTGAAGTTGCAGCAGAAATTCCTGGAATAAAGGTTTACTTTATTTATGCCGCTGAAGACGGTTCCCATAAATATTACATGTCGGAAAATTTCAGGGAGCATTTATCGGAATAAACCATCTGTTTTATAGGTTTTGTTTATCAATACCTATGAATTTAATATTCTTAAAATCTACATCCTGATTTAATTTGGCCTGTTCTATTTTATCCTGCGTTTTTGCACAGGAGATACCCTGTTTCTGAAGGTAAGGATTTCCCCCTACATGCGTGTTTGGAAATTTCCCTCCCTTTTTGAATAGTATTTGTATGGCCAGCCCCAGGAATGCAATCCCTACCAAAGCAACTGCAAGCGCTATAATTATAATATTCTCCATAATCAACATTTATTATTGATGCAAAATTATACCATTAATTCTTTTTTCTCAAAAATTGCTCCACTTTTAAGGGAAAATCAAATACATGAGTTAAAAATAATTATCAGAACCTTTCTGATAACAGTGTTTTTACTAATTTTAATTGATCAATAACACTACCGCTATGGAAAAACATATAAATATTGTAGCTGCCCTTCATATTGGATTGAGCGTATTGGGAATCCTGATAGGTTTTTCAGTTTTTACCATTCTTCATTTGGTGGGCGATTTTTCAAACGATCAGCAGGCACAGTTTGTTCTCTCTCTTATTGCCAGGGTGCTGGTAGGTTTTATGATACTTTTAAGCGTGCCGGGCCTGGTTGCAGGCATCGGACTGTTAAAACGCAAGGAATGGGCCCGGATACTGACATTGATTGTTTCAGTAATATCTTTGTTAAACTTTCCACTCGGAACAGCAGTCGGGGTGTATTCTATCTGGGCCCTGGTCCATCCCGAAGTGGTTGATAAATTTAAAACTGAAAGCAGTGGAAGTACAATATGAGATAACCATATCAGGAAAGGTACAGGGGGTAGGTTTCAGGTATTTTGTTCAAAAACAGGCTTCTGAATTGAATGTGTCAGGCTGGGTCAGGAATATGCCCGATGGACGCGTTATGGCTGTAGCCCGTGGTGAAGAAACAGATGTGCAAACTTTTATGGATCATCTGAGAGTGGGCCCTTCAATGGCACGGATCAAAGAAGTGACAACAGTGAAATCGCCAAATCTTGAACATTTTGACGGGTTTAAAATTAAATTCTGAGAGATCATTCACAATTTTACCCAACATTATTTTATAATCAATCTGTTTTTGCTTTTAAAGCGAGAGCAATAAAACTTACTATATGAATAATTTTCACCTGACACCCGAACAGTTCAGGGAACAAGGTAAGAAAGTGATCGACTGGATAGCCGATTATTATGAGAACATCGAAAAATATCATGTGCTTTCGAAAGTTAAACCTAATGAAATCAGAGCCTTGCTGCCTAAAGATCCGCCTCAAAAAGGAGAAACTTTCCAACAGGTTATGGATGATTTAAATGAGAAGATAATGCCTGGGATTACACATTGGCAGTCCCCTAATTTTTTTGCATTTTTCCCTTCCAATAGTTCATTTCCATCTATTTTGGGAGATTTGGTTTCATCTGGGCTTGGCGTTCAGGGCATGATTTGGGCTACCAGTCCGGCTGCCACTGAACTTGAGACACATGTGCTCGACTGGCTGGCAGTGATGATGGATTTGCCTGGTAAGTTCTTTTCTTCCTCAACCGGAGGGGGAGTCATTCAGGATACGGCTTCCACTTCAGCCCTTACTGCTGTTATTGCTGCACGTGAACGTGCCACCGGGTTGGTATCAAATCGCATAGGCGCAAAACAACAACTGGTGGCCTATGTCTCATCACAAACTCATTCTTCTCTGGAGAAGGCAATAAAGATGGCTGGTATTGGAAGTGATAACCTACGAGTTATTGATGTAGATGCCAGTTTTGCCATGCGCCCTGAATTGCTGGAGAACCAAATTTCGCTCGACAGGCAGAACGGAGATCAGCCTTTCTTTGTATGTGCCACCATTGGCACTACCTCTTCCAATGCCATCGATCCTGTTCGTAAGATCGGGGAAATCTGCCGCACAGAAAACCTGTGGCTACATGTGGATGCCGCCATGTCGGGAACTGCCATGCTTTGTCCCGAATACCGCCATTTTATGGATGGTGTGGAGTTGGCTGACAGTTTTACATTCAATCCGCACAAGTGGATGTTTACCAACTTCGATTGTGATGTATTCTGGGTAGGGAACCGTGCCGAACTTATAAATACCTTTTCAATTTTGCCCGAATACCTTAGAAACAAGGCGACCGAATCGGGAGAAGTGTTTGATTACCGCGACTGGCATGTTCAGCTTGGGCGCCGCTTCAGGGCTCTGAAGCTTTGGTTTGTAATCAGGCATTATGGTGTGGAAGGACTGCAGTTTCATGTCCGGAAGCATGTAAAGATGGCACAGGAATTTGCCGGGTGGGTGCGAAAGTCCGATGATTTTGAACTGGTGGCAGATCCTCCTTTAAACCTTGTATGCTTCAGGCACAACAAGGGAAATGATTTTAACATGAAACTTATGAATGCCGTTAACGATACAGGAAAGGCCTATTTTACCCATACCCGGTTAAACGATAACATTGTTTTACGTATGAGCATAGGGCAAACCCATACCGAAGAGAAGCATGTCAGGCAAACCTGGGAGCTGATAAAAGCAACCGCAGAAAAAATTTAATAAATTTAACAGCCCCCAGACTGCCTGTGAAAGCTGGAATTGGAGCAGCATATCCTCGGTAGTTTCTTGCGAAGTCGTTCATGTATTATACTTTCATCATTTTTTTGATATTTTTACAATCAAACAACAACGGAGAGATGAGGCATGAAAATTTGGATGATTATAATATTTGTTTCTGTCAGCCTTTCAGTCTATAGCCAGGAACTGGTTATGCCGGAGTTGCCTGAAACAGATTCCCTGGAGATGAATCTTGAACGGGAATTGTTATACAGACAGCTTTTGTCCGGATCATTTATGGCAACTGACCTTATGCTGCCGTTGCAGGTACCTCGTCTGGATTTTAATGCCACCCTTGCCGAACGATGGACATTCGACTCATCTGAAATCTCATTTAATACATTTCAATGGGACGGACATACTCCGGGTTTCATGGGTCTGGTACCTTCACCTTTCTTCTACAACGGGTCAGTTTTTAGCAGTGCTGTTTATCAATTGAACGATCGTTTTACAGTTGGAGGATACAGTTTTGGGGCGAAATCTGCCTTTAGTGCCCCATTGCCGGGGCTCGGTGTGAACAGCTATGATATACGCGGCTCTACCATGTTTTTGAAATACAACGTATCAAAAAACTTTAAGATAGAAACGAGGGTGAACGTTATTCAGAGCCCCGGGCCGGGGTTTTAATAAGGCAGGCTTTTGTAGATCCCTGGCCTTACAACTCATAAATTTAAACAACTATACGCATGCTTACCGTATATAAAGCTTCAGCCGGATCGGGAAAAACATTCCAACTGGTAGCTGAATACCTTAAGTTACTGATTGTAAATCCATACAACTACAGGCACATTCTGGCAGTGACTTTTACCAATAAGGCAACTACCGAAATGAAAAGCCGGATATTGGAACAGCTAAGCCTGCTGGCAGGTAATGATAAATCACCTTATGTGCCCCTGCTTATGACAGAATTGACGCTAAATGAATCACAGCTTAGAAAAGGAGCCGGGATTGCACTGAAGAATATATTGCATGATTACAGCCGGTTTTCAATCAGCACCATCGACTCTTTTACGCAACGTGTAATCAAAGCTTTTAACCGAGAAATGGGCATATCTCCTCATTTTGTGCTTGAGCTGGATAATGACCTGATTTTGGATGAAGCAGTGGACAGGTTGCTGTCGAAAGTGGATTCTGATGAACAACTTAAAAAGTGGCTGGTTGAGTTTAGCCGTGAGAAAATTATGGAGAATCAGAGCCAGCTAATTGAAAATGATATAAAAGGGCTGGGGAAGGAGCTTTTTAGAGAAAAGTTTCAGGTTTTTTTTCCGGATAGGGAGGAGTCGGTTTATACCCGTGAGAATTTGAATGACTTTAGAGCCGGGCTGGAAAAAATCATTGCGGTTTTTGAAAATACGCTCAAATCCAAGGCAAAGGAATGTATGGATCTTATAGAGAGCAATGGCTTTTCGGTTGAAGATTTTTCATATAAAATGGCAGGTGTTGCGGGATATTTGAAAAACCTTGCTGCGGGTGACATCAGAGAACCGCTTGTGAGGGTAATGGGTGCAGCAGAATCATCT
>OBJA01001119.1_pt1 | contig 19614 bp, 20 predicted proteins | sample 1519751 | NCBI WGS metagenome assembly OBJA01 (sample SAMEA3881238, study PRJEB22517) | soil metagenome | biome: lake sediment; feature: soda lake sediment; material: sediment, water from around vicinity | place: India | collected 2013-12-23 | depth 3 m
TGAAAACAACCCTCTTAGTTCGAAGGTTGTTTTCTTTATATAAAATTAAAAAGGAAAAGGTTAGGTAATTTGATTCAATGAATCTGTAATACTTTTTTCATAGGCTTGTTTGCCAAAATCATCAATTTTTAACTTATCTCTTAGACCATGACTTAAAGAACCAGCACCATTAATACATCCACCCTCACAAGCCATGCCTTCAATAAAATTACCTATATCTATCTTTTTAGATAATTTTAACAATGCCATTTTACACTCTTCTATACCATTACAGATCAGAGGCTTAAAATCGAAATTTGTAATTTCTTTCTCTTTTATTACTTGTTTGATTGATTCTGTTAAACCGCCACTTCTAGCAAATATCCTGCCATAGTATGAAGCGTTGTCTAGAGGTTCATTCCCCTGTTCCTCAAGGACAATATCTTTACTAGCAAACAAGCTGTCTAGTTCTTCAAAGGTCATAACACTATCGACAAAGGCTTTGACCTCATTTAACTGAAACTCTTTCTTCTTAGCTACACAAGGACCGATGAATACAACCTTTGCTTTAGGATCATTACTTTTAATATATTTACCCAATATTGCCATCGGTGATAGATTATGGCTAATATATTTCGTTAGATCAGGATGATTCTTCTTGATATAATCTACAAAACTTGGACAACATGAACTAGTCAATAATCCCTTATCAATAAGCTCTAGCGTTTCCATTTCACTAACCATATCAGCTCCTAAAGCCACTTCTACAACTGAATGAAAACCTAGTTTCTTAATCCCACTAACAATCTGACCAACCTTAACATTAGAATATTGACTCGCAATTGCTGGGGCAACGATTGCATAGACTCGGTACTTTTGATTATTATTACTTCTTTTGATTAAGTCAATGATATTTAAGATATACGATTTATCCATAATCGCTCCAAACGGACATTGATATACACAAGCACCACAGCCGATACATTTTTGATTATCAATCACTGCGACTTTAGCTTCATCCATCGTAATAGCATTTACTTTACAAGCTTTGACACATGGTCTTTTTCGGTTCATAATTGCATCATATGGACAGACCTTAGCACACAACCCACATTCAATACATTTTTCTTTATCGATTATTGCATGTTTGTTTTTATCAAAACTAATTGCATCCTTAGGACAAACTGTTTGACAAGCATGAGCTAAACAACCACGACAAGCATTCGTAACTTCATAGCCACCTACAGGGCATTCATCACAAGCAATATCGATTACTTCCACAATATTCTTATTACTTGTATTTCCCCCAATAGCGAGTTTTACTCGCTCTGTAAGAATCGCTTGTTCTTTATAGATACAACAACGTATCAAAGGCTTCTTTGTCGGGTTAACCAACTTGGGAATATCTAGCATATTCTCTAATAAACTATCCTTCCAGATTTGTTTAGCAACCTCACTTAAAACCTTATATTTTATCATTTGCACTTGGGTCTCAAATTTTCTCATTCTTTATCCCCTTCTTTTTAAAAATAACTTACTTTGATATCTTTTCCCATCATTTTTAAGATAGCACTCAACTCATCGACTAACTGCATTTTAATACTGAAGTTAATCGGTAGATCAGGATTCTGATGTGCCGGATTAACTGCCTTACCAACATAAAAATTAATATCTGTTGCGTAAACAAACAACATTCTTGCGATTTGTGAAGCACCATCTAAACCTTTAGTCCATTCATCAAGATAAAGATTATCCCTTAAGTAATCTCGAGCATACTCCAAGACTTTATTGATTGTTAGAATGCCTTCAGTTACAATATCCACGCCCTTGATTAAGGCCATAGGTGGAACATCAGGATTCAGATAATCTAAACTTGTTTCTAATTTAACTTTAAGATAGTTCGCCGCAAGTTGTGAAGTTGTTCCTCCACAAACAATCTTTTTACCACTTTTCGCAAAAAACAATGACATCATTCTCTCTGTATCTGATTTTAATTTTGATGGACCTATTAATAAGTTTACTGCCTCTCTTTTAACTACCTTTACTACTAAAGCACTGCTGTCATCTCCAGGAGCGTTATCATACAAGTCATTACACTTATCAATCAATATTTTAGCTAATGTTTTAGCATTAGTACTTGGTTTATTCTCTTCTTTCAAATATTCAATAATATTCTCTCTTTGCCAACCAAAGTTCAATGTCTTACCCACTCCAGCATAAACACAACCATCACTGATAGCGATAAAGCTATCACCTAATTGAAGTTTGATTCTTGAGTAAAAGATTCTTTTACCATCAATCAACATTTCAGTTTTAAAGAAATCATAACTTTCCTTATTTCTTAATAGAATAATACCTGGATTATCATATTGAATTAACTCTACTTCATCATTATTAATGAAATGAAGAATGCTGAAGGTTGAATAAGCAATGTTTCTTGTTTTGCAAGTTGGTAAGGTTTTCGCTATAGTTTCTAAACAATCTTTAATCGTTAAACCACTAGCAATCATTGTTGAGATTATCTTCGATGTTAATGTAGCTAATATTGATGCTTTAACTCCGCTTCCCAAACCATCAGCTAAAACTAGTACCTGATTACCTTCGTTCTTAATTTGGGCAAATTGATCTCCACAAAGATTTTCATTCTCTTTGGTTATTGCTTGATAACCAATATCTAAAAACAAATCATTCATCGCTTATCTGTTCCTTTAATTTAGTTAAAGCTATCTTAGTCTCAGCTGCTGTTTCTCCTAGTAAAGAAGCGATTTCCTGAACAATTCTCATTTGTTTTTCCACGACTTTATTCGCGACATCGACTGTATGTTGTTTAGTTACTTCTTTTTGTTTTTTCTGATTTATATCTTCAGTGATATCATTCATCAAATACATGATGATATGATAATTCCGATCATAGATTATCGATTCTTCGACGTGACGATTGTATTCAGCTAGATATCTTTTATTCTTGAACAAACTTCTTTTATTATTCAACACTTGTTTGAAAGGTTCTTCTTTTAAGACCTTAATTACTTTTTCACCTAGAACATCTTTACTATTGGTGATATTAATAATTCTTTTTGCTGCATTATTTATCTGTTGTATCTCAAGATTTTCATTCAAGACAATAATTCCATTAGGTGCGTGATTTAAGATATTATTATAAAAATTCTCCGCTCTTTCTTTTAAAAATGGTAAACACATGGAAAAATTAGCTTTACCTTGATAGATTGCAATAGCTTTTTCCCGACAACTATCATAGCCACAAGACCCACAGTTAAGTTCATCATTTTTACTTTCTTTCCCCATTTCTTTCATAATGTTTAAGATTTCACTCTCACTAGGAAAAGATAGTTTCTTTCTAATTGTTTTAAATTCTTTATGTAAAACTTCTTTTTTCATCAAAGGTATGTCAATATCATTCTTTCCAGCATAGTTGATAACCTGTAAATAATCTCTTAACGGTGTCTTATGGTATTTCTCCATAATTGGCCCATTAATGCAACTGCCGACACATGCGCTCATCTCAATGAAACACTTATTGATTTGCCCTTTTGTTATATCAGTTAAGACGTTAATGCAGTTTTGAACTCCATCAACGGCTATATAATTATAATCACTGTTTCTATGACTTAAAGATTTGATAATTCCCCCTGTAGTTGGAAAGAATCTTGACTTATATTTTGGTTCATCTTCAATAATTTCCTCTATTTCAATTTTGTTAAACTTCAACCAATTACTTAACTCCTCAAAAGTTAATACCCCATCTACATAACCTTCATAGTAATCCGCTTCATCTTTCTTTGCGATGCAAGGACCGATAAAAACAACTTTTGCATCATTAACCTCACTCTTGATTTTTTGAGCATGAGCTTGCATCGGCGAAAGAATCGGGGCTAGCATTCCTAAAAGATGCGGGAAGTATTTTTGAATCAATAAGTTTACCGAGTGACATGCGCTAGTGATTAAGACTCTTGGTTGTTTTTCTTCAAGATAATCTTCATACTCTTTCTTGACAATCGCCGCTCCGATTGCAGTTTCTTCAACATCATAAAACCCTAACTTCATTAAAGCATTCTTCATAGCTTTTAGAGATGCGCCATTATAATTAGCAACGAAAGATGGGGCTAAAGAAACGATGACATTTTCGTTTTGTTGCAACAAAACCTTAACAGTTTCTAAACCAGAAACAATCTCTTTAGCGTTTTGTGGACAAACTACATAACAATGGCCACAAAGAATGCATTCATTATGGACAATACTCGCTTGATTTCCAGAAAACTTAATCGATTTAACTGGACAGTTTCTGATACATTTATAGCAGTTCTGACAACTATTGCGGTTTAAAGCGATAAACTCACCCATAATAATCTACCTCTTCTTTATCTTAGTTAAAATTACATTATTGAAGACACTATCTACATTCAAAGCATTTACGGAATGAATCACTTTATCAATTTCCACACTAACACCTTTTTGACAATTACCCATACAAAATCTTCCACTTAGACTAATCTCATTACCTAAATCATGTTCTTGAATCAGCCTTTGCAAAGCTGTGACAACTTCTCTTGATCCTTTTAAATGACATGAACTACCGATACACACATTTATTTTCATATTCTTTCTCCGTTTTAAATAATTTCTCGATTAGTAAGATCCAATAAAAAATCTCTTTCCGATCTTATTCCTTTAGTTGACCTAGCCGCCGCAATAATCGGCAACCATGATTTGACATAGGAGCTATTAGTCTTTGTTTTTTCACAAAACAACTTTAAATACTCCTCTGCCATTTCTTGATTGTAGTTCATTAGAAAATCCAAGTAACTGATACAAGCATCCGCTGAAGCATTACCTAATGATGCATGTGCCCAGTCAATAACATAAATTTCATTATCATCAGTGATAATTACATTGGAAAAACTGAAGTCACCATGACAAAGCTTATTATGCTTCGGCATCGTTTCTAACTTTCTGCGTAAATGATATCTTGTTGTAGCTAGTAGATCAGACTGTTCGATTTTATAATTAAGCTTATCCTTAAGCTTTGACATAAAATCAACAACTGTATTTTGCACTTTAATCTGTAAATCGACGAATAAATCTAAATATTGTTCCTTATTCTCCGGATGTTTATCGAAAAGATTAGCTAAAGTATTACCCTTGATATACTCTTGTTCGATTCTCCCTTGATTATCCTTAAACTCGACTTTGATTAGTTTTGGGACCAGCAAGTTTGTTTCTTCAATCCGCGCTTGATTCAAAGCTTCATTTAATACTTGCGATTTATGATAGTTATTGTGAAAGACTTTAACAACTTTATCTTCAACTTTATAGATAGTCTTATCAACTCTTAAACCAATTATTTTATCTTGACTCATTTGCTTCCTCCATCTGTTTTTTAACTCGACCTAAAACCAATAACGAATTAACAAGATTCTCATTCTTAACAATTACATCATTAGGGACATCTAATCTCACTGAGGTAAAATTCCATATCGCTTTAATCTTATTTTTTATTAATAAATCAGCAACTTTCTGTGCCTCAAGTTTAGGCACACAAATAATCCCTATCTCAATGCTTTCTTTACGACAAAGAGTTTCCATCTCATCTAGATGATGATGATTACCATTAATATCAAATCCTGCAACAATTTGAATATTATATTGCGAAAAACCATGATAATGATAAAGCGATTCACCTAATCTTCCCATGCCGACAATAATAGCTTTCATTGGTTTATCGATTCCTAAGTAGTTACTAATATCAGAAAGCAGTTCTGTAACTGAGTAACCTAGTTTTGGTTTACCCCCAATACTCACTTTAGCTAAATCCTTTCTAACTTGAATCTCACCAAGTTTTAAAGCATCTGCCAGTTTCTTCGCAGAAACATAATCCCCACTAGAGTTCATTAGATAATCAATATATAATGGCAATCTCTCCAGTAAAGCTTCTTTAACGGCGTTCTGAAACATCATAATCAACTCCTTACCTAAGTTAATCATATCAAATCTCAAACCTTATAAGAATTGCGGCTTTGATATATCGATATATCTTTATCGATATAGCCTTATCGATAAAAAAAGACCGACGCTTTTAAGCGCCAGTCTTAGCCAATATTATTTGTTTTTGTTTATTTAATTCTTCAAGAAAATCCCTATCAATTTCCTGTAAACGATACCCTTTTTTATAAATCAATACATCTCGATATTTTCTCGTAACATCACTTACTGGTTTTTGAACTAAATGATATTTGTCAAGAAGTTCTTTTGGGACATTGGAAACCCACATATAGGTTGAACTAACAGTTTCCAATAAACTAAACTGTGAAGCTCTTTCAAAAACAAAGATACGTTTATTGATCGTTTCTGGTAACTCGATTCTTTTTACCTCACTCATTGGTAAATCAGGAACATAAGGATCGGCATGGGCAATTTCGACATAATTTAGCAAATCTGCTTCTTTAATATTTTTATTTGCTAAGACATGATTCTTAGACATTATAACAAGTGGGGTAAATTCTAATATTTCTTCTGCTTCAAGGTTCTTATCTTTTAACATCATTTGGTAATAAGAATCAAACTTACTTTGATAACGTATTATTCCTAAGTTATAATGAGAACTCAATATATTCCTAATCGCTCGTAAAGAATTGGTTTCTTTATAATAAATTTCGCATTTACAGTCAACTTGAAGATTCTTGGCAAAATTGGTAAAAGCTTGAGCAATATAACTGACCCTAGGAACCGAAATTGCAAATCTAACTTTTTTCTTTTCTTTGCCAGTATAAAGATTCTCAATTTCATCGACTTCATTAAGAATTCTTTTTGCATAAATTAAAAACTCCTCACCTTTTGTGGTTAGTTTCATCCCTTTTGGAGTTCTTTCAAAAATCTCGATGTTTAAAGACGATTCAAGTTCCTTGATCGCTCGAGAAAGATTTGGTTGTGACATAAACAAGTTTTCCGCTGCTTGTGATATCGATTTTGTTTTTGCAATCTCGCAAACATAACGTAAGTGGATAATATTCATTAAAATCACCGTAGTAATTATAGCACAATCAAGATAAATATTATTTAGGAAAACACTTACATTGATTAATAAGTTGACAGGTTAAACGATAGCCTATATAATAAGGCGAATAAAAAAACTTCATCATCCTTTAGAGGTAGCGATGCAGATGAGTAAGTTAGCGGAGTCGGTAGACTATGAGGCAACTGAAAGGCAACCATCGCCGAATGAAGATAGTAGACATATTATCTTCATGGGGTTATCTGGGAACACCGATAACACTCCTATCTTTTTATTGATAGTGGCGCTAAAACAAGATAATCCTGGTTATTTTAAAGCGTCTTGATGACGCTTTTTTTATTACAAAATAACCTTAGGAGGAAGTATTAAAATGAAAAGAATTGTATTAAGTGTTTTACTTGTATTAACAGCTTTGGTTAGCATTGGATGTAATCAAACATCAGAAACAACGCAAACTAGACAAACATTAATTGTTGGTATGGAAGCCGGTTATGCGCCTTTCAACTGGACAGTTGATGCAGCAGGCGCTTATGAGGGCGCAGTACCAATCTTTGGAACTAATAATTATGTTGATGGTTATGATGTGATGATTGCTAGAATCATTGCTGATGCATTAGACATGGATTTAGTGATTAAAGCCGTTGAATGGGAAGGAATTATCTCTGCTTTAGTAACTTCAAGAGAAATCGATGTGATTATTGCCGGAATGAGCCCAACAGCTGATCGAGCATTAACTGTTAATTTTACCAATGAATACTACCAATCAACCCACGTTGTTGTATTAAGAAGTGATTCGCCCTTTGCGAGCGCAACCTCAATCAATGATTTTGCTGGAGCGAATGCTGTGGCACAATTAATGACTATCTATGATGATCTTGTTCCTCAATTAGTTGGTGCTACTCATGCCAATCCATTAGGAGATGTTCCAACTATCGTTACTGCCATCAATCAAGGAACCTATGATTTAACCATCTTAGAACTTCCAGTAGCTCAAGCGATTGTTGCAACTAATCCAAATCTAACCTTTATTCAATTTACTGAAGGGAATGGTTTTGATATTTCCTATGAAGATAGTGCTGTATCAATAGCAATCAGAAAAGGTGAAACTGATCTTCTTAACTCTATTAATGAAGTTCTAGCAACAATTTCCGTTGCAGAGCGCGAAGAATTAATGAATGAAGCAATCACTAGACAACCTTAAAATATGCGTAAAGTATTTAAAAAAGTTTTAACATTTGCATTTCTTTTTGGGATTATCACGATGATAATCCCAAAAAGTGATGCTTTGGCACAAAACTCAAGCACTACCATTAATCCGATTTTTGAAACAGCTGTAGAAAACATTAGATTCTACAGTTCTTTCAACAATCAAACACTTACCCAAGACCGGCTTAGCCGTTTAACAACTGATTTCTTTTTACCAACGAATTATCAAGATATCAGTATCAGTTATATAATCGACTCTTCTTACTTGGAGATTGCAGAGGAAACAGAAATAATCTTGTTAAGGGCAGGAACTGAGTTTGTTGAACAAGAAGTATACAGAGTTTCGATAATTAAATCACCAAATATCTTAAAAGGCGAGCAACCGTTCATTATTTATGCTACCTTTAATTATGAAAATCAATATTATACTCATGAGTATAATGGCTTCATCACACCAGTAATCCCTGAGGACTTTTTCGGCGGTACCTTATTTACCTTTATCAGATACGGAAAAATGTTTTTTGATGGAGCGGTTTTAACAATTGGTATTTCTTTAACCGGAACTATCATTGGGTTTGTCTTGGCTCTGTTCTTAGCCACTGCCAAACTTATGCAAGTAACGGCTCAAGATAAAAGAATAACAAAAATAATTAAAACGATTGTGAATAAAAGCAGTTCACTGTATATAACCATCTTTAGAGGAACACCAATGATTGTCCAAGCTTCATTCTTTTGGTATGGATTCGGACTCTTTGGCAATGCCCTTTTATGTGGTTTGTTTGTTGTATCCTTGAATACTGCCGCATATATTGCTGAAATCATTCGTGGAGGAATCAATGCCATTGATAAAGGTCAAACTGAAGCTTCACTATCAGTTGGTCTAACTTATACACAAACAATGTTATTCGTAATTTTCCCTCAAGCAATTAAAAACTCTATGCCAGCAATCGGCAACGAGTTTGTAATTAATATCAAAGACACCGCTGTACTTTCAGTAATTGGCATCTTCGAACTATTTAATCAAACGAGAAAAATCACAGGTATGCATTACCGTCAATTAGAAGCCTATGTGATTGTTGCTGTGATCTATCTATTTTTAACCTACTCAACAACGAGCACTTTAAAACTAATCGAAAAAAGAATGGGTCTTAAACCCATTGAACTGACAAGTTCAAACTAGGAGGTAAAAATGAATATAATCAAAATCAATAACCTCCATAAAGCCTATGGCGAAGAGGACGTTCTAAAAGGAATTAACCTTGAAGTAAAATCAGGAGAAATCGTCGCAATCATCGGTAGTTCTGGCAGTGGAAAATCAACACTTCTCCGTTGCATCAATCTTCTTGAAATCCCAACAGCTGGGGAAATCCTTTTTAAAGACAAAAACTATTTTCTAACAAAAAAAGATATTCAGACCCTAAGAACAAAAGTCACGATGGTTTTCCAAAGTTTCAATCTTTTTGATAACCTGAATGTTATTAATAACCTTACCTTAGCTCCCACAAAAGTCTTAAATCTAAATAAAAAAGAACTTGAAGAAAAGGCGCTTTCAACCCTTGATTTGGTGGGGATGAAAGAGTATATAAATAAATATCCTAAACAACTTTCTGGTGGTCAAAAACAAAGAGTAGCGATTGCCAGAGCGTTAATGATGGATCCTGAAGTAATCCTTTTTGATGAACCCACAAGCGCCCTTGACCCAGAAATGGTTGGTGAAGTTTTAGATGTCATGAAAAAACTTGCCTCTACTGGAATCACAATGTTAATTGTAACACATGAAATGGGCTTTGCCAAAGAGTTATCTGACCGAGTGATTTTTATGCACGAAGGCGTTGTTCATGAAGAAGGCACTCCAGAAACCTTTTTTACCAACCCTCAACAACCAAGAACTAAAGAATTCTTGAAAAGAGTTATTCACTAATTAATTTGTAAGTGTTTTCTATCCCTTAATATTGACAAATCATTTGACTTTTAATCAAATATTGGTTAATGTATTTATGTAGACATTTTTACTGGGAAAGAATAATTTTCTGAGGGCAAAACCAATGAACATCTTAATCATCGGTGGCACTGGTTTATTAGGTTTGGCCGCAGCCAAAGAACTGATAAAAAGAGGCCATAAAGTCAAAACCATCACCCTACCTAACAACCCAAAAGACCTCCAGCTTCCTGAAGGTCTTGAAGTTATTTATGGTGATTATGAAACCATGAGCGATGAGGAACTAAGGAAACACTTATTTCATCAAGAAGCTCTTGTTTTTGCTGCTGGAATCGATGAAAGAGTTGAACACCAAGCCCCAGTTTATGAGTTTTATAAACAAAAAAACATTATTCCTTTGAAAAGATTATTAAAAATAGCTAAAGAAGTTAAGGTAAAAACCGCTGTTGTTCTGGGCTCATATTTTTCTTACCTTGACCGAGTTTTTGAAAATCTCTATCTATACGAAAATCATCCATATATTAAAAGTCGTATTGACCAAAGCAATGAAGCTTTTAGTTTCTATGATGCCAGCTTTAACGTAACAGTTTTAGAACTTCCATATATCTTTGGTGTTCAAGACGGCAGAAAACCAGTTTGGGTCTTCTTGGTCGAACAAATCAAGAAAATGAAACTCTTCACTTTCTATCCAAAAGGTGGCACCGCTATGATTACAGTTAATCAAGCTGGTCAAGCCATCGCTTCTGCTGTTGAAACAGCTAAAGGCGCTAAGAACATCCCGATAGGTTATTACAATCTTACCTGGAAAAAAATGTTAAAGATTTTCCATAAACATATGGGCATCCCAAAAAGACCCGTCATCACAATCCCAAAATGGTTATACAAAATTGCCCTTATTAAGTATAAAAACTCTTACAAGAAAAGAAACATCGAATCCGGCTTAAACCTTAGTAAACTTCCAGAAATCATGACTAAGAAGGCTTATATCGATAATAAGTACATGAAGAACATTCTCAAGGTTAAAGAAGATGATATTGACAAAGCAATCGGCGATTCAGTAAGACTATCTCTAGAAATAATTAATCAGAATAAACAAGTTGTAGAAATGAAATAAAAGGCCTAAAATTAGGCCTTTTTCTTTCTAAATGTAAAGATTTTTTTCAACTTAAGTTTAAACTTTTCTAAACTCTCTTTATTCTTAATTTGTCTTTCAATTTGTCTTTTCTTTCTTTTAGCTCGTTTTTCTTTGGCAAGTTCTTCTCTAATCAAACGCTTTTCTTCTTGATCTTTTAAATAATCAATTTTAATCAATAAAGCAATCTGCTTCTTAACCGCTTTTGCATTAGCTTTAAAAGTCAAACCGCTTGAATCCGCAACATATGCTTTGAGTTTTGAAACCCGTCTTGACCCACGGTTCATATCAGAGATAACTCGCTTAAACTCTAAAGCATCAATATTGACGGAAATACAATCTCTTGAGGCAATAATGATTTTATGGTTTTCACCTAACTTATTATCATTTAAGTAAGCGCGATAATAATTAATTGAATGGTTCTTATATAAGAATCCAAAGGATATCATCCGGGAATCATTCACGTTATTATTAAAAATTGTTAATGAGAAAGTTTTTGATTTATCGACGGGTTCAAAGATATAAGCACTGTTAATTCTAAACTTGCGATTAGAAAAGAAGTTAGACATATAGATATTATATCTAAGAATGATAATCAAGACGATTGAAACTAGAGTAAAGCCAATCAGCGTGATTAATGGGAGATTTTCTTCAATAAAAGTCATTAGTTATTACCTTCCTTTATCTTTAAATGATCAATGATTAGATTAATATTATCCATCATCTGTGAATTGTAATATGTAAAATCCCATCTGGCACCAGCATCAATCAAATACTTAAGTAAAACCACATCATTATTCTTAACTTGACTTATTAAAAAGTTTAGTTGTTTTTGACTCAAAAAAGCCTTAATCTTATCCATAATCTTTAAATCATTTCTTTCTAAAGCTAATAAACCAACTTTTTCATAATCTAATTCAGGATTTACTTCTGTAGAATTAAGACAAAACTCATAGTAATTCTTCTTTTCTTGTTTAATTGAGTTAATCACAACTTCAGTTAGATTCTCAAAAATCTTATTATTGACAAACTTTTTAAACAAATTAAAATTATCTGTTTCAATAATCAAATTGATTGCTTTTTGAAAATGATAAGCTGAGCGATTGATTAGTGGAACTTCCTCACTAAAGAACTTATTGATGAATGCCTCAATACCTTTATAATACTCATGGTTTAGCATTAGTTTAGTGAAAATATAGATTTCATTAGGCTTAGCATAAAACTCCAAGAAAGTATCAAGAATCTTTTCCAGTTTAAACATACCAATTGTTTTTATCCATAAATCCTTACTGATTGCTCTAACTGTTTTGACCTTATTAAAGATAAGAAACTTATACTCTTGATCAATTTGTAACTCCATCATTTCTTTGACTAATGACCGATTGATATCGGTGTTGAGTAAAGCCCAGATTTCTTTACCATATGTCGTTAAACTAATATCGAAAGTATTATTAAGTTTTGCATAGCGTTTAATATAACGAATCGCTCCTGGAATGTTTTTCTTTAAAAGATAGAGAATTATCTTTAAATAAATATCTCTTGACCGGTGGTAATAATCTCTGACAAAATCAACAGCAGAGTCATGAAGATAAAGGAAGATATCTTCGAATCCTTCATCAATCAAGTAATCTACCAAAACTCTACCGTAGATATCCGGTTCTTGAATCTGCAAATCATGAGGGTTATACTTACTTATCTCCAATAAACCTTTAGCCGCAAATTTCTGATACTCTGATGCGTAATTATCATTATCAGGTTTACGACAACTTAATAAGTCATCTAATTTCAAACTAAACATTTTAGCAATTGTCAAAAGATTCTGCATATCAAATGAAGACTTGCCATTCAGATTCTGAGAAACAGCTGATTTGGTAATACTCAATTTATTCGCCAAAGTCTCTTGAGTCATATTATTCTCTTTCAACAAGCCTTTAATAAACTCACCAACTTTAACATTATCGATAACTTCTGGCATCGCAAACCACCTCTTTATCCTAATTATATCTTAATCCTATAAAAATAAAAGCAGGGTATTACTTAACTAACAGTTAACTCGCCCGCCAAACCCTAACCTGATCTAAAATTATCTGTTAATCAATACTTAACTTCACTTTTAATTTCAAAGTTTTTTACATATTTATATAATAAACTATTTATTAGTTTTTTTCAATCAATTAAGAAGAAAAAAATATTTTATCATAAGAAATTCACTGAATTAACGGCCTTTCCACATGTTTTATCTTTCTTAAGAATATTCTAGTTTCCTCAAAAAAATAATGAACAGAAACCATAAAAACCATCACAAAAAAATCATTAAACAAAATGCTAGACAAAAGATTTTAATATGTTATAATATCTAAGGCAAAAAGGAGGGTTATATGTACGAATATCTTGGATATTTAGCTTCAGTCATCATTCTGATTTCTTTATTGATGAGTTCAGTCAAGAAATTACGATGGATAAACTTGTTCGGTTCATTAACATTTGTCGTTTACGGAATCATCATCAAGGCTTACCCAGTGGCAATTTTAAATATCGGCACCGTCGGAATAAACATCTATTACCTAATCAAAATGGCAAACACCAAAAGTTATTTTAAAATCCTGGAAATAGACAAAAACTCAAAATACTTAGAGCATTTTCTCCTCTTACATAAAAATGATCTAAACAACTATTTCGATGTTCAAGACTTAGACGTTGATAATGCAGATATCAGCTTCTACATCTTAAGAGATATCATCCCTGCGGGCGTGTTTGTTGGCTCCAAGTACAATACGAATACATTACGTATTGATTTGGATTATGTGTCCCCGCCATACCGTGATTTCTCCATCGGAAAATATCTTTATTCCCAAGAGAAACAAGTGTTTCTTGATAAAGGATTTACTAATCTAATTACTTTTACGAGCAATCCTATTCACAAGAAATATCTTGCAAAGATGGGCTTTTCCAGAAATGAAGCCCTAGACAAAGACGGTTTATTCGGCTATCAGATTACCCTTTAAAATCCATTTAAAAAATCGACTCTTTTAAGTCGATTTTTTTATTGGTTTAATCACATCTTCATCTTTACATTTAGCACTATTTACTTTAGTTGATACTTCGTATAACTCTAAATCATCTAAACTATAAGGTATGAGTATCTGCTTTAAAGCTTCACTATCCTTCAGACTTGGGTCTAACCAAATCTTGGCTTTTGCCTCAGTTAAAATCACAGGCATCCGATCATGAACTGATGATACCAAATCATTAGCTTTAGTAGTGATAATCGTTGTAGTGTAAACCTTGTTTCCCGCCTTATCTTTTACCATCGACCATAGTCCAGCAAACCCGAATATCTTCCGGTTCTTAAGCGCGAAGCGATAAGGTGTTTTCGTTGAGGTTGACCTCTCCCATTCAAAAAAACCATCGGCTAACAAAATACATCTTCTTTCCAAGAAACTGCCTTTAAAAGAATACAGTTTATCAATGGTTTCACATCTAGCATTAATCAATGGTTTATCATCAATTTGATTCTGATTAGGGATATAACCCCATTTCAACAAGCCCACACGATACTTTAACCCATCGCTGATTAAAGCAATAACATCCTCACTAGGAGCGACATTATACCTAGGTAAAGTAATTGCTTCTGGCAAAACTTCAATTTTGTAGTTCTCCAGCAAATATTTAGCTAACTCCGGTTTTGAAACTGATATTGAATAACGTCCACACATATCAAAACCTCCTTTACTACATTTATTCAAATAGAAAAAAATAAGTGATATACGAGTATATTATACCGAATCTATCACTTATTTTAAATGCTTCTAACTAACTATTTACTTTTTTGTTTTTCTTTAGGTAAAACAAAGTTTAAAATAACACCAACTACCGCCGCTAAAGCCATACCATAGATTTGGAAATCTTTGATTTGAATAATTGCATTACCTAAACCAATTACCAACATCGCCGCAACAATTACAACATTACGCATTGACGATAAATTAACATTGTTATCAATTAATATTTTCAAACCGTTTGAAGCGATGAAACCATAAAGGATAATACTCATACCACCCATAACTGGCCCTGGTATTGTTGAGATTAAAGTTGTGAAGATATTGACAAAACTTAATAAAATCGCTATTACAGCAGCTGCACCAGTAACATAAACTGAAGCAACTCTTGTCATTCCCACTACTGAAGTGTTTTCCCCATAAGTCGTATTAGCTGGTCCACCAACCATTGCTGCAAAAGCTGTTGCTAAACCATCACCTAATAATGTTTTATCTAGACCTGGATCAGTTAAGAAATCTTGTCCACAAATCTTACTTAATACCGCATGGTCACCAATATGCTCAGCAGCTGTAACAAAAGCCAATGGAGCAACTGTGATTAAAGCCACAAAATTCATTTTCAAGAAGGTAATCTCTGTTCCTAAAACACTAGCACTTCCATCTGCCCATCCTAAGAACATGAACTCAGGAATCTTAAACCATGAACCTGGGTTTTCCCAAACAGCGATAAAAGTAGAAAAGTCAACTATTTTTAAAATTACAGCTAATATATAACCGCCGATTATCCCACATAAGAATGGAATAATCTTAAAGAAACCTTTAGCAAAAATAGCTACGCCAACAACAACTAAGAAAGCAAATAACGCTACTACCATTTGTTGCCAAGTTCCACCTTGTAATCCACTGTTGCCAACAGCAACACTACTTAAGCTCAAACCGATAATCATGATCATTGAACCAATAACAACCGGTGGCAAGGCTTTATGAATCCAGCTTTTACCAACAAACTTGATAATCAAACTGATAATTACATAAATCAAACCTACAGCCAATAAACCAGTCATCGCGCTTGCATAATTACCTACTCCGGTTTCAGTATAACCACTAACTGCACCGATTACGCCGATATAAGCAAACGAACTACCCAAATACACTGGCACTTTTGCTTTGGTACATAAGATGTAAATCAATGTACCCACACCTGAACTGAACAATGCGACACTGATTGGTAAACCAGTTAAGAATGGTACGAGAATTGTTGCACCAAACATCGCAAAAACATGTTGGAAACTTAAGGCGATCCACTTTCCTGTTGCCGGTTTTTCTTTGACACCGAGAATCATTTTTTCTGACATAATTTCCTCCTTATTATTTTAAAAAAAAGATGGAATAAATTATCCATCCTTTTTTAATTGGTTACGCTAAAATTAAAAACTTAACTACGAAATTGATTATGAACAACACCGCTAAGATGTACATTACCGGAGATACTTCTTTTCTTCTCTTTGTTACTCCCATCATTAATGCATAGAACAAGAAACCAAAAGCAATACCTTCCGCAATACTGAAAGATAACAGCATAACAATGATAGTAATGAAAGTTGCAGCAACAGCAATATTATCTGCCCAATCAATATCTTTTAAAGAACTAACCATTAAAGCTCCAACAAATACTAAAGCCATTGATGTAACTGGAGAATAGAACACCCCAGCTGAAACCTCAACTGACCCAACAAATGAGAACAATGGATAGAATAATAAACTAACGATAAACAATAAACCAACAACTGCAGCAGAAAGTCCGGTTCTAGAACCACTTTCAATACCAGTAGTAGATTCAATATAAGATGTAACAGTTGATGTACCAACAATAGCACCAACGATAGTACCAGCTGCATCAGCTAATAAAGCTTTATCGCCATCAACTAATTCACCATTTTTATCTAATAAACCAGCATCATGACCAACAGCTACTAAAGTACCTGCTGTATCAAAGAAATCAACAAATAAGAATGTAAAGATTACTGCATAAGCCATCGGATTAGATAATAATGATCCCATCGCCCCAAAAGCTTCTCCAAAAGTAGTTTTAATATCACCGATACCACCCAAATTAGTACCGCCGATAACTGGCATTAAACCTTCAAGTCCTGGGAAAATTACTCCAAGCAAAACCCCAACTAAACCAGTAACACCAATTGAAATGATAATCGCGAAACGGCTAATCTTTTTATTGAAAGCATATAAAACGAATACTAACAATAAGCCAAATACTGCTAATAATACAGTTGGATGAGCTAAATTACCTAACTCAACATAAGTAGCCGGAGAACCAACGATAATCCCTGCATTTTTAAAACCGATGAAAGCGATGAAGAAACCAATACCAGCACCAACCGCTAACTTCAAATTCTTAGGAATAGCGTTAATCACCATTTTTCTTAAACCAGTAACTGAAAGGATTAAGAACAATACCCCACTGATTAAAACCGCTGCTAAAGCCTCTTGCCATGAAAACCCTAAAGTAAAGACAACTGTATAAGTGAAGAAAGCATTAACACCCATACCACTTGCTAACCCAACAGGATAATTAGCATAAAGACCCATAATCAAACTCGCTACTGCCGCTGCAATTGCAGTCGCTGCGAATACTGCTGCGAAACTCATACCTGTTTGACTTAACATCCCTGCATTAACTGGTAAAACATAAACCATTGCTAAGAAAATAGTCAAACCACCGATAAGCTCCTTGGAAATTGTTGAACCACGTTCACTAATCTTAAAAAACTTGTCTAACTTTGCTGCAAAATCTTTCACTTGAAACCTCCCCTATAATATTTTATTAACATCTGGCCATAATAAAAGCCTTAGAAAAATCATATATCTAAGGCCAGCCATACAAACATAATAAAACATCGTGAATTTAAGTTTCATTTATCTGAATGAATAGCCGTAGTCTTATCATTTACGGTGATAAGGTAGAGACGTTCGAACCATATTATCGAATATATACGACCAAATATTAACTTAATTAAATTATAAACAACCCATCCAAATAACTCAAGTAGTAATTTAAGATAATTTTATGAAAACGCTTTACTTAATTATTCTTAAGATTTCACTTACAGCTTTTTTTGGTTTTTCTGCTGGAGTCTCCACAAGATTTCCAAAAGGCATTTGCGCTGATAAAGCCCAATTTTGAGGAATATCAAACACTTCTTTTACCTTTTCTTCAATTAACTCATTATAGTGCTGTAAACTAGCACCTAAACCAATCGCTTCCAATCCAACCCAAACATTTCCTTGCAACATCCCATTTTGCTCAATCGCCCATCTCGCGAAATTTGCTTTATATAAAGGAAATTTTGCCATTAAGTCATTGGTCGTTTCACTATCATCAAAAAATAAAACAGTACCATAACCAGCTTTAAAAGCATTAATTTTCTTTTCTGATCCAGCAAAATCTTCCGGTTTAACAACCTTTCTAATTGCCTCTTTAACAATTTCCCATAACTGATCATGCTTAGCTCCCAATAATACTACTGTTCTTTGACTTTGTGAATTAAAAGCTGATGGTGTATAAACCGCTACCGTTTCAATCACATTCAAGATTTCTTCTTCACTCACTTTGATATCTTTATTTATATTATATATCGATCTTCTTAATTTTAAACTTTCTAAATATTCCATTTCACTTCTTCTCCTTAATCTTTAACGATTCCTAAATTTACTAACTTAACCCCTTGTGCCAATGAATCACTAATTGGACAATTTTTCTCAATAAACTTGGCAAACTCAGCTAACTCCGTTTCAGAATTATCTGATTTGAAATGCATTTTGAATCTGATTTCTTGAAAACCAGTTCTTACATTACTCTTTTGCATAATCCCAGCCATATCCATATCGCCCTCGATCTCTAAATAAAAATCACTGAACTCAATGTTAAACTGTTTAGCAAACATTGTTGCAACAATCGCTTGACAGCCACCTAAAACACTCAATAAAGCACTCATTGGGTTAATTCCTTGATTAGTCCCACCCATATGTGCTGGTTCGTCAAATAAGATTTTAAACCCCATTGACTCTGTATCTACTTGCATACCTTCAGATAACTTTCTGGCGGTAGCTTTAAAAGTTGTTAACATTTTTATTTCCTCCTGTTTTATATCTAACTAAATTATAACATTATTTCGAATTCGAAACAAATTATATGCTCATAAAAAAATAGACTGAAGAAATTCAGTCTACTAATCTGTATTATTATTCACATAAACTGTAATAAAATCATTTGATAGTTCACTGATAACATAACCATTTCTTGCCAATTTAACTTGATAACGCAAAATCCTATCTTCTGGTAACCGCATATCAATAATAACATAATCAAATTCGATATCAGTTGTATCTAAATTAATGAAATCAAAATCATATAAAACTTCTCGATTAGCCAGATATGTAGTCAAATATCCTGTTGCACAAACTTTCTTGTCTGAGTCAATACCAACTAGAAAAGCTTTCGTCTCAATATACACATCTTTATGATAAGCAA
>OBJA01001120.1_pt1 | contig 19593 bp, 24 predicted proteins | sample 1519751 | NCBI WGS metagenome assembly OBJA01 (sample SAMEA3881238, study PRJEB22517) | soil metagenome | biome: lake sediment; feature: soda lake sediment; material: sediment, water from around vicinity | place: India | collected 2013-12-23 | depth 3 m
GACAAAAAAAAAAATTATGGTTCCTAGTTAAAAATCTTTTCCTTTTCGATATTATAATAATATACAATGATGCTGCAATTTCATGCGCATCAAACTAAATATCATTAAGAGGAGGAATCAGTAATGGAAGAAGTAAAAGAATTCGAAGCAACAGAAATGGAAGGAACAGAAGAACAGAAGGACGAGCAGGTTTGGTTGAACGCGAAAGGGGAAGAAGTTTCCAAGAGCGCATTCATCCGCGAGAAGTTTGAACTTGACAACATGAGTCGCAAAGAGATTTCTGACAAGTTTGACATTCCTTACCGGACAGTTTACGGGGCAACTGTGAACATGGTTAACGACGCAGAACCTTCTTCAAGAGGTCGCGGTGTGGTTAATCCTAAGATCAAAGTTACCGCAGAGCAGCAGGTACTCATTGAGAAGGATGGACAGTACCTTCTGAACGGTGAAGAAATCACAGAGGCCGAAGCTGAAGCACTTGAAGTCGAAGAAGTGGATCGAAACACCTGGATCAAAGAGCAAGTTGCTAACGGCGTATCTCGTGGCGATGTAGCTAAGGCATTGGATCTTTCCTACGGAGTTATTTATGGATTGACGAAGGATGAAGAGGGCGTTCGTCAAACACATATGGTAACTTTGGATGATGGGACTGAAGTCACCCGTGCTGAATACATTCGTCAAAGGGTAGCTGAAGGTGCTATCAAAGCTGAAGTAGCTAAGGAGCTTGGCGTCGAGTACAGTGTAGTTTGGCAAGCAACCAAGAAGAACAAGACTGAGCAAGAACGCTTTGAGGATGCCATCGAGGCTCTTAAGAAGTTTGTCGGCAAAGCTGAGCCTGCTGATGACTTTGAAGCCGTGCTGAATGCACTGGAAGAAATTGCTATTCCTGAGGCTGACGAAGAAGAAGAGGAAGACAGCCTGGAAAGCAAGAAGGTTGATGAGTTGAAGGAAATAGCAGCTGAAATGGAAGTAGAAATCCCTTCGGGTGCTCGTAAGGATGACATCATTGCCGCAATCCGTGACGCCCAGTAATCAATAGGCGAATAGCGGATACCGTAAGCTGGGAGAAATCCCAGCTTACTTTTTACTATGTGATGGAGACAATTTTCAAATAGACCGTGACAGGAGGTTGTGACGTGAGTAAAGATAAGAATACGGAGAAAGTAGTTAAGGACGTTGACGCGATGCTTGAAAGGTTGGAATTAGGTGGAGTGACAATGTCCGAAGAAGATCAGAAGAAGTACGTTGAAGCGGAAGATTCCTTAGGTGTCTTTGAAGAGGGAATGATTATTGCACCAGGCTATAAGAAATGTGGTCGTTGTAGGGTGATCAAGAAGTTCTACCTATTCAACAAGAATAGAGACTCAAAGACAAACACCACGGGGAACTGTAAGGATTGTCAGCGAGAAGCGGCACAGAAGTCATACTCCAAGACAAAGCATAAGAGGGATTACAAAAAGTACTACGCTGAGAATAAAGAACGGAAGAAGATGCACTCCAAGAACCACTATGAGAAGAACAAGGATGAAATCCTCAAAAAGCAGAAAGCCTACCATGCCTCCGGTAGAGGTAAAAGAGTTATGCAGAAGGCCCACGCTAAAAGACGTGAACTTATGAAAGAAAATAAGGGTATTCCTTACACCCGCGAAATGGTTATTGATCGCGATAAACAGGGTAAGAAGTATCCAGAATGCTACATTTGCGGCAAATCTATCCGGGAAGAAGATAGCAAGCTGCATATGGACCATGTTATCCCCGTAGTTATTGGAGGAATGGATTGTTTCTCAAATGTCGGTTGTGCACATGACAATTGCAACCTCACCAAGAAGAAGGATGGCAGTGATGTAACTGCTGAACAAATCCAACGCATCCGTGGAATTTCCGAGAAGTACATTGATCAGCACCCGGAATTATTCGAGGACTGTGAGGAATAGGAAAAAATAAAATTAAAAGTCTCTCTTCAAACCCCTTGCAATTTTTGAAAATGTGTTATATAATTATAATATATGATACTGACAATTTACCATTGGGAGGGAGGGGAGAGCAGTGAAGAATAAGCTGGACTGGAAAGCAATATACTTCGGGCGTGTGGGTCGCGATGAGGTACAAAGATACACACCAGACCCACGATGGCAAAAGATAAGACTCAGCATGAAGGGCAGGTCTACAGAAGAAAAGTATGGTATCTTATGTAGATGGCTCGAAACAGAAGGAAGAGAAAAGAGAAGCGCGCAGGTACAGGTTACGAACTATGTAACAGCTTTAAGTCGTGGAGGACTTATCAAACCGGAAGATTATCTAGGATAAGGAGGTATAATAATGATCGAGGTCGTAAAAAATGATGTGGAGGTAGCTGCAGAAAAAGAGGCTGAGGTAAATCAGCTAAAGCACCGCACAGGACAATTGTATCAGTTGATTGCATTTGATCCAAAGAACAACATTATTTACCGTAATGAAATTGTGGAAATTAACATTAGACTGGTTCCGCTAGTACTGAAGAAGTATCGGCCGTACAGTGATGATGATTTCCAACTTGGCTGCTTGGGTTTAATTAGAGCGGCTAACACGTTTGATTCAGAGAAAGGTGTTCCTTTTCATAACTACGCATGCTTCTGCATAGAGCGGGAGTTGCACAAAGCCCATAAAAAGCGCCAGACAACATTCGAATACGCACTGGGTTACGATCTACAATCCCTTGACGAGATGGTTGCTTCGGATGATGGTGAAGGAACACCACTACACGAACAGATTGAAGACATCGATGCACAGGAAGAGTTTGAGAAGCTTTTATCGGATTTCTGCCTAGGGAACTTCTTTGATAAGGTTGTATATCCGGTATTGGAAGAAATTGCTGATAATACGAAAGGGCAGCAAACCAAACTGGATGGCGACAAATGGCGAGAACTAGAAATGCGATATCTCTTGGAAATGGCGCAAATTAAATCCCAGAAGGCAAGATTCACACTTTCAGGGATGGCCAAAGAACTGGGAATGTCAACACAGAATATTCGCATGAGGCACCTGCGCGTAGTCAATGCCATCAGGAAACGCTGCATCGAGTTAGGTTATCACGGATAGAAGGGTGATGCACGTGAAATACAAAGACGTTTTGCATAAGGTTTATAAAGGGGATCTTTCCAAGATCCCCAATCGTTTGCTTGCAATTGACCCGGGGGAAACTACAGGCTGGGCGTTATTTGAAGAAGGCAAACTTACAAGATGGGGACAGGAAGAAACCGTAACTAAGGTAGGGAAAGAGAAAGTGCTTAACTGGGCGCCCTTAATGCGCCTCTTTACCATGTCCCCAGATGTTGTAGTGTGTGAAAATTATAGGATATATGCACATAAACTGGAAAGGCATTCATTCAGTCAAGTAGAGACACTAAGACTTATCGGAGGAATAGACCTACTATGTAGTATGTGCAACGGCAAAGGCCCTACTCCTATATACTATCAGATGTCCGTACAACACAAAGGATTTGTCAAAGACGAAAGGCTCAAAGAATGGGGTTTTTGGAAAGAGGGGCAAAAACACAGTCGGGATGCCATTAGGGCCGGCATTTACTTCCTAATCATTACCAACAAGGGGGAATAGTTATGTGGGTTATCAATATCTTATTAGGGTTAATCCTATTTGCAATCCTAGATAACCAGGTTAACAACCGTCCCGGATCGAATGCTGGAAACGGTATTGCGATAGTAGGCATTATCTACTTCATGCTACGTATGAATGGGTGGTTATAATGGAACTAAAGCACGTCGATTATCTCTACAAACAGATGCGTCCATATCAACAAGAGGTTCTTGGCAAGATGGTTGAAGCACAGACAGGGATCTTGGAATATGACGATATGGGGTTAGGTAAAACACTTTCAACGCTCGCCGCAGTTGAGGAGCGCCAAGCTTACCCACTGCTCATTGTCGCACCAAAGTTTGCCTTGTACGTTTGGCAGATGGAGATCAGGAAGTGGCTTGGCAAAGAGGCCGTGGTGTATGGAGGAAAGCCAGGAGATCGAATTAAGTTGTGGGAAGACTTCCTAGGTAGTAAGGACAGGATCCTAATCACTAACTATGCTTTTCTCCCAGAAATGTGCCTACGTTCAGCTGTACGATATAACACCAAAAAACCTTTAAGAACTGCCCTAGAAAACATTCATGGTGATTTCCAATGGAGCGGCATCGTCTGGGATGAAGCACATATGGGAGGTTTGTTTAACCATAAGGCGGAAGCATATAAAGCCTCGCTAGCTTTTGCAAAAAGAGTGCCCACAAGATATATTTTAACAGGCACACCTATGAGAAAAGGGGTGGTGGATTTATATGCGCCCCTTAGCCTTGTGGATCCCGAGCGTTTTAACAGTTATTGGTCCTTCGTCAATCGCTACTGTGTGGTTATAAAAACATTCTTTGGACGTGAGATTGAAAGAAACCCGGCAAACATCGCGGCCTTTCGTGCTATGCTACAACCATACCTGGTACGCAGGACGAAGGATGAAGTGCTTCAGGAATTGCCTGGGAAATTACGCCAACCGTTATATGTAGAAATGGAACCGAAACAACAAGGCGTCTATGATGAATTGACCGAACATCTGATTGCCGAGATTCCTGACACCGATGAATTTCTTATTACTCCCAGCCAACTTGCATTGATGGTAAGACAAAAGCAAATACTTGCTTGCCCTAAAGTACTTGATATTAACACATATGGAGCTGCCTTAAACGCAATAGTAGAGCACAGTGCATTGTCTTTAGATGAGGAGGAGCCTGTGGTCATCTTTACACCATTCAAGAAGGCAGTTCCTTTTATCACTGAATTGTTCCTGAAAAACTTTAAGGATTTAGAGGTGTATACAATTACTGGAGGTTTAACAGCTGAACAATTTAAGGATGAATGGGTGGGTTTTCAGGAAAGTAAAAATGGAAGACGCTTACTCATATGCGTTATAAAAAGCAGTGCCTCATTCCAGGCAACTGCTGCTTCAACTGCCTACTTCCTGGGATACGAAGAAGACTTTACTTTGAATGAGCAGGCAGAAGATCGCTTATACAGAATGGGGCAGAAGAAGTTCGTGAACATTTATTATCTGACGCATAAAGGTACAGTGGAAGAGGAAGTCGCTGCGCGCTTAAACGAAAAGAAAAGTTCCAGCGACTGGATTGTAGGTACGCAAAAGCAATTCCTACAGCGATTACGTAAGCTAAAAGGAGAGGACAGAATAGGGCAAAAATAAAATTAAATACCCCGTTAAAAATCTTTGGATTTTTGATATTATATTATTATAAGCAGATTCTGCTTATGACCTCGAATCATTTTATACACTCCACACTCAGGATCCCTTTTGGGGATCCACCTTTTTGCAAAAAGTCGATTTGATCGACCTTAAATATGAAGGCTATGGGCTATATCGCTCATAGCCTTGTGTTGTCCTATACCCATATAGGCGGAGGATAGAGCGTAAGTTATGAGCCCACGGGACGGCTTGCGTTTCGAATCCTCCGCAACTTCTTGAGAAGTGCACGAGCTGGTTCGGGTGTACTTGCTAGAATTGGTGATAACGCGATAAAGCGTTCACATACTATAATTAAGGAGGTTTTAGTATGTACAAGAAGGGCATGGATGTTTTAGTTAAGAGGAAGTACAAGAAAGGTGAGCCACCGACAGTTGAGGGGGTCATTGTAGGTAAACTTAATGACAAGGAGTATGTTGTACGTATTCCTGAAGACGATTCCTGCATCGGTAATGTGTACGTTGTTGGCTTCGAGCAACTCATTTTGCCCCAGATTGAAATCGGTGATAAGGTTCTTTCTCTTCTGGGATACCAGGATAGCTATTTCACAGTTGTGGCTATTGAACATCTTCCAGTTAAGGGAAGTAGTCCCTTTGCGGATGATGCCAACACTGAGCTCGGGTTCGTCTGCAAGTCGCATCAGCGTAGTGATGAGTCACGAGAGCGTTTCACCTACAGACGTCACGAATTGCAATTGATTGAGAGGTTTTAATTTATGGACAGGTTACAAGAACACTTCAGAAAGAATACTCCCAATGGAAAAATTAAATGGGATGTTAACAAGTTTCGCCTACGTACCAGTGGGCGGAGGGTTTTTCGGCGTTGCCTGAGGAAATGGGGGTTTCAGTCTTCAATGAGATTGAACCTGGAAAGAAAAGGGGCCGAATCTAATATTCACTTTTGGTTCGGTTCCGCTATCCATTTCTGTATGGAAGATTACTTCGGGTATAATAAGTTTGGGGATCCTCGCTTAGTCTTTGATGCATACTTTGATTCTTTCAAAGCGGACGAGCTTCCAGACGGGGCGGAAGAACATTATCCGTTGGCTATGGGTATGTTAGATTATTTTGTACAGTGGTATCCGAAGTATAACGCGGACATGCAGTTCCGCACGCTCTGGTTAGATACCGAGAATAAAGAAGTAAGTCCAGGCACAGAAGGAGCTCGTCCGGCTATTGAGGAGGAGTTCACCTTAGATCTTGGAATTGAAGTTGTGGTAGATGCTGAAAACGGGGATCTTGTCGGGGAATTAACCGATGAGATTCGGGAATATTTGACTGAGGTGCAAATGTTCGGAGATTCTGAGGAGGTTGATAAGCTTTACACGTATAGCCCCCCAGATCCTAATAACCCAGGAATGTTTCTGTATCAGCAGCAGGTTAAGATTTTTCCTATTCATTACCATGGAACACTTGACCGCCTGGTTGTTGACCGTTTCGGACGTTGGTGGATTATGGACTATAAAACAGCTAAAGGGGCAGACACCAATAAGTTGGATACCGATGATCAGATCAGTGCATATATGTGGGCGGCTGAGCAATGGTTCCAGCATCGGATCCATGGGTTCATTTACCTACAGTTAACTAAAGACATCCCGAAACCTCCCAAGAGGTTGAAGAATGGCGCCTTATCCACTGACAAAAAACAGAAAACGACGCACCAGCTTTACAAAGCGGAAATCTTGAAGGATTTTGGGTCTGTTCAAAAGGCTCCGAACAAGATGATTGAAACGCTTAACTCCTTGGCGGAACAAGAGACGCCTGAAGGAGATCGCTTTATTAGGTGGGATCTTGTAACACGTACTAATGCACAGAAAGTATCCACCTACCACCATATTCTAGCAGAAGCTCGAGAAATGGTTAACCCAGACAAGTATTTGTACCCCAATCCGACAAGGGATTGTATTTGGGATTGCCCTTTCAGAGAAGCTTGCATAGCTATGGATGATGAGCGGATCGATGATGCGATTGCTTCTATCGAGGCGAACTTTGAGCCTCGGGATGATAGCAATGAGTCTAATCGAGATAATTGGCGTGAGCGTATTAAATGGCCTGAGAGCCCGGCCGAATTGTCTGTAGAAAACATCAAGGTTCGCAAAGAGAATTTGTTCAATCTCGTATTGCCGGATGAATATTACGGTGATTACGAAGGAGATTAGAGGAGGAATAATATGCCAGAACCTGGAGCAATACCTAAAGCAGCACCCTTGTTTAGAATGCGTCCTGTAGCAGAAGTGTATGATTGGCAAAACATTCTTATTTATGGGGATTACGGCGCGGGTAAAACTTACCTTGCTGCCACGTCAGTACTGGTGCCTGAAATGTGCGACATTCTATACATTAGTCTGGAGGGTGGAGAAAAGGCACTGAAAGAAATTGTACGTCTTTGCAGGCAGCGTGATGTAGACCCTAATAAGATCATGGTCGTTCCTGTTGAATCGTACAAACAGTACTCCTATATTTACGAGTACCTTAAGATCCATGTTAAAGCCCGTGATAATGGCGATCTTGATACTTTGCGTAAACTGGAGAGCCAGGTTACTGGTGTTCCTGCCGCAGATATTAAAGAACCCCGGCAATTCAGAACAGTTGTATCTGATTCATTGACTGAGGCGCAGAAGTACTGCATGTACCAAATTCTGGGTATTGACCCAAGTTCACAAAAGATCGACGATGAACCGGATCAGGCACAATTCCAAGACTGGGGTAAATCGCGCGAGATGATTCAATTTCTTGTTCGTCGTTATCGAGATATGCCTGTGCATTCTATCTTTGTTGCTGGGCAAGATATTGAACAAGACGCCAGAAAACAATTTCACTACAATCCCATGCTGCCGGGCAAACTCTCTAATGACGTAAGAGGTCTTGTCGACACGGTGGGTTACCTTACTAAGCTTACACTTGAAGGTGGCAAGATTGTACGTAGGTTGATCCTTGAGGGCGGAATGTATGGTGGTGCTCATATTGCGGCCAAGCATCGTTATGGTACTAAACTTAAAGGGCTGTATATTGATGATGCGGACATGCAGACCCTCTACGATTTAGGTCTAGAGTAGCGTGATTGTTCCAAAAATGTTTTTTAATGTACCTCGTTAAAAATGTTTCAATCTGCGATATTATAATAATATAAGCGGCTTTACGAGCCCTATGCCTTTTGTGGCGGGGATTAGCTGCGTGAGCCGCTTATCTTCTTGCTATCTCGCCATGGGTAGTAAGAAGCTATAGTGGGTGGGGGTCGGGGAATGGCAGGAGAAAACTTAAGGAGGTTTTATTTATGGCGAAGGCAAAAGAAACGGATTTTGATTTGACAGGCGGTAATGGTGTTAGTGCATCGGAAGACACAGGCGGTATGACGTTTGATCTGTCCGGCGTAGAGGAAGACAAGGGGTTTGAGGTCATTCCTAAAGGCACGTATGATGCTGTTGTGGATGAACTGGACTTCGGTGATTCAAAAGCAGGTAACCCCATGGTTACCGTCAAGTATTCCATCGTTTCTCCGGAATACGAAAATCGTGTGATTTTTGACTACTGGGTATTGAAAGGTAAAGGCGAAGATTTCGGCTTGGGCAAGCTGAAAAAGTTTTTGACTCGTATTTGTCCTGATGTTGACATCACCCAATTCAATCCGAAAGATTTCGCAGACACAGGTGAAGCCGTTGGGCGTGCTTGCCGAATTGTTCTCGGAATTCAGACGCAGAAGCAGGGTGAGTACAAGGGCGAAAAACGGAATACAGTTAAAGACGTTCTTGCAGCCGAAGATAACTCCTTCATCTAAAACACATCGGGAGGCGCAGCAATGTGCCTCCCTGTTTTTTATTACGGCAAAGAGACAGGAGGAGCCAAAATGGCAAATGGAAGAGTCAGAGTGACGAAAGAGTTTGTGTGGGACTGTGCGCACATGCTGGCGGAACACGAGGGATCTTGCAAGAATCTACACGGCCACACATACAGGATGGAAGTCACCGTTGAGCGCAATGATGAAGAGCCTCAAGTTCTTGCTGGGGGCCCAGCATCCGGAATGGTTGTAGATTTTTCGGAGCTGAGCAGTATTGTTAAACATGTGATCGTGGCACCTATCGATCATTCTTTCGTATATTGGACAAATACGCCTTCTATGGCGGAAATCGCGTTACGCGCGTTGCTTGAAGAGCACGACATGAAGATCTATCCTTTCCCGTATAGACCCACCGCAGAAAATATGTGTAAATGGTTTTGGGAAGAAATCCAGGATAACCTACCTTGGACCCTCAAACTGGTACGCATTCGTATTTGGGAGACACCTACCAGTTATGCGGAGGTGAATCTGTAATGCAATATCCTGTTATGGAAATCTTCAGTAGTATTCAAGGTGAAGGTGCAATGATCGGAATGCCTGTAACTTTTGTGCGTTTTGCTGGTTGTAATCTAACCTGTGAATGGTGCGATACAAAAGAGTCTTGGGAACAAATTGAACCTAATATGATGGTTGAAGAAATCGTAGAAAAGTGCGATAAAGATATTGTCGTTCTTACAGGCGGTGAACCTTGCCTCTATGATTTGCTTCCACTAATTACAGCATTACATGAACATGAAAAACTTGTTTGTATAGAGACTAACGGAACTCTTCCTACACCCGAAGAGATTGACTGGGTGACTTGTTCTCCAAAACCCCCTGAGTATATGATCCATGCCGAGTGTTTCTTCAATGAGTTGAAGTATGTAGTAGACGATACTTTCGATTTGGACTGTATCCCACATGCGCAAACTTTAGTAAGTGGCGCTGTATGGCTACAGCCAGAAAGCAATAACATGGAAGAGTCTGCTGCACGTGCCTATAACATGGTACTTCGGAATGGGTATCTTCGAATGGGGATACAATTGCATAAAGTTCTTAATGTAAAATAGGAGGGGTCTAATGAATCCTGAAAAATTGGCAAAGTTAAAAGAGAGTGAGACTATGCGCCTGCGCGCAGAAAGTATTTTTACGCTTCTGGATACGATCACTGATCCAAATCATCCTGGGCTGCGAGAGACTCCTTGGCGTGTAGCGAAAATGTATGATGAAATGTTGGATGGTTATAAACATGATCCGAAGCAGGCTTTGCGAGATGCGATCTTTGATGATGTAAATAGTAAGGATTTGGTGCTGGTTAAGGATATCCAATTTTCAAGTCTTTGTGAACATCACCTGCTTCCATTTTATGGTACCGCTTCGATTGGATATGTTCCTCAAGACGGTAGAGTTGTTGGATTAAGCAAACTGGCCCGCGTTGTGGATATCGTAAGTAAGAGACTCCAATTGCAGGAAAGGATCGGAAAAGAAATTGCGGATGTTATTGAAGAAGTAATGAACCCCAGAGGTATTGCAGTTATCTTAAAGGCTGAGCATACTTGTATGGCTTGCCGTGGAGTACTTAAGCCAGGGGCAGTAACAATTACATCTTGCTTACGCGGATCTTTCTTCTTAGATGAAAAGGCCAGAATGGAAATCACCCAAATGATGTTAGTATAATCAAAAAACACTGATAGATGCCCGAGCTGCTTCGGGCTTCTTTCGGTTAAAGGAGGTAACCTGATGGATCCGAACAATCTTTTGAAACGCCTCGATATGGAAATGGGGATTAAGGAGGTAGGCAGCATGCTTCCGGAGTTTATCATGGCCGCAAAGGTAATGTCTAAACAGATGTTCGAATATTACAAGGCTCTTCTTGAGGCTGGATTTACTGAGGATCAAGCGTTACTACTTGTAGCCGAGCATGGGATTGATATCGGTAGAATGTCTAATCTTAATCAAGGAGGAGATTAAATGGACTTAAGAGAATACCAGAAAAAGGCGGTAAAGACTTTCAAGCCGCACAGAGAGCTTACTCCACATGAGGCCGAGATTTTGGATTGGTCTTTAGGATTACCTGGTGAGGTTGGTGAAGTTGCAGAACTTGTCAAACACAGTATTTTCCACAACGAACCTATGGACTTAATGAAATTGGCAAAAGAAATTGGTGATGTAATGTGGTATATTGCAGCGTTATGCAAATCTTACAACATTCCACTTGAATTGGTGGGGCGTCTCAATATTGCCAAGTTAACTCATCGACATAACGGAACCTTTTGTTTCGACAAGAGTGCGGAAAGACATTCTCGCGAAAGAAAGTTTGAAGCTACTGCCGAGTATCAAGAATTAGCCGAAATCTTCCAAGCTTTAGCTGATGGGTTTGTATGGGAGGCTGATGACAATGCTGATCGTGCTTGAAGGACCTGAATGCACCGGCAAAAGTACGGTAGCTAGAAAACTGTGCGAAAGACATTCCATCAAGCTTGTGAAAAATGTACGCATTCCTAACCGTTTTCAACTCCTGGCTTCTGTTATTGGGGATATTGAAAATGAGCTCGTGCGTACCAGGGATGTGCTTGGCAAGCGCCCGATTGTATTCGATCGCTGGATGCTCATCAGTGACATCATTTATGAAAAGTATTGCTACAATACGGATTCCATTTTAGAGCCTCTGTTGCCGGCACTGGGGCCCGTTATGGCACAAGCAGGTGTTGTTATTGTTTATATTACGATAAGCCAACCTGAAATGCTGCGACGTTTCGAGTCGCGCGGGGATTTGCTTCGTACGAAAGAGGAGGCTATTATCACACATAATGCGTATGACACATTCTTTCAAAAGTGGGGCAAGAAGCTTCCCTGCGTCACCATCCAGGCAGACGGGTTGACTGAAGAGCAGTTGTACGATGAAGTGTGTCGACAAGTGGGTATAGAGGCGAGGAGGGATTAAATGAAGAAGTTGGTATTACTGAGTGGCGGAATTGATAGTACGGTGTGCTTGGCTCAAGCTGTGGCGGAAGAGGGAGCAAAGAATGTTGTGGCTTTGACTCTAAGCTACGGACAGAAGCACAAAAAAGAAATGCTGGCTGCGGCTGATATTGCGCAACATTACGGTGTAATGTGGTATGCACGTGATCTTGCGGAAGTCTTTACCTTGAGTGATAGTCCTTTACTTAAAGGGCGCAGGGATATCAAGCATATGTCTTATGTCGAGCAGTTGGCTATAAAACAAGGAACGGTTGATACTTATGTACCTTTCCGTAATGGTTTGTTTTTGAGTTACGCCGCAGCCATTGCTTATAGTATTAACGCTCAGATGATTTACTACGGAGCACATGCTGATGATGCTGCAGGGAATGCTTATCCTGACTGTACTCCAGAATTTCAAAGAGCTATGGGAGCTGCCATATCACTAGGCACTGCCGGAGCTGTTGGGATTTCTGCTCCTTTACAAGAATACAATAAGGCTGGAATTGTTACTCGCGGATTACGTCTCGGAGTACCTTTCCATTTAACCTGGAGTTGTTATGAAGGGGAAGAGAAACCTTGTGGTACTTGTGGCACTTGCATCGACAGGCAAGCGGCTTTCCTTGCTAACAACGTTGATGACCCCGCGGATTACAAAGAGCAAGACTAAATAGAAAACCTTGAGGAGGAATTTATCAATGAAAGTAGCTACCATTTTACCCACAAATTACCTGGATATCATCGAGGATCGCCCGTATCACATGGCTTTAGCTCATCTTGTTGGCAAAGATCAGGAATATACAGAGTTTTATCGGCAACAAGCGGAAAAGGGAAATTATGTAATTCTTGACAACGGTGTTATTGAAACTGGCAAACCTATGAACATCATGCAACTAGTCACTTGCGCCAAGAAGATTGCAGCCGATGAGATTATTCTTCCTGATGTCTTTCAGGATGATGAAGCGACACTGAATAACGCGTGTGAGGCCATTCCGATTGCCAGACATGAATTGCCTGGCGTCAAGCTAATGGCTGTTCCTCAGGGTAAAACATTAGAAGAGTGGGTAGATTGTGCAAGAATGCTCCTTGAAATGGATATTGACGTGTTGGGAATTCCTAAAGTATTAACGAAGATGGCGGGGCGGGATGGCAGGCTAATGGCACTGCTTGAACTAGGAAACTTGTTGCGCGGTATTGAAGTACATCTTCTGGGATGTTGGGAGAATCCTATCGAATGTACTGTAATTGAAAAAGCCAGTCAAGCTGGAAGGATTCGCCCTGTTCGTGGTGTGGATAGCGGAATTGCTTATGTTTATGCACGAGAAGGAATGCTGATCACCGACGGACCTAGACCCTCCGGCGATATTCACTTTGACGCAAAGGATGCCGACCGTGAAAAGCTAATCCGGAATATTGAAATCTGGGAAGCTGCATGTGAATTGGATGAAAGCAAGATAAAGAGACTTTTCGTATAGGAGGGATAGTATGGCCACGTGCGTAAATTGTGCACAGTGTCCAGGAAAAGTTTATCCCCAATTACAGCATGAGATTAAAGCTTCCCCCAAAGACATCTTGGTCATCGGGGAAGCTTTAACTCCTCTTGAATGTAGGACAGGGAAAATGATGACTGGCACCGCTGTGGATATTCTTAAGCAGGCGATGCAAAAGGCAAAACTTCCCATCGGAGAAGATAAAGTGCATTATACCGTCGGAGCAGCGTGCGCAGTGCCTAAGCGTAAAGGCCGGCCCTATCCAAAAGAGCCTTTTCTGAATTGTCGTGTTAGATTGTTGGATGAAATTAGGAAGGTTAATCCAAGAATCATAATTACTCTAGGGAAGTTTGGTTTGCAGGCACTAACAGGTAACTTCGCTATAAAAGTGACAGAAGAATACGGACGAGTAAGGCAGTATGATTTCTGTGGCGACGCTCAAGTAGTTCCAGTAATACATCCGGCGATGTTGATCAGAGCTCCGGGAGAATACAAAGGTTTTGCTGCAACAATTCAGTTAATAACGCAGCTATACAATAATCAGGAAATACACAATACTGGGGAGGTTCAGTGGACTGTTCTTGAAACGGATGAGGCTTGTGATAAAGCCATAACCTTCTTAAAGGAAAACATACACAAAGTGAATGCGGACATTGAAACCACCGGTTTGGATTATCGTTTTGTTGAGTTTCTGGTTATGGGTATTTGCTACAAAAAGAATCGCGTTTTAATTGTGCCTCATGAAATGCGCCACCGCCTACAGGATTTCTTCGACATAAAAGGTATCAGATGGACATGGCATCACGGAAAATATGACTCAAAGGTGTTATGGCGTCGGGGCTTGGGTGATATGCCTCATCATGATGATACAATCTATATGCACTACGTCTTAAATGAAACACCTCCACATGATCTGGGGTATTTAACCAAGATGTTCTTACAGGCTGAAGAGTATAAGTATAAGATGAACCAAAATTGGAAGGCTGTTTCCATGGAATCTTATCCGCAATTCTTCGAAGCGCTGTGTGAGCGTGTAGCGGTTGACTGTGACTACGGTTTCCAGTTGCAGGAAAAGCTCCAGGAAGAGTTAGATTTACCAGAAAACAACCCCTTGAAGAAGCTATATGAAAACTTCACGATGCCAACAGCTAGATTTCTATCCAGGATTGAGCAGAATGGGATGTTGACTGATGAAGTATATCTGGAAAAGCTGAACAAGCGTTATGAAGCAGAACTCGTTGATATCCTAATGGAAATTCACGAATTGTCTGAACCTTACTGGGATCGGGAGCTTTACATGAAAGAAACAGAAGCGAAGAGTGCTCCCGAGATGTTTAATCCAGGTAGTCCGGCACAAATGGCTTGGATGGTGTATGACCGTTTGAAACTAAAGCCTCGAAGAAAAAAGGGACGCAGCACAGACGCCGAAGTATTAAAATCCATCGAAGAGGATGTTGATCTAATAAAGATGGTATTAAAGTATCGAAGCGTACAGAAAGAGCAATCAACATACATCAAAGGGAATCTTGACAAACGTGATCTCGACGGCCGCGTTAGGTCCACGTTCAGTATGCATATTGCAGCTACCGGAAGATCTACCAGCAAAGAGCCAAACGTACAGAATATTCCTTCAGCCCACGGTGTGGCTAATGTACGTAAAGCCTTTATTCCCCCGAAAGATTACATCCTCGCGGAAATTGACTACTCTGGCGCGGAATTGCGCTGGCTTGCTTTCTTAAGCCAATGCCCCGTATTGATGGATGTATTCAAAGAGGGGAGAAATCTGCACCACGAAACATCAGTAGCTTTATATGGTGAAAACTATACGAAGCAGCAAAAGATGAGGGCCAAAGCTGTGAACTTCGGTATCCCTTACGGCAGAGAGTATAAATCATTCATGGATGAATTTAACATCAGTAAGGAAGAGGCTATAGCGATGGTAGAAGGTTGGCTTAACAAATACTACGGTGCAAAAAAATATCTGCAATGGTGCGCGGAACAAGTAATTGAAGGCAACTACCTTCAAACGCCCTGGGGGCAACGTCGGAGGTTTGGATTGGTTACACCACAATCTTTGCATGCACTACAAAACGAAGCAAGGAACTTTCCCATACAGTCTTCATCCTCTCACCTATTGTTCTATGCTGGAATGGATGTGGAAAAACGTCTTCTAAAAGAATTTGATACACGGATTATCAATATGGTACATGACTCCATGGTTTTAGAGGTTCCCAAAGATGGTGCAATACTCCAACAAGTTGCCTCATATGTAACAGACAGGATGATTAAATTACCCATTGAATTGTTTGACTGTCCTGTACCCTTCCAGACGGATACTGAAGTGGGTCCGTCTTGGGGAGAACTCCAAACGTATAACTACAAGACAGGAAACATCGAGATCGAAGAAGGCGATACAATTGTCGAAACACCTTTTGAAGAGTGGATCGAAAAAGTATACCACTATGACATTTATGAGAAGTCCTGGTACAAAAGGTTGGTTCCACGAGAATATCTCTGCGGCTGATGCGTACCAGGTGGTGGGCTATGGCGAAGCCGATGAAAGGCGGTGATGTAAATCAAGTATAGATACTTGACCCTCGCAATAACACTCCTTGCTGGTTTCTTAGTTGGTTGGTTGATAGCGGAACAAATATTTCCCAAACCCGTTGAAGAGTTGCCGGTTATTCAAGAAGAGGAAGTAATTGTTCCGCTTGAGTTGGAATTAGCTGATGTTACAGATCCATGGCTTGAGCGTTGTTATGAAGATCGTGTAATAGCCATTGTTACTGCATATGCTCCCCTTGACCCTAATGCGGTCGAGGGGGTGTGTTTCAGCGGGAACCCTCGGGTCACCGCAACAGGCACACTGGTACGAAGAGGGGTGGCTGCAGCCGATTTTCGCAAGCTACCTCCTGGGACGCGTATTGAGGTACCTGGCATTGAAGAAGAACTTGTGGTAGAGGATACAGGAGCATCTATGAGGAATTACGATGGGATTTGGATTGATGTGTTTATGGAGACTAGAGCAGAAGCGTTTCAGTGGGGAAGGCAGGAAGTGGAAATCATTATAAAATAGGAGGGATATTATGCAGAGAAGTACTAACAACCTTATCATCATGAATTCAATCTTCATCACGAGCTTGTTGGTTGCAAATGTCGTAGCAGGGAAGGTGGTGGATTTATTCGGCTTCATTGTTCCGGCGGCAGTTGTCGCTTATGGCATCACGTTTCTTTGTACGGATGTCATTGGTGAGATTTGGGGTAAGGAGCAAGCTAGCAGGACTGTAAAAATGGGTTTGATCACACAATTGCTGACATTGGCGCTGGTCCTATTTGCAATTGCGCTCCCGCCAGCAGTTTTTGCACAAGAATATTCCGAAATGTTTGGAATAGTCCTCGGGCAAAGTGTCCGTATTGTTATTGCCAGTTTAATTGCTTATCTGATCGCACAGTTTAATGACGTTACGTTGTTTCATTATTTCCGCAAGAAAACACAAGGACAAAAGAAGTGGATTCGAAATAATGCGAGCACTATGGTAAGCCAACTGATTGACACGGCCATCTTCATTACTATTGCGTTTTGGGGTATTGTCCCCGGCCTTGGTTGGATGATTATCAGCCAGTATTTTGTAAAGCTGATTATCGCGGCAGTAGATACACCGTTCTTCTATTTATTAACGCGGGATAGTGAAAGGCTTGCGGAAGAGGATTTAATCGAGTCCATAAGTTGGGCGCGGGAAGAAAGTTTATAAAGGAAGAAAACACCCTTCGGGGTGTTTTTTTTTTTACCCTCTACAGGCAGCCCAGCGCGGCGAGCTCTGGCATTTCTCTTGGGATGTCGGCTGTAAAAAAAAAAAACCTCCCGCCAATGAATGCGCGGAAGGCTGAGGAGGACTTAGTAACTTTGTAAATCTTCACGAATCTCCATTACTTGATCTGCTATTTCACCGAAAACTGCACGGATAATTTCTTGGACTTCTTTTTCAGTAATGTTTATTCCCTTCAATTGCATCTGTGTGGCTGCCCACTTCGTTGCTGCCTCTAAACGCTCAGGACCTCTGCCTGGACCTTTAATTAAATCCTCGGCTAACCAGATGGCTCTGTAGGCAATACTTTCTTTGTTCTCAAGCTCCTTGTCTATTCTAATGAGGGTATCAATTCCCCATTTTTCTTTTGCCCACCCTCTGATGACTAACAGTACTGCGGATACTAACGCCGAAACAATCAAAAGTATCAATTGCTGCGCAAATTCTACACTCATTAACGCACCTCCTTTAGCAATATTTTACGTTCCCCAGTAGATACTTTTATGCTTTTTTTCATTACTTTAAGTTTAGCTTCTTTTTCTGTAAAGCGTATTACTGCAGAAGTACTTTTTACTTCTGTCTTACAGCTTCTTACCTGGTACCAAACGTTACAGTAAGCCAGCTCTGTTACGAATCTGACGTACTTCATAGCTACCGTCACATAAAGACCGTTATTTCCCGCGTTTCTCTTTGTACCGGCGGAAGCACTACTAATGGTTACGCTAATACCACCCCCTCCGCTTGGTATCTCTTCTTTAATGCCGTGCCCAGTCGCTGAAACTACTATTGGCAAAGAAGCTGCGCCGCTGCTCCACTTCGTACCGTTTCCTTCTTCGCTACTGTGTGCTACCGTAATCTTCAATCCTGCGCCGCCGGCTCCCGCTTCTTTCTTAGAACCTTCACCAGCCATGGTAACTACTACTGGTAAGAAGCTGCCGGAAGCACTTGTCTTGGTGCCTTCTCCATTATTGTTAATGAAGAGACTAACTTCATTGCTGCCGCTACTTTGCTTGTTACCTTGACCAACTGTTTGGACACTCGTAGAAACGGTGTTTCCTTCTTCTGCTCTTTTTGCACCGCTCCCAGCCGCGCGTGTCTCTGCCATAATAGACGCTGCGCCGCTGCTTATCTTACTACCTGCTGACGCTGACTCAACAAGTACCTTCATCCCGGCGCTGCCGGCTTCAATCTCTTTCTTAGCACCCTCTCCTGCCGCAGTTACCGCCGCGGCCAAGTAGTTAGCGCCTTCTCCTACCTTACTACCCTCTCCTGCTAGGGTATCCATAACAGAAACGCTACCACCTGCGTACGCTCTCTTCTTGCCTGCGCCGTACAAACCTGCGCCAAGCGACAGGAAAGAGCTTCCGCTACTTTGCTTTCTTCCTTGTCCTTGAATATCTACTATTGTGCTAATGTTGCTAGGTGGCCCGCGTATCTGTTTTGAACCGGCCGCAACTAAACTCGCTTCAACAGTGTAGCCGGCTCCTCCTTGTCTTACATCAGATACTGCATGACCCTCCCCAGCGGTAATTACTACTATAACTAAATAACTGGAACCGCTACTACGCTTGACACCTGTGCCGCTTTGTTGCGTCATTCCTAACAACGCCGCGCCGCCACGCCCCTGCTTATTACCAGAGGAGACTTTCGTCACTGAGGTAGAAAAGCCCGCGCTGCCTTCTGGTATGTCTTCCCCTACTTCAAACAATTCTGTGTCGTGGAGGTATGCTGATCTAGTACCACCGCCAGAAGGTCTATTTGCACGGTACCTAACACCTGTAGCGATGTGCTCACCAATGTCGAGAGTGGTGTAGTCTCCAGCCGCAAGAGTGGGTCCGTCATACACATTGTTCCAGACACCATCATAATACACATCAAACTGCATTGCTGAGACCTGGTCATTTTGGCGGGAGGTGTAAAGTCGCACTTGGTCGATGTTTCGGGCAGTAAAATACATTTCAAGGTACGGCGACCATCCTGTACCTATAGCAAATGCTGCACTTGTTGCTATATTACCATCATATGCAGAGGCTGGACTGGTCCAGCCATTTGCTACATGAGAAGTGGGTCTGAACCATGCCATAATATCACCTCTATACGTTTGCTACATCAATGTAAGTAGCACCACCACCAAGAAGATTGTACTGACCTGCGCCAGCATAAGACTCAGCTGTCAGTGAGGGACCCCCATAATTCACGCCGTCGGTTGCCGCTGAGAATCCGCGCCACCCCGCC
>OBJA01001121.1_pt1 | contig 19583 bp, 21 predicted proteins | sample 1519751 | NCBI WGS metagenome assembly OBJA01 (sample SAMEA3881238, study PRJEB22517) | soil metagenome | biome: lake sediment; feature: soda lake sediment; material: sediment, water from around vicinity | place: India | collected 2013-12-23 | depth 3 m
GGACTCTCTCCGGCCATGGTCAAGGCTGTTACAGAAGCGTGTGATAAACTCTCACAAATTCTTTCTTTACCTGTCAAATGAGGTGACCTTTATGATGTACGAATTTAAAGTCAGCGAACTTGCAGAAGAATTTGGGGTGCATCGAAACACGATAAGGAACTGGATCAATGCCGGCACCCTTCCCGCCAAGGAAGGTCCCGGCCGCAAGTACCTTATGAAGTTTCATGACTACCAGAAACTCTGCGTAAAGTTTGGTCGCGAACCCCATGTCCATCCTGCCAACAATGTCAGTCCAAAGGCCCTCGGTGCACTGGAGAAAACGGATATCGAACCGCTGGTAGTGAACGGCGTGAAGAGTCAGCTCGCCATCGATCCCTCCTGGGCGGATGCCTGCCTGACCTGCGGGACCTGCGCCAGCGCGTGTCCCATCTCAGGAGTCGATGGGCTTGACCCGCGCAAGATCGTCCGCATGGCCGTGCTCGGCATGGACGAGGATCTGGTCAAGTCAAATTGGCCCTGGAAATGCACGATGTGCGCCAAGTGCGAGGAATCCTGCCCGGCCAACATCTCGATCACCGCGCTCATGCGGAAGATCCGCGGTACCAGGAAGCGTTCGGAGGTTCCCGGTCCCATCCATAAAGGGGTTGTCATGTGTCTGGAGCGCGGCAACAACCTCGGCATTCCCAAGGATGACTTCGTCTTCCTCTGCGAGGACCTCGGCGAAGAGCTGGCCGCCGACGGCTGTCCCGGCTTCAAGACCCCCATCGATGTCCATGGCGCCCGGGTCCTGGTCACCGTAAACTCCAAGGAGCCGTTCGGCGAACCGGACGACATGAAATGGTGGTGGAAGATCTTCTACGCCGCCGGCGAATCCTGGACCCTCTCCTCCGAATATTGGGAGGGCGTCAACTGGGGTCTCTTCTCCGGTGACGACGAGGCGATGAAAACCGTGGTCGGCCGGATCGTCGACAACATGCGGAGGCTGAACTGCAAGGTTCTCCTCCTCCCCGAGTGAGGCCACGCCTACTTTGCAACCCGGTCCGGGTTGAACAGATGGTTCCCTGAAGCACTCAAAGAATTCAAAATCGTCACCGTCTTCGATCTCCTCCTCGAGTACATCCGGGAAGGCAGGATCCAGCTCGACAAGTCGGTGCACAACATGCCGGTTGCCTACCACGATCCCTGCAACTACGGCCGCAAGTCCCTGAAGGCCTTCGGTCAGGCCTATTTCGAGGAGGGCCGGGAAGTTGCCCGCGCCTGCTGCGACGATGTCCGCGAACTCAATCCCAACCGCAACGGCGCCTATTGCTGCGGCGCGGGCGGCGGGGCCTGGGCTATGCCGTTTTCCGAGGAACGCGTCTTCTACGGCCGGATAAAGGCCCGCCAGATCACCGAATCCGGCGCCCATCTGGTGATAGCGCCCTGTCACAACTGCCGCGACCAGATCATGAAGTCCCTCAACAAGGAGTACGATCTGAACATCGAGGTGAAGTATATCTGGGAGCTGGTCGCCGATTCCTTGATTCTGCCCGACAAGCAATAGAGAAGATAATCGAAATCGCTATCGGTATCGGTATCGGGATCGAAATATCAATGGGCAACAATGGAATTGGATCGGTGTTGGAATCGAGCTGTTCGATAGCGATCCCGAATCCGATAGCGATACCGATATTGAAGAAATTGCTGCAAGAACATTATGGAGGAGAAACCTATCATGCTTGACACAAAGAAAGTCGGGTCGGTAATGATTGTGGGAGGTGGAGTGACGGGGATGCAGGCTGCCCTGGACCTCGCCAACTCCGGGTACTACGTGTACCTGGTAGAGAAGTCCGGGTCCATCGGCGGCGCCATGGCCCAGCTGGACAAGACCTTCCCCACCAACGACTGCTCGATGTGAATAATCGCGCCAAAATTGGTTGAGTGCGGTCGGCACTTGAACATAAAATTGATGACGCTCAGCGAAGTCGTGAAGGTAGACGGCGTCGCCGGGAATTTTTCCGTAACCGTTAAGGAAGCGCCACGCTACGTGGACATGGACAAGTGCATCGCCTGCGGCGCCTGCGCGGAGAAGTGTCCGAAGAAGGTAGACAGCGAGTACGATGCGGCAACCGGCAAACGCAAGGCGATTTACGTGAAATACGCCCAGGCGGTGCCGCTGAAGTACCAGATCGACGCGGCCAACTGCATCCGCCTTCAGAAACCCGGTGCCTGCGGCTTCTGTGAAAAGGTCTGCGACGCCAACGCCATAAATTTCGAGGACAAAGAGAAGATCCATCAGGTCAATGTCGGCGCGGTAGTGCTCGCGCCCGGCTTCGAGGCCTACGATCCGAAGGCGGCCGGAGTCTGGGGCTACGGGGTGAACAAGAACGTCATCACCTCGCTGCAGCTCGAGCGCTATCTCTCCGCCTCCGGGCCCACCGAGGGCCACCTCATCCGCCCGTCCGACGGCAAGCCGGTTCATAAGGTAGCCTTCCTGCAGTGCGTCGGCTCCCGTGACGAAAACCTGTGCGGCAACGGCTACTGCTCGTCGGTATGCTGCATGTACGCGATCAAGGAGGCGGTCATCGCCCAGGATCACGTGCCGGGACTCTCGACCTCCATCTTCTATATGGATATGAGGACCCACGGCAAGGACTTCGACCAGTATCTGGAGCGCGCCAAGGAGGAGTCCGGCGTCCGCTTCGTCCGCTGCCGGGTGTCCGGGGTCGAAACAGACGGCGCCACCAGCGACCTGCGCATCCGCTACGTCAACGACGCCGGCCGTCAGGTCGAGGAGTTCTTCGATATGGTGGTGCTCTCCGTCGGCCTCCAGACGCCCAAGCATGTCCTGGAACTGGCGCATACCATGGATATCAAGCTGACTGCGGACAACTTCGCGGCAACCTCCGACTTCGCCCCGGTCCAGACCTCGCGGGAAGGCATCTTCACCTGCGGCGCCATCGCCGGGCCGAAGGACATTCCCCAGTCGGTCGTGGAAGGCTCGGCCGCAGCTGCTGCGGTCGCGGATCTGCTGGCCCCGGTCAGGAACGAGCTGACCACCGAGGCGACCTTTCCCGAAGAGAAGGACATCTCCCAGGAAGAACCGCGGATCGGCGTCTTCGTCTGTCACTGCGGGTCGAACATCGCCGGCACCGTCGACGTCAAGGCGGTGGAGGAATATGCCAGGACCCTGCCGGATGTGGTTTATGTCGAGCGCAACCTCTTCTCCTGCTCCCAGGATACCCAGGACATGATTGCCAAGAGGATCCGCGAACAGAACCTCAACCGCATCGTCATCGCCGCCTGCACCCCGCGGACCCACGAGCCGCTGTTCCGCGAGACCCTGAAGGCGGCAGGCCTGAACGAGTATCTGGTGGAGATGGCCAACATCCGCAACCAGAACTCCTGGGTCCACAGCAAGGATCCGCAAGGTGCCACCGCCAAGGCCAAGGACCTGGTCCGCATGGCTGCCGCCAAGGTCACTTTCGGTTCCTCCCTCAAGCCGATCTCCGTGCCCATCACCCAGAAGGGTCTGGTCATCGGCGGCGGCGTGTCGGGCATGACCGCGGCCTTGAACCTTGCCAAGCAGGGCTTCGAGGTCCATCTGGTGGAGTAGACCGACACCCTAGGCGGCCACGCCCTGAACCTCAAGCATACCTGGGCCGGCGAGCATGTGCCGACGCAGGTCGCCAAGCTCGTCGACAAGGTCATCTGGAACGACCGGATCATCATCCACAAGGAGAGTGAGGTTTCCGCGGTTGAGGGCTTCGTCGGCAACTTCCGCTCCACCGTCACCGGCAAGGATGGCGTTTCCAAGGTCATCGAGCACGGCGCGGGCGTGGTGGCGATCGGCGGCGACGCCTATATCCCCCACGAATACAACTACGACGCCATCACTCGCGTGGTCACCTCCGCCCAGTTCGACAAGCTTTTCGAGCTGAAGGAGAAGCATGTCAAGCAGGCCAGACGGTTTGTCTTCATCCAGTGCGTGGGGTCGCGGGAAGCCGACAACATGTACTGCTCGAAGGTCTGCTGTACCCACTCCGTGCAGTCGGCCATCGCCCTGAAGAAGGAAAACCCCGAGCGCAACGTCTACATCCTCTACCGGGACATGCGGACCTACGCGCAGCGCGAGGCCCTCTTCAAGCAGGCTCGCAAGCTGGGCGTGATCTTCATCAACTATGAGCTGCACGGCAAGCCGAAGGTGACCGAAATCGGCCCTGACATCCAGGTCGAGGTCTGGGACCACGTCCTGCACCGGCCGCTCAGGATCGCCGCAGACATGGTGATTCTCGCCACGGCCATCCGGCCCAAGGAAGACGCCGCCGAACTCGGCAAGCTTTACAAGGTGCCGGTGGACGGCAACGGCTTCTTCCAGGAAGCCCACGCCAAGCTGCGGCCGGTGGATTTCTCCACCGACGGCATGTTCGTGGCCGGGCTTGCCCACTACCCGAAGCCGGTCGAAGAGTCAATCGCCCAGGCACTTGCCGCCTCGGCCAGGGCCGCGACCCTGCTCGCCAAGACCCAGATCTCGCTCGACGCGGTGAAGGCCACCGTCGACGAGACCTACTGCGACGGCTGCGCGCTGTGCGTCGATGTCTGCCCGTACAACGCCATCAGCCTGGTGGAGAAAGGGCCCGAGGGTCCGGACGGCAAGCGGGCGATCCTGGTCAACAAGGCCCAGTGCAAGGGCTGCGGCCTGTGCCAGGGCACCTGTCCGAAGCGCGGGGTCTATGTGTCCGGTTTCACGATGAAACAGATCAGCGCCCAGATTCAGGCGGCTTTGGCGGTCTGACAGTGCAATAAAAAATCTTCGAGACCCTCTCCGCTCCTGCCTCCGTTCTCCATGGCGGACGCGGAGAGGGTTTTCGAGAGAATCTCAATGAGGAGGAGTAGATCACATGAGTTTTGAGCCTAAGATTGTTGCCTTCTGCTGCAACTGGTGCTCCTATGCCGCAGCTGACCTGGCGGGCACTGCGAGGATGCAGTACCCCCCCAACGTGCGGATCATCCGGGTCATGTGCTCGGGCATGGTGCATCCCGAATTTGTCATGGATGCGCTGTCCCAGGGCGCCGACGGGGTTATGGTGCTTGGCTGACACCTCGGCGAATGTCATTACCTGGATGGTAATTATAAAGCGATGAACCGCTCCGACATGGTAGTCGAACTGTTGGAGGATTTTGGCTATGAACCCGAGCGCTTCGGTCTGACCTGGGTGTCTTCGGCCGAGCCGGACAAATTTGTGGCGGCGGTAACCGAGATGACTGCCCGGATCAAGAAGCTGGGTCCCGTCAACAGTCAGAAAGCCAGCGCGGCATAAAGGAGAGAGAGATGGGTGTAACTACTGCTTTGGAGTGGCTGGGCTCCTGTTCGGGTTGCGAGATCGCCATCCTGAATATCGGCGAAGCCCTCGTGCCGATCATAACCGAGGCTCTCGATATCGTTCACGCCCCGGTGTTGATGGATCACAAGTACTTCGGCCAGTGCGGCGAAGCCGTGACGTTGACCATCCCGGAGGCCGTAGTCGGTATCGTGACCGGCGGGGTGAGCAACCATGAGCATCTGGAAGTGCTCGAAGAAATGAGGAAAAAATGTAAGGTGCTGATAGCCCTCGGCACCTGCGCGACCCACGGCGGGATACCTGCGCTGATGAACGGCCAGGATCGCCAGAAGAGCTGGGAAGAGGTGTACAAGACACCCACCACCGACCCGGGGGCGCAGATCCCCACCGTCGAGGTGCCGGCTCCGCTCGACCGGGTCTACGCCTGCGACGAGAAGGTGAAGATCGATATGCAACTGCCGGGCTGTCCGCCCAACCCAGAGCTGATCGCCGAGGTTATCGTCTCGCTGCTGGAAAACCGGGCGCCGAACCTGCCGGGCAAGAGCGTCTGCGACACCTGCCCGACCCGGAGGGAGGGCAAGGGCGACGTGGAGAAGGTCAAGCGTTTCATCACCAACGCCACCTTCAAGCCGGGCGAGCCGATCAGCGAGATGCGCTGCCTGCTGGAACAGGGCTACCTGTGCATGGGGCCGGTGACCGCCGCCGGCTGCGCCAAGCGAGGGGCCCCCGCCTGCATCAGTGCCCGCGTCCCGTGCCGCGGATGCTTCGGCCCCGTCCGCAAGGACGGCAATCAGCTGCTCGATATGATGAACGCTCTTGCCAGCAACGGCATCGACTACAAGTCCGTGGTCGATCGCCGGTCATTGCTGCGGTTTTCAGGAGCCCATGGAATGCTGCGGCCGGTGAAGAATCGTGCCGCCAAGGAGGAATAAGATGGGAAAGGTATTGAATATTGCACCTGTTTCCCGCATCGAGGGGCATGCCAAGATCGCCATTCACCTGGACGATCAGGGCAATGTGCAGGACTCCTTCCTGCACATCCAGTCCCTGCGCGGGTTTGAAAAATTCATCGAGGGCCGGCCGGCGGAGGAAGTTCCCCGCATCGTCAACCGGATCTGCGGCATCTGCCCCTGGATGCACCACCTGGCCTCCAACAAGGCAGTGGACGGGGCGTTCGGCGTGACCCCGACCGAGACCGGCCACAAGCTGCGGGAAATGATCCAGGTCATGGCCCACATCAATGACAAGATCCTGCACTTCTTCTTCCTGGCCGCGCCGGACTTCGTTTTGGGACCTGCGGCGGACTACACGGTGCGCAACGTCATCGGCGTGGTCAAGGCCGCGCCGGAGTTGGCCACCCAGGTCGTGAAAATGCGGCAGATGGGTCAGATGATGCTCGACAAGTTCGCCGGCAAGGCCATCCACCCGATCGCCGGCGTGGTCGGCGGCTTCGCCAAGCCGATGGTCGAGGAGGAGCGCCAGGAGCTGCTCGCCGGCACTCGGACCCTGCTCGACTTCGCCTGCTTCGCCCTTGATTTCGCCATTCAGAACGTCTTCTCCAAATACATGGATGCGATCAGCGAGCTCGGCGTGATCAAGACCGGCTTCCTCGGCACCGTCGACCGCGCGGACGGCTCGCTCCGCCTCTACGACGGCAAGCAGAGGTTGATGAAGGCTGACGGCAGCTATGTCGACTTCGAGGCCAAGGATTACACCAAGTTCCTCGGTGAGCACGTCGAGCCGTGGAGCTACGGCAAGATGCCCTACGCCAAATCCTGGGACGAGGGCTTCGACATGGCCCTCGCCGCGCCCAAAGGCATCTACCGGGCCAATACGCTCGCCCGGCTCAATGTCTGCGACAAGATCTCCACCCCGAAGGCCCAGGCGGCCCTCGAAGCCTTCCGGGCGGCCTTCGGCAGGCCGGCCCAGCAGACCCTGCTCTATCACTATGCCCGTCTGATCGAGCTGGTCTACGCCTGCGAGCGGACCATCGAGCTGCTCGAGTGGGAAGGCATCACCGATCCGAAGGTCAGGGCCAAGGTCGAGCCGAAGGCCGGCCGCGGCGTCGGCATCGTCGAGGCCCCGCGCGGGACGCTGATCCATGACTACACCACCGACGACAACGGCTGCATCGTCAAAGCCAATCTCATCGTCGGCACCACCCACAACATCGCGCCGATGAATATGAGCGTCAAGCAGGCCGCGACAACGCTCATCAAGAACGGTGTCTACAACGAAGGGTTGCTCAACCAGGTGGAGATGGCCGTCAGGGCCTACGACCCCTGAATGTCCTGCGCCACTCACCGCCTGGATGGCGGCGTACCGGTAGCAGTAAGTATCGTGGATTCCAAGGGAAAAGAAATAGATAAATTAGTCGGCTAGGAATCCCGGGCCGCCGCTTGTCAGATTCTGCAGGCGGCGGCAAAGAACGCGACCGGAGAAATATGCATCCCCGGTCCGCTTTGTTGTTTAATTTGTTGGAGATCTGGTATATACATAATAACGTTTTTGGCTTCCCGGATGAGGAAGTATCAACTACAAGCAGGAGGCGACCATGCCAAACACCCAGAGACCACAGGTACGGGCGGAGAACCCCAGCGGTGCCTGCGGTAAACTCGATCACATGACGGTGGATGAACTGAAGGCCCGCGCCGTCGGCGACGAGTTCGACGGCACCTGTCCCGCGTGCGGGAAATTTCATCTGACCAGGGCGGAGATCGAGAAGATCGAACGCGAAAAGGTCGTAGACACCGAAAGCTTTAAAGAGATGAAAGCCGAGGCGGAAGCTTCGGTAGCCAAGTAGAACAGCAATCACGCAGTTTTCAGGGGGGAGGCATCTCCACCATAAGTATGTTCGGTTCCAGGTGAAGGGGTTGCCTTTCACCTGGACCGAAGGGATGTATGCCGATGAAAGCCGGTAAAGTAGTTAACGATTTGGAACGTCAGAACGAATTGCTTGAAGAACTGCATGAACTTGTCGATCGGCCGATCCGTCTGATGGTGGTCTGCGGCACGCAGAACAGAGCGATCCTGAAAAGCGGCCTTCGAGACAAACTCCCCGAAATGCTGGAACTGGTGGCCGGCCCCGGTTGCAGTGTCTGCGTCATGCCGGCCGGTCATATCGACGCCTTCGTCAAGGTGGCCACCCAGCCGATGGTGATCACCGCAGCCTGCGAGGATCTCATCAAGGTTCCCGGCAGCAAGGAGTCGCTGGCCAGCATCTGGAAAAAGGGGGCCAGGGTGGAGATAATCTCCTCACCGATGGATGCCCTGGATATCGCCCGCCGCGAGCCCGACTATACCGTGGTCTATCCGGCGGTGGGTTTCGAGGCCACCGCGCCCTCGGTCGCCGAGACGATTCTCGAGGCGGCCCGCCTCGGCATCGAAAATTTCTGCGTCTTCCCCTCCATCCGGCTTCTGCCGCCGACCATAGACCTCCTCATGCTCGATCCGGATCTCAATATCCGCGGGCTGCTCTGTTCCGACCATATCAATACCATCTCCGATACCGAAGCCTATACCCAGTTGGCCAAGCGGCATCATCTTTCCTGCTTCATCGGCGGCTTCGAAGTGAATGAGATCCTGGAAGGGCTGGTGAGTCTGGTCAAGCAGATCCATAACAATGAATCCTCGTTCGACGACACCTCGGCCTTCACCTATTCCTCGGCCGACAAGCGCAAGGCGCGGAAGATGGTGTCGGAGGTCTTCTTCGCCGTCGATACCGACTGGCGGGGCCTGGGCACCATCGAACGCAGCGGCTTCGTCATCCGCGGCGAGCTGTCCCTCTTTGACGCCACCAAACGGTTCAACGTCCGTTTCGAGGAAGGACAGGAATCCTGCATGTGCCAGTGCAACGCGATCATCAGCGGCCGCGGCCTGCCGCCGGACTGCCCCTCGTTCGGCATGGCCTGCACCCCGCAGAATCCCATCGGACCGTGCATGATTTCCAACGAGGGAATCTGCCACTCCTACTTCAAATACAACGTGCCCGCCCAACGCTCCGTCCACGCCGTGAGCTGAGGGCCGGAGCGGTCCTGAATACCAAGCTGGTTGCGCCCATTTGATTGGGAGGGCAACCAGCGGTCCATTGCTTCTTCCCCCAACCGGAACTGGCTCGGCAAGGCGATACGTCGCCACCCCGAGTGCCCCGCCTCAAGCAAACCTGCCTATCCCGAGGTTTCTTCCGGATTAGACAATTTCCCTACTGATGGCCCGCCCAGCCTGAGCACCAGGAAGGCCTTCAGGTATCCTCCTGCGACACCTCTTGACACCCTGGCCCGAGTCAGGTCTTCGCGGCTGCGAGGCGAGGAACCCGGTGCAGCCTTTACTTCTGCAAATCTCGATGGATCGGCTGTATTCAATAGCAATTACCTATTGGACTTTCTCTTGAGAATCAGGCATGTTGGCTGTCACCGGCTGAAGGAGTGGGTGAGAAAAGTGCAAACGGTGGGCCGATGAAAGGGGACAGTATGAAGGGAACCATACCGGTGTGGGTCGACCGCTTCTGCAGGTGGGGTATCGGCCTGTTTTTCCTGGCGGTTGCGGTGCCGAAGCTTTTTGATGTCACCGGCTTCGCGGCGGTGATCGGGGCCTACGGCCTGCTGCCGGAGCCGTTCCTGGTGCCGATAGCGGTGATGCTGCCGGTGGCCGAGATCGCCTTCGCGGTGGGTCTCATGCGGAACCGGCTCCACGGCAAGATAGGCATTACCCTCCTCCTGCTCCTGTTTATCGCCGTCCTCTCCTATGCCATCGGTATCGGCCTGGACATCGACTGCGGCTGTTACGGGCCGAACGATCCGGAGAGCCGCGCCTTCCATGGGCTGAAAACCGCTCTGGTGCGTGACATTGCCATGCTGTTGCCCCTGGCCTTCTCGTTCTGGCGGCACAGGAGCTGTTAGTACCTGAAAAATCCTCATTTCGTGTTTTTGCAATGTTCGTGAAGCCACTTATCCCCCATGTGGGGGAAAAATATTCAAATCCAGGAGGACAACGACAATGAAGAAGATGTTCATCACCGTGGTACTGGCGGTTTTTGCCGCCTCCGGCTCCGCCGCTTACGGCTTCGGGACCGACAAGTTCAAGGACGAGGTGGACAAGGAGAACGGTGCCGTCAAGCTGGTTCGCGAGGTGTCCGACGGCGGGTACGGCGTCATCACCACCGCCGAACTGCAGGAGGCGATCAAGGCCGGCCGGGAGATGGTGATCGTCGACACCATGCCCTATGAGGACAGCTACAAAAAGGGGCATATTCCCACCGCAATGCAGTTCCTCTTCCCCATTCCCGACATGAATGAATGGGACGCCAAGGAGACCGGCGGCAAGAGCCAGGAAGATTACGAGAAGCTGCTCGGCCCCGACAAGAACAAAATGATCGTTGTCTACTGCGGCTTCGTCAAATGCACCAGGAGCCACAACGGCGCGGTCTGGGCGAAAAAGCTCGGCTACGCCAACGTCTACCGCCATCCGGGGGGGATCTATGCCTGGCGCGGCGCGGGATACGAGGTGGCGACCGAGTAAAAGCTTCCATTTTCGCGGCGAGACCGGCGGGCGTGCGATCCACACGGATTGCGCGCCCGTTCTGCGTCTGCTATAAAGGGAGAGTGCTGAGAAACAGTGATCAGTCCTCATCCATTCAGTCCTTTGAAAATCAGCGATAGGCACGTGATCATGAAGAACAAATGGGCCGAATAGGCGTGCCGCCAGGGGCCGCACTTTGATCGTTCCCACGCTAAGCGTGGGAACGCAACCAGGGACGCTCCCGCGTCCCGAGTTGACGGAGAGAGTGTATGAAATGCACCCTGCGCCGGTCGATCGGTTTCATTTAATCCGGATGCTGCCGCGCATGACAACTGAGTCCTTATTATGAGTTCGAGAGAACGCAGATGAGCCAGAAAAATTACCACGGCTTCGAGCAGGGGCCGATCCGGCCGCCCAGCGAGGCGGGGAGCCTGTTGATCCGTATCACCCGCAACTGCCCGTGGAACCGCTGCACCTTCTGTCCGGTCTATAAAGGACGGGACTTTTCCCTGCGGCCGGTCGAGCACGTGCTGGAAGATATCGACCGGGTGCACCGTTATGTGACCGCCATCCGAGAAGGCGCCGCGCAAAGCGGCAGGATCTATCCCCAGGACATCGAGCGGCTCCGTTCCCTGGACGGGCCGAACGACCGGGCGGCCCTGAACGCCGCCCTGCACTGGGCGCAGTCGGGGATGCGGTCTATCTTTCTGCAGGACGCCAACAGCCTCATCATCAAACCCGAGCGGCTGCTCGCCATCCTCCGCCACCTGCAGCTCCGCTTTCCCTGGACCCGGCGGATCACCTCCTACGCCAGGTCCCATACCATCGCCCGGATCGGCGACCGGCACCTGCTCGAGATGCGCGAGGCAGGCCTTTCGCGGATCCACATCGGCATGGAGTCCGGCTCGGACCGGGTGCTCGCCCGGGTGCACAAGGGCGTCGACAAGAAGACCCAGATCGAGGCCGGGCGCAAGGTCAAGCGGGCCGGAATGGAACTCTCGGAGTATATCATGCCGGGGCTCGGCGGCCGAGACCTTTCAGAGGAGCACGCCAGGGAGAGTGCCGACGCCCTGAACCAGATCGATCCCGACTTCATCCGCCTGAGAAGCCTGGCCGTACCCGATCAGGTCGAGCTGTACGAGGAGCTGCAGCGCGGTGACTTCGTCAAGCTCACCGATCTCGAGACGGCCCGGGAGCTCCTCCTCTTCCTGCAGACCCTCGACGGCATCTCCAGCACGGTGAAGAGCGATCACATCCTCAACCTGTTCGAGGACGTGGAAGGCAGCTACCCGGAGGACAAGGCCAGGATGGTGGGGATCGTCACCCGCTTCCTCGGCATGGAGCCCCAGGACAGGATGCTCTACCAGGTCGGCCGGCGGATGGGGCTTTTTCGGGGCCTTGCGGATCTCGAAGATGACGAGAAACGGCGGCAGGTCGAGGCCGCCTGCCGGCGCGCCGGCATAACCCCCGACAATGTCGATGCCGCCACCAACGAGCTGATGAAGCGGTTCATCTAAAATAAGCTTTCAGCAGTCAGCAATCAGCTTTCAGCAAGAAGGAGCTGAACGCTGAACTGCTGTCAGCTGATGCCTTTCAGCCAGGAATTTGTTGCCCCGCACCTGGGAACCGGGTAGAATCTCTCCCCTGTCCGACACCGGCACGCAGGCTTGATGCCAATCCCATCGCCTCCAATTTTGCAGCCCCCCCTATGAGTCACGCGCGCGCGGTAGTTCTCATGGTTCTCGTTGCCTTGCTCTGGTCCATGGCCGGGGTGGTCACCCGCCACCTGGATTCGGCCCAGAGCTTCGAGGTGACCTTCTGGCGCAGCGGTTTCAATGCCGTCGCCCTGGCCGTCGCCCTGTCGTGGATGAGGGGGCCGGCACTGTGGCGCGGCCTTCTGCATTCTCCGCCGGTGGTGTGGATTTCGGGGTGCTGCTGGGCGGCGATGTTTACCGCCTTCATGATCGCGATCACCTTGACCAGCGTGGCCAATGTGCTGGTCACCCTGGCGGCGGGCCCGCTGATCACCGCGCTGTTTGCCAGGGTATTCCTGGGCTACCGGTTGCCGGCCAGAACCTGGCTGGCCATTGTCCTGGCCGGCCTCGGCATCGCCTGGATGTTCGGCCGGGAGGCCGGCGAAAGCGTTTCCCTTCTCGGCATCCTGATTGCTTTCACCGTGCCGTGCGCTTCGTCGATCAACTTCACCACCCTGCAGCTGGTCGGGCATGGCAGCCGCAACAGGGATTCAGGAACGGGTGTCCCGCAGGACATGCTGCCGGCGATTCTCGTCGGGGCCACGCTGTCGGCGGCGGTGACCCTGCCGTTTGCCTGGCCCCTGCAGTCATCTGTCCACGACCTGCTGCTGCTGGCCTTTCTGGGTATCTTCCAACTGGCCGTCCCCTGCCTGCTGGTGGTCCGCCTCAGCCGCGAGTTGCCGGCGCCGGAAATCGCCCTGCTGGCCCTGCTCGAGGTCATCTTCGGCGTGACCTGGGCCTGGCTCTGGGCCGGGGAACAGCCCTCGGCGAGCACCTTGACCGGAGGCAGCCTGGTCCTCGGGGCGCTGGTCGCCAACGAGGCCCTGGCTCTCGGAAAAAGACTGCGGCGCCCGGCATAGTCACATCCAAGTGCCCGGCGAGGTTCTGAACGCCGGTCAAAGTGCTTGTAAAATGTGGGTCTTGAGGGTATTTAGTGCAAATTCATTTCTTGTTTTAAATGAATTTCGTGAGAGGTATTTATCCCCTCTGCTGTGTGGGAGGGGATAGCAACCCGTTGGGTTGCGGGGGCTTAGTATCTTGAAAAATGAGTACTTGCTTTTCGGAAATGAAATTCCAGGGTGCTTATCTATCCCAGCTGGGTTAGTATAATCATACTAAAGACTGATGGTATTTTATCATTATCCGCATTCCGGACTTAGGCGGAGGAGGCAGGATCGTGCTTGATTTTCTCAAAAATATGTCGATCAAGTCCAAGATTTTCTGGTTCGTAGTTCCCAGCACCATCTCGTTCGGTGTCCTGCTGACCTTTCTTGCCCTCTTTTTCCTCAACGATTTCAAGGAGCAATCGCTCGGCAACTTTGCTCAGGCCATCGAGGCCCGACATTCTTCGGCAAACCCTTCGGCCGGCGAGGATAAAAAAGTCATCGCCGAGATGACCAAGAAAGCCGAAGACACCATCCACAGCACCGCCGTGACCTTCGTCTCGATCGTCCTCATCGTCATTATCCTCGCCGCCGCCGGAGCCCTGTTCATCGCCACCATGATCGGCAAACCCATCGGCAAGGTAGCCGAGGGACTGGAGAATATCAGTTCCGGCGACGCCGACCTCACCCAGCGGCTGCCGGTCGTCACCAAGGACGAAACGGGAAAGGTCTCGCAGTTTTTCAATGCCTTCCTGGCAAAGCTGCAGGGCATCATCAAAAACCTTCAGGGCGATGCGGATACACTGCGCCAGGCGGCCCATTCGATCCACGACCTCATCCGGACCATCCAGGAAAAGACCGCCTCGGCCAAAACCGTCTCGCAGACGGTCTTCCGCTCAGCCGGCTATCAGAGCCGGGACATGGGGGAGATCGCCACGGTCATCGAGGAATCCACCGGCAACTTCCACACCATCTCCACCTCGGTGGAGGAGCTGACCGCCACCGTCGCCGAAATCGCCGGCACCTCCGCCAAGGCCCATACCAATACCGTCGAGACGACTTCGCGGATGGAAAAGACCCTGGGCAAGATTTCCCAACTGGGGCAGGCGGCGGATCAGATCGGCAAGGTCACCGAGACCATCGCGGAAATCTCCGATCAGGTCAACCTCCTTGCCCTGAACGCCACCATCGAAGCGGCCAGGGCCGGGGACGCCGGCAGGGGCTTTGCCGTGGTCGCCAATGAGATCAAGGAGCTGGCCAGGCAGGTGGCCAATGCGGCTACCGAGATCAAATCCCGGATCGAAGAGGTCCAGCACGCCACGGAGACCACCATCGAGGAGATCCGGGGTTCGGCCGCGATGATCGCGCAGAACAGCGATATCGTGGCGACTATCGCCAGCGCCGTGGAGGAGCAGTCGGCGACGGTCAACGAGATCGCCAAATCGCTCTCGGAAGCCTCGGAAAAACTTGGCGCTTCCAATACCAAAGTAGCCCGGGCTTCGGTCTATGCCGGCGAGATGGCGACCATGTCCACGACAGTCACCGAGGCGGTCGTGCAGGTGGATGAAGCTGTCCTGGCGATTCTGCAGACCTCGGCAGACTTGCAGAAAGTCGCCGAAAAATCCGTCGATACCACCCGGCAGTTCAAGACGTGAGCACTCTCGTTCCCGGCGGAAAACCGCGACTGCAGGATTTCCGCCTTATCCCGCGTCTCTTTCGGAGACACTGCCAGAATACCGACCCCAGGAGAAATTGATGAACACGGCTGTCGACCTTTCCCACCTTGTCTTTATCGACCTTATCCGCAACCTGGTACAGACCGCCGGCGCCAAGGTGGCGAAAGGCAACCTGATGCGTATCGCCTTGAACACCGGCAGCCTCGTGGAGAGAAAGGATTTCCCGACGTTTGCCGATTTCGTCCGGGCCCTGGATGCCGACGAGAACCCGCTGACGCGGCTGGAGGGGAAGGCCGTGCACCTCGGCAGCGGGGTCTTCGGGCTGCGCAAATGCCCCTTCGGCCAGCTCGCCGCCACTTACCAGGATTTCTTTTCCACCGGACTGCACGGCTTCGAACAGCTCACCGAGGAGTACAACGCTCCGAGCCGGACCACCGGCCAGCACAAGGTCGGTCTCGGCGCCGGCGTCGGCCCCTTCTGCATCTTCCATCAGCCCCTGCGGAGCCGGGCGGTCGGCAATCTGACCATCGCCGGACAGCCCATCGAAGTCTTCCAGCTCGCCTGCCGCCGGGCCGACGACACGGTGGGCTATGCCGACGCCCTGATCGCCGAGTTCGGCTGCACGAGGGAGACCGTAGAGATAATCATGGAGGAGTATATGTGTTGTTACGGGATCAGGATGAAGGACGGCGGCCCGGCCTGCTGAAAATTATTCCGGCTCGATTCCGGTTCATTTATAGCAAGACCCCTTGCCGGAGAATTCGGGGCTGTTTTCCACCGGGACCTGCATCCGCATGGCGGCCGTGGCTGTGAGCGGGATGCGCGGATCGTCCAGCTGACAGACGGGATCGCCTGCCCATCGACATGGCAGGATTCCCTCCGGATCCTTGCAGCAGATGAATTTTTCGAACATCAGCTTGTTGACCAAAGGCACATAGAGCGGATACCAGTAGGTGAAGCGGAGGTGAAGGAGGTTTGCCTCCTGGATCGGGATCTGCCCGCTGTGTTCGGTCCGGTACATCAGGTTGTCGTTGGCGATGACGCCGTCCGGGGCAAGATCGTGGAAGTATGGGCCGAGCGGACTCAGCCGTTCGATCCGAACGAGGCATTTCTCATCCTCGAATTCATGAAAAACTCGCGCCCTCGCCAGCTGGTACGCCTCGACCTTGTCACCTCCGTCCCGGTCGTGGTAGCTGTACAGGGGGGCAAGGCCGCGGGCGAACCCCTCCTTGATCGCCTGGAACTGGCTGACCTCCGACGTGCAGGCGCTGTGGTTTTTTTTGTCGCAGTTCAAGGTGCCGGCGCGGACAGCCTCGTAGGCGGCGTAGTTCAGGGTGCTTTTGGCATGATAGATCAGGCCGAACTGGATCGCGCCGAAGATGGGGAGGAGCATGACCGGCAGGATCACCAGCACTTCCACCATGCTCTGGCCTTGCTCGCCGAACGGAAGATCGACGTGCTGCATGGGGGCGCCCGATGATTCTTCAGTCTTCATTGCCACCGTCCGCCGGCCCCTCCAGGAGCTGAAAAACCTGCTCCCGCATTTCCCGCCCCCGTCTGCCCACCGGATCGTCCGCCGGCACATGGCTCTCCATGTCGATGAAGGATTTCAGGGCCGACTGCAGATGCACGAGGCCCATATTGTACCAGGCCTTGCTCATCTCCGGATCGCGGAGCAGGGCGTTTTCATAAGCGACGATGGCCTGCTTGGGATTTTTCGCCCTCGCGTGCGCGTTGCCCAGCCGAAACCAGAGTTCCGCATCCTTCGGGGCGTCGTTCACCAATTGCTCGAATCGTTCCGCCGCCAGCACATAGTCTTGTGCCTGATATGCTTCATACGCTGCCCGATGCCCGTCGATCGGATCCTTGCCGGCGCAACCGGGAATGAACAGGCAGGGAATGAGCAGCAGCAGACGCCTCTTGCCGGAAAAAAGTCTTTTCATCTATTCCTTCGCCACCCAGACGAGGGTGTCTCCCGGTTGTATTCCTGCCTGACCGGCCACTCCGGCTTTGACCTCGAGCACTGCGCTGGAACCGAAGGCCATGGCAAGGCGAAAGGGTTTCATTCCGTGGACGACCTTGATCACCCTGTTGTGCCGATCGAGGAAAACGGCATCGATGGCAAATCCCATGAACCAGGTGTGTATCGAGTTGCAGGGGGCGATCATCAGCCCCTCATCCTCGGCAAGCGCCCTGCCGAGCAGCCCGCGCATGCGCTCGAAGGCATTCGTGGTCATGCGGACCCGCGGCAGGCGCAGGCGGGGAGGGCTGTGATCGTCCATGATGCAGCCGACTCTCAAAACAGCCCCTCCCGCAGGAATTTCATGAGGATGGGGAAGGCCAGCACCATGAAGGTGGTTGGAAAGATGAAGATGACCAGGGGGCCGATCAGCTTGACCGGGGCTTCCATGGCCTTTTTCTCGGCCCGCTGGAATCGCTCGTTGCGCCGCTGCTCCGCCTGGATCCGCAGGACCGACGCCAGACTCGAGCCCATCTTCTCCGCCTGGACCACGGCGTTGATGAAGCTTGTCACCTCCTGGATCTCCAGCCGCTCCGCCATCCGGTGCAGGGCCTTCGAGCGCTGCAGCCCCGCCCGCAGATCGCGGAGGACGATGCCGAACTCGATGACCAGCGGTCCCGGCGGACCCTTTTTTCGGGCCTGCTCGACGGCTCCGGAAAAATTCAGTCCCGCCTCGACCGCCATGGTGATGAAATCGAGGTAGGCGGGCAGCGTCCGGAGGATGGCGTCCACCTGTCTCTTGCGGATGTCCCGCAGCCAGATATCCGGGTAGAAAAAGCCGATCGTCGGCAAGACGAGGTAGAGCACCCGGTTCCACTCCCCCAGGGGCTTGAGCGTCAGCAGACCCAGGGCAAGCGCGCATCCGGCGGCGACGAGACGAAGGGCGAGAAACTCTTCGGCCATCATCATGTAGGAGACGCCATTGCGGCGCAGGCGGTTTTCCACGCTGTGCAGATAGCGATAGGGCAGCAGCGAGCAGCCGTAATAGGCGATGATCCGGACCAGCGGCCAGATGAAGTTCAGCAGCGGCGGCAGAGGGTCCTTGAACTCCCGGTCTTCTTCAGGCACCGACCTGCTGAGCTGGATGACGCCCAGAAGCGTCAGCAGTACCGAGATGGTCACGAACAGGCCGAACAGGAGTGTGAATGGCCCGGACTCAAGCTGCATCTGCATTCTCCTCTCAAGAAACTCAGTCTTATTTGCTCAGGCACAAAGGCACTTCATACATTTATTTTCGTTATCTTTTTGATCGCCATAAAACCAAGCACCTGCATGCAGAGGATCATCACCAGGAATGCCCAGCCGATCCTGGTGGTGAACATCAGCCGCATGGTCGGTTCGATCTTCAGGAGCACCACCATGAGCAGAACCGGCAGGCAGCTCATGACGATGCCCTGGAGCTTGCCCTGGGCTGTCAGGCTCTCGATCTTCCCCTCCATGGTCAACTTGCGGCGGAGCGTCTCGGCGAGCGTCTCGAGCGTCGCCGCCAGATCCCCGCCCACCTCCCGGGAGATGCGGATGGCCGAGAGGGCCATGGTCAGGTCTTCCAGGGGGAGGCGCCGCTCCATATTCTCCAGGGCGGTGTCGAGGTCGACCCCGAGCTTTCGTTCGCGCACCAGCAGGCTGAATTCCTGGCTCAAAGGCGGCGAGCTTTCCCGGACCAGGCTGTCGAGGGCGATGGAGAGGCTGGCGCCGGCCCGCAGGGATCCGGCCATCATCACCAGACCGTCGGGCAGTTGGCTTTCGAACTTCTTCAGCCGCCTGGCGATGAGGATTTTCAGCACGATGTAGGGGGAAAAGAGCAGCACCAGAAACGACAGCACGGCGAGGAGGAAATCCCCGGAAAGTTCGCCGACGACGACCGGCAGGAGCAGGGTTACCGTGAGGTAGAGGTAAAAATATCGCGACACGTCGACAAAGAGGAAGAGTTCCGAGAACTTGCTGGCGGTCATCTCGGCAAAGACTTCCTTGTAGAAGGAGACCTTGTCGTACATCTGCAGGAAGAAGAGCCAGGCGAAGATGCCTGCAGCAACGGCGAAGAGCCCGGCTATGACGAGTTCGATATACATGGGTTCAGGAAAAGATGCTCATGTCGACCGGCAGGCCGCGCTGGGCGAGATCCTCGTAAAACTCCGGCACCCTGCCGGTGGCCTTGAAGTCGCCGATGACCCTGCCGTTTTCGTCGAGGCCGCTCTGCTTGAAGACGAAGATGTTCTGCATCTGCACCACGCCGCTTTCCATGCCGGTGATTTCGGTGACGTGGGTGACTTTCCTCGTGCCGTCGGAAAACCTCGACTGCTGGATGACGATGTTCACGGCCGAGGCGATCTGGTCGAGGATCGCCTTCTCCGGCAGTTCCATGCCGGCCATCAGCACCATGAGTATGATGCATCTGCCCCACACGCGTGGGG
>OBJA01001122.1_pt1 | contig 19567 bp, 10 predicted proteins | sample 1519751 | NCBI WGS metagenome assembly OBJA01 (sample SAMEA3881238, study PRJEB22517) | soil metagenome | biome: lake sediment; feature: soda lake sediment; material: sediment, water from around vicinity | place: India | collected 2013-12-23 | depth 3 m
CTGGTATCGTCGCTTACTGTTTGTCCGATAACAAACCAACTTTGAATCTGACCAGGGTCAACAGCCTGGCTAAAGCTTAAGGGCTTATCCCGAACTTAGGTTAATTTAGCGAAATCCGCACCGCGGTCGACATAACTATTGGAATCCTCTCCTCATGCTCATAGGCTCCAAGCCAGGATGTAAACATCGCTATGTCGAACAGAATTTCTCTAAACAGCTTCCAACTATTATAAAAATTTTGAACAATGAACTAATGCATCTCGAATCATGAAGTTTACGAGTGTGGGAGAAACGCCTAACTCTTTGGCGATTTCCTTTTGAGGTATGCCATATATACGGTGCCTTTCGAAGACATAACGCGTTCGATCCGGTAATTCAGACAATACGGCAGATAATCTTTCTAAGGTCTGCCTATCTTCGCATATGACTTCGGGGGATATTTCATTCGTACTGAGGTTTTCATATTCTTCATCAATTATGATGCGTTTGTTCATCAGTGCTTGCTTGCGATAGTGATCGATAGCTAAGTTACGGATTATTTGGAGCAGGTAGTTCAGTTGATCCTTAGGAGATGAAATGGGAGGAGCGGAGGGTAATCTGAAAAAAACATCCTGCACCATATCTTCAGCATGATGACCACAATTGGTGAATTTACGAGCGAATCTGGTGAGTACTGATAGATTTTCTGTGTATATTTGGATCCATGATGTAGCAAGTGGGCCTTGAGTATTTGTATTCGGCATGCTGAAGTACCAACTTTGATTATTGTTATAAAAGAATAACTTTTCCGGAGGTGCCTGGGATTCTATACTCTAAATAGTATAGGTAAATTATAGTACTAATAGTTCTCATTAACAATAATTCTTATATCTTATGACCAAAGAGCAGAAACTCAGGTCATGACCGGAAGCTAACTTTTTGTAGAATTATTGTTGTAGGTTCGGTTGTTGATTTAACCACGTAACCACTTATCAGTATGGCCTTTCAATTGGCATTCTCCACCATTTTTGCGCACTGCAACTAATTATTTTACTCCTGTATTCGTTAACTGCTCATAGACAGGGTTTTTTCAATAGAGAGACATCGGATGATAGAGCATCTGGTCAGTATACCTGACAAAAGCTTGATTTCGAGCCCATAAAATTTTCTCTGATTTTTTTGCCTTATCTGATCTGTCATTCATTGAGGAAAGGATAGACGGAGCCCGAGTATTCAGTAGTTCAAGGAAAATATAAGTACAGGATGATTATGGTCAACGCATTTGCGCTTCCACGCACACTGGTTCAATCATTGCGGGATCGAGCTTCCCAAACCCCTGAGCAAGTGGCCTTACTTTTTCTTGGTGAGCAAGGAGAAGAATGCAGAAAGATTAGTTATCGTGAACTGGATTTACGGGCGCGTACTATCGCAGCCTCTATTCAGACTATGGCAAATCCGGGAGACAGAGCTATCCTGCTGTTTCCCAGTGGCGTTGATTATGTGGCCACCTTTTTCGGCTGCCTGTATGCGGGTGTAATCGCAGTACCCGCTTATCCACCCGAATCAACCATGCGCCAGCACCAGGCCCGACTTTTTTCCATCATTGAAGATGCTACTCCCCGCTTACTCCTAACCAACTCTGTTCTGTACGGACCTTTGCAAGCGGCTGATCAGCAATTGCTAGGGAATGGTTCCGCGCTTTCTGACATTGAGCGTCCCACATGGTTGTGTGTTGATACATTGGATAGTGCCAAAGCGCAATATTGGCGGGAACCGGTACTGAAGCCAGACGATATCGCATTTTTGCAATATACCTCAGGTTCAACCGCGCAACCCAAAGGTGTCCAAGTAAGTCATGGGAATCTGGTAACCAACGAGTTAATGATTCGTCAAGGTTTTGAGATCGGTGATAAAGACGTGATCGTCAGCTGGTTGCCTCTTTATCACGATATGGGATTGATTGGCTCACTTCTGCAATCCATCTTCAGCGGTGTTCCCTGTGTTCTGATGTCTCCACGCTACTTTCTGGAACGGCCCGTGCGGTGGCTCGAGGCCATCAGTGAGTACGGTGGTACAGTCAGTGGCGGGCCGGATTTTGCTTACCGGCTATGTGCCGAACGGATTTCGGATTCTGCTCTGAAGCGCCTGAACCTGGAGCACTGGCAGGTGGCATTCTCGGGAGCGGAACCCATCCGTGAAGACAGTCTGACGCTGTTCAGTCAGAAGTTTTCAGCCTGTGGTTTCAGCGATGAAAAGTTTTTCCCCTGCTATGGATTGGCTGAAGCAACCCTTTTTGTGACGGGCGGGAAGCGTGGGCAAGGTGCCTCGACACTCCGGGTGGATCAGCAGCAACTGGCACAAAACGTAGTGGCCGCGGGAAAAGATTCGATACTGGTGAGTTGTGGCCGCAACCAACCCGAACAGGAAATACGTATCGTCGATCCGAATGGTCTATCCATTGTAGGGGATAACACTGTCGGAGAAATCTGGACCGCCGGCGGCAGTATTACCCAAGGTTACTGGCGTAACCCAGATGCCACGGCGAAAACCTTTGTACAAGACGGTAATCACGTCTGGCTGCGTACTGGTGATCTAGGTTTCATGCGTGCTGGTGAGTTGTTCGTTACCGGCCGTTTGAAAGATATGCTGATTGTGCGTGGACATAATTTATATCCTCAGGATATTGAGCGCACGATTGAGGAGGAAATAGAGGGTATTCGCAAAGGGCGCGTAGCTGTATTTGCTGTTCAGATGAATGGTGTTGAAGGGATCGGTGTTGCGGTGGAGGTAAGCAAAAAGCTGCAAAAACTGGTACCGGCCCAAGCATAGATCGATAACATCCGGCAAGTAATCGCTGAAGTGTATCAGGAAACCCCGCAGCAGGTGGCTTTGCTGAATCCCGGTACTTTACCCAAGACATCCAGTGGCAAACTGCAGCGTTCCGCATGTCGGGCCGGTCTGGCAGAAGGCAGTCTCGAAGCCTGCGCTATCTACCCTGTACAAGGGGATGATCGGAGGGACACGAAGTCTGATCAACCGACTGCTGCCACGACGGTGCTTGAAGCGGAAATCCATACACTCTGGTGCGAAATTCTTGAGAGTAGCCATCTGGAACCGAGTGACAATTTTTTTCTTAAGGGAGGTAACTCGGTCAAGGCAGTACAGCTTATGGCTGCTTTGCAGGAACGTCTGAATCTGACACCGGATATTCAGTGGCTGTTTATAGCGCCTACACTTGCGTCTTTCGTGGCCACCGTCGTTGATCAGCAGACTTCGGAATTCCAGGTTGGCAACAATAATATCCCTGCGCTGACTGAACAGAGTAATCTCCCTTTGTCACCTGGACAGCAACGGCTTTGGTTCTTATGGAGATTGGATCCACAAGGCGCTGCCTACAATGTCCCTGGCGGATTGCGTTTACGTGGTTCCCTGAATGAGGCGGGTTTACGCACCAGTTTTCAAGCATTAGTGGAACGCCACGATATGCTGCGGACCCGATTTGCCGAACAGGATGGTATCCCTGTTCAGTCTGTGGATGAGGTGGTGAAGGTTGCTGTTCACACTATCGATCTCAGCCGATTGCCTGGCGAGGAACGTGAAGCTGAAGCATTGCGTACACAGGAGAAGGAGGCACTGACTCCGTTTGATCTGTTGACCGGTCCTCTGATGCGGATCACGCTGGTACGGTTGGGAGAAGAAGATCACTTATTGCTGGTCACTTTTCACCATATCGTAGTCGATGGCTGGTCTGCCAGTATCCTGATGGCGGAATTTGCACAGCGGTATGCAGCTTACTGCGAAGGACGAAAAATCATCCTGCCAGACTTGCCAGCTACTTACGGTGCTTACGCTAAATGGCAGCAGCAGTGGCTGGCTGGTGAGGAAGCCGATCGGCAGCGTGCTTACTGGCTCGCACAACTGGAGGATGAATTTTCTGTTCTGATACTGCCGACCAAACGACCAGGTGAACACGTTGGCGGGCACGATGATAAGCGATCGACAGCGGCCCGCTTGAGTCTGCCTATCGACGATACATTGGCAGATGCTTTGCGTAAACTGGCCAGCAGCAGTGAGGCCACATTGTTTATGGTGTTGCTGGCTGCATTTCAGACATTGCTGTTCCGCTACACCGGTGAATCAGATATCCGGGTAGGCGTCCCCAATGCCAATCGCCGACGCCGTGAGATCCAGGGAGTAATAGGATTTTTCGTCAATACTTTGGTGATACGAAGCAAAGTTCAATCGCGTATGTCTTTTGCTCAATTGATCGAAGCTACAAAGACAGTCACGATAGCCGCCCAGGCGAACCAGGATCTACCCATCGATCAACTGAGCGTATCTTTGGCAGAGCGGTCAGGTGATACTCCCCTGTTCAATGTCATGTTCAATCATCAGCAACGGGACCGAGGAATTCTGCATGCATTACCAGGACTGATGGCAGAAGAACTGCCGTGGCACAGTCGTGAGGCCAAGTGCGATCTTCAGTTACAGACGGAGGAAGATGAAAAGGGACGTTTATTACTATCCCTGGATTATGCAGAGAGCCTGTTTGACGAAAACACCATAATTCGTGTGGCAGCGCATTTCCTGTCGCTGCTCAGGCAAGTAGCAGCCGATCCCCGACAAAATGTGGGTGATATTCAACTGCTGACGGCTACCGAGCAAGATGACCTGATGCGCTGGGGGTGCAATCCCGATAACCGAGCTGATCGCTGGTTGCCCGATCTGTTTGCTGAGCGCGTTGTGAAAAACAGAGATCGGATAGCCTTGCAGTGGGACAGCGGCACGATGACGTACGGAAGGCTGGATGAATCTGCCAACCGGCTGGCCCATTACTTGAAAGCCAAGGGAGTGGGGCCGGATAACTGTGTCGGCATACTCATCGATCGTTCTCCACAATTGCTGATTGGCATGTTAGCCGTCCTCAAAGCGGGAGGCGCTTATGTGCCATTGGATAGAGACTATCCTCCAGCACGTCTGCTCGGCATGCTGGAGGGCAGTGGTGCGAAATTGTTACTCACTCGCGGAGCGTTGCCTGAAGGATTGCCCGGTAGTGTTACATCCATTGATCTGGCAGAGCTCGATCTCGATGCTTATCCAAGCTATGCACCGGAAGTGAGTCTTCACGGCGATAACCTGGCGTACGTACTTTATACCTCCGGTTCCACCGGGCAACCCAAAGGTGTGGGTATCAGCCATGCTGCGGTGAGTGAAAGATTGGCCTGGATGCAGGATACATACCAACTGACTGCCGATGATGTATTGCTGCAGAAGACTCCGATCACCTTCGATGTGTCGGTGTGGGAATGCTTCTGGCCGCTGCTTAACAGGGCCAAGCTGGTGCTGGCCGGTCCGGGCGAGCACCGCGATCCGCGCAGACTGGCAGAGTTGACTATGCAATACCAGGTATCAGTCCTACATTTCGTACCTCCTTTGTTACAGCAGTTCATCGAAGAGCCAAAAGTATCGGATTGTACTGCACTGCGTTATCTGTTTTCCGGTGGTGAATCACTGTCTGTATCTTTGCGTGACCAGATTCTGGAAACATTGCCGGGTGTGGTGTTGCACAACCGCTATGGTCCGACAGAAACGACGATCAATGCCACTTTCTGGTCATGCCGGAAAGAGGATGGTGAACATTCACCCATTGGCAGACCGCTGGGTAATGTAATTTGTCGAGTCCTGGATGGAGAATTTTCCCTGGTACCGGTTGGTGTGTCCGGGGAGCTTTGTATCGGTGGGATGGGTCTTGCCCGGGGATATCAGCATAATGCAGCACAAACTGCGTTGCGATTTGTGCCGGATCCTTTTGCAACAGAAGAAAATGCCGGGGCCAGACTGTACCGTTCTGGTGATCGGGTACGTTGGAGCAGTAGCGGTACGCTGGAATTTCATGGTCGTTTGGATAAACAGGTCAAGCTGCGCGGATTCCGGATCGAACCGGGTGAAATTGAGGAAAGGCTACGCAGCTTGGAGGGTGTAGCCCAGGCAGCAGTTCGGTTACACACAAGCCCTCATGGCAACAAACAGTTAATCGGTTACTTCACTACCGAGGGCTCTCGCAAGATAGAGCCCGAATCATTACGGGCGGCACTGTCGCGGGAATTGCCCGACTACATGGTACCAACACAGTTGATTCCGCTGGATACTATGCCACTAATGCCGAGTGGTAAGCTGGATTATCATCAGCTGCCGGAACCTGTCTTGCAAGTACGTGAATTCGTAGCGGCAGTAACGCCATTAGAGAAGCAGATTGCGGGGATCTGGCAGGAAGTGCTTGGTATATCTCCTATCGGACTGGAAGATGATTTTTTCAGATTGGGCGGGCATTCGCTGCTGGCGACGCAGATCGTGGCCCGAACCCGCCAGGTTTGTAACGTGGATTTACCATTACGCGCTTTGTTCGAAGCTTCCCGGCTGAAAGATTATGTAGAGCAGGTCCTACGTATTCAACGGGCTGGTCAGATCGATCGCCAACCCCCAATCGAGCTTGTCGATCGCAGCCAGCCGGTGCCCTTGTCTTATTCTCAACAGCGCATGTGGTTCCTGTGGCAACTGGAACCGGACAGTCCCGCCTACAATGTCGGCGGTATGGCCTGCTTCCGGGGATTACTCGATGCAAATTGCCTGGATAGAGCATTACAGGCATTGATTCTGCGTCATGAGGCGCTACGTACTACTTTCCCTGATATCGACGGTATACCGTTGCAGCAAGTGACACCGGAATCGGACGTCGTACTGGTGCCTCATGATATTTCCGGATTGGAAGCAACCAGCCGCCAACAGTGGTTGAACACTTTAGCGGATGAGGAGGCGCACAAACCATTCGATTTGAGGCACGGCCCATTGCTGCGAGCCTGTCTGGTCAGGTTTTCGGATCAGGAGCATTACTTCGTACTGACCTTGCACCATATCATTACCGAAGGTTGGGCGATGGATATTTTCGCCAGGGAACTGGCGGTACTCTATGAAGCCTTCCTGGAAGGACGGTCGCCATCTCTTCCACCTTTGATGGTGCAATACCTGGATTACAGCGTTTGGCAGCGTAAATGGCTGGAATCAGGAGAGGGTGAGCGCCAACTGGAATACTGGCGCCGTCAGTTGGAGGGTGAACAACCGTTGCTGTCCCTGCCCGGCGACCGACCGCGGCCACCGATACAGAGCCATCGAGGTGAACTGTACCGTTTCGATTTGAGTGAAGCCCTGGTGGCATGTGTCCAATCTTTCAATGCTGCACAGGGAATGACGCTCTTCATGACGTCAGTGGCTGCCCTGGCCATTCTTCTGTACCGTTACAGCGGTCAATCCGATCTGCGGGTCGGCGTGCCGGTAGCCAATCGTATCCGTCCTGAAAGTGAGGGCTTGATCGGTGCCTTTCTCAATACTCAGGTATTGCGCTGCCAGTTGAACGGTGACATGACAGTAGAGGCACTGCTGGATCAGGTACGACAAACGGTAATCGACGCTCAATCCCATCAGGATCTGCCCTTTGATCAACTCGTCGATGCGCTGCAGCCCCAGCGCAGTGCTGCCTACAACCCGCTGTTCCAGGTGATGTGCAATGTACAGCGCTGGCAATTTCAGCAAACACGTCAGTTGGCCGGAATGGTCGTGGAATATATCGTCAATGATGCAAAAGCCATCAAATTCGATCTTAACCTCGAGGTGACGGAACTGGACAACCGTATGGGTTGTTGCCTGACTTACAGTACTGATCTGTTTGATGAAACCCGGGTGGCTACCATGGCTACTCATTGGCGTAATTTGCTGGCAGCGATGGTGGCTGATCCGGGGCGGCCTGTTGCCGAGTTGCCCATGTTTGAGGTTGACGAATATCGTCAGCTGGTCACTCAGCTGAATCCATCCGAAGTGGTGCGAGGGCAGCAGGGCGATTCGGTAGCATGGTTGCCGACCCATCGGCTATTCTCCCAGCAGGCAGCAGCTGCACCGGATGCTCCAGCTCTGATTATTGATGGTCAGGTGCTCAGTTACGGAGAACTGGAGCGTCGGTCAAACCGTCTGGCGCACTGGCTGCGTGAACTGGGTGTGAAACCGGAGCAGCGGGTGGGATTAGCACTGGAACGTTCCTTCGACATGGTCGTCGGTCTGTTGGCGATTCTGAAGGCCGGGGCTGCCTACGTGCCGCTTGATCCTGATTATCCACGAGAACGCCTGTACTACATGCTGGAAGATAGCTGCATCAAGTTACTGCTCAGCCATCGGGAGCTTTTCGAGTCACTTGGTGAACTACCTGAGGGTGTCGAGCGTTGGTGCCTGGAGGACGAAGCGCAGATTCTGCTTAATTATCCGGACAGCGAACCGACCGACCTGACTTTACCTCAGCATCAGGCCTATCTGATCTATACCTCCGGTTCTACTGGCAGACCCAAGGGGGTGGTAGTAAATCATGGTCCGCTGAGCATGCATTGCCAGTCAGTCATTCGTGAATTCGGTATGACCGCCGATGACTGCGAACTGCACTTTTATTCCATTAATTTCGATGCTGCCACCGAGAGGTTGTTAACTCCTTTGTTATGCGGAGCGAAGGTTGTGTTACGTGCCCAGGGACAGTGGGCCGTTGAAGAAGTTGCTCCACTGATTGTCGAGCATGGCGTCACTATTCTGGGGCTCACACCCAGTTATGGCTGCCAGCTGGCGCAATGGGTCAGCGAGGCCAGATTACGTGATAACCCAGCGCAATGGCGGGTGCGTCTGTGTATTACCGGAGGCGAAGCTCTGACTGGCGAGTACTGGCGGATAATCCATCAGGCGTTCCAGCCCGATTATTTTTTCAATGCTTATGGTCCTACGGAAACCGTGGTCATGCCTCTGGCTGCATCGATTACAGGGCAATCCCGGCAAGGAGTGGCCAGTCTGCCCATAGGCCGTGTCATAGGCGATCGGGTTGCGTATATTCTGGATGAAAACCTGCTACCGGTTCCGCCAGGGGCGACGGGTGAACTGTATGTCGGTGGTGTCGGGCTGGCTCGTGGTTATCATCACCGTCCAGGGCTGACGGCTGAGCGCTTCGTACCGAATCCTTTTGCTGATCTCATCACGGATGAATTCGATGACGATCAACCGATTCGCATGGCTGACCGGTTGTATCGTACCGGTGATCTGGTACGCATGAATCCGGGCGGTTTGGTGGAATACATCGGCCGCACGGATGATCAGGTAAAAATCCGCGGTTTCCGCATTGAACTCGGTGAAATAGAGTCCTGCATCCTGGCCATGCCCGAGGTACGGGAAGCTGCTGTCATTGCCCTGGATCATGGTGGACATCTGCAGCTGGTGGGATATGTCGGGCTGGGAAAATACAGTGGTGACAACGATGCCAATAGTGTGACTGATAGCGTGACTGAGCCTGCTGAGCATTTGAAAACGCGGATTCAAGCGCATCTTCGTCGACAATTGCCGGACTACATGGTACCGGCGCAACTGATGGTACTGGACCATCTGCCCCTGATGCCTAACGGTAAGTTGGATCGCAAGGCTTTGCCAGCACCTGAATCAGCATGGCAGCAACATTATGAACCGCCTCGCAGCGAGTTGGAGCAGACATTGGCTGCCATCTGGGGAAGTGTGCTGAACGTAGATCAGGTGAGCCTAGACCATAACTTTTTTGAGCTCGGCGGCGATTCGATCCTCTCCATTCAGGTAGTCAGCCGTGCACGCAAACAGGGTATTCATTTCAAACCTCGAGATCTGTTTCAGTATCAGACTGTTCGTGCACTGGCTACGGTAGTCACTGTGAGTAAGGATGTGCCAGACGATCAGGATGTCATTAACCAGAGCGCTATCACCGGTCCATCACCGATGACACCGATCCAGCACTGGTTTCTCGAGAGCGACATACCAAATCCTCATCACTGGAATCAGGCCATCTGGCTGGATATGGATGAACCCCTCGACATAAACCGTCTGGAGCAGGCTTTGCAGCACCTAATCCGCCATCATGATAGTCTGAGACTGACATTTACCGAGCAGGACGGTAATTGGCAGGCGGTATACCGGGAGCTGGATACCGAGGATCAGAGTCTACTGACCATTAAAAATGTAGCCAGCCTGTCGGAAATTTCATCGGATTACTGCGATACTATTCAGCGTAGCCTGGATTTGTCACAGGGACCTTTACTGCGTGGTTTGTTGCTCAATGGACCGGATGGTCATCAGCGTTTACTGCTGGTCATTCATCATCTGGTGGTAGATGGTGTTTCCTGGCGCATTTTACTCGAGGATCTCGAGCAGGGTTACCGGCAGTTGTGTAGGGGAGAAGCGATCTGCTTGCCGAAAAAGACCAGTGCTTTGCGTGATTGGGCCATGCATCTGCATGCCTATGCCGACAGTGAAGCGATGCCTGAAGCGCTTGCCTGGTGGCAATCTTATCTACGCCCTAATGTATCTTCGAATACCTTGAAATTAGTGAATGATGAGATTTTCCCCTGCGATTTTTCTGAGGGTAAAAATCTAGAGAAACTGGCTGCTACTGTAACGATGCGGCTGAATCGCGAGCAGACCAAATCCCTGTTGCAGCGTGCACCCAAAGCCTATCGAACCCAAGTCAACGATCTGCTGCTGACTGCTTTGTCTCAAGCGTTGTGTGATTGGGCAGATCAATCCTCCACATTGATACAGCTGGAGAGTCATGGGCGGGATATGCCGGATGGCGCTCTGGATCTTACCCGGACCACCGGCTGGTTTACCACTGCTTATCCGGTACGCCTTACCCCCGGGATATCCGATCCCGGAGCAGCCATTAAGGCTGTCAAGGAACAACTGCGGGCCGTACAGTCCCATGCACTTGAGTATGGCGTCTTGCGCTATCTGGCAGATGACACTCTACAGCAAGCAATGAGGGCACTTCCTGAAGCACGGATTACATTTAACTATCTCGGGCAAATCGATCAGGGCCTCGACCAAGATGGATTATTTCATTGGGTGGATGTTCCAGTGAGTGGTAACCATGATCCTGAAGCACCTTTGCCAAACTGGATCAGTGTCGATGGCCAGGTGCAGGGGGGAGAATTGAGTCTGCGTTGGACCTACAGTGCAGCGCGTTACCGGGAAACCACCATCACTGCACTGGCAGAGAGTTACCGCCGGACCTTGGAAGAGATTATCGATCATTGTTTGACGGAAGATGTGGGTGGTTTTACTCCTTCTGATTTTCCGTTGGCGAAATTGTCTCAGGCCCAGTTGGATGCGTTGCCGATCCCTGCAGTACAGATTGAAGATATTTACCCGCTAACTCCCATGCAGGAGGGGTTGTTGCTCCACACCCTGCTGGAGCCAGGTACAGGCATTTATTACATGCAGGATCGTTACCGGATCAATAGTCCAGTGGATGCGGAACGTTTTGCTCAAGCCTGGCAGGCCGTGGTAGCGCGCTATGAAGCACTGCGCACTTCCTTCAGTTGGAATGCGGGTGAGGCCATGGTGCAGATCGTCCATAAATCCTATCAGGTACCAGTGGATTATCTGGACTGGAGGGATGCGTCCGAGGAAATCAATGAGCAGCGCTTGCAGGATTTGTTAAAAACAGAGCGGGAAGCGGGGTTTGATCTGTTGAATACGCCACCGTTCCACCTGCGCCTGATTCGTATCGATGAAGCACGCTACTGGTTTATGATGAGTAACCATCATATCCTGATCGATGCCTGGTGCCGATCACTGTTGATGGGCGATTTTTTTATCATCTACAGTGCCCTGATCAAAGGTACTGCGCCTTCTTTACCTGTGCCACCGCGCTATCGTAACTATATTGCGTGGCTGGACCGACAAGATCTGGAGGCTACCCGCCAGTGGTGGCAACAGAACTTACAGGATTTCACCAGCGCCACACCGATTGCCAGCGATCGGCCTTTGCTGCGCGAGCACGCAGGGGATAATGGCGGCATGATCGTGGGCGATTGTTACAGTCGCCTGAGCGTTGAGGATAGCCGACGACTGCAGGAATTGGCGCGGCGGAATCAGTTGACCGTCAATACGTTTGCCCAGGGTGCCTGGGCGCTGGTACTGAGACGCCTCAGCGGGCAGTGCGATGTATTGTTTGGCGTAACGGTGGCGGGACGTCCTACGCATTTGCCGGAACTGCAGCAGACCGTAGGATTGTTCATCAACAGTATTCCGCTGCGAGTGACCTTCCCCGATGTAGATGAGAGCCGCTCGGTGAACGATTGGCTTCGCCAGTTGCTGGATCACAATCTTGAACTGCGTGACCATGAATACTTATCGCTGGTCGATATTCAGCGTTGCAGTGAAGTGCCCAAGGGTGAACCCTTGTTCGACAGTCTGTTCGTTTTCGAGAATGCTCCGGTCGAAATGTCGGTACTGGATCAGGCACGTGAGTTTAATGCTACCTCTGATTCCGGTCGTACCCATACCAATTTTCCATTGACGGCGGTCTGCTATCCGGGTGACGCACTGGGCCTACACATCTCTTATGACCAGCGTTATTTCGATTGCGATACCATTGAAGTAATGCTGGGTGAGTTTCAGCGCTTGCTGCTCGTATTAATCGAAGGATTCGAGGAGAGCTTAGCGGATGTACCGTTGATCAGTGCGGAAGAAGCCAGCTTCCTGATGCAGACGGGCAATCAGACCGAACGCCATTATCCGCTGCAAAGCTATGTTCGTTTGTTCGAAGAGAGCGTAGCGATTCATCCGGAACGCATCGTCGCTGCCTGTTTCGATCAGCGCTGGAGTTACAGCGAATTGAATCGCTATGCTAACCGCCTGGGTCATCATTTGCTGACATTGGGCAATATGGCAGATCGACCGGTGGCGCTTCTGGCCGAACGCGGCCTGCCTTTGCTGGGTATGATGATTGGCACATTCAAGGTGGGAGCGGGTTATCTGCCTTTGGACCCGGATCATCCGGTCCAGCGTCTGGTAGATATGATTCATAACAGCGGGACACCAGTATTAGTATGCAATCAGAGCCAGAGAGAACTGGCAATTAAGTTGTTGGCATTATGTCCGGAGGTATCTCGTCCGGAACTGGTCATTTGGGAAGAGGTGCAACAAGGCTCAGCAGCTGAAGATAATCCGGGTATCTATGGCTGTGCCGATAATCTCGCCTATGTGATCTACACTTCCGGGTCCACCGGTCAACCCAAGGGGGTGATGGTAACCCAGGGGGGCATGCTCAATAACCAGTTGAGCAAGATACCTTACCTGAAGCTGGGTGAAGATGACGTTATCGCTCAGACCGCATCCCAGTGTTTCGATATTTCCGTATGGCAATTCCTGGCCGCACCTTTGTTCGGTGGTAGCGTAGCGATCGTTCCTAACGAAATTGCTCATTATCCTGCAGTGCTGCTGGAATATCTTGTACGGGAAAACATCACTGTGCTGGAGAGCGTACCGGCAGTCATCCAGGGGATGCTGGATGAAGGTGGGCAGCCGTTACCCGCTTTACGTTGGCTGTTGCCTACCGGTGAAGCAATGCCACCTCAGTTGGCGAAGCAATGGCTGGAACGTTATCCGACGATGGGTCTCGTGAATGCTTATGGCCCCGCCGAATGTTCAGATGATGTGGCTTTTTTCACCATTACCGAGGATTCGACCACCGGAAGTTACTTACCGATCGGTTTGCCAACGGACAATAACCGTATCTATCTGCTGGATGAAGCACTGCACCTGGTGCCGACTGGTACTGTCGGCGAGCTTTATGTAGCGGGAACCGGAGTAGGCAGGGGCTATCTGGCGGATCCCACGCGTTCAGCACAAGCTTTCCTGCCCGATCCCTTGGGAGGAACCGGTGAGCGGTTATACCGTACTGGCGATTTGGCCCGGCGGCGCTGTGATGGCCTGCTCGAATATGTGGGACGAGTGGATCAGCAGGTAAAAATCCGCGGTTTCCGTATCGAACTGGGTGAGATCGAATCCTGTCTGCTTGATATCCCGGAAGTCCGGGAAGCGGCAGTCATATCCCAGAGTGGTGCGAATGGCACTTATCTGGTCGGTTATCTGACATCAACAAAAGTCCCTGAGCACACGGAAGAGATATCTGCCAATTCACAGTCAGAATTCATCGAACGTTGTAAGACATGGCTGGGCAGCCGTCTGCCGGATTATATGGTGCCTGCTTACTGGCAAGTGCTGCCCGAAATGCCGCGTAACAGCAACGGTAAACTGGATCGCCGATCTTTGCCATCAGTGGAAATCAGCAGTCTGCTGGAACAAATTTATTTGGCCCCGCGCAATTCTTTAGAGCAAAGCCTGGCAGAGATATGGGCTGATGTATTGAAAGTAGAGAAAGTGGGTATTCAGGATAATTTTTTTCAGCTGGGTGGCCATTCTTTGCTTGCGACCCAGATCGCGTCGCGCATACAGAAAACTCTGCAACGGGAAGTACCGCTACGAGCGATGTTCGAATGTCATACGGTTGAATCCCTGGCTGAGTATATAGACGGATTGGCGGTGACTGTCATCACAGAAGAAAAAGTGGATCGTTTGAGCGATTTGATGACTCAGCTCGAAACCTTATGATTGTAATGCCAGCAGCTTTTTGTGATTCTTATTCGATAGTAGAAAACATTTTTTGGATCACACTAAATTCCGCTATCTGAGAATCGTTTACCTAATAACCTGCTTTTGCAGGAATTGAACCCTGAATACAACGAAGAATGGTTATTAGGGAACCTCTGAAAAACGTCAGCGAGGCAGTCAGTTCAAGGCAAAGGTCGGCGAGAAAGCGGAGTTTATACATAATAAATGAGCATTTTGAGCTGACTTTTAGTGTGGAAACAGCAATGCAGGTAGTTTTTCAGAGGTTTCTTAGAGAATATCAGCTATGAATAAGATTCTATGTTTAGCAATGATCTTGCTGAGTAACAGTTATCAGGTAAATGCACAATCTGCAGCGGATGCGGTAAAGCCTGGTACATCATTTAAAGATTGTGATATTTGCCCCGAAATGGTTGTTTTGCCGGCCGGTAGTTACATCATGGGGACACCTCAAGATGAACGTGGCTATCAGCCTGATGAAAGCCCACAGCACAAAGTAACGTTTAGTAAACCCTTTGCTATCGGGATTTATGCGGTAACAGCCGAAGAATGGGAAGCTTTTATACAAGAAACTGGTGCTCCACGGAGGAGTGGTGATACGCGCCCCGGGCGGGCCTGTACTGAGGGTAAGCCCAGTTATCCCTATGAATCACGCCAGCCAGCAGTTTGTATGACTTATCACGACGCAGAGAATTATGCGAAGTGGCTGACTGAAAAAACGGGAAAACCTTACCGTCTGCCCAGTGAATCGGAATGGGAATATGCTGCTAGAGCCGGCTCAGAAGGTCCTTTCCCTTTTCCCTTTGATGAAGAAGGAGGGTTCACCATCAATAAGCATGCCAATCTGGATGGCGATCAGGATGGGTTTAAATATACCGCACCGGTTGGCAGCTTCCCGCCAAATGCGTTTGGTCTGTTTGATATGCATGGCAATATTCACGAATGGGTGGTTGATTGCTGGCATGGTGACCATTTCAACGCCTATTTAGGCGCTCCTGATGATGGTAGTGCCTGGATCGAAGGGGGTGACTGTAGTGTGAGACAAATTCGCGGAAACGATTGGATTGAACCGCCTATTTTTTCCCGTTCAGGTAACCGGAATCAGTGCGTTATAGATTGTTTTGGTGACTGGCTGGGTTTCCGGATCGTACGGGATTTATAGTTTTCTGTGATTTGAAATTTTCTCTGGAGTGGGTGTCTGGGTTCTTAACAAGCAGGAATAAAGAAAAGGATATTGTCATGCTAATGAATGATGGAAGTTTGGCTCTGGCCGGTGCTGACCATGAAGATCCATTTTACGTGATTGAGGAATCTCCGCTGTTGGCGCGTCAGAAGGAGCAGGAGTCCAATGCGCGCAGTTATCCTCGGCGTATTCCGCTTGCATTGAAAAAGGGTAAAGGTGTCTACGTTGAGGATGTTGAAGGACGAACCTATATCGATTGTCTGGCGGGAGCGGGAGCGCTTGTATTGGGGCACAATCATCCGGTTGTGATCGATGCAATGCGCAGAGTCCTGGATAATGATCTGCCGTTATTGACATTGGATCTTTCCACACCGATAAAAGACCAGTTTGTTCAGGATCTTTTCAGTTTGTTACCTGAATCCATGCGCCATCAGGTAAAAATTCAGTTCTGTGGGCCTAGTGGTACCGATGCAACTGAAGCAGCACTGAAATTGGTTCGCACTGCAACCGGACGCAGCATGATTCTGTCTTTTCATGGCGCTTATCATGGTATGAGTCAGGGTGCACTCAGCTTGATGGGTAACCTGGGGCCAAAAACTCCGCTCGGTGCCATCCTGAATAATAACGTTCAGTTCTTACCCTATCCCTATGACTTTCGTTGCCCCTTCGGTCTGGGGGGGGAGCAGGGAGTTAGAGCAAATCTGAATTACATTGAAAATCTGCTTGCCGATCCTGAAAGCGGTGTGCAGTTGCCGGCAGGGGTAATCGTTGAAGCTATCCAGGGTGAAGGTGGTGTCATACCAGCAGATCTCGACTGGTTGCGGGGGCTGCGCCGTATTACTGAGGCTGCAGGTATTCCCTTGATAGTAGATGAAATTCAGACTGGATTTGGGCGTACAGGAACGATGTTCGCTTTCGAGCAGGCTGGAATTACGCCCGATGCCATCATACTTTCCAAAGCAATCGGTGGCAGCTTACCACTTGCGGTGCTGGTGTACAGCGATCGATTGGATATTTGGCGGCCAGGTGCCCATGCCGGAACATTTCGAGGAAATCAACTTGCCATGGCAGCAGGATCAGCTGTGATGGCCTATTTGATTGGTCACGATATCCCCAGCCACGCGTCAGCCATGGGAATGAGATTACGATCCCATTTACAGGAACTGCAGCGCACCTATCCACAATTGGGAGATGTGCGGGGACGTGGCTTAATGTTAGGCGTAGAACTGGTGGATCCTGATCAAATACCGAATGTTCAGGGGCATTACCCGTCTGATGGAAGATTGGCTGCACGAGTACAACAGGAATGCCTGAAACGCGGATTGATTCTGGAAACGGGAGGGCGGCATAGTAGCGTTATACGTTTCCTTCCTCCCTTGATTATTTCTGAAGATGAAATAGATCGAATTGCAGTGATCTTTGGAAATGCTCTGGTTGCAGCATTACAGAAGGAAGCTGAATAGTTTTTGAAAGGTTGATTATTTAGAGAACCTTTCACAACTCTGTCTTTGCGAGGAACGTAGTGACGTGGCAATCCATAGCACGGTAGGATGTGGCGAGGTACGAACCGCATCGCTCGGATTTGATCGTTCCCATGTTCTGCGTGGAAATGCAGCCTGCCTTGCTCCAGCGAGGCGTACTGGCCGCCGGAGCGGCAATAACACGGGTTCCCACGCGGAGCATGGGAACCTCAATTATTAGGGAACTTTTGCATAAATCCGATTCCGTCATTGCGAACGCCAGCGGCGTGAAGCAATCCAGGTTTTTCGCTAAATTTGCAGTTTATGGATTGTTATGTCGTTGCCCGTCAGGAGTCACTCGCAGCTGAAGGCTTTTTTCTTGCAATGACGGAATCGGTTTTGTGCAGAGCTTTTTTAGATGTAACACAGTTGGAAGTTAACGAAATAATTTTTAAATCAGGAGGATTGTATGACATCAGTATTTGATCGCGAAGATATTATCTTTGAGGTAGTTGTAAATCACGAGGAGCAGTATTCCATCTGGCCGGATTACAAGGAAATGCCTAAAGGCTGGCGTAAGGCTGGCAAAAGCGGCTACAAAAAAGAATGTCTTGAGTACATTGAGGAAGTATGGACGGATATGCGTCCATTGAGTTTGCGCAAAGCCATGGAAGCCCAGCAAAAAGAGCTTCAGGATGTATCCAAGAAACAGAATAAAAAACAGAAAAAAACAGTTTCCGAGTCTGCTGCAAGCTGAAGCCTGTTGCAATGAAATTATTTTGCTTACCCTATTCCGGTGCAAGTGCTACCGTTTATTATCAATGGCAACGAAAGTTACCGGTCTGGTTAAAAGTCTGCCCGGTGGAACTGCCGGGTAGAGGAATGCGTATGGATGAACCTTTGCAAACGAATACAGCAGAGTTGGTGGCTCAATTGGCGGAAGATGTCAAATGCCGTATTGACAATGAACCTTATGCTGTTTTCGGACATAGTCTGGGTGCAATTCTGGCATTTGAACTGGTACGCCGGCTGAAAGAATTTGATGTTCCGGCACCCGTTACCTTGATTGCCTCAGGCACATCGGCACCGACGCAGCGACAGCGCTGTATTGAGGAGCTGGCAGCATTGAAAACAGAGGATGACTTGATATCTCACCTGAAAAAGCTGGGGGGTATGCCGGATGAAGTCATTAATAATGAAGAACTGATGGAAATGACGCTACCAATTATCCGATCCGATTTCGCGTTGTGCAAAAATTACGTATATGTGCCCTATTCTGAGAAATTACCCTGTCCGCTGGCGGTGATCAGTGGCAGAGATGAAGATATCACCAGTGAAGAGCTGCTAGCTTGGTTGGATCAGGCGGGGGATCGCTGCAGTCTGATGAAATTTGAAGGAAAGCATTTTTTCATTCATGAAAGTCAGGATGCGGTTCTTCAATATCTTCGAACACATATCAAAGATTGTATGAATGCTGCCAAGCAGAAAAACACATCTGCCCAATGCTCCACTAAATTAGCGTTGAATTAACGATCCCATCAAATTTGATAATGATGGTCATGAATGTAGTAGCGCTCAAGCCATAGCACAGCGTCTAGGCTCAGGACCTATTAATTTTAAGATTCAGGAGAGCATTCAGATGTGATTCACTGTGTCAGGAGGTGCTGCCATGAGTGATTTGGACATGCTGTCAAAGAAGCAATTTACCCGCATAAAGCCGTATTTTCCGTTATCCCATGGTGTGCCGCGCGTGGATGATCTGCGCGTGATCAGCGGGATTATTTACGTCATAAAGAACGGGTTACAATGGAAAGATGCGCCACGTGGCTATGGTCCGTCCAAGACATTATATAATCGGTTCGTGCGCTGGAGCCGGATGGGCGTGTTCAACCGCATCTTTGCGGAACTGGCCGGAAAGGTCGGAACGCCCGACAGGCTGATGATCGACGCGACGCATCTTAAGGCGCACAGAACCGCTGCCAGCCTGCTAAAAAAGGGGATGTTTCCCGCTGTATCGGTCGCACGAAAGGCGGCCTGAACTCAAAGCTTCATGCCGTTTGCGACGGTCAGGGAAAACCTGTCGCCATGCTTCTCTCTGAAGGACAGATGAGCGATTACAAGGGCGCGGCCCTGTTGCTGCCTGCCCTGCCGAAAGCAAAAGAGTTGCTGGCGGATCGCGGTTATGATGCCGACTGGTTCAGGGCGGCGTTGCTGGAAAAAGGCGTGACGCCCTGCATCCCGCCGAAGAAGAACCGCAAAACCCGGATCCAATACGACAAAACGCTCTATAAACAGCGCCATAAGGTCGAAAACATGTTCGGCAGGCTTAAGTGTAGTAGTTGAGATCTAGTCTGACAGTTACCCGATTTGACGATGTGCCTGTTAGATCAGATTCAGTTATTCAATGCGGTAATTTTATCGTCCCATATCT
>OBJA01001123.1_pt1 | contig 19566 bp, 20 predicted proteins | sample 1519751 | NCBI WGS metagenome assembly OBJA01 (sample SAMEA3881238, study PRJEB22517) | soil metagenome | biome: lake sediment; feature: soda lake sediment; material: sediment, water from around vicinity | place: India | collected 2013-12-23 | depth 3 m
GCCTGCGTTTCAGTTCCTCTTCCTCTCTTTTTCTCTGGGTAATGTCTACATGACACCCCAGTATTCTCTGCGGTTTTCCATTCTCATCAAAGATGATTGAGCCTTGAGTTAAAATCCACAGATAGAAGCCATTTCGGTGCAGAAATCGATACTCTCCTTTGAAGCTTGAGCACCTCTGAGATTGGCACTCCTTTATTGTTTCTAACATACCGGGGAAGTCTTCAGGATGAATGCGAGTTTCCCATTCATGTATATCATTTGATATTTCATGATCTTCATAACCGATTTGGTTTTTTAACTCCGGAGAATAGTATGCTTTTCCACTTTTAAGATCCCAGTCATAGAATCCGATGAAGGCAGCCTGAACCGCTAGTTGCAGACGTGCCCGTGTGGTTTCGAGCATATTCTTGTGGAATTGCTCAATCTGAAGGGATTGTCGCCTGGCTCTCAGAAAGATCTCAACGCGAGCACGCAGTTCGTTTTTTTGAATTGGTATCAATACCAGATCATCAAGTTTTTTCCAGAGATTACCGGTAACAAGCCCTGCATCTCTCCTCGTAGTTACAATAAGAAAGGGCAAAAACAGAGGCGACTCTGCATTTTTTCGCTTCTCGATACGATCTTCCAATCGGTCAAATACAGGACCATCAAGAATGCAAAGATCAAACTGCTGATCAAGGCATTCATTACCGCAATCAAGCAGCTCATAATAATCTGAGAGTATTTCAAAAAGGAGTTTCCGATTTCTTTCGCCTTCAATTGCTACGAGGATCTTCTCCATGTACATTCCTGGCACTTTTTATACATACATAATAGAATCGAAACAATTAAGGGGAGCACCTACTTTGATTCCATACCGGGGTATACCGATTACCCTTTTAATCACCCCATTCATTTCGATATATCGTGAAAAGATGTTATTATCGACAAGGTAATTGATCCCAATATCCCCTGATTTTTCTCATCCAGACCGGTATGCCGTCTTAATACTGAAGTTAAATTCGAGAGTCATGCCTGTGCCATGCCTAACGAATCGGAGTAAGTCAGGCTTGGTTATTGTTTAAAAGGGGAGCAATTGTTAATCCATAACCCCTGAATCAGGAGACAGGTTTCTATATCTAATGGTAAGAATGGATACTCTTATCACAGGAGATCATCGGTGCTGCAGTCTTTGCATCCTGACCGCTTTTGATTCAAGCCAGAGGAAAAATGAGAAATGAATAATTTGGCTATGACTCATTTTTTATCGTTTATCATGATAACCCGGAGCACACACGCTAATCGTTCACTGTCTAAACGATTTAACGGTGGGGGAAAATAGGGTACTCCGTTTTCGGTATTTTTCTTGCGGTACTATTCTTCTTAGAGGGTATCAGTACAGAACTCACTGATGGAGGTAGTCGATGCTGGGCTGGATAATTACACTCTTAGTACTGGCAGCAATAGCGGCTCTTTTTGGATTTGGCGGAATTGCATCTGCGTTTGCCGGTATCGCTCAGGTTCTTTTCTTTATCTTTCTGGCAATGCTTGCAATTGTAATCATAGCGGGAATAATCGCCGGACAAAAACTTCTGCATTAGAGGGACAGATGATGGTAGGGGTGAAAAAAACGGGCACATTAAATGCCCGTTTTCTTTTGAGCTCATAAAACAGCATCCCTAATAACCCTTGTGTCTCATACCCGTTATGAATCGCACAAGACCTCTTCGCCGGTATATTGTTAGACTAACCCGTGTTTTCCCCCCGGCTACACTTGAATGATCTTATAAGCATAATTTATTTGAAGAAGGCACGACTGCACCTTCGCACCACCCCACTTTGCAACCAGATGAAATTCTAAATTTAGCGAAGCGAAAGCTCCAGTCATTCTTCTATTGACTATGCTTGGCAATTTGGTTATATTACCAAATAACCTATTTCAGGAGTATGAATACATGGATAATCACACCTTGGCCAAACTTGAAGCGAAGGCCATGATCATAAAAGCAATGGCTCATCCTACCCGCTTGCTCATCATTGAAGAACTATCTCGTCAGGAACACTGTGTTTGTGAATTAACCGAGATGGTCGGTGCTGATACCTCGACAGTATCAAAACACCTTTCTGTTTTAAAAAATGCAGGAATTGTCACCATCGAAAAAAGAGGCCAAATGGTCTACTATAACCTGGCGATGCCATGTACGCTCAATTTTTTATCCTGCCTCGACAATGTTCTTCACGAAAAGGCAATAGCTCAGCTGGCACTTACAGGACAGATGTGACTCGTCAGTATCATTGTATAGTATTTACAAGGAAGTTTAAATGAACTGGAAAAAAGAATCAAAACCGCTTTTAATAATTATAGCCGTTTTTTCAGGCATGTTTTTTCTGCCAGTTGGCATTCCCCGATTCGATAATGCTATATTCGAAGCTCTTCAGCTGGTGAAGTGGTATGCACGGGAACATGTGCTTTTATGTCTGATACCGGCTTTTTTCATTGCCGGAGCAATCGGAGTATTCATCAGTCAGGCATCGGTAATGAGATACCTTGGTGCCAGGGCAAACAAGATTCTTGCTTACGGAGTTGCCTCGGTATCAGGGACTGTTCTGGCAGTGTGTTCCTGCACGATATTGCCTCTATTTGCGGGTATTTACAAGATGGGAGCAGGTATAGGTCCGGCATCGGCATTTCTTTATTCGGGTCCTGCCATAAATGTCCTTGCAATAGTATTGACCGGACGGATTCTCGGGATTGAAATGGGGATCGCCCGAGCCGTTGGTGCCGTGGTGTTCAGCATTGTAATCGGAACAGCCATGCATTTTATTTACCGCAAGGAGGAATCTGCTAAAGCTGCGGCTCAGATTAGCATGCCGGAGTCTTCAGATATCCGTCCTCTCTGGAAAACAGCCGCATATTTTTTTGTGATGATTGCAGTACTGGTCTTTGCCAACTGGGGTAAACCGATCCAGGAAACCGGGATTTGGTATGAAATTTATGCAAAAAAATGGCTCCTGACATCCCTGTTTTCACTTTCGTTCGGAATCATTCTTGTTTGCTGGTTTAAAATGGCGTGGTGGAAAGTTCTTTTTGCAGCAGTACCTGCTGCAGCCATTGCATATATAGCACCAGGGTCAATTCCTCATGAGTTTCTCCCTCTAAGTGCTTTTGCAGCAGGATCGGTTGGGCTCTCGGTCATCACCAGTATCGACAAAGGGGAGATCGGGGAGTGGTTTTCCTCTACCTGGACTTTTGCAAAACAGATACTTCCCCTGCTCCTTTTTGGAGTTCTTGTAGCGGGATTTCTTCTCGGGCGGGTTGGTAATGAGGGTATCATTCCCTCAGAATGGGTTACAGCAGCAGTGGGAGGTAACTCTTTTCGGGCAAACTTTTTCGCCTCCATTGCCGGTGCATTCATGTATTTCGCAACTCTTACCGAGGTTCCGATCCTGCAGGGGCTTATCGGCAGTGGTATGGGAAAAGGACCTGCGCTGGCATTGCTGCTTGCAGGACCAGCACTCTCGTTGCCCAGCATGCTTGTTTTACATGGAATAATGGGACTGAAAAAAACAGCTACCTTTATCGCTCTGGTGGTTGTTATGGCAACAACATCAGGAATTATCTACGGCACGTTTTTCTAAAAACAGATACACTATAGAATGAGATGTGATCTCAGGAGGGAAAATGAAACGTATTCAGGTTCTCGGAACAGGCTGTCCGAAGTGTAAGAAGCTCTTTGAACTTACGCAACAGGCGGTAAAAGACGCTTCGATTGAAGCTGAGGTGACCAAAGTCGAAGACATAAACGAAATACTGACATTCGGGGTAATGATGACTCCGGCGCTGGTTATTGATGGCGTGGTGAAAGTTTCGGGACGGGTACCAAGACCTGATGAAATTCTTGAGATGCTTAAAGTATAACACTATTGAGAAACACAATTTATACTAACCATAATGTTAAAGTAGAAGAAATGTAGTTACCTGGTGTAACAATTACTTCAAATACCCGTGATTCTGAAAGGATTCTGTTATGAAAAGAACACATATTATCTGTAATAACATGATTACCACCATAATAACTCTGGTTGTAGCAACAGGTTTATTTTCATCATGTCAAAGTACCGAAACAGAAAAAAAGAGTCCCGATAAAGCAATGGAAAAAGAGACGTCGATCGATGTATCTGAAAATAAAGTTGCTCAAAAAAAGCTTGTTGCATACTACTTTTTTACAACCTATCGCTGTCGCTCCTGCAACATGATTGAAAACCTGACAAAGCAGGCAATCCTATCAGGATTTGAGGATCAAATCTCTAAGGGATTACTGGAATTCAAGACAGTAAATATCGACCTGCCTGAAAATGAACACTACATCAAAGATTATAAACTATACACCAAGTCCGTTATCGTTTCCACTCAAGTTAACGGAAAAGAATCAGGATGGAAAAATCTCGACCAGGTCTGGACACTCCTTCGCGATGAGAACAAGTTCATTGAATACATTCAGAAAGAAGTGAAAGCACTTCTGTAAGGAGCTGTTATATGTATTCACTCTTTATTGATATCGGCGCAGCCCTGTGGCTGGGAATTCTGACCTCTATTAGTCCCTGTCCCCTAGCCACAAACATAGCTGCTATTTCCTATGTCGGACGAAAAGTCAAAAAAACGAATCTGGTTTTACTAGCCGGCTTGCTCTATACACTTGGCAGAACACTGGCATACGTCGGTGTGGCTATATTCGTTACACGCAGCCTGCAGATGATCCCCGGTATATCGATGTTTCTCCAGAAATATATGAACCAGGCCATCGGTCCTCTCTTGATTGTTGTCGGGATCCTCCTGCTTGGCATCTTTACTATCAGTTTTGGTGGAGCCATGAGCGCTTCTCTCCAGAACCGGGTTGACCGAATGGGACTATGGGGTTCCGCTCTTCTGGGGTTTGTATTTGCTCTGGCATTCTGCCCGGTTTCAGCCGGCCTGTTTTTCGGTGCACTGATTCCTCTTGCCGTCAGAGGTAACGCCCCCTTTATGTCATCACTGTATGGAATCGGCACTGCAATACCGGTAATTGCCTTTTCTGTTATCCTGGCTTTTGCCACTAATATCATTGGTGCAGCATTCAACAAGCTAACTGTCATCGAGAAATGGGTACGGTACTGTACTGCAAGTATCATGATAATTATTGGGATCTATCTGATTCTTCGCCACAATGTAGGGATCAATTTCTGATCCCTGTGGTTAACAAACACAGAGTAACAAATAATTGCCCCGATATGTCTAAACATGTAAGCACAATTTTTAGGGAGTTTCCCGGATGAAACCCAAGTTCCCGACCCAAAACAGCTTGAACAGGCAAACAATCAATTTCTCTGCTTTTCGAATTTCTCTTTTTTTCTTCTTTGTCCTTTTCGCTTCTACAGGGAAAGGTGCTGATACTTGTAATACAGCGCAGGATTCTGCAAAAATACGACTGGGTGCCTGCCCTACCATGCTGCACAATTATACTGACTGTTTGGATACCAGTCTGATAACCATCATCCCTATGGACAATACGTCCCAGGCACTTGCAGCACTAAAGTCTGGCAGAATCGAGGTTGCTTTTGTGGGCAGACCGGCTCGTGAGAAAGAGGGAAGGGACCAATTTCATGAGTTCCAACTGTGTGAGGGGTTTACACTTGTAGGGAAAACTCCAAAAATGATCGACCAATCGGATCTTCGCACCATGCATATCAGAACATCGATTGACACCACACGTATACGAACGCTGTTACCGGAATCGGTTTCCATTACTCTATACGCTTCGACCGCAGAAGCCCTGCACCATGCACAAACCAATGATGCTGTTTTAATCCCCTGGTCTGAATATGCTGATACTCTCTCACTGGTAATTCCACATGATAATAAAGGGAAAATTCCTGCATTCAGGCTCCCGAGTCTCTATTGCAGCAAACAACCGGAAAAAGAATACCAAAATCTGGCCGCACAGTTATCCAGATTTGTAAAGAACACACGGAGTTCACATGATTAAGGTGAGAGATTTTTTCAGAAATTCTTTTCTGATTATATCGCTGTTCCTTGTGACAGGCCTCTGGGCAAAAGAAAAACTGATTATTCACTTCTTTGGTTCTTCCACCTGTGGTGAGTGCCTTACGATAAAGCAATCTATTCTTTATCCCGCCCGTGATGCGCATCGGGGTACGATCGATCTGCGAATCCATGATATCGATACCGATTCCGGGTTCAATCTGATGATGAGCCTGGAAGAGCACCATGGGGTACGTACATCTGCAGCTATCGAGCTTTTTTTCCCTGATACGTTCCTTACCGGAAATGAAGACATAAAAAACCATGGAAAAAAGCTTATCGATTACTATCTTGCTCATCCAGAAAGGTGGAATGCACCAGAGCCGGGCACTAGCGCTACGAGTGGTGATTATTCAGTCCGTCTTACAGAAAAGTTTAGAAATTTCTCCTTTATCAGTATTCTGCTGGCTGGGCTTGTTGATGGTATCAATCCATGTGCGATTGCCACGATGATCTTTTTAGTGTCGTTTCTGGCAACCAAAAAACGTTCCCGAAGAGAAGTCCTTACTATCGGTTTATGTTTCAGTGGGGCGGTGTTTCTGACCTATCTTCTCCTTGGTATCGGAGCATTCCGGGTGATCACCGCCCTTGATCATTATCTTTGGCTGTCAAAAGGGATACGGTGGACAGCAGTTGGCTTTGCTGGTGTTGTCGGGGTTCTGAGCTTTTCGGATGCACTGAGGTTCAGGAAAAGTCGCAAAACCGAAGATATCAGGTTACAACTCCCCAAAGCGGTGAAATTACGGATTCACAAGGTCATATCCGGAAATCTCTCGAAAGGACAGCTTGCCACCGGAGCTATTGTGACAGGGTTTCTTGTGACACTGCTCGAAGCTGTATGTACCGGACAAGTTTACCTGCCAACAATCGTTCTTATGACAAGACAACACGGTTTTCGTTTTGTCGGATGGCTGTATCTGGTATTCTACAATTTTCTCTTTGTCGTACCTTTACTAATTGTAATGCTCCTTGCATATTACGGTATGAAATGGGACAGACTGGCAAAGACTACTCAGAAAAATCTGGTTGCGATCAAAATTTGTTTTGGAATTGTGTTGATCGGATTGGCGGCATTTCTGGCCATTGCCGGATAGTAAACATGTTTCTGTTTACTATAACTCAGGAGAGGCTGTTACAGTACCGTTCTTAGGTGTTACTTTATTGCCACAACTCTCATATCCCTGAACGGTTTGTGAGTTTTTGTCCTGTGAGTCACAGAGACTTTGGAGAACCCTGATTTCAAGAGCTCTTCCTTTAACTCCCTCGCAGACCACACATATCGGTGTGTTTCATAATCAAGCCTGTCCCACTGATTTCCGTAAAACTGCCTTCTGGCTTTGATTCTGTTCTTTTTTTTAAAGTGAAACAACATTATAAAGCAGCGAATAAAATCCGGTGTTTCTATTATGAGAGGGGCATTTTTCTTCAGAACAGTGTACCAGGTTCTTATCGCATCCTGTGCTTCCCATTTAACAAAATGTTCAATAACGTGTGACAGAAAGATTTCATCAACAGATTCGGGCTCAAGGTCCAGATTTCGAATATCATCGTATACATCTGCCATACAGAATTCACGGGATGAGTCGGTAATATCCGGATCTGATGGGTAGAGATCGACATTTATATAGTCAGAAAGCTTATTCCCGCCACAGCCAAGATGTAATTTGATGGTTTCTGCTCTATTTTTCTCTAAATATTCTCTGATTGGAGATGAATGCATCGTATGAGATCTTTCCTAACATGTATAAATATCAACCATTTTGCCTGACACTAAAATACATATGGCAGCATGAATACCGTTAACAAGAATTGACCATAACCGTGATGTTAATTTCAGGCAGATAATTCTGAGGTCATTTATTCACCACCTTATCCATCTCCTGGGCTCGACAGCTTTTCGGAAATTCTTCTATAAAACGATCCACTATTCTCAGAGCGTAATCTGTTTTATCGAGTTTCAAAGAGGTTTTGTAAAGCAGATACATAGCAACTTCACGGTAGTTACCTTGTGGAAAGAATAGCAGGTAATCCCGAAACCCATTCAGTGCGGTTTCATAATTCCTGAGATTGCTGTAAAGAATCATATTGCTATGGTGAATCGCAAATTCAATATTTTCTTCAAGCCTGCAGCTCCTGACTGCTATCCTGAAAAACTGTAGTGCTTCCTTATAAAGTTTGGCTTTTCGGAAGCATTCGGCTGTGAGCAGATAGAGGCTGTCGGACATCAGACGTGGATAGTTTATCTGGTAGGCTTGCAATACGTAACCTGCATTTTTATAGTGTCCTTTGCTGATCATGCTTTGAGCGATTTCAAGCTGTTTTTGTGCTGAAGCTTTTGATTCATCCAGACCAGAATCTTTATAATGCTGCACCGGTTCAACTGCTTTAATGGTCGGTTTCGCAGTGTGTTTTTCAGCAGGGATGTCCAATTCGGTATTGGCAGAAATTGAATCAAATATTCTCCCCAGAGATGCATGCTCGTGCTGATGCATTGCAGTTACAGCGCCTGGTGTTTTATCAGTTATATTGATGGTGATTTCTTCACCTGCACCCAGTTGTATGGTGTCATCACTAAATTTACTCTCTATAAGCACGGCTCCTTCGACAACCACTGCCCGTATCGATTTATTTTCCCTGTAAACACCAAACCTGGTTCCTACAGTTCTTACCGTAACTGTGGGAGTATGTATGGCCAGGGTATCAAAGAATGCTTTTTCTGCAGAAACAAGAACACCACCCTGATCAAGATCGAGATGTAAAGATTGTGTGCTACGACCCCGCATTTTTACAACTGAATATTTCTGAGCCAGAATCTGACACTCATGTTCTGAATAGATAAGACTGTCGATATCTCTTGTAAAAATGTGCTCTGAAGCAATTGAAATGACAGGCTGAACGGGCGACTTTTTATTTGACCGGAAAGGATTTACTACAAATAACATCAGTATAGTAGCAACAAGAGCCCCAGACCCCATGAGCAGGGTTTTTTCAAGAACAGGAGACCAGGCCCTGAATACTGGTCGTGTGCGAAATATCCTGCTTTCCAGTTTGATGATGCAATTTTCCGCTAGCTCTTCCTGCTGCTGCTGCGGCATATCGGGAAATGTTGCCTGTTTCTGAAGCAGATTATTGAGATCAAGCGATGTATTCAGGAATTTCTGACATTTTGTGCACCTCGAGATATGTTCTCTGATTTCTCGGGCACTTTCAGTACATGAAAGGCTTTCCATATCAGTAAGGATCATCTCTTTGATTTCTTTGCATTTCATGATCCGTCAGCTTCCTCTCTGCAGTTTATAAATTAGTCTCTGGCGTGCCTTGAAAAGCATGGTTTTAACTGCAGATTTGCTTTTTCCCGTTTTCAGGCTTATTTCATCTATGCTCATTTCCGCAAAGTAAAAGAGTGACAGAACGGTTCTGTACCCTTCAGGAAGTCTCGCGAGTTTTTCCATCACATCACTAAGCAAAATCTTTCGCATAAAGCCTCTTTCGGTATCTCCGAAGCCCGCAATCGATTCTGTGACTTCCTCGTGTTGATGCCGTTTTTCTCTGGTAATATACCGCAATGATGTATTCACCGTTATACGATATAGCCAGGTATTGAAAGTACTCTCTCCTTTAAAATGATTGATTTTTTTAAGCAGTGTCTCCACGACAATCTGAAAAATATCTTTTCTCCAGTCAGGGTTACGGGTCATGCGACCAGCAATCCTCTGAATAACAGGGCTGTAAATGCGCAAAAGCTCTCTGAAAGCATCCCTGTCACCATCTTTACACCTTCTGATAATTTCTTCTGTCATCCAGGCCTTACTACTATTAGATACATAATTGCCAGGTGAGGTTTCCCGGAGTTTGTAATGATAGAACCAAAAAACGTGCTGACCATTTAAAAATGGCACCATCCCAAAAAAGGAGCAACCTTTTTCTGGTTACTGTATCTAAATCTTTTGAATTACGGGTATTCTGTATCCTGGTAAAAAGGAAGGAATCGGAAAATGATGTCTGCATTCGCACTTACCATAATCATTCTTTTTTCCACCATTGGCTCTGTATGGGGCTGTGTAGAGCAGTGGCAAATTTCCTCGACATCTTCAGATGGTGGTGTCCTGCAGTTCCAGGAATGCAGAGCAGTGACCCAGATGACCATGTTTATCTATGTCAATAATAATCATGTCCCATCAGGAGGCCATACTGAATCTGGAAATGGTGTTAAATCAATGAGTAATTCTGCGGAGATAAGGCACTACTGGTCAGATCGCGGAGGTCAGTTTACATGGTGGGACCATCTGAATCGTAGCGGACGTCTATCACAGCATACCGTTTTAGACAAACAAATTTCTGCCGATCTTTTTGGACGCCCGACACTGATTGTGACCCAGAAAGGCAAACGTTTCATCGGACTGCTACAGACATATGAAGACAATCCCGACTGGGTTGTCTTGAATATAGATGGGCGAGTCGTACGATTCTATATCAATACCATCAAAGAGCTCTATCAGGTAAAAAACTGAACACACTGACCGTGGAGATATGATCATGATCGAAAGTATAGTGCCAAAGATATCCATTTTCTTTCTATGCTGTCTTATCGGAATCAAGCTGGTAGCCTTTGAATTGCCTCTGAAAACCGGTAGTGAAATGGATCCCCGGTGGAGACTCACTCATGCACGAATGTATGATGGTGACAGTAGCCTGATTGGAACATGCAGATGGCACTACGATTCACCGGATCAGGGAAAGGTTACCGAATGGTACCAGGAGCATTCTTTTCTCGATTTCTGCTCTGTTACCAGATATGAATACGATTCACTAGGACGAGTATGCGGTTATAAAACCTGGCTTGGAGATTCCATTCCGGAAAGCAGGACTGTTATCACCTGGTATGACCAGGGCCGCATTTCCGGTATATACTCCTATGTTTTTACCTCTCCTCATGATAGCACCGAATCACATGTTCTACACTGTACTACCATGTCAACCCATGGATGCCAGGAGTGGACTGCAAATATCGGAGAAAACAACCAGGAGCACCACTATATGCGAAAGTCTCCGGAAGGAAAGGTGGAACGCATCCAAAGGTATTCCAGTTTTTTTAGATTGCACAATACAGAGACCTATGAGCGTGGACCACAGGGAGAACCGGTGCGCTGGACTCTGCGGGATCACAACGACCGTACAGGGTTGTATGATGAAGCCACGTTTGATTCTCAGGGAAGGCTCACTGAATTGAAGAAATACGGAGTTACAAATCATGGTAAGAGGGAACTGGCTGGCTATTCCGTTTTTTCATATGATAGTGAAGGTAAACTGAAACATGAGTATGAGTATGATCAGAATGGACAACTCACGTTCTTCACGAATTTCTATTATGAAAAGGGAATGTGTGTAATCTGCCCCCGTGAAACCAGTTTTCCTCAATATAAATAACAGGGAGCATACATGGCTTATTGCAATCGTGTGTTAATACTCTTTTTGATTTTTACAGTGTCCGTATTTGAAACGGTTCAGGCACGAAAGATTATAGTTCCTCATGATTTTCCCAGAATCCATGATGCTCTTGGAGAATGCGATGCAGGTGATACAGTGTTTGTCGTTGCAGGTATATACTACGAAAATATTGCTGTTCCCGATTACGTTGTATTGACTGGACAGGAAATGACCAAAACAATTATCGACGGAGGGCGTCGTGGCCCTTGCATTACCGGATCAGATGGAGCGGTTATTGAAAATTTTACCATACGTAATGGCACAGTTGGAATAATTTGCAAGAACACCCGTCCCATTATAAAGAAAAATTTCATTGTCGATAACAAAGGAGCTGGAATACATGTTCTGGTCTCTTTACCACAAATAGAAAACAATATCATTTACCGCAATGAATGGACCGGTATTTTCCTGGAGTCGGTTCGTGGTACACGCACATCCATTGAGCACAACGTGATAACCCAAAACGGGTACAGTGGAATTTTTTGCGCACACCGCACAGAAATCCTTATCCGTAATAACTGTATTACTGAAAACAAGCAGTATGGAATATTCGTTTCTCCTGAAGCAAAGAGAACAAGAATAATTCACAACAACATTTTCCATAACAGACATCCATTCAACTCCAATGCCGTCATTCACCAAAGCAATATATCAAAAGATCCGATGTTTATTTCTCCGTCTCACCCTGACTATAACTTCTTTGTAAAACCGGTTTCATCCTGCAAGAAGGCTGGGGACAAGGGAAGCGATATCGGTTTGATTACAGAGAAGATGATAAGTGAGTTGGGGAATGACAGAGATGGTGATGGTATTCCCGATGATGTAGATCTGTGTCCTGATGAACCTGAGGATTTCGATGGATTTGAAGACACTGATGGATGCCCTGATTATGATAATGATGGTGATGGTATATATGATACTCATGATGAGTGCCCTAATGAGCCGGAAGATTTTGATGGGTTCATGGACCATGATGGTTGTCCTGATCCCGATAATGACATGGATGGAATTTGTGACCCATGGGTTGCTGAGAAAGGATTGCAGGAAAAATACGCTCACATTTGCAGGGGAAGCGATTTGTGCCCCAACAATCCTGAAACTGTCAATGGCTATAAGGATGATGATGGTTGTCCAGATGAAAAACCCCAGGAAATTAAACAAACGATGATTCTCCGGGGTGTCAATTTTAAAACCGCCAGCGCAGAGCTTCTTGATGAATCCTACTATGTTCTGGAAATGGTCTTTAACAGTCTCGAAGCGTATCCTCACGTCAAAGTTGAAATTTCCGGACATACTGATGACCAGGGTAGTGATGACTTCAATCTCACACTCTCTCTGGAAAGAGCAAAATCAGTCAGAACGTACCTGGTCTTGCGTGGTATAGATCCCGATAGAATGGTCGCCAGGGGCTACGGAAAAATGAAACCAGTAGCTTCAAATACTTCAGCAGAAGGAAGAGCTAAAAACAGACGAGTAGAATTATCGGTACTCGACGCGAACTAAAAGGAGTTTTAGAATGTTTTTAAGAGGTGCCAGTACATTTATGTTGTTGTTAATTCCGTTTAAATCAGTTTATGCTGCAAATCATGAACACGAGGCTTTTCTTATAGCCGGATTGTACCTGGGGGTAATGTGTGTGGCAGTATTCACTGCCTGGTATGCAGAAATCAGAAATAGTGCTCGCAGCAAAGGTTATCAAAGAAAAGTAAAGAGTTGATATTCCGTTTCAGAGTTTAACTGAATTGTAAGTACCAATGCATGGTGGGATCAGGATATTCTCATTTTTTACTGCGCGCGGGTGGCGCGTAGATGGGTGCCCGGATTCTTATCTCTGGTCTTAATCCCAAAAACATCGTTTGTCTATAAAGAACCTATAATCAGGTCTAATCTGCCGGACCTGGCTGAGAACCGGTGCCGTCCCCAGGATTCTTACCATGCATCCGAATTCTTTGATTCCCGTATACGGAAATCTCAGAAATAGTACTTTGGCTATCGCCTACCCAAACAAAGCCGCTCCCGATGCAAGGAGACAAAAATTCATAATTGAAACCGTAAAGGGCAACAATTACATTATGGTTAACTGCTCAAATACATTGAGCAACATTCATTCGAGGCAGAGTGCACTTACCAAAAATGAATTACACCAAATGATAATAGAATAACACTGATGAACTTCTTTAGAAGAATGCTTTTTTCCCTTTTCTGCATTCTCCTACCGCTTCAGGTGCTCATAAAAGTACATAGTTTTAATCCCTTCTTACTTTGGAGGCGTTTCAAATGGAAAAAGAACTGATAGAACTAATTCAATCAAGAATGGTTACCTCTTATAATGAACAAATCTGGGCCGTAACTATTGTCAGTTCGTTATGTGGATTTGTCATAGTTAATGCCAAAAAGCTTACCAAATCAATTGATTTTAATTTTTTAGCAGCTGCTATATGGATTATCACAGGTGTCTGTTTTTTCTTTATCTTGACCAGGTTCGGTATTCATCTCCATTATAGTAGATTAATTGATAAGGAATATCCATTATTCATTGATCTCCCATGGTATTTGACCATTTGTAGATGGATAGTGTTAGTTTCAGGTACTCTACTATATTTGACTATCATTGCCTGTATGAATAGAGCTGCTATCTATATTTGTAAAAAATCTTTCAGTGAACAATCTTATGATGTGCCGGGGAAGCAATCGGTAAGAGCCTTGCGTGAGGATTTTCGCAAGACAAATGTATAGTTATGCAAACCGGCATAAACAATTATATATCTGGATCATAATTGGCTTCTGGAAATCGGTGAACTCATAACTGCTGGTTTATCTGCACAGGAGACACCGATAGTGTCGTGGGACAATCCAGACATTCTAATGCGCTACAGTAACGATTTGCCATAAATCCGCTCCCGCCCTTCAATATATCTTTACCCAGCTCGTTCAATAATTCTTCCGCTTAATCTGATTGCTGGTTTATCAGTCAATAAATATGAGCTATTGGGATAAAGAAGATGATTCAGCATTGATTGTACTTCACCATTGGTATTAAATTCATACGAACTGATGTTACGTTCGAAGCTTTTAAACGAATTATCAAACCCGAATAGAGCAGGGCGTCGCGTAAGTGGTACTTCGTTGTGATTCCAGTAATCATTTATCATTACTGCAATTTGATCATTTGCACACACCCAGGCAGTTATTGAGCTTTTTGTTGAAGCCCTTACTATGAGTTTTTCGCATTCAGTAAATATCAGATTATCCCGTAATAGTGTATCGTGCTCTACTCTTACCGAAGAGATCCTGCTTCGTAGAAAAGGATGCAGTTTTTCGGATATTTTTCGAACCGAGCAATTTTTATCAAAGGAGGATTCCTTGATCACTTTGAGCAAAAAATAATGGTCATTTAAATACTGATCACATACAAAGGGGAATATATGGACGTCCGAACAAGAATGTGCAGCTTTTTTCAACCCACTTAGTCTGTTTTGCGACCACGGGCTCTCATGATATGGCGAAATGTAGGCTATATCTCTATGTCCTTTTCCGATCAGATACCTGCCGACCTCAAAACCAGGAAGCATTGAATAACTGGAATCAAAAAACGACAACTTCTTTTGGTTGGTATTATAGCGACCAATCAATCTAAGAATTCTATGATCTTCAACCCATGCTGAAATCGGAATATTAAATGATAATAGTTTCCGTAAACATTCTGCTGAATCTTTCATATGGTATGAAGAAAGGATAATACCGGTAATACGATTGCTATTCAGGTAATTTTCAAGAGAACTATTATCAGGGGTAAAAAACTGCGGATCTCCAAGGTAATCGTTATAACATACTGTTTCCAAGATTACAGTATGGTTCATTGCCGCATTTGAAAGTAAACGGTAAAAAGTGCGTTCCCGTTCAGTTTCAATAGTGATAGAATTTATTCCAATTCCAAAAGCAACTATTGCTATTTTCGGCCTGTGTTGAACCCTGTTGGTAAAAAAGTAGTATCGGGCACCATTCCGTTTGATGATGTTTTCTTTGCTTAACACCTCAAGAATTTTCCTTATTGTCGGATAGCTTACATTGTACTGCACCGACATCTGTTTGATGGAAGGCAAAGGCTGATGTGTCGGGTATTTTCCTTCTATGATATCATTTTTAAGCATCAGGGCAACTTTTTTTGCTTTACCTGTTGTCTGATCAGCTGTTTGCTTCGATAATGGTCTTCTCCTTCCGGCAATATAGTAACCTCTACCCCATCCACCCTCTAATAACCCCTCCTCTTTTAAAATCGCAATTGCCCTGCTTATAGTTACCAGCGATACCATGCAGAGCCGCGAGAGATTTCTCACTGAGGGCAAACGCGCATCAGGATTTTCTTCAATGATCTTCTGTATGTTCTTAATAGTTTCTGATAACACCGGAGCGTTTCGTTTTTTCATGCAAGTCCCCGTTAATAAATCACATTTCTAAATATAACAGTATAACGATTAAATGAATATATCACTTTTTCTTTTTATTCCAGCTCTAGCAGAACCGCTATATTATAAAAAAATCAGACTGTTTCAGCATATAATAAAACCTGACGGACACGTACGAAAAAAACAAATCGAAGGAGTATGGATGTTTTCTAAGATGACACAAAGCTCTTTAGCTATTAACCTCTGTCCGGTAGGGCAAAGCCAGTCAAAGTTTTTTCCAGTAAGTCAGTCCTTTATTATTATGATACTATGCACAGTAGCATTGCTTCCGAAACTGCTAAAAGCTTCTGAAGCATCTCTCAATGACACTCGTATTTTGATCGGCGCAACTGCAGAGGTAGGCAGCATAGAAAAAGAGGGGCTGTTCAACTGGACATCATCCTCCAGTGTTCAAACAACGATTCGAAATGAATTTGGCCTGGTACAAACTACAGCTTACCCGGCATGGGGTGGATGGACCGGAACAGCTCAGAACCCGAAGTCCTACAATATAAGTGAAATGAATAGGGTCATTAACTGGGCATATGAGAATAACAAGAAAACAGCCGTTCACCTCCTGTGTGGTTCGGGAACCTACTTCCCCTCATGGTTTAATTCAGGTACATGGACAAACGAACAGCTTGAAGATCTTTTGAACAGTTGGATCACGGAAGCAATCACTACTAATGATAATGCTTCAAAAGTGAACTATTGGAATGTGGTAAATGAAGCATTTACCTGGGATGGGAAATACTGGACAAATCAATCCGAATGCCGCTGGCAACAGCTTGGATGGGAAACTGATCAATCGGGGCTTACCGGAAACGCGAAAATTTATGATCAGCACCCTGTGTATATTCGAAAAGCATTTGAAATGGCTCGTTCGAAAACTTCGGCAAAACTTGAATTGCGGGATTACTATATTGAATTCTGGGATAATTCTGTAAAGGCACGGGCGTTTTACCAATTAGTCAAACACCTGATCAATACCGGAGTGCCAATTGATGCTGTCGGATTTCAGGGTCATTTCAGACTTGACCGCACATATGACTGGTCAAAACTAACCACGGCTGTAGCAGAATATAAAAAGCTCGGTTTAGAAGTGTACATCACCGAAGTCGATTATGGTGATGCTGATCAGATCGCGCCGCCAAAACAATCACAGTGGTCCGCTCAGATGGACAGCGCACAAAAGAAAGCATATCATGACTTTGCCGCAGCTGCGGTTGAAGGAGGTGTGGACTGGATATGTCTCTGGGGTGTAGCTGACAACACCAATGCATACTGGAGAATGGGACAGAACGCGCTACTGTTTGATGAACAGTATCAACCCAAAGCTGCTTACAACGGATTCCATCAGGGAATCATAGACGGTTTATCTATAGTTAATCTTTCCAATTCTAAACCAGTTGCACGTGACTCAAAACAGACTGTGTCAAGGATAATTGGTAAAAAAGTATATCTGGAGGAGATCGTATTCAACCGTTACAGACTTTTTGATATGTCAGGAAAACTGGTTGAGGCAGCAGTTTCCCGTGAAAATTGTGTTGATATTGAGCATATTTCGAAGGGTAATTATATCCTGGAGGTTTTTACAACACCAGGAAGCAAACTTTTTTTCAACATCAAAAGGTAAAAGTAATAAATACCCATAATTTCTGATTTTTGGTTTCCACCACCTTTACAACAAAGTTCTTCACTCACACCCTTCTGCGAAATTCTTCAGTTCTTTAAACATTTTCACCAGCTCTTCAATCTGGTAGTTAGCATTGATTCCGCTTGTATTAGGAAGAACCCAGATGCTAGTTGAGCCGATCCGTTTCTGCTGTAAACCTGGACGGGATAGAGGTGTATTGAATGAGGCTTTGTAAGCACCGACTCCCAGAACAGCGAGTATGCAGGGAGAAAATCGGAGCACTTTAGAAACCAACTCTCTCCCGCCATTTTCCAATTCCTGACGACATAGATCGGTTGCATTTGCTGATGCTCTCTCTACGATATTGGTTATTCCATAGCCCCAGTTCAAAAGCTCACGCTCCTCAAATGGTGATAATTGGCGGGGAGTAAACCCTGCAAAGTAGAGTACCGGCCAGAAACGGTTTCCCGGCCGGGCAAAATGATGGCCTACTGCAGCAGTGTACAGTCCGGGGTTTATTCCACAGAACAGCACTTTAAGAGAAGGCGCAATAATATCGGGAACGGTCTTGTCTCTGGCTTTTTCGATCTGCTCTTTTGTGGGTTTCCACGGTTTTTCCGACATACTGATCATTTCAGAGGGTGTAGTGTTCTACAGGACAGAGTTCGTGAGAGGAGAGTTTAGCCTCGATGACCAGGAATTTGCGTATCTCGTAGCAAAGCTCACACTTGGAGAAATAGGTCCCGCGGCTGACTTCAAAGCCGAACTCCTCCATGGCGAAATTCAAAAGTCCACGTATTCCCGACCTGTACATAAGGTTAAGGAGGGGATATTTTTGAGATGTTATTCCACAAAGAAGATCTTCGGATCGAATTGACCATCCTGCACAAAGCCCTGGAATATAGTTACCAAAAAGATCAAAATGGAAATGATCACCAGATCCTAGCTCGGAGCATCCACCGGAGTTCTGGGAGAGAAGCCGGGGAATGGTTTTTTTTCTCTGCAGCTTTCCTAAGAACTCCAGTGCTCGTCCCCCATGCGAGATCCAGTACCGTTGAGCAAGCGACGCCAGATACTCTTCACCAAAACGCTCTTCGTATTCTTCCAGAGTATGTACGGAACGCTCTTCAAATGATTCGATATCATTCAGGAGTTCCCAAGTCCAGCCTATAATACCCACTCCGGAATTTCTGCAGGCTTTGATTAAACCTTTAACTTTGTAAAAGGGGATATACTCATTATGAAAGGGGCTCATTGAGAGAAGCAGGGTCGATACACCGCAGGCACGTAGTCGGGAGAGAAGAGACTCGGTTTCCACATCGGTGCGAAACCAGGAGGAGTTGGTTTCGATATACTCGATGTTGATGTCTGCGCGCTGGGCCTCCTGAAGTACGATGATAAGTGCATCGGGATCGATGAATGGCTCTCCCCCGCCAATATGTATGGTATAGCAGTTGCGGGCTTTCAGAATCGAGAATATTTCCTGTGTAGTTTTGCAATCTATATACCGAAGGGGCCAGGCAGGGCTGCAACGATAGAGGCAGTGACGGCATGACGAACTGCAGTAATAGTTGGTAATCAGTCCACCTGATTGAAGATACGGTATGTCCAGGGTAGATGTTGTCATAGATAGTCTGCTGTTAATTCTTTCTGGTTTGAAGAAAATACGTTTCGACACAATGGGCAGTCGATTTGCTCGAAAATTATTGTTGAGCCAGCTCTCTTCCGAAAATTGATCCGGTTGTAACTATCCAAATGTAAAACAGGAAGTGAGGCATCCATGGAAGATGATTATGAAAATGGAAGGCCGGTCGTTCCGGTAAAGATTCTGCAGGTTTTTCAGGAAGAGGCCGGAAATAAAGAGTACAAACTGGTAAATATTATGCCCCCGCGCGGCAAAGTGACCATGCAGTACTATTCGTTACCGGGAGCAACAGTAG